>Ga0222650_1000903_pt1 | contig 18731 bp, 14 predicted proteins | sample AntAcemetagen367_FD_179820 | JGI IMG/M metagenome (GOLD analysis project Ga0222650, IMG submission 179820) | Saline water microbial communities from Ace Lake, Antarctica - #367 | ecosystem: Environmental > Aquatic > Non-marine Saline and Alkaline > Saline | place: Antarctica: Ace Lake... | reverse complement strand
GTTTTGTGGAGGAGGTCTTTCAGGCGAAGCGGGAGTGGTTTGGCTTGAAGCGCAAGACGGGTGCGCGAGGCCTGCCGGTGGAGGGCGAGGAGCTTTTTTCGATTCGGGATCTGAAGATGTGAGGGGGATAACGAAGACCGAAAGGTCTCCATCGCGAGACTCGGCGAGGTTTGCGGGAGCTGTGGGGAGTGTCAGGCGGGGCTACTGATGGGAAACCATTTCACATCGCTACTGGAGACGTCGGAAGCGAATCAAGGAGAGGAACCTTTCTGGGTGACGTAATTTTTAGAGAGAGTCCGTGGATCGTCGAATCAAATAGGACGCGGTGGTCGCGAGGGGATCGCTGCCGAGGAGGGCTGCCGCACCGGGATGAAGACTGGATACAGGGTTGAGATCAATAAAGAAGGGGTCGCCCTTTTCATCAAGAAGGTATTCGACGGAGCCGAGTTCCATCCTCGCCGCTCGCAAAATCTTTCTGACGGCCTCTGCCATTTCTGAATTGATTTCCAAGGGGGACCGCAGAACGACCTCCGATTCAGGATGAGCGAGGCAGTAGTTGAACTGGTTCGGTTGGACCGGCGAGCGGGCTTCGTAGAGGATGTCGGGTCCGAGGACTTCGATCCGGTGGACGCATCCATCCGCGGGGGTAAGCATTTCCTGTTCGATCCAGCCCTCTTGTGAGTCGAAGAGACCCTCTGGAGCGGGTTCGTCGTCTGCAAGTCTCCGTATTCCTTTTCCAAAACCACCTGCGGGTGGTTTGAGGAGAACCGGCCGTCCAGGGAAGGCTCGGCCTCCGGGTAGAGCGAGCGCAGTCCGTGGTGTAAGCACGCCGCATTCCTTGAAAAGGTTCGCTTGAGCCAGCTTACTACAGCCGATCCGAAAGCAATGTGAGCCATTGACCACGGATCGGCCCTCGTCTTCCCAGCCTCGAAAGAAATCGGTTATCCGGTCCGCCCGGGTCTTATCTATTTTTGCGAGAAGGGTGGATACCCGGTTGACGATTAACCCGTCCCGCGGGATTTCTTCAGGACATTCCGCGATTTGAACGTCGCTCCCCATCGATACTAGAAGTTTTGCGAGCGGACGAACCCATACCGGAATGTCCGTGATAATGGAAATAGCCACGGTTGAAGCATAGTTGGGCAGGGCCAAAGAACAATGAGTTAGAGCGTGTCCTAGAAAGTGGTATTTCGGGGAATGACTTTTTTATTTTTTTGGCGGGGATGTTTTCGCGAATTCCGGATCGCGTTGATAGCTCGCGAATGCCGAGGTGACCTTATCTTTGAAAAGGGGGGTTCTCATGATTCTGAGAAAAAAATTCATATTTGACATGGAATTTCTTTTTCCAACTCTTATCCGGGGCTCTCGATTTCTCCGCCGAAAGTGAAGGGATCAGTCCTCCACGGTGGCTTCGCCCTCTCCCCCAAATGCAGCCTGCCTACCATCTTGTCCCGCCACCGGGGGCGAAACGATATCAAGGGGCTGAGGAAGCCTTTTCTTTTCTCGAAATCCCGACGTATTCATTTCAAGAAAAACTGATCGCCTCCGACGTAGTGGGTCCCCTAAACGAAACGAAACGGAACGGAACGCGAGCGAGTGGTTCGTATTCACGGAATTACTGATAGCGGGATTTCTGAAATTTTTTGTCCGAGCGAGCTTGAATAGCGAGACACAGATCGAAACGATTCAAATAAGGGATCCCCAGTCAATCAGAGAGTCCGGCCAAGGGAATCGCGTTTTATTTAGGATGGAAATTTCGAGATGATCGGATCAAATAGCGTGAAATCCTTCCGCTAGGTTCATGGAGCATGCGGATTCAATCTCTGAAGCTTCAGGGTGTCGCAGAAGATGTCTTGCTCGGATCGTGATTCCTCGGGGGAGAACAACCGCTGGCTGCTCCACCAGTCAGTGGTCGCTGTATTTTGATGGCGCCCTCTTCGTGAGTCCGGCGGGCGTTGTCATTTTGGAATGGGAATGGTAGCGTTTTAATCCTGAAATGAAAACTCCTCTCATCCTGTTTCCTGAAGAATCATTTGGCGTCGGGAAGATTGATTCCGAATTTGCCTATGAAGAAGAGGCGGCCCGGTCGATCGGTTTTCCAACGGCGATGTATGATCATGAAGCAGCGCAATCGGGTGATGCTATCGGGGCATTGATCCGTCTTCCTCATTTTGGGGAAGGGCAGTGGGTGATCTTGCGGGGTTGGATGGTGCCGGGGGAAGCTTATGCAGATCTTCACTCCGCGCTAACAGCGCAGGGATATGTTCTGGTGACTTCGCCTGCTGACTATGAGCAGGCTCACTATATTCCCATGGCCTATCCTCAGACCGAGGGGCACACACCTAAAACGGCTTGGATCGAAGGTGATGACCCGGATGGCGCTTGAGAATTGTATCAAGGCTTCCATGAGTCGGATGCGATCATCAAGGACTGGGTGAAGTCGGCAAAGAGTCGTTGGAAGGATGGCTGCTTCATTCCGGCTGGAACCGACGAAGAAGCGTTTCGGGAGATCTACCGGGTCTTTCGTGAAGAGCGGAGTAAGTTGTTCAATCGCGGGGTGGTTCTTCGTGAGTTCATGCCGATTGTCGAAAAGGGGAGTGATATCCGTGGCTTGCCGATTATCGAGGAGACGCGCTTGTTTTTTTGGAAGGGGAAGCTTGTCGTGCCTCCGAGTGCTCTTTCGCCGTCGCCGATGGATGAACTGGCGCGTTGGGAGATGATCGCGTCGCGATTTAGTTCGTCATTTATGACCATCGATGTCGCTTATTTGGAGGACGGAAGCTGGAAGATTGTTGAGGTTGGAGATGGGGGCGTTTCCGGGCTTCCTGTCGGCTTGGATCCCGAGCGATTCTATGGCGCGCTTTGGAATTGTGTGGGGATGGCGTAGCGTCTGCCATGGGTTCGTTCTGGCGATTGAATGGCAAGAGGAACTATGGAGCAGTCGGTCATCTTGGTGCTACAAGATACCAGTCAAAATTTGGGTGTTTATTCTCCCAAGAGCCTGTGAGTGGCATCTCAAGAGATTGAAGAAATTCTTAAGGAACAATCGACCTGTTACCCGAATCCGAAACAAGCGAGTAAGAATCACCGTCATATTCTCCTCGTCCAGCAAGCAGAATACGGCAGCTTTTATCGCAAATTGGTCGATCCAATACAACGAGCATAGCGCCATCAAATGCAACTGGATCGATGTGATCTCCTCTTGGTGGTATTTGAGAGAGGTTTTACCCCGCGCCAAGGCACAGGCCTATTGACCTGCGCACCTTCGGAGTTGGAGGGATTCTCAGCTCTCGATCTCCGACTTCGGGCGGTGAGGTCAGGGCACTCAGGAGAGATCCCTTCCGTTTATTGTGGGGAGACGGTCACGATGGTGGCTTTGCCTTCGGCGAAGAGTTCTTTGGCCAAGGCGTGGATCTCTTCCGGGGTGACCGCGCTGAGGCGGGCGCTTTGGGTAAGGTGGTGGTTGGCGGGGTGGCCGAGGAGGACATCGAGCGCGGCCATGCGGGCTCGGCTGGAGGGGCTCTGATTGCGGAGGGCCTCCTGGGCCTCGGTGTTTGCTTTGACTCGTTCGAGAGCATCGACAGGGATGCCGGCGGTGACGATCTTATCGATCTCGCCTTGGAGTTCGCGTCGAGCGATGTCGAGTTGGTCGGGGGCGGTGCCGAGGTAGAAGGCAAAGAGGCCGGTGTTGACGCCGAGGAATTGGGAGGCGCTGACGTAATAGGCGAGGCCGAGTTCTTCGCGGATGCGGGTGAAGAGCGGGCCCGCCATGTCGGAGCAGTAGGCATCGATAAGCTCGAGCGCGAAGCGACGTGGATCATCCTGGGCGAGCCCGGGGTAACCAATGGCAAGGACGGCTTGCTCCTTATCGAGTTTTAGAGAGTGTTCGCCTGGAAAGGGGGAGATCGCGACGTCGTAGGAGGCCGGGGTCCCAACGGGGAGTGAGCCGAGAGCTTTCTCGAGGGCGGCGATGGTGGCTTCGGGATCAAGATCGCCGAAGAAGGCGCAGACCATATTACTGGCAACGAAATAGCGGGAATGCTGGGCGGCGAGGATGAGGCGGTCGAGTGATTGAAGCGATTCGACGGTGCCGGAGGAGGGCACGCCGTAGCCTTGGCCGTTCCAGAGTTGGGAGCGCATTTCGCGGAAGGCCCGGCTGGCGGGGTCTTCAAGAAGTTCCTCAAGTCCGGCGATCATGGCGGCGCGTTCGCGTTCGATGGCATCGGATGGGAAGCTCGGTTCGCTGATCACTTCACCAAGGAGTTCGATGATGGTCGGGAGGTCATCGCGAAGGCAATAGGAGGAGACCATGAGGCTGTTGTTTCCGGCCGAGCCCCCGATGGAGGCTCCGAGGTCTTCAAGTGTCTCGGCGATGGTCAAGGCGTCACGCTGGGTGGTGCCTTTGATGAGGAGGCTGGAGAGGAGGGCATTGAGTCCGGCAGTGGCCGGAGATTCAGAAAGCGAGCCGGCGAGGAGGGCGGTCTGGCTAAAGACGGCGGGGACGGTGGGATCACGCTGGAGAATGACGCGGAGGCCATTCGAAAGGGTGTGCTCGATGATCTTGTCTGGACCCGCGCTCCTTTGTTTGGAAGCGGCCGCCTTCTCTGCGGTCGCGGGAACAAGAGTGGTGACTGAGAGATTTTCCGGGGTGAGGTAGGTCATGATGACGCGCCGAAGATCCGCCTCGGAAACACTCGAAAGTTTTTCGATGGCGGTGCGGGTGTAGTCGAGGTCGCGGGCGCTGTGCCAGTTCGAAGCGAGATCGGAAGCGCGGCCTGAAGCGGTGGTGAGCGATTTGAATTGTTGCGAGGCGATTTGGCGGACCGCCCTCGCGATGGGGCGGGTGAGGTCGGAGCTGGCCAAGGCTGTGATTTGAGCAAGGATTTCCTCCTCAACGGTGGTGGTGTTTTCCGGTTCGACTTCGGCGTAAGCACTGAAGATGCCGGGGCCATCGGCGGGCATCCAGGAGTAAGAGCCGATGGAGTGGGCGAGGGATTTCTCCTCGCGAATGATGCGGTAGAGTGGCGAGGCGCGGCCACCACCAAGGACGACTGAGAGGAGGTCCAGTGCGGGGCCGTCCTCGTGGGTGAGGCCGGGAATCTGCCAGGTGAGACTGAGGTGGGTATTGGGAACAGCGAAGGACCGAGAGGCGCGGCGCATGCCCATCTGGCGAGGCTCGCTGGGGGCGACGATGGGGAAGGAGGCCGGAGGTCGGAGGCCCTTGGCGAGCTCGCGCTCGACGATGGTGGTAGCTTCGCTAGAATCGAAACCACCGGAGAGAACGAGGAAGGAGTGATGGGGCCGATACTTGGCCGCGTGGTAGGTTTTCATCTCCTCGTAGGTGATGGCATCGAAGAGGTCGCGGTGACCAATGACGGGGTGGCGTCGGTTATCCCGCTGGTAGCTGGTGCGGAAGAGGAGCTGGGAGGAAACGGAGTCGGGATCATCGAGTCCCATCGCGATTTCGCGACGGATGACGTCCTTTTCTTTTTCGTATTCGTCCTCGGGGAAGGTCGGGCGGAAGACCATCTCGATGAGGGCGGAGAGGAAGAGGTCGAGTGATTTGGCGGGGCCGTCGATATAGTAGACGGTGCGGTCGAATGAGGTGTAGGCATTCCATTGCCCACCGGCGGCTTGCACTTCTTGGGAGAGCGTCTCGCCGGTGAAGCGGTCGGTGCCCTTAAATACCATATGCTCGAGAAGGTGGGAAATCCCGGAACCGGCGAGGGCTGATTCGTGTTGGGAGCCGGTTTCGACCCAAATTTGTGCGGAGATGACCGGAGAGTTGGCGATAGGATCGAGAATGGTGTCGAATTCCGGATTAAGGGTGACAAGAGATGCCGTAGTGGCGGGGAAGTCCATGGCGGGAGTTTGAACGGCGGACGACAGAGGTCCAATATCGAATTTCAATTCCCTTGGAAAAGTGGAAGTTAAGGTGGGTGGTTTGGAGGGAGCCCTGTTTATTTTTGGGGAAAGTTCCTGACCACGGGAACTGAAAGTGCTAACAACCCCACATGACTAAGAAGATGTTCTTCATCACCGCGTTCATCGGGCTCATTCTTGTGGGCGGAGTGGGCTTTGGATACTACACGATGAAGATGAATGCCAATTCCTTCAAGGGCATCGCGCTTCCAGTGAAAGGGCTGGATGATGAGATGAGCAAAAAATGGGAAGAGGCCTTTGAGAGTGCTCTGAAAGACGAGGATCTTTTGAAGGCGATTGTGGATGACACGGACTATGCGGCGAAGCTTGAGGTCCCCGCTGGTGAAGCGGTCGCTCATCTCGAAGGCGCGATTAGAGTAAGGTTTGTGAAGCGCAAGGGGCAAATCGAGATTGGCTTGGTGGGCAAGCGAAAGCAGAATGAGGTTTTGGCCGAGATCGCAAGCGTGATTTACGAAAAGGCCCAGGAAGTGGCCGCGAAATCCGAGCCGACGTTTGGGGAATACCTCGAGATGCTGAAGCAGGCCAAGGAAGACGCTTCAGAGGGTCGTTAGGACTTCGCTTTCATCAAAGCGAACTTTCGGTGCGGTTGCGTATTTGTCATCGGGGCACCGATAGCCGAGGGCGCAGGCGACCGAAGTCGTGAGACCTTTTTCCTGGAGTCCCAGAATCCTGTCATATTCGGCAGGGATAATTCCTTCCATGGGGCAGGCATCGATACCGAGGACGGCAGCGGTGGACATGAGTTGGCCAAGAGCGATATAAGTCTGGAGTTTGGACCACTGAAGTTTGGCGGCGGCATCCATATTTTTGGTGAAGCCGACCATCATTTCGCGGTAGGGGTTCAGCTGATCGACCTGGCCGCCACGAATCGCGATGGTACGGGCGAGGAAGAGGTCAATCTCGGCCTCGGTAATGTCCGTCTTGGCGGTGAGGACGACAAAGTGAGAACAGTCGGTGACCTGCTTTTGGCCCCAGGAATGGGGGAGGAGTTCTTCCTTGATCTTAGGATCACGGACGGCAATGAAGTGCCACGGTTGCAGACCAAAAGAAGATGGGGTGAGCACAAGGGAGCTGGCGATAGCGCTCCAGGTGTCCTCCGAGATGGTTTTGGAAGCGTCAAACTTCTTGGTTGCGTAGCGCCAGTTGAGTTGTTGGAGAAGATCTTGCGGAGACAGTTCGCTCATACCGGAATCATTGCGCTCCGATCTCGATTGGCAAGGAAAGGCTTGGGATTTCCTTGATGCCAAAGCTGAGCATGAGGCCGTATTCATCTTGCTCGCTGTTGTTGCGGATGAAAAAGCCGAGGGACCCCACGAAAGAGTCGAAGTCGTAGTGGACGTTGTATTGTTGGAGTTCCAGAGTGCTGTCCACTGCTTCGAAGCGGTGGTGGGTACCGATGCCCCAATAGTCATTCAGGCGGGCGAATGACTCGAGCACGATACGGTCGGAATCGCGAAGGATAGGGTGGTTCTTGAGGTGACGATATTCAAAGTTAAACTCGAAGTCCGAGGTAGGCATGAGGCGCATGGAGGCGGCGACTTCGGTGAAGTTCGCGTCATTCAAAAGAGGGAACTGGGTTTCGAGATCGAGTTCAAACCAGGGGACGGGGCTCCAGCGGAGGTCGTTGTAGATGTTGGAAAAGTCGCGGCTGAATTCAGGGTCTTCGAAGAATGTGTCGAAATAGGTATCGAGCATGAGCCAGTCCTGGGTGCCCCCATCGCGTTGGGTGACGAGGCGGTTGCGTACGCCCATGCGGAGGATACTCCAGTTTTGGAGGTCGTCGACGGCGGTGAAGCGGCCGACTTGGCGGGGGCGTGGTCGACTGGTGGCGGTAAGACGGTCGATACGGCCGAAGGAGGAATCCAGCTCATCGGTCGAGAGCCAGGTGAGCGAGGTGTAGGGTTCGATGATGTGGCGGGCGCCATCGATTCCCCATTTTTGACTGGAGAGGCCGGGGTAGGCTTTTGTGAGTTTTGTGGAGAAATCGATGGTCGCGGAGAGGTGGGTTCGACTGGTCGAGTCATCGGGACCAAGGACGGCCTGATAGTTGGTGTGGCCGGCACCAATTCGGGGCACGATGTTAAAGTGACCTGCTTTGATGGGGAGGGAGAATACGTGGTAGGTGTGAAGGCGAGCGAAGCCGCGGTCATCGAGGAGTCGCCCGATTTCATTGCGGCGGGGATCGCCGGGGAGAAGGAGGTCGGCTTGGCTTTGGAGGCTGTTGCGCTGGCGTTCCGCAAGCCGTTCTTCATAGATCCCGAAGGCCGTTTGACTCTCGTAAAGGACGGGGGAATCCAGAAAAGGTTGGCGGATCCAATCGTGGGTGAACTCGGGAAGTCGGGTGTCGCTTTGATAGAAATTATTCAGGCGAAGTCGCGCTCCTAGCATCGTGAGGCTATTGGCGGAGCGTCTCGCAAACCCGATATAGTTGTCGGGCGCGCGGTTGAGACGGTACATCGTGGGATCAAAATCCTCGAGGTAGTATTCGTCGCTCAGCCAGTTGAGGTTGGCATCGAAGGTATACTCGGCATTCGGGGTCTCTGCGATCGGGATACGGTGGTTGAATTCGAGCCGAAAGCGATTGGGATTCAGGTTCCCCCGGTCAATGCCGGCCCGTTGGTCTTCGGGGTTGAGGTCGTGAATCGAGTAGAGCTTTAGCCAGCCGTATTGGTCACGTGAATCGAGGCGGGTATCGAATAGGTCGATGCCGAGTCCGAGGCCTTTGTTGGAGTAGAGGTCGGTGTGCCATTGGGAAAGGAGCCAGGCGTCTTTGTTCTCGCCGGTTTCGCGATCGCGTTTGCCGCCGAGCATGATGCCGTAGCGGTTTTTCATGAAGACTCCGAGGTTGGTCTGGGCACCGGGAATGACGAGATACCCGAGATTGGTGTCGAGCGGTTGCGCGAGATAGGGAAGCCAGAGGAGATTTCGTTTGCCCGTCTGAAGAGTGAAATCGGTGAAGATGATTTTATCCCCCGGGAAGATGGAGGCGCGTTTGGCGCGCAGCCAGAAGTCGGGGTTTTCGACGTCATGGGTCGTGATGCCGGCATTGTCGGCGATGTAAGCGTCGCGGCCGTCGCTCGTGATTTTGCGGATGCTCTCGGCTTCTACGAGGAGGGGAGAGAATCCCATGCGGAGGTTGGTGGTCTCGAACTGTTTGGTCTCGAGGTTGACGGTGGTGGAGTTTCCCCGATAAACGAGACCATCTTGATAGATGCTGACATGTCCGGTGAGGAGAACGGTTTTTTTGGTGAGATTGGCCGAGGCGCGGTCGGCATAGACTTCGAGGCCGTTGTTGGCCTCGAGGCGGATATTACCACGGTATTTGACGATAGCGTCCGTGATTGACCGATTGTTGGTCATGAGGGCGTCGAGATCGATGGCGTCGCTGTAGATCTCAATCCCGGTGGGGAGCGTGGCGAAGGGTTGGCTTTCGCCGGTGCCAAGGATTCCGGCCAGGGGGTCCTCCTCTGGAAGGATCGATACGACCGGATCAGGGGCCTTCGGAACATTGGGCGGAGGCGGGATCGAGGGAAGCTCACTTTCCTCCTGGCCGGTGGCGAGGAGCGAGATCAGGAAGAAAAAAACGAAAGGCCGACGCATAAAACCACCTGCAAACTAGGGGTGAGAGAAAAAGCTGTCGATAGGATTTGCTGGAATTGTGGTCGAGGCGGGTTAGGATCAAGGGCTGAATGAAAAATAGAGTGGTTGGAATTATTGGGGCATCAGGTTGGTTGGGGGGACACCTTTGTAGGGCTCTCATGCAGAGGGGGTGGGAGGTCACGGGGTTTTCCCGATCCAAGCGCGATGACCGCGGGATATCCTGGCGGCAGTGGGGAGGCGAGGGGGCGATCGATTTGGAAGGACTAGATGCCGTCGTGAATCTAGCCGGAGAGGCGATCGACCAACGTTGGACGGATGCGCGTAAGGTCGTTTTGCGGGAAAGCCGAGTCGATTTAACGAAGGCTCTTTCGGTTTCGATTCGGGAATCGGAGGTGAAGGTTCTTTTGAATGCCTCCGCGATTGGTTTTTACGGAGATCGCGGGGATGAGAAATTACGCGAGAGCGCGTCGGTGGGTGAAGGGTATATGGCGCGGCTTTGTTTGGATTGGGAAGATGCCATCGAGGTGCCGGATGAAGTCCGAACGGTGTTTTTGAGGACCGGGGTTGTTCTTGGTCAGGGTGGCCGGGCTTGGGAGAAGATGGGGAAGATCTTCAAGCTGGGGATTGGGGGGCGACTCGGGAGTGGGGAGCAATGGATGCCCTGGATTCACCTCGCAGATGAAATCGGGGGGATTGTTTCTTGCCTCGAGAAGGAGATCGCAGGACCGGTGAATTTGGTGGCGCCAGAGTCCGTTCGAAATTCTGAGTTCACCAAAGCGGTGGGAAAGGCGGTGCGGAGACCGACGATCTTTCCGGCTCCGGCCTTTGCGCTGAAGTTGATTCTCGGAGACTTCGCCGAGGAGGGTCTCTTGGCGAGCACGCGCGTGGTGCCACAGGTTTTCTTGGACGCGGGGTTTGAGTTTCAATATCCCACGATTGCTGAGGCCATGGCAGAGTTGGTTTCCTCTTAGAGGTTCCCCATGTTTAGGAGGTAGATAAGGGTGAGGGAGTCCCAGGTGGCGGCGATGATTAGGATGATGAAAGTTCGGGCGAATTTTTCGGGCGAAGCAGAGGGCTGCTGCGAGGAGGGCTGCTGCGAGGAGGGCTAGGATGGGGCCACCCACAAAGAATAAGACGAACTGGGTTAGCGTTGGCATGGGCCCGTGGCTTTGGGGGAATGGGACGCTCAAGAGAGCGTCCTTCCGCAGGCTTACTTGGCGTATTTCTCGTGCCACTCGTGGTAGATTTTTGGGGAAATTTCCGAGGGTTTGATTTCGGAACGCCCGCCCCAGAAGACGTTGGTGTAGCTGACGGGAATGCCGACGGCTTCGAGGTGTTTGTCGATGGCCGCTTTGTGCTCAAGGACTTTGTCCTTCTCGGTGCCGTGGACGACGCCCATGACGTTGACGTTGCCAAATTTAGGTCCGCCTTCGCGCCAGTAGGCGTGGGTCATACAGTGGTGGCGACCGACTTCGGCTCCGGCTTCTTCTTCGCGGCCTTTGGGGACGGCCCAGTGGAAGAGTCCGTTGAAACGGGTGACGCGTTTGCCGGTATCGGAGGGTTTGACGTGCTCGAGGAAGGTGGAGAATCGGCCGATGACTTTTTTATGGTCGAGGGCTTTGGCGACTTCGTAGAAGCGCTCAAGGGAGACTCCGGCCTGCACTGCGCGGGCGTCCCAGCAGTTGGTGACAACTTCTTCAGGGGAGAGTTCTTCTTTGAGGGCGAGGAGAACTTGCCATTCTTCTTCAGTGAGATCGACGACGGTGGTGGTCATCATTTCGGCGGGAGCATCGAGCTTCGCTCCGGGCTCGAGGCCTTTGCGGCGGACGTGGCCGACGCCGAGGGCGAAGACGCCGTGGGCGGGCATGAGGATGAATTCCTCCGCGCCGACGAGGCCTTTGAGGACGTTGCCGTGTTCTTCGAGTGATTCGCCTTGGGGGACTTTGAGGGTGGTCCAGAGGCGGTAGCCGGCTCCGGAGATCTGGCCGTCGGTCGAGCGGATGACGACGTGGCCGGAGAAGGGATCCTCCTTGGCCATGAAGTCGAAGGCGTCATTGAGTTTTTCTTCGGGAAGACGCCAGGCGACGAGGGCTCCGTGGGCGAGTTTGGTGGCGAGCATGGTCTGGCGGACGCGGCGGATGACGCCGGCGGCGAGCATGGCGCGGATACGTTCGAAGACGGTGTCGATATCGACGCCTGATTCTTGGGCGATGATGGCGAAGGGATCTTGCTGGAAACCGGAGACAAGGTCTTCGGAGACGGCGAGGATCTTGGCGTTGATGGGGTCGTCGTGTTCGGTCGGGATGATGCTCATGGTGAAAGTGTTTTTTTTACGAATTGGTAGGCGGCTTCTTTGTCAGAAATTCGTCCTTCGAGTTGCTCGGTCTGGATCTTGCGGAGGACCTTGCCAATCTCGGGGCCATGCTTCATTTCGAAATCGCGAATGAGGTCGTGCCCATTCATCAGCGCGTTTGGAATGAGGGGCTCTTTGGCGAATTCCTCCTTCTTCGTACGAACAAAGTCGTAGTTTTCGCGGAAGCCATTCGAGCTGTCGCAATCGACGCGGTGGAGTTCGGTCTCAAGGTCGAAGCATTCGGCCGACATGAAGCGCTTGAGCTTTGCGGTGCGCATGTCTTTGACGTGCATGAACTGCATGTGGCGCGAGACCATGAAGCGGACTTCGTCGATGGTCTGATTTGAATAGCGCAAGCGGCGGAGAATGGCCTCGGCGATGTCGGCTCCGACTTTGTCGTGGGCGTTGAAGCGGTGGCGCCCGGCTTCGGGGTCCCATGTCTGCGTCGCGGGCTTGCCGATGTCGTGGAGGAGGACGGCGAGGGCGAGATTGAGGGGGGGCGAGTTGAGGAGTGAGAGGGCGATGCGGGTGTGGACGTAGACGTCGCCCTCGGGGTGCCATTGGGGCGGTTGTTGGCAGCCTTGGAGGTCGAGGATTTCGGGGAGGAACTGCGCGATGAGACCGGATCCGGTGAGGAGATCGAGGCCGCGCGCGCGGTCGTCCGCGGTCAGGATGCGGGAGAATTCGTCGCGGATTCGTTCGGGGGAGATTTGCGATAGGAGCGGGGCGCAGTGGCAAATGGCGGACCAGGTTTGCGGTTCAATTTCGAATCCGGTGGTGACGGCGAAGCGGATGGCGCGGAGGAGGCGGAGTGCGTCTTCTTCGAAGCGCTTTTGCGGTTCGCCGATGGCGCGGAGGATGCGTGCTTCGAGATCTGCTTTGCCGCCGACGTGGTCGATGATTTCTCCGGTGAGAGTCTCTTGAAAGAGGCCGTTGATGGTGAAGTCGCGGCGTTGGGCGTCTTCTTCGGGCGAGGAGAACTCGACTGATTCGGGACGGCGGCCGTCCTTGTATGAACCGTCGGTGCGGAAGGTGGCGACTTCGATCATCTCGCCCACGCCTTTGACGATGATGACACCGAAGTGTTCGCCCACGGCGTCAGATTTTTTGAAGAGAGCCTGAACTTCGGAGGGGCGGGCGGAGGTGGCGAGATCGTAGTCCTTGGGTGTTTTTCCAAGGAGTTGGTCGCGGACTGCGCCTCCCGCAAAGTAGACGACATGACCAGCCTCGCGAAGGACGCGGGCGGATTCGATGGCGAGTTCTTTTTGGCGGCTCATGCTCGGGGAGAAGGTTGTCGGTGATTGGGGAGGTGGCAACTGCGAATCTTTAGGATTTGACGGCAAAGTGAGCTGAGGAAACCGAGGCTCGGTTGAGGGGAAGGTCATGGGGGCTCGGACGGATCAATCGTAAGTCGCCCTATTTGGCTCGCCCCCGTTGGTTCGGTATGAGGCCCCAGGGCGGCGGTCGTGCCTCCCTTTGCCTTGGGGCCTATGTGACCGAGGCCTTAGGCCAAGGGGAACGGCCCCTCCCGTCTTGGAAAAGTGAGATGAGTCCTACTCGAGAGCCCAGCGGAGGAGCTTTTCGGAGTCGTCCCAGACTTCGGTGGAATCGAGGGTGACGGTGATGACGGCTTTTCCATTGAGGACGCCGGAGGAGACGAGGCAGCGACCCGAGGCGTTGGTGTAACCCGTTTTCATGCCAGTGCAGTAGGGGAGTCGTTTGAGCACTTTGTTGGTGTTGGTGAGGGTTTTGGTGCGGCCATCTGGATATTGGAAGGTGTATTCCTTGGTGCGCATGCATTCACGGTAGAAAGGGATTTTGGTGACTTCACGGGCGAGGATCGCGATGTCGAGGGCGGTGGAATACTGGCCTGCTTCGGTAAGGCCGTGGGGATTTTTAAAATTAGATTGGGTCATGCCCAGAGATCGGGCGGTGTGGTTCATGAGGTCGATGAAGGCAGGTTCGGAGCCAGAGACATCACGGGCAAGGACTTTGGCGACGTCGTTCCCGCTTTTGACAAGGAGGGCTTTGACGAGTTCGCGGCGGTTGTAATTTTCACCGGCGGCGACGTAGATTTTCGAGGGTTCGACCTTGGTGTCGGCTGCTTGGACAGTGACAGGATCAGCGAGGGGGCCGGCGCGGACGACGCAGAGGGCGGTTAGGAGTTTCTGGGTGCTGGCGACGCCGCGGGGGGTGCGGGCGTTTTTTTGGAAGAGGATGCGGCCGGTGATGGTGTCAATGACGATGGCGCTTTCGGCACGGATGGAGGGGGGGCTGAGCGAGGGCAGGTTTGGCTGAACGACGTTGGGCCGAACGACGATGGCGGTATCAGGAGTAGGGGCTTGCCCTGGGCTGCAGGCGACGAGGAGGGCCGCGATTGAAATTGTAATAAGCTCCCGAATTTTCATGGGTATATATTTGCCCGATTGATTTTCGCTGGCAAGAGAAAGCCTGACTCCTACCGGGTGGGTCAGAGTCAGGCTACTCAGGGGGGGACAGGCACTCGTGTTCCTGCTCCTTTAAAACGGGCAGGAATCGATCTTTATTTGAAAAAAGTTAGAAAAAATGAGTTTTTCTTTTTTGAGAGGCCTTTTCTACGGTTCTGATTCCATAAGAAAAGGTTTCCATGCGGGTTAAGGGGCCATCTTTCTTGTAGGGTCTGTAGGGTCTGTTGCGAGGGAAGGCCGCCGGAAGCCTGGGTTGGCAAGGGGGTGTCGGCGGCTCATCTTGTTTGTTTTTCCCAGTTTCTAAGTTGGCTGAGGAGCTTCTTTTCAGTGGGTTTATCGCGAGGTTGGTCGCCGTAGTGCACGGCGTAGTGGTATTGCAGAAGGGTGGCGGTAAAGTTCGGCGCCGGGATTTTAGCAAGGTGTGCTCTCAAGGTGCGGCCCGGAGGCATGGGGTGTCCGTGAGCGAGGCAGGCGCGCCGGAAGGCGGAGAGGTAATTTGGGGTGGCAGGAAGGACGCCGAAGGCGTTGACGGCTTCACTCGATTCAAAGTAAGGGCGGCGAAGGAGAAGAGCTAGGATGAGGGCGAATGAAGCGGCTCCTCCGATCCAGAGGGTGACACGAAGGAGGTTGCCGAGATGTTTTTTTAAGTCATCGGTATCTGCGCCCTTGAGGTCGGCGAGGTAGGGGGAAGTTTCTTCGGCCTCGGCGATGGAGGGGGAGCCTTCCTCCCGGATGGCGGGAGTGGTTTCGAAGATGACCCAGCCATAGTCTGCAAGGTAGAGTTCAGCCCAGGCGTGAGCCTCGCGAGCGCGGAAGACGAAGAGATTGGGGGCTGCAAAATACCGCCCGCCGGACCAACCGAAGGCGATGCGTGAGGGGATCCCCATGGCGCGGGCGAGCATGACGGTGGCGGTGGCGAAGTGGGTGCAGTAGCCGATATTGGTTTCGAAAAGGAAGCCATCGAGGGGGTCGAGTTCCGCGGGCATGTTGATATCCAGCGAGTATTGGCAGCGGGCACGAATGTCCTGCCGGAGCGCGAGGATGGAGTCGCGGGTGACGGGCCCGTAGGTGGAGGCCAGCCTTTCGATTTTTTGGCGGAGAGTGGGATCCGGGGGGAGGGTGAGATATTCAGGGGAGGGCGTGGCACCGGGTTTCACCTGGGTGACTTGATTGAAGTCGAAGGGGATGGAGGACACTTCGTAGCGGTAGTTTTTTCCTTGGGCGGTGTTGGGAGGGAGGCGGAAGGTATCGGGTGAAGTTTCACGCAGAGTGGGCTGCTTGATGGCGGTGAAATTGGGGACGGTGACAGCGAGGGTTTGGGCGCTAATATTGGCTTGGTGTGAGATGTCGTAGCGGACTTTGGTGCCGGGGGTTTTGGGAGGCCTGACGATGGTGTCGGTTTCGGCGCGCAGAGTGCGGGGGACGATGGTGTGGGGGTACCAGGAGCCATCGCGATAGGTGGCGAGGGTGAAGTTACGCAGGAATCGTTCGTGTCCGAGCAGGACCTGGGCGTCTTTTTTTGATTTTGGGAAAAGATAGACTTCGGGACGGTTTGAGGGCCGGACCTTTGCGTTTTTATTAAGCTTGCGGGGCCCGGGTCCGGAAAAGAGCCAGTTCGAGGTGATGAGGCCCCCGTCTCCGCCGGGCCCTAATGAACTCCCCGGGCCTTCGGGGGCACCTGCCCCGGCGTCGGAGTAGTCCTCGGGGTGAAGCGCATCGTCGAGAGCGATGGCGAATTCTTGGGACTTCGTTGGCGCGATGGCTAGGAAGATGAGGAAGAAGCATTCGACAATCAGGACGGCGATAACGACGGTGGCGTAGTCGAGGAACCGCGGTTTACGGTCGGAATTGGCAAGGGTTGAGGTGGGCTTGGTGGATCGTCCCCAGAGTCCCAAAGCGACCACGAGGGCGGAGACGGAGAGGCAGATGCGCATGATGGGATGCCAGTTCTCCGGCCACCCCCGCAGAAGGGCGTAGCCTGCTACGATGGTGAGGATGAGGAGAATCGATCTCATGCTTGACGGAGTTTAGGAGGGGGAAGAGAGGCTATCGAGGGCGTCGAAGAAGACGGGGAACCTAGGTGACCAACCGGTGGTGAGGATTTTTTTGTTGAGGATTTTTTTATGAGTCCAGGCGCGTTTGCGGGAGGTGTTTTTCTCGCCGGTGGGCGGGAGGGGGCGGCTGAAGTATCTCGCGAGGCCTTGGTAGCATTCGAGCTGCGAGATGGGCTCGTTGTCGGAGACGTTGAAGATGCCGGGGAGTTTTTGAGTGGCGAGGTGGAGGGTGGCGGCGGCGGCGTCTCCAACGTGGATTTGATTGAGGATGCGTTGTCCCGATTCTTCGATGACGGCGGAGCCATCGAGGAATTTTCGGAGGACGACACTGCGGCCGGGGCCGTAGAGTCCGGCGAGACGGGCGATGGTGCCGCCGGAGTTGAGGACAATTTTCTCGGCTTCGAGGAGGAATTGGGAAGTCTCGCGGATGGGCTCGGTGGGAGAGGATTCATCGACTTCCGAGCCATCGATCTGGTGGTAGACGGAGGTGCTGGAGGTGAGGATGAGGTGGGTTTGCGGAAAGGCGTGGAGGAGGTTTTGGGCACCTTTGATAAAGACATCGTAGTAAGCGTCCGCGCCGCCCCGGCCGGAGGAGGCGCAATGAATGACGACGTCGGGTGAGGGGTGCCTTTGGGCAAGGGTGGCAACTTGCGCGGCGGAGGAGAGGTCACAGGCTTCGTGTGCGTCACTGCCGGATTTAGTGGCAGTGACGACTTGGAAGCCGGAGGCTTGGGAAGCGATTTCGGTGCCGAGATATCCGGCGCCGGCGATGATGAGGAGAGGCTTCATTGCTGAGAGTAGTATCGGGTAAGGCCCTCGGCAACTGCGCGGGCGTATTCGTGGTAGATCTCTTCGGGATTTTGATGGAAACGAGTGATGAAGGGGGTGCTGTTCATGACGTAGGGTTCCATGAAGATAACGGGGCATTGGAAGAGCCGGTTGGCGAGGAGATTACGCGCCCAGAGGTTGGGATGATTTGCGACGTTTTGGGCGGTGGGCAGGGTGGGGAGATATCTGTAGGCGGGAAGTTTGAGGATGTCATTACAGGCCCCGGCAATCTCGCGGGCGAGGGGGATTTCCTCGATGAGGGTGCCGGAGAGGAGGCGTTGGAGCATTTGGAAGCGTTCGTCTTCGTGGGCTAATTCGTTGGCGGTGTAGGTGCCGTTGAGGATGATGTGAAAGTGTTGGAGGGGCTCGGGAGTCTTGGCTGCGGAACCGTTGAAGTGGAGGCAGACGACGAGGTCGGGCTTGATGGCTTCGTTAACGAGGCGCGCGCGCGCGCGGATTTCCGAGGTGCGGTAGAAGAGGACAGCGTCGGAGAAGTCGGCGGCGGACTTTGTCGTGACGGGTTCGAGTTTGGTGCGGACGAGGGTGACGGAGGCGCCGAGTTTCTCAAGCATGGGGGCGAGGATTTTGGCCGTTTGGAGGGTCATCGTTCCTTCCTGGATGGTGGTGTCTGCCCACTTGTATTCGCGTTCTTCGATCGCGGCGTATTTCCCGCCAATGTGGCCGGGATCGAGGGCGATGTGGAGGCCTGCGAGCGGGAGGGTGCGGGAGGGTGAGAGGTCCGCACGGTTCTTCCAATCGTAAACCGAGCCGGGTGCGGGTTGATCGAGCTTCGCGAATTTCAGGATAAAATCGCCGAGGATGGCGTGGTTATTTTGCTCATCAATCTTGATCCATTTTTTCCAAGAGTCGTCCGTGGTGTAAACCGTTTTCAGGCGATTCAGAAAGGTCCCGCGCGTGAGGGTGTTTTGAAACCGTTCGAGGTGTGACCAGTCGGGTGGGAGGCCAAGGTCGGCGAGGTCGCGAGCGAGGAGAGTGGCGGGGGTGGCGGGAGTGGGCGTCGGTGTCGGTGGGGAGGTTTTCCTAAACAGAAAGAAGGCGATGATGAGAAGGGGCACGAAGACGAGAAGCGATTGGGTTATTCGCCTCGCCAGAGGTTGTTGCATGGGGGAATGTCTACCCTGCGATGGCGGCTCGCAACTCTGAAGTCAGGTGGTGTTTCTGGGTGAAGCTCGGTGGTAAGAGGCGATTGCTGAGCGATCTCAATGTTTCTCGATTGGAGTTGAAACCTGTCGCTATTCTGGCGAGGCGACTGGTGGCGCAGGCCGAGACACATGATTCTCTGGTGAAGGGAAGGTCGCGAAGGGTCTCTTTCAGTCCAAGGTCCGCTGGGGCGAAAGTGTGGCAGCGGGCTTTGTTGCGAGAACCCTTAACCCAAGTTTAACATTCTAGGCTCTCAAACCACCGAAAAACCACTTTTTTTGAGCCGGCGAGTCCCTGAAATCGTTGGAAGTAAAGGAATTCACCTTTTGAAAACCCGAATGTAGT
>Ga0222650_1000902_pt1 | contig 18755 bp, 12 predicted proteins | sample AntAcemetagen367_FD_179820 | JGI IMG/M metagenome (GOLD analysis project Ga0222650, IMG submission 179820) | Saline water microbial communities from Ace Lake, Antarctica - #367 | ecosystem: Environmental > Aquatic > Non-marine Saline and Alkaline > Saline | place: Antarctica: Ace Lake... | reverse complement strand
ACATGGCTACTTATTGAATGACAATATAGGCACCATGGATTTATCCGTCAACACAATTTTGAATTAATAGGAAAGTTTACATGGCTACATTCGGAAGACAAAAAGGCAGCCAACCACCTGCGTAGCAGGTGGTTGGCTGCCTTTTTGTCTTTGGAACTTCAGTCTAACAAGACTAGTCTTATCAGCGCAACAATCCAAGTGTCTCTCCGAGCAGCCTCAGCCATCCTGATCCCGAGGAATTGCCATGAGTCCATCTCGGAGTACCGCCTTCAGGCGGCTCAGGGCTCGGACCGGCTAAAGCCGGGACTCCAACGGTACGAGCGGGTCATCAATTTTCCTCGCTCCATCTTGTGATCCGGGTGACCTCAGGATGTTTGAGGCTACAGATACGTCTGATTGAGGAGATCGGCCAACCGAAGCCCGGCCTGGACGAGGCGTTGCTGGGAGATCGCCCGGGCATTGTCCACATAGGCGGCGTCGAGGGTCACCGGATTGGCGGCGTCCCCGCCGGGGAGTTTTTGGTATCCGTCGGCATAACCGAGGGCATGGCTTTCCTCGACCCAGGATTTCATCTCGCCCCCGGTGGGAAGCTGCTTCCCTGCTGCCACCAGGGTCTTGGCTTGTTCGCGAATGAGAGGAAGCGATTTTTGGTGTCGGGCTACGGGCTCGTCGGTCGAATAGGCAGGTTCCGGGTACAGTGCCACCACTTCGCCATCCCGCACGGTGCGACGGTAAGAGGTGTCCCAAAAGTAGTGAAGGTTCTTCCATTTCGGAAAGATGGCCACATTGGCATCTTGGATATTGGGTACGGAAACCCCATTGCCTCCGGCGTCACCCTCGCGACTGGTGGTGTGGAGGGGTTGATGGAGGTCCCCGACGAGATGGGTCAGCATGACGAGGGCCTGGGCCTTGTCGATCTCCGGGTCCTTGCGTTCGCCGCGCAAAATGGCCAGGCAATGCCGCATGGCCCAAAGTCCATTGACCTGCCAATCGACGGGAAACGGGTCGCCGGCCGCATTGTAGGGAAGGTCGATGTAATGCCAGGTGTTGTACGCCCGGGTCTTGCCCCGGATGTCATCCATCCAACACCCGGCGGTGACAAAATCGTAAGCGGTGTCGTGTTCCTTGTTGAAGACCTCAAGGTCTTTTTCCACCTTGGCCCGGGCCGTCGGCGTCAGGTGGTCCCAGGCGATTTGATTGACGATCATATGCCCGCCGGGGTCCCAAGCCTGGGCCGGACTGACAAAACCAAGAATCGCCGCCATGGCGAGCAGCCCCGAAATCCCGCGCCGAAGGGACAATGTCATGAGGCTTCAGGGGTGATGCCGAGGGATTTTTCCATCGCTTTCACCCGGCGGATGATGGTGGGAAGTTGCTGGACGGCCAACCACTGGCGTTTGCATTGTTTTTCCGGCACGGCGGGCACTCCCAAAATGCTGCTCTTGTCGGGCACATCGCGCATGATTCCAGACTTGGCTCGAATGATGACCTCGCGCCCGATTTTGAGATGGCCGGCGATCCCGCTCTGTGATGCGACGATCGAGTAATCGCCCACCGTCGTGCTCCCGGCGATGCCGACCTGGCCCATGATGATGTCATGCTGGCCAAGTTGTACATTGTGGGCAATGTGGACGAGGTTATCGATTTTGGTCCCCCGTCCCACCACGGTGGCGTCAAGAGCGGCCCGATCGACGGTAGAATTAGCCCCGATTTCGACATCGTCTTCTAGAATCACATTCCCGACCTGGAGGACCTTGCGGTGAACTCCCTCATCGAGGATGTAACCGAACCCATCCGAGCCGATGACCACGCCGGAATGAAGAATCACCCGATGACCAAGGCGACTGCCGGGATAAATAACCACCCGGGGATGCAGGACCACGTCGTCGCCCAACCGGCAATCCCGCCCCACGTGGGAACCCGAGAGAACCGCAGAGCGAGCCCCAATGACCGCATTTTCGCCCACCATCACATGGGGCCCAATGTGTGCCGTAGGATCAATCCGGGCCGTGGCCGCCACCACCGCGCTGGGATGGATTCCGGCCGCATGGACGTCAGGGGGATAAAAATGTGGCAGGAGTCGGGCCATGGCGATGCGGGCATTGCCGACCCGAATCAAGACTTTGGCGGACGACTCAAAGGATCCTGAAACCAAAATCGCAGCGGCCTGGCTTTCTTCCGCTGCGGCAAAATGGCGTTCCTTCTCGGCAAAGGTGAGGTCTCCCGCCTGGGCGGCCTCGGCGGCGGCAAACCCCGACAAGGTCGTCTCGCCGTCTCCGACGACTTCTCCGCAGACAAGTTCTGCAATTTGATTGGCTGTAAATGACATGGAAAATATAGGGTCGTCCACTTCCCCCGGTTCCGTCAAGAATCGGTCGCCGGAACCTGAGCCGTCGGGCGCATCTCTGATGGCATGAAGTCATGCAGCAACCGGCGCTGGGCAAACCGAATTGAATGATCCAATGTCCCTAGCGGAACCCGTGAGTGCCTGCAACACGCACGAGTAGCCGAAGGTCCAAAGGTTCGAACTTAACGATGAGCTCACTGCTCCCATCTCTGATTGAACCCTGGCGGAAAGCACCATCGTGGGGCGCAAGACCCCGAATGCCTGACTGCAACCTTCCGACCGTGGATCAAAATGATTCGGCTGCCCGCGCCGGTTGCCTCTTCCCTTAACCGGGCCAAACGAGAAAAACCATGACAAAAAAATACATCCTAAAAAACACAACCAAAACACGTCCCAAGAAAGCGGGAGAGGTGGAGACATATCTGGCTCCGCGTCCCCCCTCCAAAGGGAAAATTATCGGGCTGGACTGCCACCCGGATACCTTCACCGCAGCGGTCTTCGTGGGGCAGACCCCTCACGATGCGAAGAAGATCAGTAGCCGCGAGAACCTGGGATTGGAGGCCCTGCTGGAATGGGCGGGGCGGGAATTTGGCCCCAAGGACATCTTCCTGCTGGAGGCCGGCTCCAACAGCTTTGAGGTCTGCAAACGACTCGGGGCCCAAGGCCTGAATGCTTGCGTGCTGGAAAGCTGCCATGTGGGCAAGCACGCCAAGACCTACGCCGACAACGACAAGATGGCCGCCGCACGGATCGCGCTTGTCTATCTGGCCGGAAACGCCCCGTGCGTCTGGGTACCCGATGAGCAAAGCCGTGAACGTCGCGAGTTACTGCACGCCTACAACAAAGCGGTCGCCGAACATACTGCGGCGACCAACGGGCTGAAAGCCTACCTCAACGGACATGGTGTGCGGCTCTCCAAGCGCAATCCCGAAACGCAGGAGACCCGAACGTGGGTCCTCAAGCAGGACGAATGGTCAGGTTTGCAAAAGCAGATCCTGACCGAACACTTCGATAACATTGTCCATTGCAAAGAGCGGCGCAAACGCCTCTACCGGCTCATTGGGCAGGAAATGACGGGGGACATGATGATGTTGCGTTGCATGAAACTGCTTGGCGTGGGAATCGTCAGCGCGTTCGGATTGCTGGCGGTGATTGGAGACATCCGGCGTTCCCACCGTCCAGAGCAACTGGTGGCCTACATCGGTCTCAATCCCGGTCAGCGTAAGAGCGGCACGGGCAAAGATATTCGACTCGGAGTGGGCAAGCGTGGACGTGGTGACATTCGCAATTTGCTCATCCAGGGAGCTCAGGCCGTGCTGCGAATGGGGAAACACAGCCCGCTAGGCCAATGGGGCTGGAAGCTGTTTGCGCGCAAAGGCAACCGGAATGTGGCCGTCGCCGCAATCGCGCGCAAAATGCTGGTTCAAGTCTGGCATCTGCTCCAAGGCAATCCAACCGCCACATTGGAAAGTGCCAAAACCTTCACCGCCAAACTCCAGAAACTGGCCGTCGTGCTGGGAACCTCTCTGCGCACCCAGCTCAACCTTGGAAACTCAGTGGCGCAATGCGTGAGCATGTTGCGCCAAAGAAGCCTGGGGACTGAGCCCTGTCCAGTCTCATGAACCGCTGTCTGCCGCCAATACAACGGACCAGTTTGATGGGGGCTATGCGCCCCCAAACCCCGCACCGCTCGCCGCGGCGGCATTTGGGGGGAACAGTATGAAGACCTGTCTGCGACAGGTGAATCAGAACAAAAAGCCAAAATATCCAAACTTTTTTCTTGCATGACTACATGCCCGATAAGCGTAAACCAAAGGAGCGTGGGGCGTCTCGCCCGCTTGGTTCGGGCGGGACGCCCACGCTCCCGTGAAGATGCGTCTTTGCACTTCTGCTTACGCGCGGATTTCGGCACCCGCCCGCCTCCTAGCATCGGCGGCAACGGCTGAACCTCTCCCGGCGGGAGGCAAAAGGTCATGGACCGAGAGCCGCTCCGGTCAAATTACCTGACCGCGAAAGGATCGTTTGATCCGGGGCTGTTCAGGTGGTAGAAGTCCTACCATGAGTTACCTTCCGCTCCCACATCTCCGACTCTCTCTTTCTCCTCAGCTCAGGAAAAAACCAAGAGTATTCAGTTGCCTCCTCGCAGTGGCTGTCATCGTCCTGTGTTTCGGACCTCAATCCGCCCTGGCCGTGGACTATTATTGGGACACCAACGGAGCGACCGCCGGTTCCGGGGCCGCCACCGGCACATGGGGAACCGACACTTTCTGGACGACCGATTCTGCGGGAACGATCGGTACCTCGGCCTATTCTGGAGATAATACTTCGGATATTTTCTTCTCGGCTGGCACGAATGGCACCACCGGCACGGTCACGGTTCTCGGCACACAGAGCGCCCACAGCATCACCTTTCGAAACCCCGTGGATCTCACGCTGAGTGGCGGCACCGCCTTGAACCTCGGCAGTGCCACGGCAGGCTCCGGTATTTTCGTGACGGCCAACGCCGCCAATACCATGAGCACCCCGGTGATTCTTAACTCTGCGGCATCCGCGATTGGCTTCAGCAATTCTGGAACCGGACTGCTGACCATCGGGGCAGTTACGGGCGCGGCGACGAGTGGGACCCAGACGATTGCCGTGGGGTCCAGCGGCAGCGGCGACATTACCTTGAACGGAATCATCGGGGATGGCGCGGGAGGAGGGAATGTGGCTCTGGCCGTCAACAGTTCCGGTTCCGGCATAACTTCCCTCTCCGGGAATAACACCTACACCGGCGGCACGACGCTCAATGGAGGAACTTTGGGCTTCACCCAAGACGCTGACTTGAGTACCGGCACGCTCACACTCAACTCGGGGACGCTGGTCAACACGGGGGCGGCAACGGCAACTTCGACCAACGCAATTACGGCGGGCGGTGATATTGCTTTCGTTGCAACAACCGGCGCCGGCACGAACGGAACTTTGGCGCTGACTGGACCGATCACGCTCACTGGTGATCGCATTTTTACCTTTGACGGAGGAGGCAATACGAATCTAGGGGGAGCAATCACCGGAAATCACAGCCTCACCATTGCCGGAAGTGGCCAGGTGTCCATGAATGGCACACAAGGTATAAAAACCTACACTGGAGGAACCATCCTCAATTCCGGCACACTCTCGATAACCGGTTCTGGACTAATACTGCCTTCTGGCGGTGATCTCACCATCAATGGAGGCGTGTTCCGAACCAGTTTTGGAGTAAATATCGGTAGCGGTGCGCTGACCTTGAGTGGAGGAACCATCGAGGCGATGACGGCCCCTTTTGCCGACAGAGGTATCACCGCTTCCAGCTATTCATTGGAAAGCGGCATCGTTAATGCCGCGTTGCTCGGGAGTGGAGCCATGACAAAAAGCACCGGAGGGACAGTCGAAATGAATGCTTTTAGCTCCAGCTCAGGCAATATTTCCCTCACGGACGGAGTTCTGAGCCTAGGAGGCGTCCAACTGGATTTGTCGAATCAATCCATTACAACAATCAACGGAAGCACAACGATCACCGTAGCCGATGGAAGTCTCTTGGCCATAGGCCAGGGAATTACTGGGACAGGCGTTGGATCAAACTCATACGTTCAAACCATCGTGGGCAATGTGATTACGGTAAATAAAAACTCAACTGCAAGCGGATCCGTCACCGGAACTTTTGCGAAAGGCGGAGTCCTAGGAAAAAGCGGCACGATTTCTTTTTCCGGCGGCACGCTGCAATCCAGCGCCGCGAACCAATATGACTACTCCTCGCGCTTCAGCACCGCCGCGAGCCAGACCTACAAGATTGACACGAACGGCCAAAACGTGACCTTTGCTTCGAACCTCACAAGTTCGGGAGGTTCGCTCAACAAACTGGGTGCGGGCACCCTGACGCTCAGCGGCACCAATACCTACACCGGCGCGACAACGGTCACGCTCGGCACGCTCCTCATTAACGGCTCGACAGCTTCCGGCAGCGCGGTGGCGGTCAATGGCGGCACCTTGGGTGGAAGCGGCACGGTAAACGGTTCGGTCACGGTGGGCAGCGGCGGAGCGCTCTCGCCGGGCAATAGTCCGGGCATTCTCAACACCGGAAGCCTCTCGCTGGCAGGAGAGTTTGTCGTCGAGATCGATGGCGCGACGGTTGGCACCCAATATGATCAGGTGAATGTGAGCGGAACCGTGGATCTGGTTTCCGGCAACACGCTTTCCCTGGCGCTCAATTACACGCCGATCATCGGCACAAACTTTTTCCTCATCAATAATGACGTGTCGGATGCGATCACGGGTCTGCTAGCTGGTCATGCCCAAGACGCCCTCTTTTCACTCTCCGGGCAGCAATGGAAGATCGGCTACACCGGCGACTCCGCCACGGACGCCTTCACCGGCGGCAACGACTTGGTTCTGCAAGCCGTCCCTGAGCCCACGACTTGGATGCTCCTGGCCGGAAGCCTCACTCTTGTGATGACCTGCCGCCGTCGCCGCCGATAGTTTTAAGAATCAGGCTTTAGGGGGGGGAACAGGTTGCTAAAAGCCAACCCCGGCCTTTCCAATTCGCGGCCCCTGGCCTATAGGAGACCATTCGACTAATCTCCGAAATTTCCATGCCCACTACCAGTCCATCATCCGATTTACCTCAACTGGCCTCCCGCCTCTCGGGGCCTCTGCAATTTGATCGTACGATCCGAACGCTCTACGCCACGGATGCTTCGGAATATCAGGAACTCCCTCTCGCGGTAGCACTGCCGAAAACCGAAAACGATCTCCACGAACTCATCGCCTACGCCAACCACCACCAGGTGGGATTGATCCCGCGTACGGCGGGCACCTCACTGGCCGGGCAGGTCGTCGGATCGGGAATTGTCGTCGATCTCGGGCGGCACATGAATGAGATCCTTGGGATCGATCCGGCAAGCCGCCGGGTGCGGGTGCAACCCGGGGTGGTCAGAAACGAACTGAACCATTTTCTCCTGCCCCACGGGCTTTTTTTCACTCCGGAAACCTCCACCGCCAACCGCGCCATGATCGGAGGCATGGTGGGCAACAATTCCTGCGGAGCCAATTCGATCGTCTATGGAACCACCCGTGAGCATCTCGTCTCAACCCGGGGCTTCTTAAGCGACGGGAGCGAAGTGACTTTCGGTCCGCTCTCCCGCGAGGAATTTGCCGCCAAGTGTCAGGGGCCGGATTCCCTCGAGACCCGCATTTACCGCTTTGTCTCCGATTTGCTTGGGGAGGAGAGCCGTCGCGCTCTCATTCGGGAGAACTACCCGAAAGCCAGTGTCACCCGACGCAATACCGGCTACGCCCTCGATGCCCTCATGGACAGTGAGGTCTTTGATTCGGACTCCGAAAAGCCCTTCAATCTCTGTCGTCTTCTGGCCGGTTCCGAGGGCACGCTCTTTCTGGGAGTGGAATTTGAACTTAACTGCGAGCCCCTTCCTCCGCCAGGGGCCCTGCTCTGCGCCCACTTTGCCACCATTGATGATGCCCTCAAGGCCACCTTGCTGGCGATGGCTCACCGTCCCTTTGGCTGCGAACTGATCGACAAACATATCCTCGACTGCACCAAGGGGAACCTCGAACACGCCAAAAACCGTTTCTTTGTCCAAGGCGATCCCGGGGCCGTCCTCGTGGTCGAGTTCCGACACCATGATCGGACCCATATCGAAGAGCAGAGCCGCCTTTTGGAAGCGGAATGCCGCCAGGCCGGCCTGGGCTACGCCTTCCCGCTCCTCTGGGACGGGGATTGCGACAAGGTCTGGGAACTGCGGCGCGCTGGCCAGGGCCTGATGCAAAATGTGAAAGGGGACGCCAAGCCCCGCGAGGTGGTGGAAGATACTGCCGTGGCCGTGGAGGACTTGCCTGCCTACATCGCAGAATTTGATGCCCTCCTCCAGACGAAATACCATACCCGCACGGTTTACTACGCCCATGCGGGAGCGGGCGAATTGCACACCCGCCCGCTTTTTGACCTCCGAACCCTGGAGGGTCTGAAGACATTCCGCGGAATCGCCACCGATGTGGCCGCTCTGGTGAAGAAATACCGGGGCTCCCTCTCCGGCGAACATGGGGACGGCCGCCTGCGCGGAGAATTCATCGAATTCATGGTCGGTCCGGAATGCTACGCCATGATGCGGCAGGTGAAGGCGGTCTTCGATCCCGAGGGCATCTTCAACCCCGGAAAGATCATCGACACCCCACCGATGGACAGCTCCCTGCGCCACCAGCCCGGCAAAGTCGAGCCCACCCATGACACGATCTTTGATTTTAGCGAAGACAAAGGGATCCTCCGGGCGGCCGAGAAATGTACCGGCGTGGGGGCCTGCCGAAAATCCCAACTCATGGGGGGCACCATGTGCCCAAGCTACATGGCGACGCGCGATGAAAAGGACACCACCCGCGCCCGGGCCAACATGCTCCGCGACGTCCTCACCCATCCCCGCAATCCCGCCGATCCCTGGGACAGCGAGGAGATTCGCGAGGTCATGGACCTTTGCCTCTCCTGCAAAGGCTGCAAATCGGAATGCCCGGCCAATGTGGACGTTGCCCGGCTTAAAGCCGAGTGGCAGCAACATTACTACGACTCGCATGGTGTCCCGCTTCGCTCCCGCCTGATTGCCGGGTTCACCCCATCCATGCGTCTGGCCTCCCTTGCTCCCTGGCTTTACAATGCCATGGTACAAAATCCCCTCGTCTCCGGTTGGATCAAGCGACTTGCCGGCTTCGCTTCGGCACGAAGCCTGCCGACCCTCCATTCCACCACCCTCGCCGCCTGGCATGCCAGACATGCAAACAAAACCAGCGCAACCTTCCCCAACGGTCGAGTTCATCTCTTTTGTGACGAATTCACCAATTACAACGACACCAAAATCGGGATCAAAGCCGTGGAATTGCTCAACCGTCTCGGCTACGAGGTGATTCTTCCCCCCCAGGTCGAAAGCGGACGGGCCCATTTTTCCAAGGGCCTCATCCGCGAGGCGAAAAAGCTGGCCCAGCGCAACGTGGAACTTCTCGGCGAGGTCGTCAGCGAAGAAGCTCCGCTCATCGGCATCGAGCCCTCGGCCATCCTTTCCTTCCGGGACGAATACCCCGATCTGGTGTCTCCGGATCAAAAAAGCAAAGCCGCCGCCCTCGCAAAAAACGCCCTCATTATCGACGAATTTTTTGGACGCGAGATTGAGGCCGGGCGCATCAACTCCGAGGCCTTCCGGTCCGGTCCGCGCCGGATCAAACTCCATGGGCACTGTCACCAGAAAGCGCTCTCTTCGCTCCAGCCCACGATCAAAATGCTGGAACTGCCTCAAGGATATCAGGTCGAGACCATCCCGTCGGGATGTTGTGGGATGGCGGGCTCCTTTGGTTACGAACGCGAACACTACGAACTCTCCCAAAAAATTGGAGAGCTCATTCTGCTGCCAACGGTACGTGCAGCTGATGAGCAAACTCTCATCGCCGCGCCTGGCACCAGTTGCCGACATCAAATCAAGGACGCCACCGGACGGATTGCCCTTCACCCAGTGGAAATTTTGCACGCGGCCCTTCGGTAACCGGCCCGCGGTCAGCGTCCCCTCAGCGCTAACTTGTTGAAAAAATGGCACCGGAGGTGCCACGGACATGAGCCGGTGAGCGCTAGCCACCCGGTTGTTATCGCAAATAAATGGTCGCGCCCCGGAGGCGCCGCTGAAAAAATCTTCCAGGACATTTCTTCGCTCCGCCCCGGACATTAAAATCATTTCGATGCGCTTTGCTGGTTAGGCAATATGACCTCCCGGATTGTGACGATGTCTCTCGACGTCAACTCGCAGTCAAAGGTACGCTTCGGCTCATGACATCGGTCATTGCCAACCGCGCTCCCACAGCCCATCCGACCAACAACAGAGGGCTGAATTTCGGCGTCTCTACGCCACAATGGCATCGCCCTGCTTATGCTAAAGCGTCAGAAATCCGGGTTGATAAAGTATCTACATGGTATGATGTTTCGACCATGAGCCGGATTGTGAACGAGCGCATCTCCGAACAAGTGCAAACCAAAGGAGCGTGGGCGTCCCGCCCGCATGGCTGGGACAGCGCGCGAGACGCCCACGCTCCTGTGGGAGACGGAAGCATGAACAGAGCTCGAAATAACTGATTGCACGATTTGTCATGATTACGAAATCCCCTCACCTCCCAACAAAAAGTGGCCCGCCCGCATGGTTCGGAAAGCTGGCGGGACGCCCACCACAGGAGCGTGGGCATCTTGCCCGCTTTCGTCAAAGGATGCGGGCGGGACGCCCACGCTCCTGTCGTTGGCACTTTTCGGAGATATCCCCCTATCTTTCGCAGGGAAGAACGCGGGGAATGGCTCTGGTTTTTGTCTTGGCCATGTTGGTTCTGATTTTGATCATGGTGACCGCGTTTTTCTCCAGAACGATTTTACACCGCCAAACCAGCTCGGTGAGTGCTTCTGGAGTGAAAGGTCAGGCGCTGGCCCAAGCCGCATCGGCTTTTATTCTTGATGACATTGAGCATGAGATCGAAGCGGGTTCGGTCGAAGATCCCATGCCCAATGCGACGGTCGCCATCCGGCAGCCGATTACTTTGACCGAATCAGGGATTCCCGTTCCGGTGGCCCCTTCCATGGCTCCTCAGCGCGTGGGAGACCAAGAGCTCAAGAACATCGTCAAGGTGAGCCGGAGCGGACTGCCGTTCTTTGTTTCGGGAACCGGGTATCGAGCTTTGAGCACCCGCCCGACCTCCGGTGCGGCTCGGGCCTCGGCGATCTCCACCAGTGCGCCAACGAGGGCTGGGCGGTTTTTCAGCAAGGATCGATGGATGCTTCCGCAATTGATGACGACAACGGAAGAAACCACCTTCTCCGTACCGGACTGGATCTATCTCGATCGGGAGGGCAAGAATCCCACGGATTTTTCCACTACGGCTCTGACCGACTTGAGCCTCACGGATTCAGCGAACGGAGATTATGTCATCGGCCGCTATGCTTATGTCATCTATGACGTCGGCGGCCTGATTGATATCAATGTGGCCGGAAATGCTTTGAGTGATGGTGAAAACGCCCGGCGCGGTCGCTTACACCAGGTTTCGCTCAAGGACGGAATCGGCGACGTCTCTTTACCGAACTTTCAGGAGTTTGTTACCTGGCGTTCGGCCACGTCGGCGGGGAACGCCAGCTCGGTGCCCGGGGCGGGCGGCCTTTTTGACCCGAGCCGCACTTTCCTCGACGTTCCCAGCGGTGAGCAGGCCTTCGTCAATCGGCAGGATCTCATCGCTTATGCCGCCCGTGCTGGCAGCCCGTTAAAACCAGAGGCCCTACCGTACCTGACCACATTCAGCCGCGACATTGATGCGCCGTCCTACCAGCCGAATCCCGACCGTGAGACCTCGGTTCCGGCCACTCCGGTGGCGACCGAAATGAACCCGGCGCTTCTCGCCATCCGATTTGCCGGCGACACGACTTTGGAACGTCCGGAAGGCGACGTCCCGGTCAAAACCGGAACGCCGGTCATGCCGCGACGGTTCCCGCTCAGCAAGCTGAGAATGTTCGAGGAGGCGAATCCGGATCCCGCTGCCATGCTCTATTATTTTGGCCTCACTAGAGAGGGTGACCACTGGCGATATACAAAAACACTGACCGGAAGCCGCATCGCAAAATTGTCCGAAGTAGCGGACCAGGGACGCGAGCCAAATTTCTTCGAGATTCTTCAGGCCGTCATTTACACCGGGTCGCTCGGTCTTACGGGAGTCACTCCGATTGTTGGCAGTGACAAGTACACTTATCAGAAAGATGAAGATGTCATTCCTCAGTTGCAGATCATGCAGATCGGCGCAAATATCATCGACCAATGGGACGGGAACGACCTCCCGACGACTCTGGTTTACCCTTCCGGGTTGCCCTCTGAGCCCTTTTTTGTGTATGGGACGGAAAATCTCCCTTACGTCAGCCAGATTGGGCTGGTTGGATGGCGGCCACCCGATGATCGCGATCTTTTTCAGGTATGGGCCGTCTTCGATGTCTGGAATCCGCACCAAAATGCCGGGACGGCACCGGTCGGAATCAGTGAGTTTCGGATCGTACCACTCGGCGGGGCAGGCAGAGTCATCCTGCGCTACTCCATCGCCTCTTCTCCATATTCGCTGGGTCCCAAGTTCACTTACATCCAGTCGAGTGCCCAAAACCTGGTCGCAATCAATGCCGGGAGAGAGTTTACTTTCTCCTCCGCTCAGGACTATTCGGAGCCAACAACCCTTGGTAATGAGCCCGCTTCGCATAGCGATACGCCGGGACTGTTGATTACTCAGTGCTATCCGGATGATCCCGTGGGGGGATTGCCCCCTGAGTATGGCACCAAGACCTATAATGATTTCAGGCTTCGCGGGATGGGGCAGCCTCCGGACTTCCGCATCTGGGAGTTTGCCCTGCAAGCCCGGCAGAGCAGCACCGGCGAATGGCACACCTATCAGCACTTTGACGGTTTTGTCTTGAACCAATCGGATTGGTGTACCTCGCCAATCAGTGGTGACCAGCCCGTCGACTTCCCAAAAAACACGCACCATTCGATGCCCGATGCTCCCCTGCAAAATGAGTTTTACACTTGGCGCAGCCGGGGTGCAAGCAGGGGCATGGTCAAAATCGACCCTCGCACAAATCGCCTGGGATTGTCCGGGTGGAGCCAGATAAGCAGGACCACTCCAGGGGATGATTTTCTTGGTCGCTCGATCCGGCACTTGCCCGTGGATTTCCCCGACGCCTTGCTCGCCACGAACCAGGGGGAAATTCGCAACGCCGCCCGCGACTGGGCATTTCCCGTGGGTCGCTTCGTCGGGAGCGAAGCTGGATTCGAAGTGCTTCCTCCCTTTCGTAAGCCTCCACAACCAAACAGGGTCCAAGTCGGCCTGTTCGGTTTTGTTGGAAATAATCCGGAGGTGTTTGACAAAAACAACCCGGCCCGTTATCCCGATCCCGACGGCACGGTCCGTCCAGCCGATGGGTATTTTGGCGGATACCCAACAGCTTACGAGGAATCCTCTGCACGCCCCGTGATTCTTAATCGTCCTTTCCGCAGCGTTGGAGAGCTCGGATATGTTTTCCGGGACGTTCCTTGGAAAACTCTCGATTTTTCATCTCGTTGGTCGGCCGATCTTGGGCTCCTGGATGCGTTTTCCATCTCGGAGACGGATTCCAACCCCCCCCTGGTGGCCGGCTCGATCAACCTGAACACCCGACAGACCGAAACCCTGGCAGCGGTCTTGTTTGGAGCATCCCGGCAGCTCGGTGGGATCAATCCCGAATTCGATTCGAGTGTTTTATCCGCCGATCAATCCATGGCGCTCGCCGAGGCGATTGTGGCCGAGAGTTCCGTAAGGCCCTTCCTGGATCGGGGAGACCTCGTCACAAGGGTGTTTCATCGGGGAGATGTGACGGACCCTTTGGCGGGCGAACCTTCCAAAGCAACCAGAGAGGCCGCGATCCGCGCCCTTTCCGAAATGGGGACAACACGCGCCTGGACATTTATGATCGATCTCATCAGCCAAACGGGGCGCTTCACAAAAAATGCGCAAACTGGAGCTGATTTTGTCGTGCAGGGTGAAGAAAGAGTGTGGATCCACGTCGCCATCGACCGAATGACAGGAAGGGTGCTGGATATTACAAAGGAAAGAATCGATGAAGATTAGCCTGTTCATAGTCTCGATGGTTGTCATGTCGGCCGGTTCTACTTTTTGCCAAGGACCTACGGTAAATATTGTGCCGGGCATAGTTCAACCTCACGGGTTTACAAATCAAATTCCAGATCGCAGCATGTGGAGAATCAGCGTAGAGCGTATGTCGGAAAAAAATAGCGCATCGGGGAAAGACTTGGAGACACCTTATCAGGAATCTGAAAAGCCATCACGCAAGCGAGTGGAGGAGATTGAGGTGGCGTATGCCTCAGGCCTGCGCCGGGAAATTGTTCGTTACTCCGACAAAACCGAAGCAATTGGATATATCGGCAAAGGCCTGGTCGTCTACCTTGATCCGGCCACCGGAGCGCCATTGTTCGGGGACTCCGAAGCTCGTGTAGGGGAATACACTTTTGGCTCTGATCGGTGGGAGGAATTTTCCTGGGTGTCTCCGAAATTTTTCATCGGAACAAATACCTACAGAGGGCGGCAATGCGATGTGTATCGCCAGTTCGCGCCACCTCAGCTTCGTGACGGGGAATATGACGAAGATCGCCAGAATCTTGCGCACAGCGAACTTAACGGGAACGATGGCGAGATTGTTAATACAGCCTTTATCGACGTGGAGACAAAGCTTCCTTTGGCACTCCAAAACGCTACTGAAGCTCGAATCTACCAAAAGCTGCCATCTTTCAAACCATTTTCTATGCCTCCGAAAGTCGTCGAAGCCATCCAGCAGCAAGCTGAAGCGATCAAGAGGCGTCAACAGCGCTTCAATATTTCTCGATGAAGAAACCGGACATTGCGATTGTCATTTACAAAAACCGAGGCTTTTCGCTGGTCGAGCTTTTGGTGGTCATTGCGATCATCGCGATCCTTTCAGCGCTGGCGATGCCCGCCTTTAATGCCATTAAAAGTGCCGGAGGCCTGACCAAAACGGGCAATGACGTCGCGGGGATTTTGGAGCAGGCCCGCGCTTACGCGATGGCGCAGAATACCTACGTCTGGGTTGGTTTCCGGCAGGACGGGGATACTTTGGTGGTGGCGGTGGTGGCATCTCGTACCGGCGTTTCAAGCCCCTCCTCTAACGTTAGCCGACTGGGAAAAATATCCCGCTTCGAAAATACTAGGCTTGTCGTCGCACCTCCGTCGGATACGCAGCCGCGAGAAGCGGCCGTCCAATTGGCTGACGCGAGTGATAACACGCTGAAATTCACCTTGGACTCGCCCGCAGGGCTGTCTTTCGGGCCCCAAGTGGTGCAGTGGAATAGCCGGGGTGAGGCTCGTATCAGCTCAACCCAACTGAGCAAATTTATTGAAGTCGGACTGCAAGCATCGGCCAATGGAGCGGTCCGCAATACCGCCAACTACGCGGCCGTTCAGGTTGGTGGACTCTCAGGAGCAGTCTCAGTTTATCGGCCATGATGAAATATTCTTCAAACCGGAAGAGGGCGTTTTCGCTGGTTGAAGTCACCATCGCCTTGGGAATTCTTGCTTTTGGATTGATTGCCATGCTGGGCGTCCTTCCCACCGGCCTCCGGCTGGTGAAGGAGAGTGCCGACGAAGCGGCTGCCGCTAATATTGCCTTGGCGCTTCAGGCCGACATCCTGAGCGCACCCGCGAACGCGGAGTCGACAAAGCGATATAAACTTCCTCTCTCATATGCAAACGCCGGAACGGCTTTGTTCACCAAGGAAGGGAAGTGGATTGGCAATAGTGGGAGCGATCCTGATGCGGTTTACGCGGCGAAGTGGGCCGTCCGCGATAGAACAAGTTGGTCGCCACCGACGGTTCTCATCAGCGTGGGGTGGCCGTCCCAGGCGGCGGAGCCGTCCGGGACGGTTGAAGTCTTGTTGGTTCTTCCCCAAAACCCGCAAGCAACGCCATGAAAAAGACAAACCACAGGAGCGTGGGCGTCCCGCCCGCATCTCTCAACGAAAGCGGGCAAGATGCCCACGCTCCTGTAGTTGGCGTCCCGCCCGCTTCTCTCAACGAAAGCGGGCAGGATGCCCACGCTCCTGTAGCTGGCGTCCCGCCCGCATCCCTCAACGAAAGCGGGCAAGATGCCCACGCTCCTGTGGAAGACACTCCGTTCTTCAACGCTCTTGACGATGTTGATATTTCCGCACACAAACTCCCGCACTGGAACCAGGCCAAATGCTTCTGCTTTGTGACATGGCGTCTAGACGATGCCCTGCCAAAAGACAAACTCGACGAGTGGAACCATGATCGCGAGGTCTGGCTCAAAGACCATCCCAAACCCTGGAATGAACGCACCGAGCGGAAATACCACGAGCTTTTCAGCGGGCGCCTTGATGAATGGCTCGATGCCGGTCATGGATCCTGTGTCCTCCGTCAGCCTGCCTCACGTAAGATCGTGGCCGACGCGCTCTCTCACTTTGATGGTGTACGCTACGATCTCGCGGCCTATGTCCTCATGCCAAACCATGTGCATGCCCTCGTGAAATTGAAAACGGATCATCCGCTCCCTGGAATTCTGCACTCGTGGAAAAGTTTCACCGCAAAAGCGATCAACAAAGCCCTCGGAAGAACCGGCTCTGTCTGGCAACCGGAATACTGGGACCGTCTGATTCGCAACGAAAGGCACTTCTCCGCCTGCCGCACCTACATCCGCGACAATCCGAACAAAGCCCGCCTCGGCAACGACAGCTTCACCCACTGGGAAAGAGACGTCCCCCACAGGAGCGTGGGCGTCCCGCCCGCATCCCTCAACGAAAGCGGGCAAGATGCCCACGCTCCGACACACACGGAAAATTCCTCCGGCGGATTCACCCTGATTGAGCTCATGGTGGCAATGGCCGTCTTTGCCATGATGGCCGTCTTGTTGGTTGTTATGGTGGACGGAACCTCGCGGGTTACCGGCCAGTCCCATCGGCGCATTAGTGGAGATGCCGGAGCGAGACAGACGCTGGATCGGATATCGGCGGACGTGGCCAGGGCGATTATGCGAGACGATCTGCCCTTTCGAGTGGATAAAACAGTCGGCAATGATGGCATCAGTTTTCTCGCCAATGTTGACGGATACACTGAAGGTCGCGGAATGTCGGTCATCTCTTACAATGGTTCGAACGGCACGCTCCAGCGGGGCGTTGATGCGACTTCGTGGACAGACGGCAGCGAGGCGATGGATTTTACCAGCGTGACAAATGCAGCAGCGAACGCCGGATATTTGGAGAGGCCCGGCATGGACTACGAGATCATTGCCCAGGATGTCTTCCGTTTGGAGATCGCCTTCCTCATGGGCGACGGAACAATTAAGGCGAACATCGGAAGCCCCACCAACGCGACCCCGGGGGTGGCCAGCCTGGCCTCTTCGTCTGGAACGCCCGCTAGCAATACGATCAAAGCCATCATCATCGGAATTGCCTCAATTGACGAGCGGTCCCGCGAAGCTCTCGGTACCGCTGGGGTGACCGCTCTTCAAGGCGCCTTCCCAGACGCGGGCGTCAACCAAGATCTCATTGCAACTTGGGAAGGCTACTCTTCGAACTCCTCGTATGCTACCAACACGCCGGCCGTGCGCCAGTCCGTTCGCGTCTATCAACGTTACATTCCAATCAACAACTAAGAAAATGATTACTATTAAAACTCTAGGACACCGACTCACGATCATAACCCTCATATGCTGTGGCACGACGGCTTGGGCCGATAGCTCTTACCTTGCCGACCGGGCAGCGGCATTTGATCTCGCACAGAAAGGAAAGCCCGCAGAGGCGGCGGCGGAATTCTCCCGGCTTGCAGAGACCAAAATCAAGAAAGAGCAGAAAGACGACGCTCTCTACAATGCGGCTGTGGCCTGGCAAAAAGCTGGGCAACCCGACAAGGCCATGGAGCTGGCGCAAAAGATCAGTTCTCCACCATTTTCCACCGCATGCGAGATGGAGTTATTAACAGGCAATAAGAAGTGGGATGAGCTATTGATTCTTTCCAAAAGCGAAGACTTTAAGACTTGGCCTGATCGCTTGATCTCTAATGCCTATTTCAATCGTGCGAGAGCCCATCGGGCGAAGGGAGATCTCAATGCGGCGGAAGCAGATTTTATTTTGGCCGGCCAATCGACCGTTTCCTCTCGTCAAAAAGCACTAATTGCCATGGAGCTGGGAAGTATGTACAGTTCGCAGGATTCTCAGAAAGCCCTCGATGTCTACGCCCAGGCAATCAACGCGGGCTCCACCGGGTGGCATGCGCGGCGAGCTCGAGCCCTTCTCTTCATCGACCGAAAGGAATGGCCAGAAGCTCTGGAGGAAATTTCTTTGCTCCAGCAAGAAGCGAGCAAGGAACCTTATTGGACTTGCGCCGGATTTCTCCTCACCGGGCAGTACCACCAAGCCAAAGGGGAACCCGCAGAAGCCATCGCCAGCTTTGAAAAAGCCGCCGCCGAGGAAAAGGCTCCGGAGGATATGCGTAAGCAAGCCGAAACACTCAAAGCGGGTCTAAAAACCGGGACTCCAAACTGAGAAAACAGGTTCTCATATTCTGATCACGGCTAAGAACAATGCCGTTCGGGAATTCATCTCGAGCTTCAATTAGAATGCATTCTCATAGAGGAGAATGCACGCGCATCTCCGAAAAGTGCCTACTAACGGAGCGTGGGCGTCTCGCCCAATACTGTCAGTTTAGAAAATTTCAATTGTCGTCTCGCGGTTTTTTTTTGCGGGCCTTATCTTGGGTCTCCAGACAGGGAACTTGGGACGCGGCTTGCACTTGATCGTGCGGGGATTGCTTT
>Ga0222650_1000900_pt1 | contig 18825 bp, 9 predicted proteins | sample AntAcemetagen367_FD_179820 | JGI IMG/M metagenome (GOLD analysis project Ga0222650, IMG submission 179820) | Saline water microbial communities from Ace Lake, Antarctica - #367 | ecosystem: Environmental > Aquatic > Non-marine Saline and Alkaline > Saline | place: Antarctica: Ace Lake | collected... | reverse complement strand
GCAGGGACGTTAATCCCTTCCTTGGTGATGTCGGTGGGTTTAAGTCTGCGGAGCTCGGCTTGGCGCATGCCTGTGTAGAGTGCAATACAGGTCGGAACGATGCAGTCCGGCAGGTGCTTTTCCGCTGCCCTGAGGAGTTCCTCAGCCTGCTCGGCGGTCAATACTCCGGTCTCTTCGGGGTGTTCTTCTTTTCGGTCAATCACGGCCAAGGCTTCAGGCTTGCACCAGTTTCTCTTGGGGTGGGCGCACCAGCGCCAGAAATTCTTCATCAGCCGGAGTCGCCCATTGAACGAAGATGGACCATGGATCTTCTCATTCATCCACTTTTCGAGCTCGATTCCCTCGATGTCGGCGATCTCCATGCCGCGGAACTTTTCCAGCAGGTGGTTGGCCATTTGATTGATCGCCTGACGGTGCTTGTCTGATGATTCGTCTTTGGCCTCCTTAAAAGCGTCGAGTGCGGCCTCGATTTTTACGCTGGCGAGTCGTTGCTGCTCCATGGCGGCGATTCGACTGGCGGCTTCCATGATGGAAATGCCAAACGGATCGAGAAGCTGTTTTGCCGCCATGGCTTGTTCCGCAACGGTGGGAGGAATGGCTCTCGTTTGAGAACCGAACTCATCATACTTCTTTTTGAATTCCTGGGAGGCTTTTTTGGCGAGCTTGTGAGTGCGGTAAAAAAACTGTTGTCGGCGCCCAGTTTCAGAAACCTTGGCCGGAATGTTGATGCGCCAACCAGCATCGGAATTTACGGGGGTGAATCGTATCGGCTTGGCCATGAAAAGATATTCACCTTATTCACCTTAAAAGTCAATGGAATGTATGGAATGAGCTGGATATGAGGATTTAATCCTTCGTCTATAAAGGATTCAAGATTCGAGTAGCCCTTTTGGGAGCAGGATGTCGTCAGTTCGAATCTGGCCGTCCCGACCATTTAAACCACGGAGAATTCCGCGTGTTTAAAGGAATTCAAGACCCTCCGTTGAAATACCCCTTGTCCGGGGGAATCCGGGTGAATCCGCCCAAATCCGAATTAACGGTGCATTTTTGGCAACTGTTTTGGCAACTATTTCGGGTATCTTAACTAAATTCACTGATGACATTTTTGGAGTATCGATCAAAAATCTACGAAATGAGCAAGCCTTCCCTAAAAAATGAACCCGCCGGGTATCCGGAATACGCCGTTCGTGCGGAGGTGATCGGTCGTTATTTTTCTCCACCGCTGGCTAGCAGCACCTTCCATGATTTCGTAAACAAGGGAAAGATCGTGCCACTCAAGGGGATTCGTGGGTTCTACAAGCTCAACGATTCACTGCGCCGCCTTGGACTTCGTGAGGTAGCCAGATTCCCTGCGGAGATCCAAAAGCGCACTATCGAGGACATCGTGCGGTTGGCCTTCACCTTGATTGACCGCGATCTTTTCCCTGAGCCGTCATGGCTACTTTTTGAGGAGGCGATTGGTCTGAACGACGCCGACCATGCCCGTCGTATTGCGGACCACCACCGTGATAAGGTTAAGGCGCACGACAATGTCGTGTTGAAGCTAGCCTACTTCCAGGGAGTAATCGACTGGGCAGCGATGATGGAAGCCGAGGGGGAATCGGAATCTGGTAGAGCCTGACTGAGCTTCTCGCTAGCGACAAATCCCGACACTGTCAGCCGATTGTCGCTTGATGTCACCATTGTCGAGCATGTCACACGCCATGTGGCGGTCGTTGCATGCAGTTGGAGCGAGTTGTATGCGAAGAATTGCCACCGCCCCGGCAGGACGCAGGGCTTGCACCCTATGTTTCAAAGGCTTTGTCGTGCTGATACGCGCCGCCGAGGCTTGCGAAAACACTGCGGGAAGCTGCTCCCTGAATCACGCTGTCCTCTTCGCCGCCGCAAGTTGCTTCTGCAACTCCGGCCAGCAGTTCACCACCGGCGGAAACTCCGCGCTCGCATGCAGATGCTCCAAAAACTCCCGGTAAGTCGTGGCCATCACTTCCTTACCTTCCACCCGGACAAGCCCTTCCTCCACGAACCGGGCGAGCAACGCATCACGCTCCCGTTTGTTGAAGTGGTGGTTCTTGAGCAGCTCGGTCATCGAAACAGGGCCGACGGTTCGGAGCTGCTTTAGCAGCCTGAGTGTCTTGTTGCGGAGTGGTTCGAACTCCTCGCCAAGATAAATCCCCAGACCGAACCACGACAGCCCTGCGACGCTCAGTGCTATTCCACGCAGGGCGTGTCCGTAGATGTCCCGGACGAGAGCGACCAGATCGTCCAACGCCGCGCCGTTCCTGCCGGCGAATCCCACGATCCGGTCACAGACCCCATCGAGCTGGCGGAGGGCTTGATGGACGGCGAACTCGTAGTCATGCGGCAGCAGCGCCAGGCGCTTGCGCAGAGCGTTCTGATAAATCCTTACCCACACGGATGACGGAAGGCTCCGTGAAGTGGACACGGGCTGAATGGGGGCATGTCGCCATGTCTCTGCTAAGGCAACTAGGCTCGGGAGGTTTGCGACCTTGAAGTCGTCGTTCCCGACGTGTGGCAGGAGAAACACCGGCCGACTGAGGGAGAGAAGGTTTGAGACCAGCGTCCTCCTGCGATTGTTTCCGATTAGCTCTCGGGAAAGAGAACCTGACAGCGAGACGGACTTGACCACAGGAAACAGTTGCGGGCCGACTCCCATGGGAGAGGCCAACTTGCCGGGGTCGCTCTCCATGTCCTTGAGGAAGGCGGCGCGATCCCCGGCGTCATTGAGACGCAGGATGGTCTGGTCGCCCCCGCCTGTGAGGAGGCCGTAGTCGGGATGCCAAGCCTTTGCGTAGGGTCTGCAGCGTCCGAGACCGAAGCCTGTGATGGAGGCTGCATGAAACCGCTCCTGCGCATCCCGGGCTACCTGTTGTCTGGACGGGGTGTTGGAATCCGATTTCGCGCAGGATTGCCAGCAGCTCCGCGTTGTCGAAATCGCCTTGGGACAGTGGCAACACGGCGGGCTTGTCCTTGTTGGTGCCGTTGATGCTGACCGCTTTCAGGTAGGGCGCGGCCTCGGTCAGCACGGCTCGGAGGTCGCGGTTCGGGTCGCAGTTCTGCCAGTGGATCAGGTTGAACATGACACCGACTTCATCGGGGCGGTCGAGTTTGCGGACGATGCGCAGGGCTTCGGTGAGGTTCTCGGTGTAATCATTGTGGTGCGGATAGATGGCGACCGGGACTCCGTGCGGTTTCGCGAGATCGGCGATCTGTGCGAGCACGGTGACCGCGCGCTCATCGAGGTCGGCTTTGCGGTTTCCTAACAGAAGCACGACGAGCTGGCTGCGATGCGCGGCGAGGGTGGGCATGACTTCCGCGACGCGCTTGAGATCGATGGGGTTTTCGTTTTCCAGAACGACGCGGGCATAGACGTGATGCATGCGCAGGCCTTCGGCGGCGAGGCTTGCCGCGCGTTGCTCGACGGTGACGTTCCGCGTGCCGATGCCCGCGTAGCCGAACTCCTGGGCGAGGTGTCCCGCACCGTCGTAGCCGAGTTCGCGGAACAGCTTCGCCTGGGCGGCGAGGTCGCGTTTCTCGGAATCGTGCTGATCCATGCAGAAGCCCAGCCCGGACGCCGCCAGCCAAACCATGAGTAATGCGGATAAAACCGGACGCAGGCTTTTTGAATGCCCTGTGGCATGCGGATTTTTAGTGTACATCGGTTGCGGAGCGCGGGTTGGTGGTTACCATGCCATATTACTTTCCAACCCCTGGCTACTTTCCAACCCCTGGCGCTCTTTCACAAGAATTGCCCGATATGCGGCGGATTGCGATTCAGGGAATGAGGATGCATCATGAGATTTGAGAGATTCATGGGTTATTTTCTGAAACTCATTGGAATGTCTTTCGGGGTCGGCAGATGCCGTCACTCAGCTTCGAGATGCCAATCATCGGTGCGGAAAGGATAGGCGGGCAGGCCGGCGGAGTTCATTACGTTTGGCTGCGCCTCGTTCTCCCAACCGAAGCGAACAGCGGCAGGCTCGGTGACCTGATCGCAGGTGACGGTGACCGTGTTGTCCGAGGAAATCACCGCCGTGGCGGGGACGAAGGCGCGGTCGGCTCCGGCGATGATGAAATGGCTCAGCGGCTTGTCTTCGCGCGATGCCAGCTTGCCGCCGCCGGTGTCGAAGGTGATGACGAGCGATTTTCCCTCGCGTTTCATGGAGGAAAAGCGCGGCCCCTCACAGACGATGTCCTTGTGGCCGTAGGTTTTGGCCAAGGCCATGTTGCCCAGACGAATTCCGATGTCCTGCTTGTTGGCGGGATGCAGCTCCATATCGCTGGTGTCGGAAGTGGGGATCAATCCGGTTTTGGGGATCGCCAGTGCGGCGGCTTGTGCTTCCCAGATTTTGGGCAGACCCAAGGGCACTCTGCTGCGCCATGGGGTCAACTGGACGTAGTAAAACGGGAAGTCGCCCTGCGCCCATTCGGAGCGCCAGCCGTTGATGAGCGCGCGCATCTTATCCTTGTAGATCATATGGTCGCCGATGTTCGACTCGCCCTGATACCAGATGGTGCCGCGGATGGCATAGGGAATGAGCGGATGAACCACGATATTGTAGTGGCTGGAGCGTCGTTGGCCGCCTGACGGAATTGCCATATTCTCAGGAGCGTTGAGTTGCGGCACGGAGGCAAAGCCAGCGGGATTGGTCCAGGTTTCGATGTTGGTTCCGGGTTCGGCGTTGACGATCAGACCGATCGGAACCTTGAGTGTTTGGTGAAGTTGTCTACCGAAGAAGTATGGCACTGCACGCAAGGCGTTGCCCATTTTTGTGGAGGAAACCCAGCCCGGGTTGCGCAGCCTCGTCTGGGGTGTGGTATCATCGACGGGTTGCGCGCGTCGGGTGCGGAACTCACGGATTTCGGGATAGATAAGATTCTGCAATTCGGCTTCATGGTTCACGATTTTCAGCTCCATGATGCCACCGGGGCGTTGGCGGCTGAGATAGAAGATCATCGCCATATTCGATTGCCCGCCGCAGAGCCACACCTCCCCGATCAGGACATCCGTGAGCGTGATGGTCTTGACACCTGCGATGGTGAGGGTGTGCGGTCCACCGGCTGCCGGCGTTGGGATCCTCACCATCCATTTTCCACCGGCGTCCGTGGTTGCGGTCACAGGCTCCGCCTGCCAACTGCCTTGGACGGAAATGGCTGTCCCCGGCTCGGCCCAGCCCCAGACGGGAGCGTTGCTCTGTTGCTGGAGCACCATGCCGTTCTGGAAGAGCGGTGCGGGTTCGAGGGCGCGTGGTTGGGCTGGCGATTCCTCCGCTGACAAGTTGCCTGCGCAGGCAAGCATGAGTAGCGCGGCGATGAGGTAATTTACTATGCGTTTCATTGGGTATTATCGGGTTTGGGCTGAAGTGGGATCAACTCGGTGACCTTGCCGCTTGCGTCGGTGCGCTCCCACAGCGCGACACCCCGGCCCGTCTGCTCGCCCGCTTTCAACTCCCGCTCCTTGGATGCCACGGCGATCCAATCTGTGCGGCCGTCCTTGAAACGGATTCGCAGAGCGACTGTATCGGGATCGTCGCCAGGAAGTAACTCCTGGCGGTGGGAAAGCGTGGTGGGCAGGGCGGAGGGAAGTTTTTCGTAGGCGGCCAATTCCTCCGGTGAGAAACGCCAGATCCACTGCGGGTTGATCGCGTCGTTGCCCAGGTGGCGCATGTCGGGGCGCAAGTAGAGCAGCGCGCCAAGGCTCATCGAATCCCGGATAGTGCTGCCGCCACGTCCGCCGCCATCGCCGACGGCGAACTCGAAGCGCGGGATGCCATCGACGATCTCATAGCCGAGAAACGCGGGGGCCTTGCCGTCGATCAGGATGCCTTCGTCTTTGGCGGCGAGGTGAAACGGTGCGCCGAGGGGAGGCGTGGGCATGCCGGATTGGTTTTGCCAATGGGGAGCCATGTCGAGGAACCCGCCCGTCCAGACGTAAGCGAGCTGGCAGGTTTCCGCATCGAAGCAATACGAGATGCCGTTGGGCAGACCGACGCAGATCGCGCGCAGCAGCTCGCGGCCGTCCGGCAGGCGGATGTAGGTGCGGGTGTGGATGGGATGCGTCGAAGGTTTCAATACGAACTGGTTTGGATCGACATGCAGTTCTTCGGGCAGCTCCATCTTCTCTCCTTGCGCGAGGTAGTCCCAAAGCGCGTCGATGTTTTGCTGCCGCACCGCCGGTTCCTGTCCGGCGAAAAAGGCGGGCATGGGCACGCCGGGCTTGTGGCGCTGCGGGTTTTCCATCCAGCGGACGAACCAGTCATAGGTCACGCGTTCGGTCATCAAGGCGAGGTTGGGGCCTTTGGATTCGGCCTCGGTTTTGTGGTGCTTGATGTCGTGGCAGGCGATGCAGGCGAGGCCTTGTTGGGTGCCGGACATGCGTTTGCCCTGGGTGGTGTCCGCCGCGGTTTCGCCGCGCGTGCGGTCGCCGTTCGGCAGTTTCCTGAGATCCTTCGCGAGTTGTCGAAGCGCGTCGGTTTCCTCGAACAAGGGGCCGGTCATCGCGCCATACCATTTCGGGGTGTTCGCGTGGCGCATCAGCGCGAGCAGCGAATCCGGCGCGAACTTGTGATGCATCGTGTGGAGAAAATTTCCATCGTGGCACGACGCGCATTTCATCGCGGCAAGGGTGGTGCGGATGCGGTGGGAGGGCGCGGGGTGGGTGCCGTCGGCGTTTTCGGGAAAGGGCGGGACGGGCTTGTGGAAGAATGCGGAGGGCGGCAGCGGCTCCTTGGCGAAATGCCCGGACTGCCAGGAAACGCCGAATCGCACCGCGCCCTGCTCGCCCTGATAGGTGAGGGCGAAGGGGTGTTTTCCCGCATCAAGTTCGATCGGGCCGACGACCTTCCCACCATTCAGGGACAGCGTGCCTTTCGTGTCGAATTGGTAGGTTCCCGCTTGCGCGACATCGAGGAACCCTTCGTAGCGAGCGGAAAACGCGGGCCCTATCGCCGGATGCGGGGTTTCCCCTTCGGCAAGACCCAGCTCGGGCAAGGCGACGATCTCGGAGACCGAACGGACATCGTCGCGGAAAGTCGCGACCAGGCCGGGAGCAAGCTCCGCCTGTGCGAGGCACGCACCGGGAAGGATCAGGAAAAACAGGATGCCCCGGAGCGCGGGAATCGTGGTGGTGAAACGGATCATCAGAATCTAACAGGAGTTATGTCGTTGGTTTGTTTGGTGCCCGGAGTACTACGCCCCTCGGAGATGAGTTTTTCCAGGTGGGCTTTCATTTCGGCTGCTTTCTCCGGCATTGCCGTGGCGAGGTTCTTGGTTTCCCCGAGGTCTTCGGCGAGATTGTAAAGTTGCACGGGCGGACTGTCCTTGGCCTTCGATTGCCGGTCGGGCGCGAGGATGAGTTTCCATGAACCTTGGCGCAGGGCGGGGACGTTTCTCGCGCTGATGGCGTGTTCGCGGACGGGCTTGTCCGCGCCTTTCAGCAGCGGCAGCAGGCTGACGCTGTCCTCGCCGGCGTTGTCGGGCAGGGTGGCGCCGAGGATATCGGCGATGGTGCGCATCAGGTCGGCCTGGTGGACGAGTTGATCGGTAACGGCGCCGGCTTTCACCACCTCCGGCCAGCGGACGATGAAGGGCACGCGGTGGCCGCCCTCGTGGATGCCGCCCTTGTAACCGCGCAGCGGGCCGGCGGGGAAATGGCCTTTCGCCTCAAGGTCCGCGATGGCAGCGCCTCGCTCGTGGGAGTTCTTCGGGTCGTCGCTCACTTTGGTGCCGACATAGCTTGCGGGGCCGTTGTCGCTGGTGAGAACGACGAGCGTGTTGTCGGTGGCTTCGATTTCCTCGATCGCGGCCATCACCTCGCCGATCACCGCGTCGGTCTGCATCACGAAATCGGCGTAGTCGCCGAGGCCGCTTTTGCCTTTCCACTCCGCATTCGGGGCGAGGGGCGTGTGGGGTGAGTTGAGGGGCAGGTAAAGCAGGAACGGTTTGTCTTTGTGTTGCCGGATCCATGCGACGGATTGTTTGGAAAACTCCGGAAGAACTTGCACGGACTCGAAGCCCGGTGCGGCGGGGCCCTCGCGGATGAAGGGACGTGGACCGGAGAGGATTAGGAGGTTTTTCACGGCAGTGGGAGGCTCGGTGAAGCGGTCGTTCTCGATGAACGCGTAGGGCGGCATGTCGAGCGAGGCGCTGATGCCGAAGTAGCGGTCGAAGCCGTTGCTTGTGGGGCCGCTTCGGATCGTGCCCCCGGTCAGGGGCGATGGCATGTCCATGCCGAGGTGCCATTTCCCGATGCAGGCGGTGGCGTATCCATGCTGCTTGAGCAGGCCGGCGATGGTGAGACGATCGTGCGGTATGATGGGCTTGCCCATGCCGTTGAGAACGCTGCCTTTGAGCGGGGAGCGCCAATGGTAGCGCCCGGTGAGCAGGGTGTAGCGCGAGGGCGTGCAGACGGCGGATGACGAATGGCCGTCGGTGAAACGCATGCCCTGCGCGGCGAGCTTGTCGATGTGTGGGGTGGGGATTTTCCCCTCGGGATTGTAGCATTGCGGATCGCCGTAGCCGAGGTCGTCGGCGTAGAGGATGACGATGTTGGGTTTTTCAAATGCGGCGGCCTGTGCGGCTGCGAACAGGCCGATGAGAAGGATATGGATTTTCATGATGTGGGTGAATGAGAGAATGTTTGTCGGTTGGAGACGATTGGGCAGTTGATTAAAACTCCAGCATCACATCCCCGTATCCCGGATAGGAAATCACAGCCCGGTCCGAGCCGTGTTCCATCGAGAGGAACGGTGAATCGTAGGTTTTGGCGGGATTGAGGTTGATGGTGGAACCATTGATTTTCGGGAGCGTCTTGCTATTGGCGTAATACTCGAAAGTCTCGCCCGCTTCGGAGGTGTAGTTGAGTTTGCCGTCCTGATAGGCAAACTTGTTTTCCTTCACGGATGCTTGGAAGGCCTCGAAACTCGCGTAATCCGCCGTGCGGCCCATCTGGATGACAATCGGCGCCCACATGTCCTTGAGCTCGAGGAACATCCCCTTGGTTTCCTTCACCTCCTTGAGTTTGCGGTTCGGCCAGATGTAGGTGATGTCGGTGAGGGCGTAGCCCGGCCCGGCGGCGCGGATGGCAGCGTAGGCGTCGCCGCAGCGGGAGAAGAACCAGCCGGAAGGATCCTCGATGCGGTTGTCCCAGAGCGGGCCGTTGCTGATGAACACGCGCGTTCCCTGGCTTTTGAAGCGAGCCAGCCCGAGCTCCGCCTTGGAATCGCGGGCGATGATGGAAACGCCCGGCCCGGTGATGCCAGTGGTGGCGCGGAGGGCGTAATATCCGGTGCCGAGCACCGCGATGCGAGCCGTCGGGTCAGCGGCGAAAGTCGCGCCGGCTCTCTGTGCCAGAGTGATATGCACGTCGTAGTCCCGCGCGGGATCGATTGTCATCGTGCTCAAGGTGTAGTCCGGCGTGTAATAGACGTCGCGGCGGAAATGGGAGTCGCCGTTTTCATCGAAGATGAGTCCCTTCGAATTTTTTTCCCGCACCATGCCCGCGCGGCGCGAGGTGGAAAGATAGCTGCCCCGGTCGGGATTGCGGGCGATGGCTCCGAGGATTTCCGGCGGCCGGTAATCGCTGGTCAGAAACGGCACCATGCCGAGAAAATTGCTGTCCCATGCGGTGTTGTGCCAGTTGTAGCAGTAGAGCAAGGGTTTCGCCCAGTATCCGGTCGCGCGGTGGCCGGGCATGCGGGTGCCCGCCCAGGCGCGCAGGCCGGTGCGCGGTTCGAATTCTGCGGCCACCTCCGCCCAGTAGAGTGTGAGGAATTTTCCGGCCAGTTCCCGCAGCTCTGAGTTGTCGATCAGGTCGTGGAGATCATGATAAACGCCGATGGTGCAGATGCCGTAGGAGCCGTCGTGGGCGATCTCCAGATCCGTGCCCTCACCGGCGCGCGTGCGGAAGTAGCGGATCCAGAACCGGATACACGCCTGATAGTGCGATTCGACCTTTTCTTCGCCCAACAATTTTTCCGGCCCGTAGCGACCGCTTTTGCGCACGATGCCGAGAGCGAGCAGGTAGCGGCGCCGGTCGTTCACATAATGGTTTTCGGTGCTGTCGAAATCCCAGAACGACTTGTCAGCATCCGCACGGGAAAGGCCGCGGGTATGGTTGACGAGCATGTCCCACGCGAAATCCTCGATGGCGGCTTTGGTTTCCGGAGTGAGCAGACGGTGAGTCCGCTCCAGCAGATAGATGCGATACAAGGCCTCGGAGCGGGATTTTGAAACCGGCTTACCGACATAGGTGGTCATTTGGCCGGCTCCGCAATACTCAAGGATCAGGCGGTTGGCCTCCTCCACCTTCTCGTTTTTATAAAGCAGCAGCAACGCGTGATTCGGCTTGAAGTCGATGTTTTTGTGCGGCGATGGCCAGCCCTTTTCCTGGAGGAAATCCAGGCTCTCGCCCACGCGCTGCGTGATGAGATTCTCGTAGGCGGCCGCGGGCGATTGTGGTTCGGCGGCGCGGATGGCGACGGTCAGGCTAAGGAGAACGGGCAGTATTTTCATATGGCGACGTTGTTCGAATTTCACCTGAGGGGTATGGGAACGTCGAGGCGGAGCCAGTTCTTGCAGATGGCGGCGAGTGCTTGCGGCACGTCGCCCGCGTAGTCCTGCAAAACTCCCTGCCATTCGCCGTTCCCGTCCTTCCACAGGGCGATGTCGGCAGGCGTATCCATGCGGATCTCGAACGAACCCGTCTTGAAATGTTTCAGTCCGCCGGCGGCCATCGCTTCGAGCTTGCCGTCCTTGGAAAGCCTGACCGCCGCGATGCCGAGGGCGTCGAAGGTGACGTCATGGCCGTGGATCTGGATGGTTTTTTGGATCGGGTCGCCCGCCGCGTCCTTGTTCCCGGCGGTGAGGATGACGGTGCCGTCGATCAGGCGCGATTGGCCGGACCTGGCCGGGGCGGGTGTCTGGGGAACGATGCCCGCGTCGCGCAGTTTCGCGCTCACTTGATCGATGCATGCCTGCGGGTCTCCGACCGCGGTCATTTCGCGGGGCAATGCGGCGTTGCCATCCATGGGCTTGCCATCGAAGTCCTTCGTCCAGTCGCCGATGCGATAGAGGGCGGTTCCGCCTTTGGCGGCTTTCCTGAAGAAATCAGCGGTGCCGGGTTTCTCGAATTCCGGGTGATAGAGCACGACGGCGGCATAGCGTTGGTCGCCGTAGCGCACGGAGCCGTCGGCATCGATCCGTAGGGCGCCGCTTTCGATCTCGCTGGTCGGAATCAGGTCGGCGTAGAAGCCGGATCTCCAGAAAGCTTCAGCCAGCGCGTCGCCGGCATTGGCATAGCCCGGGCCGGTCCAGTTGGTGGCGCTGGCGTGGCCGAACACCACCGCGACCGGGCAATCGAGCTGGGTTTTGGAAATGAAGTTGAGCATGCGCACCCGGCTGTCGCCGCGCATCAGGTCGCCGCTCCACAGCGGCTTGCGCGCCCAGCCGCGTCCGTCCTCGCGCATCATGTACAAGGGATGATAGTTCACCCGCAGGCCGGCGAGGGCGGTTGACCATAGTTCATTGTAATAAGGTGAGATGCTGTTTTTATAATACATGTTGTAGCCGACGGCCCCGCCCCATTTCTTGGCCAGGGCCGTGCGCACGGCGTAGGGTGCCGCTTCATCCGTCTGGCCGAAGTCGCGCCGTACGGCCCACCAGTCCAGACCGTTGCGCCGGATCTCGCGGTCGTCGAGATGGGGAATCCAGGTCGGATGGGTTCCTACAAAAGCGTCGGGACCGAAAGTGTCCTTGGTGGCCTGATAGAATGCGCCCTCGACTTTCGCGTGCTGTTGCCAGGTCATTTCCATGTAATGGTTGAGTGCACCGTGTCGTTCGCTGGCACGACCTTGCTCGCCCACCACAATCAGCAACATATCGCGGAGGAGGTCGCGCCCGCCGGTTCTTTGTGCGTAGGCGGATACCCAGTGCGGAGAATACCACAACTCGTTCGACTTGCGGAAGGCGGGCAGCCCGAACTCATCCAGGCAGGCGCCCGCGATGCCGGTGTCCTTGTATTTCCCCAGCAGCTCGCGGATGTGGCCGGGAAGTTTCGGGTTGAAGATATCCGGCCACTGCCAATCGATGGAGAACAAGACGCTGGCCTCGCGACCGGCGGTTTTCTTGTCGCAGGGGATGGCAATCCTGAGCATGCCCGGTTTCTCCTCCACGACCTTGCAGGACGCCGTGATGTCCTCGATGGATTCGGGGACGGCTCCCTCTTCGCCCCGCACGTAGGAATACACCCGGTGGACACGGGCGGGGCCGATGTTGAAGGGCCATCCTTGCAGATGGTTCCACTGCGTTTGATAGCCGGTTTCCGCATAAACCTCGCCTTGGTCGGAAAGCTGGGTCGTGACCAGATGCATCAACTGGAGCGGCTCATTGGGATAGGCCTGGTTGAACGAGGACCAGAAGCCCAGCTCCGGCACGATGCCGATTCCCTTGGTGCGGCCGTAGGCCGTGGCTTCGCGGGTGGCCGCGATCACGTCGGGATCGGTCATATGGCGGTTGCCGATACGGATGCTCATGGTGACCAGGTTCCAGGCGGTGTGTTTTGCGACGCCGTCGAGGAAGGGCTTGAAATTCTCTGGCTCACCGTCGGCGGGGGTCCAGAACCAGCAGCCGATCACCGGCGGAACGTCCGCCGGCAGACGGATCTTGAGCGGGTCGACGCTGGATGTGGCGGGGGCGGCGGGAGTTTCCGCGGCTTCGCCCGCTTTGAGAATCCGCACTTCCACCAACTCGACGAGCTTGAGATTTCTGACGCGGTGATCGGTTCCCTCTTCGAAAAGAAGCCGCACATATCTTCCCTTCGCGTCGAAGGGATAGTCATGCATTTTTCCCGTGTAAGGACTCATGTTCGCGGGCACGTCCTGCGACTTTTCGAGGGCGGTCGTCCATTTCTCGCCGTCGTCGCTTACCTGGAAGGTGATGGATTTCGGCACGAAATGATACGTTCCGCCCAGCCCGCGGAACTGGATTTGGACGCCCTTGATGTCGGTGACTTCGCCCATGTCCGCCTGCCACCAGGCACCGACGTCCTGGTCATTGGCACTGCCCCAGAAATTCGAGATGTCATTGGCGGCGAGGATGCCGTCGTTCGCTTTCTCCGGCCCGGTCGTGGGATCGTATTGTGAGGAAGCGGTGGCGGACCTGGCGCTGGGCGGCATCGGTTCTGCCGGGGGCGCGGGCGGGTCGAGCGGGGTCACCACCGCCAGGCGCTGCCAGTTCGGCGTGAGCGCCAGCAATGTCTCGGGCACGTCGCCCTCGTAGCCCTGCAACACGCCTTGCCAGGTGCCCTTTTCATCTTTCCAGAGGGCGATGTCGGCGGGCGTCTCCATGCGGATTTCGACCGAACCCGTCTTGAAATGTGTCAGTCCGCCGGCCGCCATGGCTTCGAGCTTGCCGTCCTTGGAAAGCCGCACCGCGGCGACACCGAGGGCGTCGAAGGTGACCTCGTGGCCGTTGATATCGATGGTTTTTTGGATCGGATCGCCGGTGGGGTCCTTCTCGCCGTTGACGAGGATGACGGTGCCGTCGGTGAGGCGCGAGCGACCGGCGGCGGGCATGTCGATGGAGGTGCTGCCTTTCCCCCCCCATTTGTGGAACTCCCCGCTGGAGGGGGTTTGGGCCTCGATACCCGCCGCGCCGAGTCCGGCGATGACCTCGCGGGCGCAGGTTTCCACATCCGCCGCGAGTTTCATGCGTTGCGGGAGGAGTGCGCCGCCATCGAGCGGTTTGGCGTCGAAGTCTTTCGTCCACGGGCCGATGCGGCTGAGGATCGCGCCGCCCTTTGCGGCTTTGCGGAAAAACTCCGCGGTAGAGGGGTTTTCGAACTCCGGCTGATGAAGCACCACCGCCGCGTAGCGTTGTTTGCCATACCAGACGTCGCCGTTTTCGTCCACGCGCAGGGAACCGTTGGTGATCTCGCTGGTTGGGATCAGATCGGCGTAGAACCCGGCGCGCCAGAAGGCGTCGGTGAGTCCGGTGCCGATGTCCTCGAAGGCCGGGCCGGCCCAGTTCATGACACCGGCATGGCCGAAGACCACGGCCACCGGGCAATCCAGCGGCGCGTCGGAGATGTTGTTGAGCAGGCGGACGCGGCTGTCGCCGCGCAGCACGGAGGTGCGCAGCAACTTCTTGCCCCCTTCCTTGTAGTCTTTATGGGGCACGGGAAAGATAATGTGGAAATTCATGCGCCCGCCGGTGAGCGCGTAGCTCCAGATTTTTTTCTGATAGGGTTCGATGGTTCCGGAATACCACTGGTTGAACCAGACGGCGCCGCCGAACTTTTTCGCCAGCGAGGTGCGGCAACTGTAGGGAGTGATCTCGTCGGTCTGGCCGAAATCGCGGGTGGCGGTCCACCAGTTCAGGCCGTTGCGCTCGAACTCGCGCGAGTCCGGATAGGGATAGACCGTGTCGTGCGTGCCGACGAAGGCGTCGGGGCCGAAGGTGGCCTTGGTTTGGGTATAAACCGCATGCTCAATCTCGGAGTTCCGATGGCGGGACTGCTCCATGAAATGGTTGATGGCCAGCTGGCGTTCCGCTTCGCGGCCTTCCTCGCCGATGGTCATCAGCAGGCTGTCCCTGACCAGATCCCGCCCGCCGGTGCGCCTGGCGTAGTCCGCCTCGCGGGGTTTCGAAGTCCAGAAAGCGTTCTTAGACGGGTTGCCCTGGTGATCGGCGGGAAAGCCCCACTCGTCCTTCAATAAGCCGGCCAGGGCAACGTCGGCATATTGTTTGACGGTGTCGGCCTCGAACTGGAGCAGCTCGGGGGAGAATACATCGGGGTAGTTGAAGGACAAGCGGGTGATCACACAGGCCTTGCGGCCTTCTTTTCGGGCATCGGGCGGCAGCGTGACGGAAAAGCTGCTTCCTTCGATCCAAGTGAGCTTGCAGGCCTCGGTGATGTCGTGCAGCGAGCCCGCTTTCACGCCCTGCGGAGACGGCACATAACTGAACACGCGCTCAAGCGTGCCCTCAGTGACCCCTGGCCCCATGATCGCATCGCCATGCGGCTGCTTGTACGTGAACTCCGCCGTCACCGGGGCGTCCGCCTTGAGCGCGACCTCGTTGAGCCAAAGCCGCTGTTGGATCGCATCGGGATAGGTTTCCAGGTAGTCCTTCCACGAGTGGCGGACATCGAGTTCGAGGGCCACGCCCATGCCGCGCTCCTTGGCGTAGGCGGCGGCGCGCTTGAACCAATCATGCACATCCGGATCGGTCATCTGCCGTCCGGGGTTTCGCTTGGTGGTGGTCAGGATCGTGTAGGTCGAATGCATGGCCGCGGCATCGAGGAAATCCTTGTAGCCCTCGGGATCGGCCATCTCGGGACTCTGTGGGAACCATGCGCCGATGACCGGCACGTCGCTCGACAGGCGGAGGGACGCGGGATCGATGGCGGGCTCCGCCGCCAGGGTGGTGATGCTGGCAAAGCAGGTGGCGAGGATGGAGAGAAGACAGCGAGGAGCTTGTGCCGCAGCGGGGTGATGTGTTTTCATATGCGAACCCATCCTATGTTTGAGAATGAGATTTGGGAATGTATGAAACTGCTGAAATCGTTTCTCATCCTGCTACGGGGGGGTCGCCGATGGAGGACGAAGGCGGGCGCGTGGATCCGGCGTCACAAACGTTCGGAGACGGCATGAAAGGCGAGGTGTTTGGTTACAGGGTGGAGGTATGCGAAGAGGAGCTTGCGGAAGCGCGGGTCGCACGGCCACTGCTCGGTGCTGGCGAGTTTCCATTGACCGCCGGTCTTGCGGTGGATGAGTGCGGGCAGGCTGACGATTTCCTCGCCGGGGGGGCCGCTGAGGATGCCGGATTTTCCGGGCGGAACGCGGATTGGTTCCATATCGCCGAGTTTGAAGGCGAGTTCGTCCGGGGAGGCGTTGATGACGAGTCGGTCGCCGCCGCGGATCTTGTCCGGCGGGGTGTTGATTTTGAGGATGCGGAAACTTTCGCCGTGGGGGATGAAGGCGAGCAGGAGGTGTGCGCGCTCGTCGGGTTCGATGCGCAGGGAGATTTCCGGTTTCTCCGTGTTGCCGCGCCAGAGATCGAGGAAAGTGTCGTCGCGCAGGGTGGCCTTGAAGGGGCCGGCGATGTAGGTGATGGGGATTTCGAAAGCGACGGACTCCGAGGCGCTGCCGGCGCGGAACTCCGGCGGACGGCCATCGCCCGGATCGAAGCGGGTGACCCGGAAATCGATGGTGGAAGAGGGCTTTTCCTGCGCGATCGAATGATGTGTTAGAAAAAGAAAGGCAAGAACCGAGACGATGATGTGGATCGTGGAAACGCACGGTCGCGCGCCAGGCACAGCATGTTTCCTTCTCATGGTTCGATGTTTCATGTTTGAGACGGTGTTACCCTTCGCTGTCGTGTAGCCAGCGGAAGGAGGTGATGAGGAAACGGCGGCCGAAATCGCGGTTGGCTTGGGATTGGAGAGCGGCGGGCGCGGTTTCGGCGGAGTCCGCAGTGGGATCGAGATAACCGGGGACGCGCTGGACGACGGCTTCGCAGCGGGCGCGGGCGAGGACGCGGGTGCCGTCGGGGCTGCGGGTCTCGCCGTAGCCACGGACGACGAAGGTGTCCGAGCGGGCTTGGATGACGGGCGCGATGGGGGTGAGGATGTCGGCCTGATTGATATAAGCGGGAGTGCCTTGGTATCGCGAGCCGAGCGCGGCCTCCGGAAAGGCATAATTCGTTCCGGCGATGTCGGCGGCGGTGAGTTCCTTGCCAGCTCCGCGGTAGTCGGCGTTGATGCTGACCTGCGGGTCTTCGAGCGCGGCCTGAATGGTGCCGTGGAGCGCCGTTTCCTGGTCGGTGCCGAGGCGGCGGTTGACGAACTCGCCGAGCGAGCGGAACGGTCCGCGTTGCTTGACCTGACGGACGACGGCCTCGGCGAGCTCGCGGATTTGCCCATCGCTCAACTCGCGGTAGCCGAGCCAGCGGGCTTCCTCGGAATCCGCGGCGACGGGTGGGTTGGGATTGCGGCTGACGACGTGTTCGCCGCGATCTCCGGCTTGCAGCGAGGCGCCGCCGGGCATGGTGACGGGGCGTTTCCTTTTCGCGGCGGAAAGCACGGCGGTCCATGCTTCCACGGAAGTCGAGTTGATGTTGAATCCGCCCAGGGCCAACAGCCGGCTGGCGATGAGCCGGTATGCGTCCGGAGCGGCCTTGCCGTCTTCGACGAGAAGCGCCGTGGTTTCGGAGGGAGTCTCACCGTTCGGAAAACAGGGCCGGTAGGCGGTCACGGGCAGGGGCGTGGTGCCATCAAGGAATCCGGAAACGGTTGCCGATAGATCGCGCTCGGAGCCGTAGCGGCGGAACACCGGACCCGTTTGCGCGGCCATGGAGGAAAAGAAATAGTCGTCGAAGAGCAGATGGTTGGCGACATAGCTGCGGTCGACGATCCGCGCGGGGGAATGCGGCAGGGTGTATTCGTCGTTGTTGAACCATGAGGTGACATAGGTGTTGCCCGCGATGTCGCCGCCGTCCGACGGGAAGAATTGACCCAGGTTGAACGGGAAGGAGTCGCGGCGCAGCTCTTCGGGCGCGAGGGCGGGCGAGGCGAAGGAGTTGCCAATGGCGAGGTTCTGATAGGCATAACCGCTCCAGTTGAGCATATCCATCGGGAGCAGCGGCAGGTTCTGGAGCTGGGCCAGCGAGGTGAGCGGGGCGAGCGGGAACGACTCGGCGACGATGCGCTCCTGTCCGCCGGGGCGGTTGCTGGAGCCAATGAAGGGCCGGTTTTGAAACAGGCCCTCGACGTTGTTGACCTGCTCGAAGGTGACCGAGTAGGGATGGGCGAAGAAGGGGGTGGCGGCGTCCACGCCCTCGGCGGAATGCCGGGAGGTGGAGGTGGCGGCGACGTAAGGGACATACGGGATGTTGTGCAGCCATGTTTTATTGGGAAGCTTGGCTTCGTCGAGCGTCTTGAGGCGCACGTCCAGCAATAGAAACGGCTGCGGGTTGTCGGTCAGATCGGCCAGGGTCGAGTTGGGGAGGTTCCACTCGGAAATGGTGTCCGGCCGCGGGTTGGCCAACTCGTGCCGCCAACCGACCTGGGCGGGGAACAGTTGTTGCAGCGCGCGCGGCGAGTGGGCGTTTTGCTCCCATGAATGGGAGTCGGTGCGGAACTCGAAGGTGGTCTGCCAGTTTCCGGCACCATACACGCTGCCGCTGGTCTCCCAGGTGGCGAAGGCGGTGCCGACCGAAATGCGGTCGGCGGAATTTCCGGTGAGGGTCCCGATGGGAAGCGCGCGGCCGGGAAGGGTCGGCAGCCACGTCGGCGGGCTTTCGTCCAGCCCATGGCGGATGGCATTGGGATGGGTGGGCCAGGGGCCGTAGTAGGAGAACTGCTTGGCCTCGCCAGGCTTCATCGAGATGGACGGGCTTCGCGGCGCGCCGGTCAGGTTCATGGCCATGATGGGATTCGCACCGCCGCCCCCACTCCAGATGTTCCAGATGTAATTGCCGTTTTTGGTTCCACCTCCGGTCAGGCTGTGCTTGATCCCGTTTATTTTGACCGTGTGTTCGAGCGGCATCGAGAGCAGCCATATGTGCATGGCATCCGTTTGCAGCGGCACGTTGTAGGGGTTCCAGAGGGTGACGACGGGGTAGCTGTGGAGAAAGAGGTTATAGGTATCGGAGGTTCCGACGCGCTGTGCGCTGAATGAGATCAGCGCCTGGATGCGGGCGACCACCGGGAACAGGCGGGCGTTGCCGTTGTTCCAGGCCGGATTGGAAACGGGATCGGGCGCGGGGGTGGTGCGGAGCATGGCTTTCAGCGCCAGGTCGCCCTGATCG
>Ga0222650_1000899_pt1 | contig 18834 bp, 23 predicted proteins | sample AntAcemetagen367_FD_179820 | JGI IMG/M metagenome (GOLD analysis project Ga0222650, IMG submission 179820) | Saline water microbial communities from Ace Lake, Antarctica - #367 | ecosystem: Environmental > Aquatic > Non-marine Saline and Alkaline > Saline | place: Antarctica: Ace Lake... | reverse complement strand
ATACCCATAAGGCCAGGACGTAAAAACAAAAGAGAGCCAGATAAATACCGCCAAAGAACTAAACCGAAACAGTTCAACAACCGAAGAAACATCCTTTGAAAACCCTTAACTTAATGACATTGACTGCAAGTTGGCGACTGCTGGATCAAATCCGCCACGGAATAAACTACCCTGAAGGCGCAGAATTTGTCGTACAAGAACGAGCTTGGTCTTCACCAATCTGGATTACTCCGTAGCTAAACTTTGTTCTTCGCCTCTATCCAACGGCTCATGAATTCTGTGCTTCGCATGGTATGATGCATGAGCATTGAACCAATAAAATTCTGTTGGCGATGGCTTTCCAAATTGGATTGCAATTCAGCTATCCGCTGGATGAATTCCTTTCCTAATTTCTCTTTCGGATAAATTTGGTTGATGATGGAAACGCCATTTATTTGAGCCGTTTCCCAAGCCGATTTATCTGTGTAAAGTTTAACAGCTGCTTGCGCGAAGCCTTCTGGAGTGTCGGCTACTTCCCCACTCCATGGTAAATTTCCGTGCATAGCTTCTGCTCCCAGTTTTGTGGTAACACTTGGAGTGCCGCATTGCATCGCTTCTACCAGTTTACCTTTTAGTCCAGCACCAAAACGCAAAGGCGCCAAAAGCACTTTAGTTTTGCCAATTACTTCCATAGCATCTTCTGCTCTACCGAGAATAAGAAAACCATCCTTTTTAGAATGCAACTGACGATGTTTGCCTGTTGTGTAGGCTCCGTAAACATGCATTTCAGCCTCAGGAAGTTGCTTTCTGATAAGCGGCCAAATAGTAGATTTCAAGTATTGAACCGCATCCCAATTTGGTGGGTGAAGAAAGTTGCCGATAGTGACGAAATGGTTTCTTTCTTCAAACCCCCTCCCCGCTACGCGGTACTCCCCCTTTGCAGGGGGAGAGCTGGCGCGTTGATTAGATGTCTGCGGAAATACTTTATCGAAGCTCCCACACCTCCCCTGCAAAGGGGAGGTGTCGAGGAACGAGACGGAGGGGTCATTCTTAATTGATTCCAGCATAAAAGGCAAATAATACAGTAACGCTTCATCTACTTTGAAAACCGTTTTCAATAACTCCATTTCGTACTCAGAAATAATGAGCGAAACATCGCAACGGTATATACTTGCAATCTCACGCTTGGCGTGTTCATTCAGTAAATCTGACTGAACAAATTCTCGGTTTTCCTTTAATGCTTGATGCCGTGCGTGGCGCAGACAATGCAAGTCTTCCGTATCAAGCATGCGCAACGCATTTGGGCAATTATCAGCCACGCGCCAACCGAATTGTTCTTCTGTCATAAAGCGGTCGAAGAGTACAATTTGTGGATTGAGCTCCCTAACGAAATCGTCAAAAGATGAACAGTTCATCTTCACGGAAACCTGCTTAACACCAATAGCCGAAAGATTAACCGCAAACTCACTTTCTACCGCTGCACTTGCAAACGTAATTTCCCAACCTTGCTGTTGGAACAGCTCAATTAACTGCAACATTCGACCTCCCGCAGCCGAAGAATTCGGTTCGGGAAAAACAGTGCCGAGGATGAGGAGTTTGCTTGGGTTCATGACGGAGTTCAAACCTACCGATTTATGATTTCGTTACTTTCGGCAAGTAGCACAAATACATTAGAATAAGGCTAAATGGAATTACCCAAGTTTCACGAGACATTTAATCCAATACTTGACGTTTTGAGTGATGGTAAAATTATTCACCACAGAGATTTACTGAATCGTGTAGTCGAAAAATACTATTCACATTTCCCACAAGAAATATTGGAAGAGAAAACTAAAAGTGGGGATGTTCTTATTATGAATCGTATTGCTTGGGGGAAATCCTACTTGAAAAAGGGGGGGTTTATTATCTATCCTGAACGAGGAATGGTCCAAATAACTGAAAAGGGGAAAGCCCAAGAAAAGTCGCTGAAACTAAAAGATGTTGAAGGTGGATCTGACTTTCTCAAATTCTATTCAGACGAAAAGGACAAAGGAAAAAAAGTCAAGGTGTCCGAAATAGACAGCTCCACACCTCAAGATTTGATTGATTCTGGATTTTCTGAAATCGAACTCCAGACCAAAAATGAGTTGCTTGAAAAACTTAAAACTATTGACCCTTACTATTTCGAGAAGGTAATTTTAATTCTTCTTAAGAAGATGGGTTACGGAGACTTTATCGAAACTGCTAAATCTGGCGATGGTGGGATTGACGGAATTATCAATGAAGATAAACTTGGCCTGTCGAAAATTTATATTAAAGCGAAACGATATGGAGAGAATAGCGTTCGAGAAAAAGAAATAAGGAACTTCATTGGGGCAATGAGCGGAGACACTAGCAAAGGTGTATTTGTTACTACTTCAGGCTTTCACAGCGGAGCGGAGAAAAAAGCGAACGATGCGCATCATTCTATTATACTCATTGATGGATTTAAACTAGTGGATTTGATGCACGAATTCAACGTTGGCGTCCAGATTAAAACAACTTATGAGGTAAAAGAGTTAGATGAAGACTTTTTTGAAGGTCAGTAAAGAATTAAGACAATGAGCCTAGAAGAAGTCCGTAATTATATAAACAGCGTTAGGCGAGATTTTGCCAGTAAACCGTAGTTATTAACGGCTATTCTCTTTATTAGTCCGTATCACTAATTAAATTAATTGATGGTTTTTTAACTAGTAATTTCTTTAGTTAAATTTGATGACGCAAACATTAGCTAAGAAAAACCTTAGTAAAATGACAAGAGACATCAAGGATTTTACTTCAGGAAAGTTCGTTACTCAAAACCGCTACAAGAGCTTTCAACCAGAGAAAATCAATCTCGAATGGGTAACCAGTTCTCCGAAACTGCAAACCGTAATGAGCGAAGCCGATCGGCTCATAGGTGAACTCAACATGTTCTCTAATCAAATCCCAAATATTGACCTTTTCGTCAGTTTGCACAGGGCCAAAGAAGCGTCACAATCAAGCAAAATTGAAGGAACCAGAACCAATATTGAGGATGCATTTCTGTCTGAAGATGAGGTTCAGGAAGAGAAACGAGATGATTGGAAAGAGGTTCAGAGCTACATAAAAGCGATGAATGATTCGCTTACCGAATTAGACAAGCTCCCATTGAGTAACCGATTGTTTAAGAAAGCGCACAAAATATTACTTGAAAATGTGAGAGGCAACACAAAATTGCCCGGGAGTTTTAGAGCCAGTCAGAATTGGATTGGCGGAGCGACCATAAACGATGCGGTTTTTATTCCTCCTCACCACAAGGACGTTCCTGAATTAATGGGCGACTTGGAGAAGTTTATTCATAATGAAGAAATCCACGTTCCTCATTTAATGAAAATCGGTATCGTGCATTATCAATTTGAGACCATTCATCCGTTTTTAGATGGAAACGGAAGAATTGGAAGACTGATAATCACGCTCTATTTGGTCTCATTTGGGCTGCTAAAAATGCCCGTACTCTACTTGTCCGATTTCTTTGAAAAGCATAAGACAGTATACTATGACAACCTGATGAAAGCGAGATTGTCAAACGATATGGAACAATGGCTTTTGTTTTTTTTCACCGGAATAATTGAAACTGCAAAAACATCCATTGCAACATTTAAAAAAATTCTGGCGATGAAAGCAGAATTCCAACAAGAGGTTATGAACTACGGAAAACAAGCGGAAAACCTGAATAAGGTTATGGATCATCTTTATTCATTTCCAATTATTGATGCCAAAAAAATCAAAGAGATAACAGGTGTGACAACACCAACCGTTTACACCATCATCACCGCATTGGAGAAGATTGGAGTTCTCAACGAAATGACTGGAAGAAAACGTAATCGCATGTATGTTTTTACCAAGTATCTGAATCTTTTCAAAACCTAAAGCTTATGAGCCTAGAAGAAGTCCGTAATTATATAAACAGCGTTAGGCGAGATTTTGCCAGTAAACCACTGAGCAAATCCGACCTGAACGAGAACCCCATGGAGCAATTTGCTTCTTGGATGGAAGAAGCGGTGAACGCACAGATTTTGGATCCATACGCCATGTGCTTGAGCACGGTAAATGCATATGGGCATCCTTCATCACGTGTTGTGTATTGGCGAGATGTAGCCGACAACGGCTTTGTACTTTACACCAATTACAACAGCCGAAAAGGCATTGACATTGCGGGTAACTCCCACGTGGCGCTCAACTTCCATTGGAGCGAATTGGATAGACAGATTCGTGTTGAGGGTTCGATTAAGAAAGTACCTACCGAAATGTCTGATGCATATTGGGCTAATCGTCCGCGAGAAAGCCGTATTGGTGCTTGGGCATCGGCACAGAGCAGCATTGTTTCTACTCCCAATCAGCTAAAGAATTCAGTTAAAGAACTGGAAGAAAAATACAAGGATGTTGAAGTTCCCCGTCCGGCACATTGGGGCGGTTATGTGGTTATTCCAGAACGATTGGAGTTTTGGCAAGGTCGCCCAAGCCGTTTACACGACCGTTTCGTTTACATTAAAAACGGTAATGGTTGGACGATGGAACAGCTTTCGCCATAAAAAAAAGGCAGTCATGCTGAACTTGTTTCATGGTCTGTTTAAATAGATGCTGAAACAAGTTCCAGGTGACGAGCTAGCGAAACGTCAATCAGATATCGTAGCCTTCTTTGGTAAGTCCAACTTCCGCCCATTCTCCATCTATGAGAATAACACAAGCATCATAACCAACATTTAACAGCAACTCTGAGGCAGTTTCAAACTCTCCCAGAATTTCATCTGGTGTGTGTCCATCACTGTTTATCTGAACGGAAATGTCGAGCTTCAATGCTTCTTCCAACACCCATTTACTTGGGTAGGTTTCATTCGCTTTCTTCTTGTACAGTCCGCGGGTATTCACCTCCAACACGCCTTCTTTTTTGGCGATTACTTGCAATGTATTCATCACCTCATCTCGGTACCATTTTTCATCTTCCTTGAAAAAATCCGACCTAAGGTTTTGCAGTTTAATCTTGTCGAGATGACCAATAATATCTGGACAATCCTCTTCAATCATTTCTCGCGTAAGCTCATAATAACGGCTGACCGCGGCTTTAACATCGCCCTTAAAAATCTCGTGCAAGCCTTTTGTAAAAGTCTCTAAGGTTCCGTCTATTTCCCAACCTTTACCTCCTGTAAATGCATCTACAAAATGGACAGAACCTATGGTATAATCCAAACCTGCTGTTTGAAGAAAATCGGCCGTAGGGCCCATCTTATCTGGAATATAATCCACTTCTAAGCCGAGAAGGATTTCAATTCGATCTTCGTATTTCTGCTTTAGACGATAAATCTCTTCGCAGTAACCTTCAAGGTCGTCCATTTTCATGGCCCATTTGCAATTGAAGAACGGCACGGGCGCGTGAGAAGAAAAGCCATAAACGGGCATTTCGAGGGCTAGTGCTTTTCGGATGTAATCTTCGGGGGCGTTTGTTCCGTCACAATAGTTAGTGTGACTGTGGTAATTCGTCCAGGACATTTTTAAATGTAGTGCAGAAGTAAATACTCAATTAAACAAGTGACATAATTGCTCTTGTAACCTTTTGATGGTGCAAAGAAATGTCAAATTCCTATATGATTTACAAAATTCACCGCGTTAAGGATTGAAGCAGCATCCTTTTTCATTAGAAGAACCTTCGACAACCTCTGGGTTTACTGAAAAAGATATAGCGGAAAGCCTGATCGCCACGCATTAGGTTTTGATTGTGCTTAACCAAGTTGACTTGGCGGGAACGCCCACTTCGACTTAGCTCGGTGCAGGCTTCTCTTCATCAATTATGTTTCAATAATGGAAACTGCGTGAGTTCGGGAGGTGTTTTTTTCGATTTGGAGCAATACTAAAGCTAACATGTTGATGTTTATAAATGGGAAGCGCGCTCAACTTGCTAGCATCCGTCTATAGATACTTTCGATACCGAGTATAATTACCTCAACCTTTAAATAATCAACTATGAATTTGATGTTCATTCAAACGGCCATGGCGCAAGAGGCCGCAGATCAAGTAGAAGCCCCTGTAGAAGAGACGTTGTCTATCATTGATTTGATGACATCGGGCGGTATAGGCGGCAACATTATTATGTTGGTTTTGCTTCTGTTATCTATTGTTGCCATCTACATTTTTGTAGAGCGTTTTCTTACCATTAGCAAAGCGGGCGTGGAAGACCCTGCGTTTTTCAATGGCCTAAAAGACAGCATTCATAAAGGTGATCTTGCTACCGCTAAAACGCTTTGCACAACTACAAATACAGCTATTTCTAGAATGCTAGGAAAGGGTATTTCCAGAATTGGTCGTCCGTTGGGAGATATTTCTGCGGCTATAGAAAATGTGGGTAGACTGGAGACCTACAAGCTAGAGAAGAACTTGGCTACGTTGGCTACTATTTCGGGAGCGGCACCTATGATTGGTTTCTTGGGAACGGTTATCGGGATGATTTTGGCTTTCCACGAAATGGCTATGGCTGGCGGACAAGTAAACGTTGAGATGTTGGCTGGTGGAATTTACACCGCCATGACCACTACGGTTGCTGGTTTGGTAGTTGGAATTATGGCCTATTTGGGATACAACACATTGGTTGCTAAGGTGGAAGCGGTAGTTTTTAAGATGGAAGACCGCTCTACCGAGTTCATCGACCTACTTCACGAACCAGCATAGTCAATTATTAATTATGAATTAATAATTCAGAAAAAATGGGACTTAGAACAAGAAATAAAGTCAGCCCGAATTTCAATATGTCGTCTATGACGGATATTGTGTTCCTGTTGCTGATATTCTTCATGCTTACCTCTACGCTGGTTACAACCAACGCGCTGGATTTAGTTCTGCCGAGCAGTAATTCTAAGTCGGTGAAGAAGCAAACGGTGTCTGTTTCTATTGATAAGGCGTTGAAGCATTACATAGATCAGGATGAAGTTTCTGTTGGATCTATGGAAAACCTCATTCATCAGCGTCTAGCAGATGCAGAAGACAAAGTAATTGTGCTGAGAGTTGAGCAAGGTGTGCCCATTGAATATGCCGTTAAGGTGATGGACATTGCTTATCAGAATAAATACAAAATCGTTTTGGCAACAAAACCAGAGTAATGGATTTAGCAGAGAAGAAAAACAAACAAAAGGCGATGATTACATCGCTAGTCATACACGCGTTATTGCTGTTGCTCTTTCTATTCTTTGGGCTCACCACCATTCATCCGAAGCCTGAAGAAGGGATGATGATAAACTTCGGTAATACCGATATGGGATTGGGCGATACCGAAAGCGATCCTGCTCAATCTGAAGTTGTAGAAGATGCAGTGGAGGAAGAAGTTCAACCAGTCGAAAGCGTTGCAACACCTTCTGATCCCGTTGTTGAAGAAGAAGTGGTGACCCAAGAAATGCTAGAAGCGATTGCCCTTGAAAAAGAGCAAAAGAGAAAGCAGAAAGTTGAAGCTGAAGAAAGGGCTGAGGAAGAACGAATAGCGGCTGAAAAAGCGAAGGAACAAGCAGACAAACGTGCCGCAAGTGCCGCGCTTTTCGCCAAAGCCAAAGACGGACAAGGTAAAGGCGAAGGAGACACCCAGGCTGGTGGAAATCAGGGAAGTGCTGATGGAACCCCAGGTGCTCCACACGGTTTAGGCGGAAGTGGTGATGGCATGTCTTTTAACCTTGGTGGAAGAAACATGGTTTCGGCTCCTAAGATTGTAGATACTTCTCAGAAAGAAGGAAAAGTGGTGGTTGATATTATCGTAGATAGATACGGGAAAGTGGTAAAAGCTACCCCTGGAGCAAGAGGTTCCACCACCACTGACCGACACTTAGAAAAACTGGCTACCGAAGCGGCTTACAACACAAAGTTTAATGCCAAAGCAGATGCGGCCATTCAGCAAAAAGGCTCTATGACATTTGTCTTCATTTTGGAGTAATGAACTACGCAGGAACATTAGAATATCTTTTCAGCCAGTTGCCGATGTACCAACGGCAAGGAGCGGTAGCTTTTAAGAAAGACCTCACCAATACATTAGCGCTTTGCGAACTGCTGGGTAACCCTCAAAATAAGCTCAAAAGCATTCATATTGCCGGAACAAATGGCAAAGGTTCTGTAAGTCACATACTGGCTTCGGTGTTTCAAGAAGCTGGCTATAAAGTAGGCCTGTACACATCCCCTCACCTAACGGATTTTAGGGAACGAATTAAAATTAATGGCGAGATGATTTCGAAGCAATCTGTGATTGATTTCGTTGAGAAATACAAAGCTGCGTTTGAGGAAATAAAACCTTCATTCTTTGAAATGACCGTAGCGTTGGCATTTGATCATTTTGCAAATAGCAAGGTTGACATAGCCATTATTGAAACTGGTTTGGGCGGAAGACTAGACAGCACAAACGTGGTAACTCCAGAGCTTTCTGTAATTACAAATATTGGATACGATCATCAGCAGTTCTTGGGAGATACTCTTCCTGAAATTGCTGGAGAAAAGGCTGGAATCATCAAACCAAATGTTCCTGTTGTAGTTGGTGAATTCCAACAAGAGGTTGGAGAAGTATTTGAAGGAAAAGCACGAGAAACCAACAGTCGCGTACGATTTGCCAACCGCGAATGGGAAATACGAAAGCAAGTCTTGGAAGACGATAAACTTCTGCTAGATGTCCGTCATTATGACGGAATAGAATTGCAGGTTGAAAGCGGGCTATCAGGGCCGCATCAAGCCAAAAACTTAATCACAGCATTAGAAGTTGTTCGAACACTTTCAAATGCAGGCTGGAATGTAACGTGCGAACACTTTAAAGCAGGAATAAAAGCCGTTGTTACCAACACAGGATTGAAAGGTCGTTGGCAGGTGCTAGGCAGAAATCCACTCATCATTGCTGATACTGGTCATAATCGTGAAGGCATTGAACCAAACATCAAGCGTTTACTCTCAAACCGGACTCCAGAACAACTCCATTTTGTTTGGGGAATGGTAAACGACAAGGACGTTTCTAAAACCCTTGAAATGCTTCCCAAAGAAGCTTCTTATTACTTCTGCAAGCCCGATGTTCCAAGAGGATTAGAAGTACAATACCTATCAGGTGCAGCCAAAGAATTAGGATTAAAACACATTCCGTTTCCATCCGTTTTAGAAGCATTGGAAGCAGCAAAAAGTCTTGCCAAACGAGACGACATCATCTACGTTGGCGGCAGCACATTTGTGGTAGCTGAAGTGGTTTAGTCCGCAAACTTGACGAAAAAAGAAAGCCTTCCAAATGGAAGGCTTTCTTTTGGTGGGCGATGAGGGACAAATATCGAACTTCTGGGAGGACATTTCCAGTTTTCTACAAAGTGTTTGTGAGCGCGCCTGACTGTTAATCAGAGGGTCCTTGGTTCGAGTCCAAGAGGAGGAGCTTGGAAATGAAGGGGTTACATCAAAATAATGATGTAACCCCTTTTTATTTGCACAGAATCTGTGCTCAAAACCTACGAGACAAGACGAGTAAGATTGCCGTTTTGTATAATTAGAACAGTGGAGCCAGAGGAAAAAAAGTCGAACTTTTGGAGAGTGATTTCGACCTCGGTTTCGGCTATTTCTTTCTAGTTAATCCAAATCGTGAAAGTACCGAGCTGTACGAGAAATGCACCAAATGATAGCTAATCGCTGAACGATTGTAGGAAAATATCCACTGAGCTTAGTGCACAATATCTGCACGTTGGTTTGTTAAGCTTGTTTATCCCCTCAAAAGATAAACAACTTAAATACCCATTAAAACTAACGATGAGATGAAAGTAATAATAGCAGGCGGTAGAAACTTTAATGATTACGAAACGCTTCGCCAATTTTGTGACAAGGCACTACATGAGCAAACCGAAGTTGAAATAGTAAGCGGAACCGCCAATGGCGCTGACAAACTTGGCGAGAGGTATGCGAATGACAGGGGGTACCCAATAAAGCAATTTCCTGCCGAATGGGGTAAGTTCGGTAGAAATGCAGGATTCAAACGAAACACACAAATGGCTGAATACGCTAATGCTTTAATTGTTTTTTGGGATGGTAAAAGCAGCGGCACTAAACATATGATCGATGTGGCAAAGCGTTCCAAATTAAAAGTTGATGTCATTTCTTTCTAATTGTAGCTAACAAAAGATAGGCAAAGACAAAACGTTGCGCCTCTGTGAAGAAGGGCTCTTCTGTAATGATAAGATTGGTATAGCTTTTGACAATGATGCTATTATGAAATCACTGATAATCCTAGTTCTATCACTTATGCCCATGGTTTTTACGAACGCTAAGGCCCAGGTAAAAATCTATAATGGCACAGCCACCTATTCCAGCACTGTTATTTGTAATGTGAAAGAGGGAAAGGTGTACAAGAAGAACAGCACCTATTCTTCGGATGTGCTGTGTAATATTGACGGGAACAAGATCTATAAGAAGAATAGTAGTTATTCAAGTGGTGTCATTTACACCATTGTTGACGGAAAGGTTTATAAGGGAAATTCCAGTTACAGTAGCGATATTCTTTTTACGATTAGAGAAGGGAAAATATACAAAGGCACTTCCACTTACAGCAGCGATGTATTGGCGACCGTTGACGAGATGAAGGTTTATGAAAAGAATTCATCTTATAATAGTGAAGTGCTTTTTACATACAACGGTTATTTGACGATAGAAGAGTTCGTAGCCGTTTGGCACATTTTCAAATACGAATTCTGAACGCTCTATTCGAACCGCCTTATTAGTTCGCCAAGTATCTGAAGAGATGGTAGGCCTTCGACTGTCATTGTAGACTTCCCTTATTTAGGACGGGGTTATGTTAGAGTTTTCGGGGTCTGGTTTTTCTCGGATTTGATTTGATTTTAGTTCTTGAATCGTATTTATAAGTTAGGTCGTATGGAGTGCAATTTAACAGGTTTACCCAATTATCATAAACCTTGATCTCTGTGATATATAGATTGATTATTGTATAAACCTTACCAGTACTATCAAATTCAGTTTTTTGATAAATCCTGAATCCATAGTCTTCTTTAGTAAGATGAAAACCATTTAATGCGTATGAAAGTCTCCAATCTTGTTCTTGATAAAATCCAACTTTTTTAGTTTCCCCAATTTTCATGAATTCTAAATTCTCGACAATGACTGGAGAATTCGGTAGGTAAGAAGATTCTAATTCCAATGGTTCTCCGTTTCCAAAAATATAATGCGTCAACACGTCAATACCTTCAGGCGAGATTGAGTTAAAAAGCAAATAGAATCCTAAGAAGATCGATACAAGAAGTATTGAAGCTCCTGCAAATAATTTCATCACGGTTTTCATCAGCAAAGGAACAGGTTTATCGTAGTCTTATAGAAATAAGGTCGTTTTGTAATTGGCAGCGAAATATGGACTAGTTAGTTCATTAAGAGTGAGAACTGCTATCCAAGATACTAAACGCATCGAAATTGGACGCGCATTCATCCAGTCAGAGGATTCTTTTACATACAACGGTTTTTTGCCGATAGAAGAGTTCGTAGCCGTTTGGCACGGTTTCGAATACGAATTCTGAAATTACTGTTCGAAAAGTCTTATCAGCTCGCCAAGTACCTGAAGAGATGATAGGTCTCCCGGATTCATGTCCACCGGATGAATGACGTTCAAGTAGAAATGGTCTCCTCCATCTTTCCTTTGAATTTCAATAATCAACTCGTGGTCAATTAAGGCAATGAGGTTTAGGAGTGTTCCGATGGCTTTGCGCTGCTTGGCGTTTTTTTCCAGTAACTCAACCTGGACACCCTTCTCTTCCAACGATTCCAACAGGGTTAATGGGTTCTCGACTAGGAAGCCAATTATTAGCACCGGTTTTTTAAAGATGCTCAGTGCGACAAAATTTGCTCGATAGAAGTATTCGAATTGTAGACTCCTCGTAAGAATGTGGGCCCGTTTTTTATCAGAAAATTGAGGTTGCATAATTCAGTGAATTTAAAAGTAGTTTCAAATGAACTTGCAAGAAGTGCATGAAGTATGCACCTTTAGAGTGAACCTTGCTTTTGAAATGATTCAGAAGCTCAAAATATCCGATAACATGTACATCGATAAGGAAATATTTTCTCGAATGACGAGCGATAGAGGATACAACATGCTTCTAATACTTGAATATCTTTCTGATAGTAGAACCCCTAAGACATTGAATGAGATCCTGAGCCATCTTCAAAGTAACCCGATGAGAAGAGCATCAGTTGCGCCCAAGGGAAGGGGGGTGAGGATTCAATTGGGTGAAATGGTCGAGGAGGATTTGTTGGCATGCAATGACAGTCAGAGATCAAGGACATGGGAAGTCACTGGTAGGTTGCGCGAGCTGGAAAACATTCCAGTTCGCCAGAAGGACATTCCGCATCTTCTCAATTGGAAGATGATTTTCGAAAAGTATCGGTTCCTGCCATTCTTCAGAGATATAGAAGCGTTCATTGGATTACAGCATCGACAAATTGAAGAGCAGTTGGACGGTCAAAGTTCAGAGCAGGCGTACAGAATTGCAGATTTCGATACTCGCGGTCAGTTTTCGGGGCAAGAAATCGTTGAGCCATTATATCTGGCCATAGAGGATTGCGACACAATCAGTATTGAATACCACTCTTTCGGAAAAACCAAACCCAAGGATTATCTACACTTAAAGCCTTATCTACTAAAAGAGCATAATCACCGTTGGTATTTGATTGCTGTCTTTGATAATGAAAGTGGATATCGTGTGTTTCCACTTGACCGGATTGTCTCTATTTTAGAGAATGAAGATGAATCAATCTTTGCACGTGACTCCTTCGACCCTGATAAACTATGGGAACACTCAATGGGAATTGATCTAGGTTGGACGGATTCTTCAACGGGAGAGTATCGGACAAATCCTATTGAGATAACGCTTGAAGTGAAAGATGGTGTTGAGCTAAAGAATATTGCATATCTCGAAACCTCCCCAATTCATCATTCACAAACACTAAAAAAGGCTAAATCAGGGTACGCTAAAGTGACCCTAATGACCTTTCCCGTAGCTGACGCGGTGCGAGCGGTGCGTGCTCTTGGAGTACACAATCTCAAAAACATCAAGCCCGATTATTTCGCCAAATGGGTTCTTGAAGAATAGCCATGAAGTATATCAAAGCCTTAATACTGTTATTGGTTGTTGGATTACCACTTTCATGGGTGTTATCTACTTGGCTTAATGATGAAGAAAAGATTGCGCCAGCACTTATACCATTTGTTGCTGAATGGGAAGCTGGCATGCAGTCTGCTGGCGTAGATTATCATGAAGATTTTGACGATATCAGGCACATTAAACTTGCCAACTTTTTTCTGGACAATGTAGGGTCCTCCAGTAGATTTAACCATATGATTCTTATTGAAAATGACCTTTTCAACCTTGGCCCGTTTACAGTAAAGGCAACCGTGTATCATGAACTTGGGCATTACGTTTTTGACTTGGAACATGGCAGTTGTGCTATTATGAAACCGAAGTGCAGTAGCGAGCAAGATTATGCCGAACACTGGGATGATTACAAACGTGAATATCTCCAGTTGTGCAATGCTCGTTTGACGTCTTTGCCCAATTAGAACACACCCTTTTTAACTGTTGAATTTCTTGTTGCCACTTTGGTTTTAAATACGTGCAAGAAACATGCACCTACTCATATTATGTTGCGGCCATAAACCTTAAAACCATAATCATGAAATCTAAGAAGCGAATAAAAAAGGAGCGTAAATCTATTAATAAGCGAATCAAAGCGTTAGACAAAAACCGATTTGAAAATTATTCACTTGAATCTGCTGACTTCGCTGCAGCTCAAGATGCAGTTAACGACTTACGAGCTATTCGAGATACTCTAGACTGGGTACTCGGTAAAATCAATTTCGGTTAAGCGTCATGACGCTTCGCATATAAAAAGAGCACAAGAAAAGCAAGTAGTTAAATCTTGTAAGGAGTTGTTATTGGAGAGGAATTGGGTATTTGATGATCATGCTGAAGCAAATAAGGTTGGATTTAATTTTGCTATTGCTTATCCCGAGTATAAGTTTAGTGTGGTAAAAAGCGGTGAAAAGTATTTTGTTGGAATAAAGGATGGGGGGTTAAAAACTGGAGGGTATATTAATCAATAATTACATTACTTGGTGTGGGAAGTCGTGGTTTCCACAGTTCTCCAGCTCACAGGTTAAATTTCTTCACTTGTTTCGATGTTGGCCGCGGTAGGTTCAAAACCTGATGATTGAATGAAGTATTTGATTGCTTCTGACCGCTTTTCTGGATCGGGTCTTATTGTTATTGATTTAGTAAATGGAGCTATGATTTTTTTTGCCTCAGCATCAATAATTTCTTTTCGGTTTGGGTCATTATTCAGAAGATTCATTCCTTCTGAAAGAGGTTTCAATTCTTCTAATTTCTTGAATGCTTGAACGGAACGGGTTCCTTTGTGCTGAACCAAATACATCAACAAATACCAAGCTTTTTTTTGGTCAATCTCGAAATCCCCTAGCCCAAGGAGATGGAAATGTGCAAGAATCCAAGCAGACTCTTCTCTTTCTCCTAATATAGCAAGTTGCTTTAGTGCCTCATCGAATTCTATTTTTCCCAAAACCCCATTCACCAACGCTGAAATGTATCCTTTTAAAGCCACCTGGCAAACGGGTTTCAGATGTTTGTAAAACAGTTTAGTTCTTTCCGAATCTTCCTTTATAAATGGGTAAATATGGATGGATAGATAATCCAAAGACCCACTGACCCAAGGGTAAAAGTGTTCTTCTTCGCCATTAGTAAATCGGAACAAGTTTGCTAAAAACCACTGTTCCGCAGTCTTGATGTCATTTTTATTAAAGGCCTCAAATCCTTTGGTAAACACCTCCTCTGATGTGAATTTTCTCATAACTCATGTTTTACAAAAATGAATTTCAACATTTCATTTCGTTATTCGTAGACAATAATACAAACTAGTAGACTAAGCCCGATTAATGATCGAGTGCATTTTTGATCAACCAATCAGCTCCATATGGGTTTTGTTTCAAAGCAATTCCTGCGTTATAATAAGCTAAATCATGATCAGCCCGGTTTTTATGAGGAAGTCGTTTATTTTCTTCTCTTGTAATCCAAATAACCTGTTGATTTGTCAGTAGCGTTAAAACCTCTTCATAGCTCCCTTTTGAGAGCAGAACTTCCTTCAGTATGGTTTCGACCGGAATTTTATGCTCATGAAACAGCCAGGCACCACCTCTTTTCTGCACTTTTCTTCCCTGAATGATCGATTCGGCTTTCAATTGGTCTTTATATTGAAGAGCAAATAAATCCACTTTAGATTCGGCTAGCTTTAGGGCAGCCTCGCTTGCTCTAGGGGGAAACAAGGGCCCCGAATGTTTAATTACCCATTTGATGCAGGGCTTTAATTCTTTTATAACAGACTTTTCATGGAGTGAATTTTTCAATAATTCAACCTCTTTCAAATAGACGGGAATCGATGATGCCAGAATTTTCGCGAAGGGCTCCATCAGATGTTTAATTGAAACTTCTTTATTCATTTTCTCGGTCGTTAACAGAATAGGTTAGGTTTTATTTGTCTTCAATTTATCTCTGTACTCCATCCACACTTTACCCAACATGTTTTTCCCATTCCAGTTGTCGTTTTCGTTTTTTGCGCCCCAGAATAAGTTGTTTCTTCTTGGCCTTGCGGTTGTATCTTCAATTATTGTTGATGAACCAGTTGCTTTTAATCTGAACCTGATTGTTGCACTTTGCTCCAGTTTTAATCGAATACACAATCTCATATTCTCCACATCTTCTCCACTCATCGGACTCACTTTCATTTGTAACCTATACTTCTTAGCCTTCATTTTTGCACTCATCGGACTCGATTCGTTTCTTATAATCTCCCTTATTGAATCACCAGAAAACCGTAGAGCTTGAAAAAGAGCCTCACTAGTTTTCCACGTTTCCCCATCGTATTCAATCGGGTAAGGGCTCATGTTGCCTAGCCGCCCGTGAGGTAAATCAAATTTAGTGGATGTGATTATATCCTTCATGTTTTATGTGTTTTGGTTAATCCTAAAGCTAAGAACTGCGAATGCACAGTTCATGCGTTATGCCCTATTCAGGATATTCCAACATCGTTGAATTGATTTACTAAATCCATAAATATTTCGCATTTCTCGTACTGCTCGGTACTTTCAAAATACTCAATCCCTCGTTTCAAGAAACCAAATACACTGGCTCTCATTATTGAAATCGAGAATTCTCGCTCATACATTTCAAAACTCACCAAGTTGTATGATTTAGGCTCTGTCTTTTGAAACGCCTGAACTCCTTGGGTCGCGATTGTCTCTGTTACCGCTTCCAAAATCAAATCATAAAATGGAATACGGTATTTTGAAGCCAACTCTGGTACGGTCAACTCTTCTCTGTATCTCGTATTTCCAGGCTTTCTCATGATGCTTTCTTTAAGACCACCATTTTCACACATCCCTCATCCGAGTAATGAAAGAATAGTCTCTTCTCATTGTATGCAACCTGATATTTCCACGTCCAGACAATGGTGTCATTATCACAATTCACAACTGGAACACCATCAGGCCTAATCGCTCGGTGGTCGAATGGTTTCTTGTCACCAAACACCAAAGCATTGGTTCTTCGTTCAATTTCATGGCAGAATTCGTTGTCGAGAATTCCTTTTCCAGGTTCTACGAATAATGCAGCGTAAATAATTAGTAGGGAGAAACTGGTAATAAAGATAAAAGCAATGTTTTTCATAACGTAGGTTTTGGTTATGCTATAAACCTAATACCGACAAGTGCATATAATATGCACTTCATTTTTCAGCTCAATCTTAGAGGTAATCTATGGGGTTCAGGTAGAATGCTTTTCTCCAACCATGCGGATCCGAATCAACTCGCCATGGGTACGGAATTGCAGTGGCTATTGCATAATGTAAATGTGCTGGCTTTCCTTTTGCGTTTCCACTTGTTCCAACTGTCCCTATTACCGTTTTATGACTAACGAACTCAAAGTTCTGAACATTGGTAGACTGAAGGTGCGCGTAATAATGAAACCTCCATTTAGGTCCGAGAATGAGCACAACGTTACCTCCCATTCCGATTGTTCCCGTATAGGTTACCAATCCTATAGTTGCCGATGCAATTGGTGTTCCTTCTTTAGCGAAAATATCTACCCCCTTATGAGTAACCGACTTTCCCCATGGATAATACCAAAATGATGCCTTATTGTAGCTGCTAGCATCGGCACCTTTAACTGGCATTTGTAGATTTTGAGGAATAATAAATCCAGCTGCGACTATCAGAATGATAACAGCCATGATGTATAGTATTGAGCGCATGATATTTTTGAGTTTGCCTTTCATAATACGCTAGGTTGTGATTAATATTTCAAAGACACTGAAAAGGAAGCCGCCTCAACCCAATCCTGATAAAAAACCGTTAGTTCAGAATTGGTGAGTTCAACACGCTCAATACAGGCGCCAATGCCTTCAGAATTGCATACTGAATCCAATTCAATTTCGAATTGCTGCTGGGTGTCGAGTTTGGTAAGAATCAGAATATCCCTTTGGGATTCATGGATGTGGGCAAGAGTACTTGTCTCAAGATTAATAGCCTCAGAATACCAGAAGTGTTGAATACTATCGGATTGATTTAATGGCAAGACATACATCCCCCAACACTGGGTTCCACAACCATACCGAAGCCCAACCAACTTATCATTAGCCCAGTCAAAATCTGGTGCTGATGTACCATAATCCTTACAATCAAATACCACAGGGAATGTTCTTTTGAATTCATTATTTCCCCACATGATGCGTAAGCTATCAGGTTGTTTTTCGAAATGAACAAATGCTCCATTAGGCAGCAAGGTGTCCATAAGCCAATAAAAATCGCAATCATCGTCTTTTAAAAGCGCTTCATTATCAACATCAATAAACGTTTCCCGCTTCTGTAACTTTTGCCATGGGTTGAGTTCAACGTCTCCACCAAGGAATCGGATGGTCGTTGATGCGCCCCAATCAGGGTCTTGGGTATTAGAAATATTCACTACTAACAGTTCCGAGTCTACACTTGCTTTCCCTGGCCCGAAAGCGTATTCAGCGTAAACCGCTTTTTTCTTTTCTTCAGGAATGTGGGGGTAGATTCCGCGGCTCAGGCTGTTTATGACCCGCTTCCTTTCAATGTTATTAAGCTCATCGCACCAGATAGATTCAAGAGCGTACTCAGAATTGGGCGAATTCTTCAAGGAGTCAAGAATCAAATTGAACCCATCGCTAGAAACAACTTGAAAATTCGTTGGCTGCGATGAAGAAGGAAATGTCCAGACTGATATGATAATCAGGAATATGGGAACAACAGTAATCGTATTGAATTTAGCAGGCATGACTTTGGGTTTAGTACTAAACTAAATACTAGTGGTGCATATTGCCTGCACGACTAACCGAGCATGTCACCAGAAATAATTCTGATGGGATGGGTTCGACAATTAAACCCGAAGGGAATAAGTCGGACCCTATTCTAAGTCTATCATAATCAAGTGATTAGATAGGTAATTGTGGAGCCAGAGGAAAAAAAGTCGAACTTTTGGAAATCACTTTTTGAACTCACATCGATAATTTCACCAAAATAAACCATCATGGTTTTGCTGGATTAACCCGACAGAATCACAACACGAAATTTCGGCATGATTTTCTTGGACTAGCACTGGTTGTAGAATACAAGGAACAAATCTCCACATAGATATACTGTCACTTGATTATCTTACGTTTTATGATTGAACTACACCACTCATAATCCGAATTACTTTCTCTAATACATCGGGCCACCAACGAGCTAAAAACTCGAGGAGTAATAAGAAC
>Ga0222650_1000898_pt1 | contig 18844 bp, 28 predicted proteins | sample AntAcemetagen367_FD_179820 | JGI IMG/M metagenome (GOLD analysis project Ga0222650, IMG submission 179820) | Saline water microbial communities from Ace Lake, Antarctica - #367 | ecosystem: Environmental > Aquatic > Non-marine Saline and Alkaline > Saline | place: Antarctica: Ace Lake... | reverse complement strand
ATGATGATGGCAAGGGCTATTTCAACTTTGAGGCTTTAATTGCAGAAACTAAAATAGCAGCATTAGAAGAACTTTTAGATGAATTATTATCACTAATTAAAAAATAGAGAAAATGAAACAAACAACACTTCCCGCTATTATAATAATTACATTATTTACATTGGCATTAACTTTTACCTATAAAGACGGAGCTATTGACGGAGCTATTGACGGAGCTACTGAGAAAGATGAATGGAAAAGATTAACTATAAAAGATGGCTTATGCTATTAAACAACTATTATTATGAGCGGAGGAACATTTGAATATAAACAACATCATATTAGAGATATTTACGAAACTATCCAAAATGACATAGATAGAAGCGGTAAACTAAAAACTAAAGAAGAACTCAAAGAGGCGGTTTGGAGGAACTCTGAATGGTATGAAGAGTACCCTGAAGATTTATATCATAAAAAATATGAAGATGAAGTGATAGAGAAATTTAAAGAGGCAGTAAAAGTTTTAAAAAAAGCATACACATACGCCCACCGCATAGACTGGTTGCTTTCAGGAAATGACGGCGAAGAGTCATTCCTAAGAAAATTAAAAGAAGAATTATGAAAGACTTACTATTAAAACTAAAAGCTTGTGAGGAGGCTGTTGAATGGGCTGGAGACAAGACAGCTGAAGAGGTTATTGCTACTTGTTATAGAGGAGATTGGCTATTATGGTTAGCTTATCAACTAAAGGTAGATGATAGACCGTTTACGCTTGCTAAGGGTCATTGTGCGAATACAGTTAGACACTTAATAAAGGATGAAAGAAGTATTAAAGCTGTGGATGCTGCCATAGCATACGGCAATGGGGAGATATCTAAGGAAGAGCTTAAAAATGCTGCTTATCCTGCTGCTGCTGCTTCTGATGCTGCTGCTGCGGAAAAGGCATTAAACCAACTAAAGACTGCTGATATTTGCAGAAAATACTTAGGGAAATTAATACTAGAAAAATTATGAAACAAACAACACTTTACGCCATTATAATCATAATAGACTTTAATCGCGCCAACTTGGCGCGTATTTGGCGCTTTATTTATTAAAACAGAAGATATGGAAAAAGAACAATATATACTAATGAGAAAACAAAAACAGTTTGACTATCAACTACTATATAACTACTACATAAGTAAAGGAGGTGTAAACATAGGCCTTAATACTTTTATAATAATAATAAACACAGTAAATAAAATAGACATACTAAACGGACTAGATTCTGAATTTGGTTTAGTAGCCTTACAAGACAAAGATGGTAAAGAAATACTGGTAATAAATTAACGATTAAATAAAACAAATGGAAGCAGAAGAATACTATAATAAAATAAGAATACAATTAGGAACACAAGCATTATTGAGTTATCAAATAGATGGTTGTGAACTTTACGGAAAAGATGCAATTTGCAAGATGCTTGAAGATTACCACCAAGCTAAGTTAAATTTATTAACTATACCCGTTGTTAGCGTTTCGTTACCATCAGTAGATGATGCTGGGATTATAGCAGTAGAAATATCTGAGATAAATAACGAAATGACTGCACAAGAACAAGCCTTTTTTATAGCTGGATTCTCGGAATGTATAAAGTATTTAGAAATGCAAAGTAATGAACGCTAACTAACCGATATGAGTATGTTTTAACATTTAAAAAAACTAATTATGAAAGATTGGACAATAATACAAGAGAACGGAAAGTGGGGGGCAGTGCATGAAATAAGTAGAATAAAACTACCTGCACTATATAACGACAAAAAGATGCTAAAGAAGATAATTAACGGAGTAACTAAAATACTTATAGACAATGGAAAAACACGAGATTAAATGGGGAGACATGATTTTTCAGGTCTCCGGAATATATACAGAAGAAGAAAAAGGTACATACGAAAGTCCTTGCTACCCTCATTCATTTGAGATAGTGTCAGTATCTATAAAGGACGGTATTGACATTGAGTATATGCTCAATGACTATGCGCTTGATAACTTAGAGACATTAATACTTGAGCAAAAATGGATGTAGTCAAGTCAATTATATTATCGCAGTTACTCCTTGAGAATAACGAAGAACTAAAGGGAACTAAGTTTTATAGACAAGAGCTTAAAAGAGACCTAAACAAAATAATAGGCTCATTAGATAAGTATTCACGTGAGTATTACGACACCTTATACAATAACGACAATGACATGGTGAATAATATCATGAACAGAATTGAAGCCCTCACAATGAAGCTATCAAGCTCTACAATAGAAGACTTAATACTAATTGATGCGGTTATTGACAAGTACAATGAGAACAAGGAGTGGTTTAAAAAGCATGAGCAAGTTGAATTTTTAAAGATAAACCAATGAAAGCAAAACTAATCTTTAGTCTACCAAAGGACCAAGTTGATTTTAAATTAGCAAACGACGCAGGTAAAATGTATTTAGTTTTATGGGAATACAATCAATGGTTACGTCAAACAATTAAATACGCACCTGATGATTTAACAGATGAACAACTAGCTGTATATGCCGAGTGCGAAAGTCAACTACTAAACATGATTAACGAGAACAATGTAAATTTAGATATATGATAGGAGGAGCACAACCAAAATTAGTAGTTGCCTTTGATGAAGAAGGAAATATGCATTTAAACCCATTACAAGCAGAACTAATGGGAATTGATAAAAACCAACTTAATTGGAAACTGGTTAGAGAAAGAGATGGATTAACCAAACAATCTAAGGATATAAAGTGGGTAGAATGGAATGAGGATAATTTTTTTAAAGCAGACCACCCACAACCAAAGGTAGGTTATTCCTTAATTATGTCTCCATTTAATCAATATTTTACTTGGCAAACAACTATGATTACTGAGATAGTAGAACAAAGAGAGGATTATATAAAGTTTAAGACACAAAATTCAAACTACGAATTATTTAAGTTATGAAAAACATAGTAATAATAATATACATAGTAACTGCAACAATCTACCATGCAGTAGCTGGGCAGACAGATGATACACCAGATATTACCGCAAGTGGCTTTGTAATTAATCTTGAAAGACCAATGAGCCACCGAATAATAGCGGTATCACGCAATCTTGAGGCGTTAGGATTTAAAATGGGAACGAAAGTTTGTGTTACAAATGCTGGTAAAATGAACGGAGTATGGACTATTGAAGACAGAATGAATAAGCGTTTTACTGATAGAATTGATTTTTTAGTCAACAAAAAAATTAAATTAGGTAAGTGGAATGATGTTAAAATAAAAAAAATAAATTAATTTTACAGATGATTATAGACGACATTTTTATCCAAGCAAAATTAGACTCTAATTCAGTCAAACTTGACACCGAGGTTTCCGAATCAAGATTGCTTTACGGAATTAAAATAATTAAGGAAATAAAAACACAAGCCATTTCAATATACGATACGGCAGTAGGAGGAGACAGATACAAAGAACTAACCGAGAGCCAATATGTTGAATTTCAAAAAGGTTGGCGTGTTGGAGTATATAAAGTAAGGCTTGATGTTTATAGGGACAAGCTAAAAAAAATAGAGAGAAAAATTGTAGATGAGCTTAATGGTAAGAACAATCCAACTCAACTGCAATTACTTAAAGATAACAAAAACAGAACAATCAAAAACTATTTTAAATTAACACAAAAATTAAATCAACATGAGTAAATCAGTATTTGAAACACTATCATCAATCAATGTCAATGACAAGGTTGAGCAAAAAGACAAACTAACTTACCTGCCTTGGGCTTGGGCTTGGGCAGAAGTAAAGAAAGCATACCCAAGTGCTACCTATGGTATATACAAACACCCCGAGACCGGACAGCCTTACATTGAGGACAAAAACTTAGGGTATATGTGCTCAACTTATGTAAATATAGAGGGAGAAACTCTTGAGATGTGGCTTCCAGTGATGAACGGAGCAAACAAGGCAATGAAATCAGAGCCATATACTTTTCAAACAAGATATGGAGACAAGCAAGTAGAGGCAGCCACAATGTTTGATATCAACAAAACAATTATGAGATGCCTAGTAAAAAACCTAGCAATGTTCGGTCTTGGACACTATATATATGCTGGAGATGACCTACCTGAGTCAGCGGATACAGCAGCAACTGCCAACAAGGGAGCAACACCCGATAAAACACCAACTAATATTACCCTTGACATAGGAGATGATAATTGGGACAAGGTTTTAAAATATGTAGTAGCCAATAAATCACAAGGTCTTGAGGTTATTGTTGGAACACTATCTAAAAAATATAAAGTAACATCAGAAGTTAAAACTGAGCTTAAAAAATCATTATAATGAAAGACATAGAGCTATTAAAAATAGATGAGAATTACTATGGAGAAATTGGTCAGAAGTATCTGTCAAATTCAGACATAGGTACACTACTTACAGACCCAAGACAATTCCGTGTAAGAAAGAAAGACAACGCAAATTTTGCCAACGGCAGACTTTTTCACCAGCTTATGCTTGAGCCTGATAAGGCTGTCAAATTTACTTATGTAGGAGTTTCCACAAGAACCACTAAAGTATATAAAGAGTTTCTATTAGAGAATAATATTGAATTTGCTATGCTTGAGCATGAGTACAATGCAATACACTCAATGACTAAATACGCTAAATCAAATCTATTCTTTTTTGATAACGTAATAGGTAGAGAAGGAGAGAATGAAGTGCCGGGAATAAAAGAGATTAACGGAGTGCTATTCAAAGCCAAGGCAGATAGAATAGTAGGTGATATTGTAATTGACATCAAAACCACAAGTGACATTAAAAAATTCAAGTGGTCTGCATATAATTACAACTATGACAGTCAAGCATACATATACCAAACAATTTTTGGTAAGCCTATGGTGTTTTTTGTAATTGACAAGAACGCAAAAGAAGACCGTAGAGGCAATATTTATTATGACATGGGTGTTTATCCTGTCTCGGAAGAGTTCGTGGCTTCAGGAGAGGCTAAGGTGGCCGCAGCGGTAAAAATATATAACAAGTTCTATTCACAAGAATCAAAAGAGAACATCGAAGACTATTTAATTAATTTAACACTTTAATATTATGAATGACCCAATTTTTGCAAACGGCTTTATTTTTAAGAAAAATGAGAAAGCCCCTGACTTTGTAGTCGGAAAATTATCAATGAACGTGGTGGAAGCCAAACAATTCTTGGATGACTATGCCAAGGGTGGATGGGTAAACACCAATATAAAGCAGTCTAAGGGAGGCAAATTTTATATTGAGCTCGATACATGGGAACCTAATCAAGATGCCGCAAAAGCCATCCCAGTAGCCAACGCCGAGGTTTTATCGCCAGGCCCAGTAAAAGATGACTTACCTTTCTAGGTAAATTATGACAAAGATAAACCAAGAGGGTGTAACAGCCCTCTTTTTTTGGCATGTCGAAATGTCGATTTTCTCCTTCCCTATACTCTTATATAAAATATATATTTATTATTATTATTTTTTCCTGTAGGTGGATTAAAAAATTGACATAATCGACACTTTTCAATAAACTCAATACTTTCAAGAGCAAAAAACGACCCTAAAATCGACATAAAAATGACAGAAATCGTCACAATCTTTAAAAACATACGAGAAACAGCTACTCCGTTCCATAAAGATGTTCATGTAATCCTTGACAGAATCAAGGAAGGAGCAAGTAAAGACATCGTAAAGAACATTAGAAGCGAAAAAAATAAAACAGAACGAAATGAAATTAAGAAACAACTTCCGGCAATTTGTTTTAGTGGTAAGTTTAATAAAAGAAGTGATGCTTCTATTATTGAGCACTCTGGTATCATCTGCTTGGACTTCGATGGTTACGATAAACAGAAATACCTTCTGCAAGAAAAAGAGAACCTAACAAGAGACAAGTATGTATATTCGGTATTTATATCTCCTTCAGGCAATGGCTTAAAAGCCCTTGTTAAAATACCAAAGGACATTGACAACCACGTAAACTATTTTAACTCTTTAGAGAAGCACTTTAACTCAAAGTATTTTGACACCACAAGTAAGAATATAAGCAGAGTATGTTACGAATCGTATGACCCACTTATATACGTGAACTTAAACTCATCAATATGGAGTGAGATTGAGGACTTAGAGTATAAAGAGGTGGTTTCGCACAGAGACGCTCCTACCATACCAATAACAGACGAGAATAAGGTGGTTGAGATACTTGTTAAGTGGTGGAATAAAAAATACCCAATGGTTGAGGGTAAAAGAAACGCAAATGTGTATGTATTAGCTGCTGCCTTCAATGACTATGGAATAAACAAGAGCCTTGCAGGGTATGTCCTAAACCAATACCAAACAAGTGACTTTCCTTTATCTGAGATAGCACAGACCATTAACTCAGCTTACTCAAATGCACAAAACTTTGGCACAAAGTACTATGAGGATGAGGAGAAGATAAACCAAATTAAACAGAGCTTACGCAGAGGAGCATCCAAGAAAGAGGTAAAGCAAGAGCTTGAGGAGTACAACCTCAGCCCTGACGTCATTGACAGCGTTCTATACAAAGCAGAAGAGGAGAACTTAAATGCTTCATTTTGGAATAAGAGTGACAAAGGTGCAATAAAAATAGTACATATACTTTTCAAGCAATTTCTAGAAGACAATGGTTTTTATAAGTACTGTCCAGAGGGTGGTAAAAACTATGTCTTTGTAAGGGTTACTAATAACCTTATTGACCATACATCAGAGAAAGAGATAAAAGATTTTATTCTAAACTACTTAATTGTTCTTGATGATATTAGTATCTACAACTACTTTGCAGACCAAACAAGACTATTCAAAGAGGAGTTTCTTACGCTCTTATCAACTATTGATATATACTTTATTGAGGACAAGAAAGATACTGCATATCTTTACTACTTAAATTGTGCTGTTCGTATTACTAAAAATGAGATAGCGCCTATTGATTACCTTGACCTTGGCGGTTATGTATGGAAAGACCATGTGATAGACAGGAACTTTCAGATATGTGAGGTAACTAACTGCGACTACAAAACATTTATTAATAATATATGCGGTAAAGATGATAACAGAACAATATCAACGGAGAGTACCATTGGCTTCTTATTACATGCACACAAGAACCTATCCTATTGCCCAGCAGTAATACTAAACGATGAGGTAATAAGCGACAACCCTGAAGGGGGAACTGGAAAGGGTTTGTTTATGAATGCACTATCTAAGATGAAAAAGTTAGTGACAATCGATGGAAAATCATTTACATTTGAGCGAGCATTTGCATATCAGTTGGTGTCAGCAGACACCCAGATACTATGCTTTGATGATGTCAAGAAGTACTTTGATTTTGAGAGATTATTTAGCGTGGTAACAGAGGGCCTTACTCTTGAGAAGAAGAATAAAGATGCTATCAAGATACCATTTAGTAAGTCTCCAAAGATTGCTATAACAACTAACTATGCAATTAAAGGAGCTGGAAATTCATTCGCTAGGCGTAAGTGGGAGCTAGAGCTACACCAACACTACAACAAATCATACACGCCATTAGATGAGTTTAAAAAACTAATGTTCGGTGATTGGAACGACAATGAATGGTGTCAGTTTGACAACTATATGATTGGATGTCTTCAGAGCTATCTACACTCAGGACTGAAGAAAAGTAAGTTTGTGAACTTAAAGATTAGACAGCTATCGGCAGAAACTTCTCATGATTTCATTGAATGGTGTGGTCTTATTGAGGGACATGAGCATAACAAGAACCTTAATATTGACGAGAAGATGTATAAGCAAGAGCTGTATCTTGATTTTATTCAAGAGTACCCAGACTACAGACCAAACTCAAAGATGACAATATCAAGGACTAAGTTTTATAAGTGGCTTATAGCTTACTGCTTGTACAAAGAGGGTATTGTTCCTGAAGAAGGCCGTGATACTGGTGGTAGATGGATTATAATTAAAAAGAAAAATGAACAACAGAAGATAGAAATATGATAACATACAGAGACTATCAAATTGATATTATAGTTAAGGCTTGTGATATATTAAATGAGCATAATTTTGTTTATTTAGCCATGGAGGTTAGGACAGGCAAGACTCTGACCTCCCTTGGCATAGCCAACAAAATGACTGATATAAAGAATGTTTTGTTTGTAACAAAAAAGAAAGCAATCTCAAGCATACAAAATGACTATGATTTAATGGACTCATATTTTGACTTAACAATCGTAAACTATGAAAGCCTACATAAGATAGAAGGTGAGTTTGACCTTGTGGTGTTAGATGAATCGCACTCAATGGGTGCTGCACCTAAGCCAAGTAAACGTGCTAAGCAGGTAAAGGAGATGTTAAAAAAAGACAACCCCTATGTAATCCTATTGTCTGGTACGCCAACTCCTGAGTCATATAGTCAAATGTACCACCAAGTGTACGGAATAAAGTACAACCCATTTAGTAAGTATGCTAACTTCTATAGATTCTGCGATGACTATGTAAACGTAAAGAGTAGGCCGATTAACGGTATGAATATAAAAGATTATTCAGATGGTAAGCCTGAGATAATTCAAGCTATGCAGCCATACACAATAAACTTTACACAGAAAGAAGCTGGATTTATAACAAAGACAACCGAGAATGTGCTTTATGTTGACATGATGCAACAGACATACGACATTGCAAAAAAATTGCAAAAAGAGCTTGTAGTTCAAGGTAAAGATGAGGTAATACTAGCAGACACTCCGGTTAAGTTAATGATGAAACTTCACCAGATTTTTTCTGGTACAATTAAATTTGAGAGTGGAAACTCAATGATATTAGACACTAGTAAGGCTGAGTTTATAGCGTATCACTTTAAAGATAAGAAGCTCGGTATATTCTATAAGTTTAAGCAAGAACTTGAGGCTTTAAAGCAAGTCCTTGGAGAGGAGCTTTGCACTACCCTTCAGGAGTTTGATAGTGGAAGTCACAAGATTATAGCTCTTCAGATTGTGAGTGGGCGTGAAGGCATAAGCCTTCGTAATGCTGACTATATTGTCTTCTATAATATTGACTTTAGTGCTACCAGCTACTGGCAAGCAAAAGACCGTATGACTACAAAAGACAGATTAGAAAATGATGTGTATTGGATATTCTCCAAAGGAGGCATAGAGTCAGATATATACAAGGCTGTCACTAAGAAGAAAGACTACACACTTAAACATTTTAAGAATGACTTTAATAAGAAATAGTAATCAAGTCAAGCAAACCATTGATTTTAGCGGCATACAAAACGGAAAGATACACCCAAGCGATATTGACGCTGTGTTGGAGTTTAATAATGAAGCACTCATATTAATGGAGGTCAAACGAGAGGGCAACGACATGCCTATCGGACAAAGGTTATTACTTGAAAGAATTTGTGATAGTTGGCACACTGAAAAAAGTATCGTATTATTTGTGAATCATTCTTTTAAAAATGACACTAAAGATATACCTTTGGTAGAGTGCTACGTATCAAAGGCTTACAGCAAAGGCAAATGGACAAGTGTTCAACCTGAACTACTTACCTCTGTTTTAAATAAGATTGGAATTAATTGGGATATAAAAAAACTATCAATATGAAATACAAATCATCAGAAATAAATCAACATGAGATTGTGTACTGCGACTTAATAGTTGAGAAAGAAAATAAAAAAGGAAAAAGAATTATAATTGAAGAAGAAGAAATAAAGAAAGTAGTTTATAAGGAATTGGATGGCTACCATAACAAGAAAAAAGTAATAGATGTAATGGTAAAAGCAAGGCTAGGATATTCATTTAATAGATAAGATATGAAAGGTTTTTTAAAAGAAATACCTCTTGAGTTAATACATAAGTATGTAGAGGATATATACAATATAGAAATAAAGTATAATACAAAAAAAGAATACTACGTGGAAGCAAGAGCACTATTTGCTTTCTTGTCTTGGAATAATTCTTTTGAGTCTAAGTCAAGTATAGGAAGGCAAATAAACAGAGACCATGCTACAGTGATACACTATATAAATAATCTTCACTATGTTTTTTATATAAGAAGTAAAAAGTACAAGGAATCAATTATTCAATTTGAAAATTTAAAGAATCAATACATAAAAATAAATGAGGAAAAAGAAATTGAAGAATATGACTTTGTTAAATTTTCAAATAAAATTGAACAACTTGAGAATGATAGTGAAATCTTAAATAAAAAAATAAAAGATTTAGAAAAAAAAGTTATTATCACTAGTGTATTTCACGACATAATATGTAAAATACCGATTGATAAGACTGAAATTGTCAAAGAAAGATTAGAGGCAATGATAAAAATGTTTTAAAAAACAACAAGAAACTAAATTAATTTATATATTTGTATAGTTATGAAGATATCAATAAAGACATACAACTCAAAATACTCAGTAGAAATGAGAGATGAGGTTAATTTCATGGAGTTTATGGAAGAGGTGAAAGCCCTAACAAAAACAATATGGGCAGCTGACCAGGTAAATGATTACTGGGAATAAAATAAAATACTATGCGTGGAACACAGATTCACTACGAAGCTACTGGAGACTATGATGTCATAGACTTCATACAAGATTACAATATCAACTTCAATAAAGGCAATGCAATCAAGTATCTTGTCAGGGCAGGTGTAAAAACAAAAGACCCTATACAAGACTTGTACAAGGCAAAGGATTATATTGAAAGAGAAATAGCTTTCCATAAAGAGAAGACAGGAACTAACTGGGTATCTAACAAGACTGAGTAATGACTGAGCAGCAGATACAAGCAAAGAGAATAAAGCAGCTTGAGTCTGAGGGTTATTACGTAATTAAACTAATCAAAACTAACAAGAATGGAATCCCCGACCTAGTGGCTATACCACCTGACTCGGGGGTTTTGTTTAGTGAGGTTAAGACTCCAAAAGGAGTAGTGTCAAAGCTTCAACAGTATAGAATAAAAGAATTATCAGAACACGGATTATTTACTGAAATATATAGAGGATGATATATACAATAAAAGACATAGAAAAAATAACAAACTTTAAAACTTGGAGCGATAGGCAAAAAGTAGATGAATTACTTAGAATTGATGCAGACATATATTGTAATCTAGGTAGTGAGTCTACAAAAGCTGATAAGGAGGAAGCCAAAAAAAAGTCCAAAAAAATATATAGAGCTATAAAAGATATAGACTATCTGACCGGACTATCTTTCTTACATGTAATAGACCTATGAAACTAAGCCCTTTAGAAAACAAAAGACTTCAGAACATTAACTTTTTAATGGATGAAATTCACTCACTATCAAATGAAATCTACGAATGTTTAGTAGACAGTGAGTATAACCGATTAAAACTAGAAACAAATGCTCTTATAAGGAAGCTAAAGGGGCTATCAGACTCAGTTCAAGATGACATATAAAGAATCAAGACCACGTCTTAGTGGTAATAAAAGATTTGCCTACGAGAATTTAGTTAAAGACGAAAGAAGAATCCTAGTGGTAGGAGATATACACGCTCCATTTGAGCTTGATGGTTACTTTGATTTCTGTAAAAAGACCTACGCAAAGTATAACTGCAACCAAGTTATATTTATAGGTGACATCATAGACAATCACTACTCATCTTTTCACGCCACCGACCCAGATGGTATGGGTGGAGGATATGAACTTGACTTTGCTGTTGAGCAAATATCTAAGTGGGCTGATGAGTTTCCGGTAGCTGACGTATGCATTGGAAACCACGATAGAATAATTATGCGTAAGGCTTTTGATTCTCAAATACCAAGTCGCTGGATTAAGCCATATAATGAGGTATTAGGCACGAACTGGAGTTGGGTAGAACAAGTTGTCTATGACAACGTACAATACGTTCATGGCGAAGGTGGGACAGCTAGAACGAAGGCTAAGAATGATATGATGTCCACTGTGCAAGGACACATACATACTCAGGCTTATACTGAGTGGATGGTAGGTAAGAGGTTTAGAATATTTGCAACTCAAGTAGGATGTGGCGTTGACTCAAACGCATACGCTTCTGCTTATGCAAAACATTTTAAAAAGCAAGCCATTGGTTGTGCTGTTATTCTAGGTGGACACACCTCTATAAATTGCCTAATGGAGCTATGATTTTTGAGTCAGAAAAAGATACAAAGTTACAAAAAAATGCGATACAATGCTTTGTCAACCTATTCAAGGGTGATTTTATGCGTCTATCCCACACTGACGTAGATTATAAGGTCTTTGATAAGGATAAAAACCTTATAGCTTATGCCGACATTATAGTTGAAAACAAGAGTCTTAGAGACGCTTACCCCTTAACAATAGGTGTGCGTAAATTACTGAAGCTATCAGACAAGAGACTAAATCCAGTGGTGATATGGTATTGCACAGATGGAATTATATATGGTAGGGTAAACCAAATATCAGGTGAGATTAAGTGGACTAATGAAGAACTCACCGCCCACTACTCAAATAAAAAGCAATTCAAGTACGTAAGACTTTAGTTACTTTTTCTTTAGATTCTTTTTTATTTGCTGATTCTTATAGTAGCTTGACCCTGGCCCATAAATTTTATTATAAAGCTCTTTATTTATTTTCTTTAAATCCTCTTTAGAAATTTTATTTGTCTTAGGGTCTTTCTTAGTAGCTATCTTCATATTCCTGTCTGTAAGATACCCAACCTCTGAGGGTAGTGCTCCAGCTAAGAATAACATATAAGCAACTGCATTTACTTTCATGGCATCTTGGTCTACCTTACTTAATTTAGTGACACGCTCTTTACCCATGAATGTCTTTTTTGACTCTCCATTTTTAGCCATTAATATCAACTCCTTCATTGTTCCTAGCTTTTGACCAGCGATACCTAAGACTCCTAACTGTTCAAATAAAGTCTTTTCATCGTTAGCAAAGAACTGGAATGGGTCATCACTATCTTGAACTAAATCAATTATAAAATTCACAACCTGCATACCTGGGTCATTCATTACGGGCAAAGGTATGAGTATATCCGACACTATATTGCCAAGCTTACCTGTCTTTTGGAATCCTTTTCTTATTTTCTCATCCTCCTCAGACTCCTCTTTACCCATCATTGCAAATGAAGCCGCAACAAGAGCCTGTGATATAGCGTAAGATATGCCATTGAAAGCGATTGTCTCAGCGGCAAGTCCACCTAAAGACTTTCTTGCATTTGTTTTGTCCTCTGGTGTAGCAACATCACTTCTAAGAGTTGTTATGTCAGAGTACATTCTACTCTTTTGGTTTAATAAAAAGTTTGCAAATGGGAAGAAAACCTTACGAGACAACTGTACGTATGGATTTTGACTAGTAAATAAATCCCCTTGCAGGTCTTGGTCTGAAACGTTCTGCTGTCTATCTACTTCTTTCTGAGCGTAAGTAGCAGCACTCATATCCCACTGATGATTATTCCAATCAATATTCTCAACCTCTACTCCATTCTTTTTTAATTGTTGAAAGTAGTACGCAAAAAATGAACTTCTTGCAGTAAGTACGTCTGGATTTACTAATGTGTATTTTATCCATTGCTTACTTACATCATCTAAAGCTTTAACCATTTTACCACTATTGCTTGTTGGTAAGTTATTTAGCTTATTATTTATACTCTTTAAGTCAACTAAAGACGCAACACCTCTAGTAGATACAGCTATACCAAGATTATTTAAAGCCGCATTAGCCTCTATATTTGTCCCAGCAGTTTTAGCTCCAAGATAAGTGTTCTCTATGCCAGCGTTAACGGACGTGTTAACAAAAGGAACGAATTGTTTTATAGGCTGAGTTAAACCACCTAGAGTTCTAGCGACACCTATTGTAGCTACTTTGTTTATTACATTAAGAAAGTCCTCCTCTGTTCTGCTGAGTCCAGAGACACCTCTCTTTATGTCAACATATTTTTTAATTCTCTCCTCTACTATTTGTCTATCTTTTTCATTTGGAAATATTTCAGCGTAAGCATCAGTACTTTGAAATCCTTTTATCTGTCTTATAGGACCTGCTGTATTAGCATCAATTAAAGCAGATTTAAGTCCACTAAAGTTATTGGAATAGAAACTATAGTTGACATACCTGTTAGGCTTTCCATCAGCCTTTCGTAAGGTCTTAGGTTTTGTTGACTCTTTTAATACACCTGTTTTTTCGTCGTATATAGCTCTCTTACTACCCTCTGGATTGTATATAGCCTCAGTTATATCGGGAGTGTCCTTTGTTTTTTTAAGTCTTGAGTAAGAACGAGGAGTATAGAATACTTCATCTCCTAATTTTTTATTGTAAAAGTTTAGCGAAACATCTTTTAGTTGCGGGTAGAACTCACTCCAAACTTTAACAGTCTCATTTAAAATAGTTATATTATCCTTGTCTACCTTAGCCTCTACATCCTCTATGGTATTAGAGTCTTTTAATATTTTGTCATAAACTTCTCTGTATACCTCTCCTAATTTTACTTTCTTGTCGTCTTGAGAAGCTAATAAATCTTCATAGGATTCTCTTGCTATTTGTTTGTTTCTTTCAAACTCAGCCTGCCTCTCTTCTTTTGTTCCATCTACTGTTCTCTTGACATCAGCATACATACCAATCTCAGTATTATTATAAACACTAAAAGGGTCTTGATTATTAGGAGTGAACTTCTTTACTTTTTTAACTAACTTATCAAAAACAATCTCTGCTTTTTTAGCGCCACTTGACGCCCCGAATATAAGAGCCTCCAACCCCATAGCCTCCATCACTTCATTGGCTCTTGTTTTAGACTTGAATAGTATTTCAAAAGCATTATTTAAGTTACTTATATTTTTTATCCATGCTTGAGCTTGAGATTTTGCTGTTCCAAATATATTAAGCTGCTTAGCCGCTATTCCCTTTTTTGCTACCTTATTGCTTTCTAAAATACCATTGTATTCCGATACCATAGCGCTCATACCTCCAGTAGTTGCATTACTAGCAAAGTTAATTAACGCATCAAGAGCTACCATTTTTTGCTTTGCATTGAGTAGGTCTAGATTCATATTTATGAAATCATTTGCTATCTCTTTTTGTTTCTTTGTAAATGATATACTCTCACCTGTAAATGGGTCAAGTCCAATCTCTAGTTGTTTATCAACTATGTTTGAGTAAACATCAAAAGCTTTTTTAAGACCGTCAGTTATTTGTTTTTCTTTTTCATTAGCTGCCTTTTCTGATGTCGGCTCGTCCATATTATATATGATTGAACGCATCTCAGCTAAAGAAAAATCTCTTGCAGAAAGTCCAGTTAAATCTTCAAAAGCTTCTTGCTCAACTTTAACTTTTATTTCATTCTGTCTATTAAGAGCGTCAAAAGAATAGTCCTGCATATTTTTTAAATCTACAGCAGGCGTTATACTGGCTCTAGTAGTTGGTCTGAGTCCCTGACTTACTTGTGAAGCCACTGATATGTATTCATTTATATCCTCAACAAGCCATGGGTCTATCTGAAGAAACTCTCTAGCTGCATCAGATACTGTTGCTTCAACTTTCTTATAATTTTTTCTTATTTTCTTTCTAAGAGACTCAGCTTGGTCTAACCTAGATTTATTGTCTGCGTTTTCAAATATCTTCTCAACATAAGAAAGCGCCCTTTCTAAATTAATAGAGTTATCTAAGTTTATACTAGATATTTTTTTTATTATATTTGAAGCTTTTTTTATAGATATAGTACCTCTCTTTGCCAGTAAAGATATAGCATTGGATAATGATTTTCTTTTAGCATCTTGATTTTTTTTAGAGTCTCTGGCAGCTCTAGCCTCCAATCTAATCTGGTCTGTTAGTGCCTTAGCTTCATCAACTGTCACCATAGTAGGAGCTTCTCCTGTTATTTTATTAGGAGATGGGCCTTTCTTTTTCCCAAAAACACCTGGCTCTGATGCTTCCATCTGGGCTCTCTCCATAGACTCCTGCTCAAGTAAAGCAATAGGCTTTCTTCCTTCTTCCACATTAATAACAGCTTCTATATTGGAAGAGGTTGCCTGTATTCCAGTTAAAAGGGTGAATTTTTCTTTTAATGCGTCAAGGTTATTCGTTAAACCCTGTTCCCGCCCTGTTGACTCTTTTAGAATACTTGCAGTTGGATATTTCTCTATAAAGCTTACTATTTGACTAGCGTCAAATCCTTTTGCTCCATCCTGTATTGAATTTCCAAATTTCTTTTTTGTTCTAATCCAAGTTATTATGAATCCAGGATTACCTTTTTCCATTTCTTTAATAGATACTCCTGAAGCTTTTACCCAACTATCAGGAGTAAATTTTTCCCCTACTAAACTAAATAGGACACTGCCCTGAGAACTAAATTCCTTTGATTGAGATATTTTATTCTTGACAGATTCCTCTTCAGTTTTTATAGCCAGTGCTACCTCTCTTACATTGTTACTATTATCTACTATTTCAGAAATTACTTGTTCGGGAGTCATGCCTTCTTGTAGTTTAGCCTCCGTACCAGAGTCTACATCAAGTACTATATCTATTATTCTTTTCTCAGCTTTTGATTTTGTAGCTGCAGTTACTTCTTTCCCTGTTTTTTTATTAACTATTGACTCAACTTTTCCGTCCTCAGTAAAATTAACCTGTGTATTACTTGGTTTACCTGATGGAGATGTAAGTATAAAAGGCTCTTTTATGGAGGGAGTAGTAACAAAGCCTACTTCTTGCTCACCTTCTTGGGCAGGTTCTTGCTCGATGGGTACTTCTTCGACCACTTCTTCGCTAACTCCGGGTTGTTCTTGTACAGGTATCTCCTCTGTGCTTGGCTCTTGAATGGCATCTAGTTTTTCTTTATTTAGTTGGTCTAATTTCTCTATAACCTGAGCTTCAGTAGGCTCAGCAATACCATCATTAGCAAGAGCGGCTAACGCTTCTTCATTTGTGGTTTCTACTTTTGTTTCTACCTCATCATATTTAGATATGATATCTTCTATTTGCGTCTTTATAGTTGACAATCGTCTCTTAGCTACCTCAGTATCGTTTCCTGTAAGCTTTTGCTTTTCTTTTTCTAATGCAATAACTTTAGTCTTGTCTTCAGGGGTTAGGTTTGGGGCTGCTCTATCTATATTTAATTCAATAAGAGCATCAGCTCTCTTCTCTTGAATAAGGGCGGTAAGGTCTGGGTCGTTCTTTACTCCAAAATCAGTAGTAACTACTTGAATAGGGTCAGAAGTCTCAATTATATCTTGTATTGTTCTTCTGCTTACTTTTGATTTGTTAACAGTGTATGAAGGAGATTTTATAAGACCCCTTGTTACGGTTATAGGAGCGGTAGCTGTTCCAGCTACTCCCTCAAAACCAATCTCAGCAATGTCCATCTCTTGACCTGTAATAGCCCTAGCTAAAGTCTCACCAACTGAACCTCCTACAGCTTCTACAGTTCCACCAACCAATGCTCCAGCAGCTTTGCTTGCGGCACCTCTTGCAACACTTGTCGTTACTTTACTGGCTAAACCACCAGACAAAGCGTCTATAGCTGCTATTGATATACCTCTAGCTAGTGATTTGTTTCGTATTCTCTTTAGTGCATCTACATCTTCTAGTACGTCTCTTATTCCATCGTTATTAAATTCAAGACCTTTCTTTTCAATCTCATCTTTTAAAAATTCAGTATATGATAAACCAGCTTCAAGTACTCCAGACATCCCGCCTATTGCACCTGCTATAGCCCCTCCACTTGCTGTTACACCAGCGAAAAATCCTGTTGGAGCTCCTAATGCAGCTCCTGTTGCAGCTCCTGCTAGAGCTCCTGCTCCTGCTCCCGACGCTACAGCTGGGTTAATCATAGCGGCTACTGATGATGTAAATAATTGGGGTATAACAGATAGGTTTCTATATATGCCTTTTACGAAACCAAGAACTCCTTTGCCTCCTTCTTCATATATCTTTTGAAACTCTTTCATTTCATCTGAAGAGCCGTAGCTCTCCATTTCATTTATAGAGTTTATGTAGTCTTGTAAATCCTCATCAGATATATCTTCTCCTTTTGCAAATACTTTTAAAGCATCATCAACTGTAGCTCCTTGTGCTATTCCTTGAGCTCCAGCTCTGTATATATCTCCAAAAAAATCAGTAACAAAGTTCTTTCCGAATTGCCTCTCAATAGCAGTGTCCTTTTCTCCTGTAGGAGGTACGGTTGGCATTATAGGCTTAACAACATCTTCAATCTCATCATTTACATTTATCTCAGTAACAGAAAGCTCCGGAGAATAAAAAGAAGAAAACGCCTGATAATCTTCAGACGTTAAATCATTATCAACAGCAGCATCGTAGACCTGCTTGTTGTAATCTTGGTTTGATGTATACTGAGATTGAAAATCCTCAAAGGGTATTTCCTCAGACAATAGACCATTTTCTATAAGCGTAAGGTATAGCTTCTCTAATTTATCCATACTTTATTCGTTTTTAAAAGTCAAGTGTCTTTTTAGGCTGAATTTTAGCTCCTAATGAACTTAAAAGGCTTTCATTTATTTTTCTATTCTCAAGACTTGCATTGTTTATTTCATTTATAACATTAAACATTGTTTCTTTGAAATCCTTAACAGTATCAGGAAGAGTTACCACGCTTTCATCAAACTTAATATTTACATACCCAGGTTTAGATTTTCCGGATATATAGGCTCCAAAACCTCTTCTGCCTCCTGTAATATCAACCTCAGCTTTAATGCCTTGACTATTCAACAATTCTCTTGTCGCCATAGCTACTTCAGGAGTAGCTGTGTCTTTTATTTTATCAGTAAAAATAGTCTTAGGACTTTGCATGCTTTGAGTCGCCTCATCAAATACAAAACTTTCTGGGTCTGTAAGAGGGAATTTCTGAACCTCTACGGTTCTT
>Ga0222650_1000872_pt1 | contig 19293 bp, 12 predicted proteins | sample AntAcemetagen367_FD_179820 | JGI IMG/M metagenome (GOLD analysis project Ga0222650, IMG submission 179820) | Saline water microbial communities from Ace Lake, Antarctica - #367 | ecosystem: Environmental > Aquatic > Non-marine Saline and Alkaline > Saline | place: Antarctica: Ace Lake... | reverse complement strand
CGACCTTGCCAAGAAGCCGTGCGTGCGGGTCTCGGATCACTACTTCACAGAGCCCGGATAGGCTTCGTTCCACCGGGCCGGCACGCGCCTGCGCCACACCAAGGCATCTCTAAGCGAAGACCGGATCGAGGAAAGGCACGGCGGGCGCACCCGCTACGCGCGGAGGCTCGGGAGACCGTGACCCTTGACCGGAACGAGGGGCTGGCCCCTTCAACTCCGGATTAACCTTCATTGTTCGAAGTTATTGATTTCCACTGTAAATGATTCACCACTGAGCTTTCACTACTGGTAGGGTGTAGCGACGCAAAGGTAGCCAATGTATCGTAGTGATTCTCGCAAGTGGTTGATGGAAAAGGGAATGGTAGTCTTCCCGTTCCCAAACTCACGCCGCGAAATGTTCAGATCTTTGGGAGGCTATCGTTTAGCCTTTCTGTGGCTGTCTTTCGCCTGACGTGTCGTGGCTTGGTCAAAACTGCTTCTCCGTCGATATCTGAGGGTGTTCTGACCGCGTTCAAAGCGTAATTCGACCTTCGTGGGGTATCACAGGAGCCTATTGGGATCTGTGATACACTAGACACTTTTGCGCTGTTCGACCCCAGGTGGACTTGTTGTCGGGGCAGAAAAGTAGGTGGACGTTCTTGGAATTTGAAGACATGGTTCAGCCCGTGATGAAAACAACGCTGATCGGTGCGCTTTTCCTGATGGCCACCACGCTGGGGAGTCTCGCAGAGGTCCTACGCCTTTCTGCCGTTGTTGAGGCAAATGGCGAGGGAATTGAGCGGATGGTTTCTAAGGCGCATGATGGTATTCCGGAGAGGATTTTCTTTGTGAAGAAAGAGGTGATTGTGGGAGATGGTGATGTCGAGACGGCCAATGTGGTTCCGGGGGGAGATGGAGTGATTTCGGTCTTGTTGACTGAAGAAGGTGGTCGGAAGGTGAAAAAAGTAACTGCAGCGATGCGGCGAGGGGTGGATCGAATGGCAATTATTTTGGACGGGGAACTGATCATGGCTCCGGTTGTCCAAGCGGTGTTATTCAGAAATTTTGTGATCAGTGTTGGGAGTGATCAAGATCTCGGTGAACTCGATAATCTTGCGCGTAGGATCTCGGGCCGCCCGCTTCGTCCCGAGGGGTCGGAGCCGACTCTTCCGAAGAAGGAGGTCGTCGAGACAGTTCCGTTTACGGAAGAGGAATATCAAGAAAGAAAGGCGAAACGGGAAGAGATCGGTGTGTATTTTCTTGAGCGAATTCCGAGTGAGAAAGAGCTCAACAAAGTGTTACGGATAGGGATGATCTATCAAGATGTCGTTGATCATTACGGGCGGGCCTTTGGGACTCCAAGAGAGCCCGCTGAGGAACGATTTGAATTGGTATACGTGATTGCTCCTGAGAAGGCCTCGATCAATCTCAAGCGGGAACTTGTTCCGATTGGATTTCGAGTTTATTTCGAAGAAGAGCGTGTCACGCGGTGGAAGCAGAGTCGAGATGTGATGTGGCGTGAGGAGAAACTGGTGAATCCTCACTCGCCGGAACAGCCGAAACCTGGTCCACGGCTGTTGAAGGCTGAGTTTCCGGAGTTTGATACCACGTCGGGAGACTCGGCCATATTTGCGTTTGTCGAGAAGATCAAAATTCCAGATCCAGAGCAGGAACTTACCAAGCAAGACTTGCTCGACTTACTCACGATGGTGAATTCGGCGGTTCAATTGGAGCCCTTGGGTGAGGAGGTCGAAAAGCCCTCACTTCTTACCAGTTGTGATCTGATGAAAATTCTAGCGTTCAATTTCCCGGAGGTGAGGGAGATCATCCAAAAATCGGAAGGTGATCAGGTCGTATTGAAGGATCTGGAAGAGAGCCTTTCAGAGTATTCCTCGGGGAAGAAGCCACTGCCCATTGAGTAGACGAACTCTGAGGAAGGCCTAGATTCAACCGAGACCTTAGAAACTGGGTTTCGGGTGTAACGAACCAAAGGTAGCCAATGTATCGTAGGCGATTTTAGCAAGCGGTTGATGGCAAGAGGGAATGGTAGTTTGCCCGTTCCCAAAATCACGCCGCTAAATATTCAGATTTTTGGGAGGGTAGCCGCTCAACGCACCAACTGATTCCCTCGCCGCACTCGCAGAAAAACAGTTCAAATAGGGTGGGTCTGAAAAATGGCGGTATTTGATCCCATTTCATGGGATTCACTGAGGGTTCTCAATGGCTCAAATAGGGTGTAGTCTATGTGGCCCATAATTGTAGCCTGCCGCCATCGATGGGGACTGTTCTCTAAATGCCGACCGCGTTAATGGTCACTGTGGCAAAAACAGCTATGCGGAGGTGTTACTTCAATCTGCACTACCTTGATCAATACCCCAGCTCTCGTGCCTGACCGGCAGACGGTTGAGGGTTTGCTGGTGGGAGCGCCATTTGGGCATGTGGTGATCCATGAGGGTGATGAAGCGGGCGTTGTGGGTAGGCTCCAGAATGTGGACGATGAGGTGTTCGAGGCACTCGGGGGGCTTCTTTGAGAGGTCGGTGTTGAGGCGGATGGTGCGGGCGTGGTGGTCGTAACTGCCCCATTTGGTCTTTATCCGCTGAACCGCTATCGCTAGTAAAGGAAGCGGAGAATTTTCAACTTGCATCTTTTAGCATCTCGAAGATCAGCTTGTAAAAGCTTCTGGCTTTCTTCTCATCTCCCAAGAGTTGGAACATCTGATTCTGGTGTGCCGCACTGCTATCCATGACGGCGTCGTCCATCGCTTTTGGGAAGTCGCCGAGCATGGCTTGTTCGTCGGTGTTATTGGCGATCTGCCGCATGACCAGTTCGTTCTCCCGGATTTTGTCGCAGACGGTGTGAGCGTAGTTTACGAGGTCGTTGTCGGTGAGGTTGTCTGTGTTGAAGACTTCATTCAGGTGGTTGATGAGCTGGGAAAGAAGCTCTTCTTTTTTATCCTTGGGGCGGGAAGAGCCAGCGGCGTCTCCACCTATGAGTCCGAAGTCACCTTCCTGACCGGCGAGGCGGAGGTCTTGTTGGCGTAGCTTGCTCAAGCGATAGTGACTCAGTTCGACATTGCTGAGGTCAGGGGTGTCCTCGTCTTCGAAGGTTTCACGGAGCATGGGGCGGAGATTCCGGGCGTAGAGGCTTAGTTTCTCCAGCGAGGTGTCATCGTAGTCCACAATCTGTGACATGAACTCATAAAAGCGGGTGAAGGTTCCGAGGTCCTTCTTGAAGACGTCCAAGGTGTCTTTGGCTTTCTTTGCGTCCTTAAAGCGATTCTCAGCGTTCGTGATGAGAACCGTGTCTTTGGTCTTCTTGGCCCGCTCAAACTCATCCTTGCCGCTTTTGTAGAGCAACAGGGCCTCGGTGTAGCGAACTCGCCATCGTTCCACAGCTGGTTTGCAGATATTGGCCAAGGCGGCGGCACTTTTGCTTTTGGAGAAGAAGGCCTGGCTAAACTGCTCAACCTCGGTCCAGAGGAATATTCCTACGCTCCGCAGCTTCTCGAAAAGGTCAAAGACCATATCCGGGTCTGAAACATCATTGAGTTCCGCTGTCTTATAGTAGGGGAGGAATGATTCCAGGATCTCCTCCGGTTCATTGAAGAAATCCAAGACGAATGTCCCGGATTCAGCTTTGCCAGGGTAGGTCCGATTCAGCCGAGAGAGGGTCTGGACGCATTCCACGCCGGCGAGCTTCTTGTCGACATACATCGCGCAGAGCTTGGGTTGGTCGAATCCGGTCTGAAACTTATTGGCGACGATCATGACCTGATAATCCTCGGTGTCGAAGGCCTTGCGCATGTCCCGGCCTTTGAGGTTTGGGTTCATGTTGGTCTCCGTGAATTTCTCCCCAAGGAGCGCGCTTGCGTTGGGATCTTTTTCGGTAAACTCGACCTCTCCGGAGAAGGCGACCATGCCGTAGAGTTTCTCGTAGCCTTGGTCGGAAATGTATTTGTCGAAGCCGAGCTTGAATCTGACCGCTTCCTTACGGGAGCTGGTGACGACCATGGCTTTGGCCTGACCTCCGAGCAGTCCCATGACATTGTCGCGGAAATGCTCCACGATGACTTGGACCTTCTGCGCGATATTGTAGTCGTGCAGTCTCACCCATTGGTTGAGCTTTACCTTGGCTTTCTTGCTCTCGACCTCGGTATCGGCTTCCTGGACCTTCAAGGCCAGATTGTAGGCCACCTTGTAGTTGGTGTAGTTCTTGAGGACGTCGAGGATGAAACCCTCCTCAATCGCCTGTCGCATGCTGTAAACGTGGAAGGCTTCGGGCTTGTTTGTCTTCGAGGGGGCTTCCTCGGGATTCGGAAGGCGTCCAAAGAGTTCCAGCGTTTTGGGTTTGGGGGTAGCGGTGAAGGCAAAGTAGCTCAAGTTGGAGTTCTCCCGCCGGGATGCCACCATGGCTTCGACAATCTCCTCGGAGGTCAGGACCTCGTCTTCGTCACGCTCTTCCACCATGAGCACTTCCTTCAGTTGACGGGCCGTCGACCCACTTTGCGAGGAATGTGCTTCGTCGGCGATGATTGCGTATCTCCTCTCCTTGAGGCTTACGCTGTTTTCGATGGCTTTGAGGACGAAGGGGAAGGTCTGGATCGTGACGATGATGATGGGCTGCGCTTCCTCTAGCGCTTTAGCCAGCTTTTCGGACTTGGAGCCATCTCCAGTCTCCCGGTTAATACAGCCTACCATGCCATCGAGATGCTCGAACTGGTAGATCGTGTCTTGGAGCTGGTCGTCGAGGACCGTGCGATCAGTCACAACGATCACCGAGTGGAACAGCTTCTCGCCCTCGTCCGTGTAGAGGGATGAGAGCTGATGCGCGGTCCAGGCGATGGAATTTGATTTTCCCGATCCCGCGCTATGCTGAACGAGATAGGTATTCCCGGGGCCTTCCATGCGGGCCGAGTCGACAAGTGAATTAACGACATCCCACTGATGATAGCGGGGGAAGATCATCGTTTCCTTCTTATATTTACGCCCGTCCCAATCCTCCTTCTCCTCAATCTGAAGGTGGATGAAGCGCGCTAGAATCTTGAGGAGATTGTCAGGGACGAGGACCTCGTTCCATAGGTAGTCCGTCGCGTAGCGGTTGGCATCTTCGGGGACGTTGTTCCCAGCTCCACCGTCTTCCGTACCTAGGTTGAAGGGGATGAAGTAGCTATTGCTCCCATCGAGCTTGGTGCACATATACACCTCATACTGGCTCACCGCGAAGTGAACCAAGGCTCCGCGTTTGAAGGTTAGGAGTGGCTCAGGCTTCTTGGTCACCGGGTCGATGGGGAAGCGGGTGGTCTTGTATTGCGTGATCGCGCGTTCGCAGGCTTGTTTAAATTCTGACTTAAGCTCCATGGTCACCACAGGGAGGCCATTGACGAAGAGAACCAGGTCAATGCGCCAAGCCTTGGCTTTCTTGTCCTCTGGATCGCCTTTTGTCCATGGGCTGTAAACCAACTCCTGAACCACGCGTAAGCGGTTGAGATCATACCGAGCCAAAGTCTCAGGATTGAGATCATGTTCTGGTTTAAATTGGCAGAGGCTGAACCTCGTGCCGCGTTCTTTGATTTCATGGCGGAGCACTCCCAAGGTGCCAAAGGTCCGGAGGGTAGTATCGGCTGCGTTGGGATCCGCTTTGTTGAGTTGCTTGGCAACCCGCTCCAGAAGCTTCTGGTCTGCGTTGTTGGGGTAGAGCTTGGAATACTTCTCCCACTGCTTCGGCTGCGATTCTTTGACGAATCCGAGCAAGTCTTCCTCATACAGTCCCAGCTCCCGGTTGTATCCCTCTGGGGAGCCTTCGAGCCAACCCTGCTCTCTGAGCTGGGTAACCACATCATTCTGAAAGGTTCGTTCGTTGGCTTTGTCGCTCATGAGTTGGTTTGGCTATGGGGGGAGTCGAATTTCCAAATCCGTTCGCAGATCGCTTGATACAGTTTTTGGCGCTCTTCGATGTCGGCTTTTTTTAACTCTGGGTGAGGGCGGAAGGGGAGAGCCAACCGCTGAGCCATTTGGAGGAAGTTGGGGTTGTTCTCGTAGGCGACCGGGCAAAGGGATTTAACCAAGAGGTTTTCCTTCACGTAGTGTTCTAGTTTCTCAGTGTAGGGTTTGTTTCCGTAGGATTGATTTGTTCCCCGTGGAAGAAGGACTAAATTTCCAATACTTTCCCGGAAGGTGGCGAATTCCGTTGGGTGCTCGAACTCATCCTGATGCCGAACATATTTATTGGCCCAGATATGTTCGATCTCCATCCGCTTTCCTTCGGGAAACTGGTAGTCATCGAAGTTAGAGTTGAGGCCTGATTGCTCATCGACGTAGCCTGAAATACGGGAGAGCAGAAACTTGATGAAGCGGCTGTTGGTTCCGTGTCGTGAGAATCTTTTGACTCCGTCCCAAGTCTCTTCCATTTCATTGAGTTTTCCTGCCAGGATTGTGCGGAGTTCGTCGAGTGATTTTCTCCTGATCTCCTTGGTGAGCATGCACATGGTATAGCGAATCGAGCTGCCGCTGAAGTTGCGGAAGTTGACTGACCTCCTTACGGTGAACGTCTCCATGTATTTGGCGACAAGATTTATCTTTGCGTCAATGACCTCCTGAGAGTCTTCGCGGCATAGGGGCGCCAGGTAGAGCGCGTATGCTAAGGAATCAGCGATACCCCAACATCCGGCGTAATACACGTGCTCAAGCGGCTTGATGAGTTCCCACTCTGCTTTTTTCATCCGAAGGTAGGCCGTGAGGTAGAATCGGAAGTCTTGTTCGAGGAATGAGGAAAAATCCTCTGATGAATCTGACCTGAGCTCCATGAGAGCGAGGTTTTCACGGAACCAACCGTGAAAGCGGGTGCCGATCTTCTCAAAGTCCTCGTTGATGGATCCCTTCTGACTTCCCCTGATAGATTCGGCATACTGGCCTCGGAACCAAGCCTGCATGAAGCGTTGGTCTTCGTCGTCTTTGTACTCGTGGAGATCCTTCATGGCCTCCTTCCAGAGATTGTTGGCTGCTTCCCGTTGCTTGTCTGATTTTAGCCGGGACAGGAGGTATCCCTTGAGCATCTCGGTAGGGGTCAGGTTTAGGCCCCGGTCGTTCATGGTCTCAAAGATGGTGTAGGCATTGTCGTCCGAGTACGCGATAATTTCGACAAGGACAACATTCTCACTGAGCCAATCAATGAAGAGGGGCAGGGCTTGTGCGTTGATCGCGTCGGGAAACGAGTTTGAGATGTCTGCATAACGTTCCGCCATGTTTTTGGTCGATTCATTGTCAGCATCTGAGATGTCATACCAACCCTCTTCAAAGAGTGCCTTGAGGCATGGCTCCCGCTCCTCGACGGTGAGGTTAAATGATTTCTTACCTCTCTTGGTGGAGTAGATCATGGCGCAAAGCTCCGTCTGCTCATCAGGGTCTTCCAGCCGGTGATAGAGGAAGATGAGAAAAAGAGTGAGGGAAGTCAGCCGTTGTTGGCCGTCGATGATGCTACGCTGGCCGTCTTTTTCACTGAGCACGAAAGGCCCAAGGTAGTAGCTGTTGTAGTTCTCGGTTTCTTCCCGGTCGTGGCTGGGGTCGTAGCAAGTCAGGAAAGCATTCGCGAGGTCCTCCACCAACTGCTCCATGTGCTTCTTCTCCCAGCTGTATTCCCGCTGGAAATAATCGACGGTGTATTTTTTCTGCGCGAGCACCTGGGAGATGGTGCGATCGTCAGCCGTGATTTTGTTTTCAAGTTTGCTCATCGGGCGGTTTTGATAAAATTGGAAATCATAGTGATCGCAGATGCAAGGGTGGGGAAGTCGCCGTAGATCATGGTTTCCATGAGCTTGTAGTCGCTTTGCCATTGCGCGAGCATCTCGTCGCTTAACGGGGCGATCTGCAAGTCTTCCGGGGTAATCGTTTCATAATCGACCCAGCTTTGGCGGAAGTGGATGTTACGGTGCGCTTTGACTTCCTCAAAGAGGTCGTCTTCCAAAGTCACCTTGCCGCTCTTGGCGAGGCAGGAGAGGTCATAGTAATGCCGCGCTAAGCGGGCCTTTTGTGTGCGTGACTCAGGTGCGGTATTCTCTTCGTGGATGATGAAGGCTTTTTCCCAAAATGTTCGCGCGGGTGAAAGCACTTTCACCGGAAAGCTGGGATTATTGAAGACTTGCGGGAAGTGTTCGGCGACGAAGGATGATATTTGCACCTTTTCGTCAGGCCTTCCTTCGGCTTTGGCGCTTAGCTCGATCTTAACCCGGGAGTGGATGTAGTCGGTCTGCTGGACGCCGGTGAGGCAAGGGTAGTTGAGGAAAACGCAGTAGGGGTCTCGTGCAGACTCCAGTTGGTTTTCGTCATCGCTGAGTTCCAGGCTCCAAGATCCGGTTTCCAAATCCAGCCCGCTGAGGGCTTCGCGTAGGGGTGGTTCAATCTCGTCCGCAACTTTTTGGCGTGCTTGCTGTCGTAGGTTTTTCTGCCGGCGTTCCAGTTGGCTTGGGTTCGGTGCCGTTTCTGGGTCATTGTCCTCCGTGATTCCCAGCCATGATCGGTCGATCGCTAAGTCGATATCCTCCGAAAAGCGTGCGATCATTCCAAAGGCCTTGGACAGGGAGGTGCCGCCCCGGAAGGTTAGGTGCGGAGATAGCTCCGGGCTTGTAAAAAGCACATTCAGGACCCAGCAGACCCAGAGGTCTTTTTCAACGTAGCTGGCAGGAATGCCCATTTTCTCGGAGACCTGTTCGTAGGCCAACTTCTTTCGTTCGTCGGGGAGCTTGAGAAAGGAGTCCATGGTTAGGAAGTGATCTCGGGGTTCATCAGAATGCGGAAGTATTTGGCGATCCAGCCGGAAGGGTATTTGAGGTCTTTTTGCAGCACCTTCTTTTCTTGGTCTGAAAGCTTTCGTGCCAGCTGCGAGATCATCTCAGGGGTGATTTGTTCCTTGGTCAGGTAGCGGAAGGCCTGCGTGATGAGTCCGCTGATCCGCCCGGCCATTGCCATGTTGCGCGGGGTGGTACGCTTGAGGGTGATGGTGCGCTTATCAATTTGGATCGTCCGATCGTCGAGGTCGGTGAGGTATTCGAACTTGGCTGGGATCTGGTCGCTTAGGCCCAGAATGTTGGCGGCATAGGCACCGGTGGGTTGGAGCCTTGCTCCTTCCTCGGTCACCAAGGCCTTGGCCACCAGATCAGGAGAGGGCGCGATCAAGCCAAAGACCTCATCTTGTACGGGGTAGTCATAGAGACCCCGCGCTAGACGTCGGATTGTCTCTTTTTCCAGAAGAGAAGAAAGGGCTTGGTCGACGCTATCTCGGCTCCCAAGATCCAAAAATCTCTTTGGGGTGAAGACGTAACCCTTTCCGCGTCCGTAGATGCGTGAGATTACTTTATCTTCAACGGATTTCACGGGTAGAGACTGGGTGAAAAATTCAGAAATAACACCTGTTTTTTCTGAATTTTTAGAAGCTGTTTCCTTACCTCCGCGATAAGGTGAGTATAGGATGAAGTCGCACACCTCTCCGAAAGCGTGGCTGAAAAAGGATTTAGCTGGAGCAAGTGGGGTGTTTTTGGATTAACTTGCCCCTGTCATGGCCCGCTCTGATCTTATACTTCGTGTCGTTCGTTCGGCGGCTTCCGGTGATCGCCGGCAGCTGGAGAGGTCTGTTGAGGCTTTGGCTGCGGAGGAAAGGGCGAAGCACCACCAACGCTTTGCCGAGAAGCTGGAGCAAGAGCTTCAGCAAAAACCGGTCACGACAGTGCCTTTTAAAGCGGCTTCTGATGGCGGTAGACATGAAGGCTTGTGGGTCGAGTCGCATCCCGAACGTGATTTCTCAGGGCTGGTTCTTCCTGATCTTCAGCGTCAGGCGCTTGTCGAGCTGATCGAAGAGCAGAATCGGGCAGATCTTCTGCGATCCCACGGTCTTGAACCTCGTCATCGTGTTCTGCTCACAGGGCCTCCGGGTAATGGAAAAACCTCAGTGGCGGCCGCGCTCTCGGCTGAACTGATGGTGCCCCTCATCGTCCCCCGGTATGAGAGTATCATCGCGAGCTATCTGGGCGAGACTGCTAGCCGTCTGGGGAAGCTTTTTGAGTATGCGAGATCCAGATCATGCGTTCTCTTTCTGGATGAATTTGACACTCTTGGGCGTGAGCGGGCTGACCCCAACGAGACCGGGGAAATTAAGCGCGTGGTAACTTCGCTCCTCCTGCAAATTGATAATCTTCCATCTCATGTTGTCGTGGTGACGGCAACGAATCACCCGGAAACGCTCGACCGGGCAGTGTGGCGGCGCTTTCAGCTCCGTTTAGATCTTCCCGCCCCATCCAAATCCGCCGTGGAGCGCTGGCTCCAAGATTGGTCCCAGCGTGTCGAAATTCCACTTGGGCTTACCGCAAAAACAATCGCCAACAAGATCGTGGCAACCAGTTACTCGGAGGTGGAGGACTTCTGCTCCGACATTCAACGTGCCGTCATTCTTTCTGGCCCGGAAGCGGACCTTAAGAAGATCTTCACCGAGCGGGCAAACATGTGGAAGTCCCGGGTGCAACAAGGAGGGTAGGATATGGCTGACGAATACTTTGTTTTTCGTTCTCCGAAGAAGCGGACTCGGGTAGTAAAAAAAAGGGATAAAGGGATTCCTCCTGCATACCATAGTCTTGGCAAACCTGGCCGATCTGAGCAGTATTCTCGCCTTGCCCCCAAACTTGCTTCACTGAACAACGCTCTGACTCAGAAGCAACTCAAGTTCGCCGATGCTTCTGATGGTGCGGTAGCAGAAGAGATTCTTGTCATGGAGATTGCTGGATCCTTGGAAGAGTTTCGAGAGGTAGTGGAGAAAGTGGAAGGGATGGATTATCTACTAGATGAAGAAACCGAATTTCAACCTGCCCATGGGTTCAAAAACAAAGACGAACGCAAGGAAGGTGAACCTGTCACTGGACTCCTTTACCTCATTGCGACCAATCAAACAGCACTCAGCCAACTCAAGGATGCTTGGGATTTAAAAAGGCAGGGTGCCGGGTTGTCAGGCCTATCTTCAAAGCTCGGCGCAATCCTTGACCGGGTCGTTGATATCCGGTCTTGGGGGGTAGAAGACCGCCTGCGCGAAGATGACCGTGATTATTGGCTTTCCGAAATCATTGATGGCTCGGAGGTCATCCGCTTTGAAGCCGAGCTGTGGTATCGTGATTCTAAGCCCATCCGCGACCAGCAAGCGGCACGTTTGGCGGCGGTCGTCGCTGATCTTGACGGGCGGATTGTTTCGCGCTTTGAGCACGCGGGCAGTGCGTATCACGGACTAACGGTTGAGTTGCCTGCGGGTCGGGCACATGAACTCCTGCAGAGCCACGAAAGTGCGGAGCTTTTCCAGCTGGAGAGTGTTTACCATTATTGGTGCGTCGGGCAGTCGGTTGGTGGATTTGATCCTGAAGAGGGGCACACCTCTGAATCTTCTGTGACTTCGGATTTGCCTGGATCCCCACCTCTTGTTGCTCTTTTGGACGGTCTGCCGATTGCCAATCATCCGCTCCTCGCTGGCCGCTTGGAAATCGATGACCCTGACGACCGGGGAAGCAACTACCCGGTAGCTCGTCGTGGACATGGCACGCAGATGGCCTCTGCCATTTGTCATGGCGATCTATCGGCCGGCGATGCGCCTCTCCCTTGTCTTCTTTATTGCCGTCCCATTTTAGGTCCAGGGCCTGCGGGCAATAATGAGTGGATTCCCGATAGCGAGCGCCCGGGGGATCTGCTGGAGCGCAGTATCCGTAGGATCAAGGTTGGCGAAGATGGCCAGCCCGCGGAAGCTCCCACAGTTCAGGTCATCAATCTTTCGGTTGGAGATCTGAGGCGGGTGTTTGACGGGCTACGCCATTCAGCGTGGGCCCGTATGATCGATTGGCTTCAGCATCGCTACAATGTCCTCATCATCGTCAGTGCCGGCAACGTAGATGCCCTGACCACGAATTTGACTCCGCCCCAGTTCGAAGACATGGACGAGTCGGAAAGAGAGAAGGCGATCTTTGAAGCCCGCTTCCAAGCTTCCCGGCAACTGAGAGTGATTTCACCTGCGGAAACCCTAAACGGACTCACCATCGGGGCGTGTCACACTGATGAAGGTGGACCATTCCCGCCTGCCGGGAATCATCGTCTGACCGTATTTCATCCTGACCTGCCAGCGCCCTATTCAAGAAGCGGCCCAGGCTTCAGAGGGGCTGTGAAACCTGAACTTTTGATGCCAGGCGGTCGGGCCCTGCTCCGGGTCCAAAATGACGAGGCTAAAATTTTCCAAGGTGGTCGACCCCCCGGGATCAAAGTTGCAAGCCCTCCGGCAAGCCCTGGTGATACTGCGAGAGAAGCATTTACTCGTGGGACCAGCCCCGCTGCGGCTCTGGCAACACGCGAGGCGGCTTTTATTATCCAGCGTTTGCAGGCAATCGGTAGCCAAGCGCCTCCCGTCGCCTTCCAGCCAGTCTTGACCAAAGCTCTACTTGTCCACTCCGCGAGTTGGCATGCCGGAGAGTCACGGCTAAGAGAACACTTTCCAGACGATCGGGATCGCAATTGGAAGCCTAAGAAGGTCATGCCGCAGCTTGGTTATGGTCGGATCAGGAATGTAGAAGGGGCCAGTGCTGCTACCGTTCTCGGCTGGGGCGAGATTGCCGCTGATGAGGTTTTGCAATTCGCGTTTCCTATCCCGCCCTGTATCAGCGCGAAGAAGGGGAGGAGGCGATTCACAGTGACGCTTGCCTGGTTCTCGCCCATCAATCCGTCGAACCGCCGCTATCGTGTTGCAAAGCTCGGTTTAAGTTTCCCTGAAAGCCCGAATGATATTGTGGCAAAGGATGCCTGCCTGGAAGTTGGAAAGCAGGTCGGCGGGAAGGGAACCGTGCAGCATGAAGTTTTTGAAGGAAGGGCCCTGCGCGGTATCGACCTCGACGACTTTATCGTCGAGGTCGAGTGCGTCTCTGAAGGCGGAGTCATGACTGACCCTGTCCGCTTCGGATTGGCCGTGACTTTGGAAGGGGAGGAAGCTGTTTTCCCTGAACTCCGGGAACAGATTCAGCAGCGACTTCAGGTCCAAGCCCAAGTTCAGGTTTAGGAATCACTTCCCGGAGTAGTGGAGCGCTTGTTGTGCTCTCCAAAGATCCCGAACACCTTCCCGAGTAATTGCGCTAAGACCGCTTCAGCTCCCTTACTCGTTTCGTAGGATTCTCTCGTTCTCCAGCACCGCCACCGGCTCCCAGCTTCTGTCCAGTATTCCATGGCGGCCTCATCCCCGAAAGCTTGCTGAGCCTGTTCGAGTTGTTTTTGAGTAGGGCTTTCCACATATACCGTCATCTTTATTCTGAAATCATCTTCGCTGCTGTTGAACCATGCGATGTTGGAGTTCCCCCACTTCGGGTGTTTGAGGCGAATGCACCAGCCGTCGTCCTTGTAAAATGATCCCTCAGTGTTTCCCACCTGATTCATGAACTCTGGGAGGTTGTGCATGAGGTGTTCGCGGTAGCGTTGCTGGAGCTTGGCTGCTTCGGCAAGTTGGAGGTGGTTTTCTTCGACAAAGGCGAGTTCTTCGGTAGTCATGGCACGGTGATAAAGTTCTTGGGAGAGGTGGAGAGTGAAGTCTTGGGCAAAGTGGAACCACTTACTGGCTTTAAGGGCGGCGGAGCACTGGGCAAGACGAGAGTCAATAGCGGCGAGGTATTGTTCATAGCTGACTCCTGTCCAGTTATCGCGGGTAGAGTGGCCACTGGGGCTGAGTATAGCGAAGTGGGTTTGACGGCCGCGGGCGATTGTGGTGGCCAGTTCTTCGTATTGCTCGAAGGGATTGGCCTGGTGGTGCCAGATCTTATTCTCGATCAAGAGAACCCACTCTGGGGCTTCTATGACAAGGTCGATTCTCTTGCGCTCCCTTGTCTCGGATTCCCTTCTTACAACGAGAGAACCTTCGACAACAGGCTGGCCAGCAAACTGGGCAACTTCCAAAAAGGCCTCGATAAAGATCTTCCCGAGTCCGTGGGCGTTTTCTGGTTGTAGGAAAAACTGGAGGAGGTCAGAGGCCGGGTTCTCGTAGTAACCCCGGCCACCTATGCTGAGAAAAGTGGCGTGGGATTCGCTTTGTTCAAAAGCTGTCAGTTTGTCAAAAAAATCGGCCAGACTAATGACGGGTGCTGAAGTATTCATCTTTGTGGATTAGGTTCGTTACCCTGAGATAGTTTGCTGGATACTGCCGACGAGGTGTTCCTTTACATCCTCAGATAGCTCGCAGGGCCGGTAGTCGATCATCTGGGTTTTGCTCGACCATATCGTGATGTAGGGTTCAAAGTTATGTTGCCGGAGCCGAATGCCGAGTTCGTTCAGGGTTTCTCCCTGCTCCTCGGAGAAGAGAGTATAGCTCAAATTCCGGTCGTGCCCATTTAATGTAAGTGCCCGGAGTTTTCCCGCGATCTCCGCACTTTGTGATCTTATGGAAACACCGACTTTAGCGCATGTTTCGATCACGAATCCATCGATCTCTCGGAAGACTCGGTGCCAGGTTTGGGCGCAGGTATTTTCTTTTTGGTCAGGCATTGGATCGTATGGAATGAATGTGGCCTTGGGTTGCTGTCTGACAGGTGGCGCGGCCGGACGAGAAACTTTGCAAGGAAGGGCGATCCCAGGAAGAAGTGCCCGTGTTGTGCTCTCCGCGGAGGTTCGGAAAGTTTGGCGTCGGATCGGTCTTAACGACCTTTCCAGACTAAATCGGCTGCATAGGGTTTGATCCATTAAGTGAATCAAGTGCTGGACGTGCTGAGAGGCCCAATACCCCGTCTTTGCGTCGATGATGAGTTTGCCGTCTGGAGCAATGGCGAATGGGAATTCTTTTGGATCCAAACTTACCGGAGGGATCTGCATTTGCCCGGGGGGATAGTTTACGATTACCTCTGAAAATTTTCTCTCTGGGTCGATACCTGCTTGATGAACGATCTTGTTGCGAAGAACCGCGATAATTTCGACCTCATTGCACCAGAGGGCCTTGATCAAGTCCCGGAGTGCCTCGCGGACCGAACTGTCAGACTTCCCTTGCCGCTTGAGCTTCTCAATCGTGTCAGAGAGATTCTTGCCAAAGAGCTTGGGTGGGAAAGTAGGCCAGATCGTAGAGTCAGCTTCAAGAATCTCTGCGAGAATACTCTGACAGTAGGTGTTGAAGACATCGCCGGCGTGGGCGACCTGTCGGCAGGTGAGATACCATTCCATCTCCCCGAAGAGGGGGGAGTTAGGATGTGTGTGCTCATCTCCCCAAGTAGGATCCCAAATTGACCCCCTAATCACGGTATTCTGGAAGCACGCCGAATGCAGCGCGTTCATAGCTCCAACAGCATGGATCGTATTCCCAGATGCCATTTGCCTAGCTGTTTGTTGCGGGTTTATCGTCGAGAGCTTCCTCCGCCATCTGTTCAGGAGATTCTGTCGCTGGGCTATCCTCCAACAGAGGTGCTCCTCTCTGCTGCTGGTCGCTCTGGTTCCTAGCAATAGCCAGAATGTAAATTGCCAGCCACCAAAGATTAAGCCCGCCGGCTGAAAAAAATCCGTGTGCGGGTAGCATTCCGTGGGCGATCTCATTTCTGAGGTTGTAGCCGTGCCGGGTGCAAAGGATGCCTCTGAGTTCAAGGCTCAGGTCTTCTCCAAAGTAGTTACGGCTTTCCTCGGTGTCCAGGAGCGTGCCTAGAGTCCGCTCGTCTTGCGTGAAATCATTGCCGAGAGTCGAAGTCACAGCTCCCGACCGCTGTAGGTTGTGACGGACCAGACCTTCAAGTTGGGGAGCGAGGAGTGACAGCGATAAGACCCCATCGCCATGGAAGCCGGCGACGATCCCTCTCAAAAAAAGCTCCTCATGCCCTTCAGGGATCGCCGGGTTGCCGCGGACGAGAAACGCTAGTGAATCAGACGTCGGATGGTGTTGGCTTAGCATTTGCCAGCGTGCGACGTTGATGAAGCCTTGAGCGCGGAAATTCCAATCAAACATCCTAGCATGACTGATCATATGATTTTCAACAGTCTCGCGGTCAGAATTGTCTTCAAGGCTACTAAGGTTGGCTATTGTTCTGCCGTCAGCTGCGATGAGAGATGAGCAGCCCAGAAAATTGACGAGTGATTGTGACGCTTGCTCTCTGACTTGGCTTTCCAGCTTCTCATAGCTGATGAGAGGGTAACCTGAGGCGAAAGCGAAAACAGCATCCTCCAGAGAATCGTGTGTCACGAGCTGCCGCGCTTTTTTCGCGAATTCATCGATCTCAGCCTCTTGGGAGAACGAGCTATATTCATTCCGACTTTCTCTCTGCCATCGTAGAAGCTTTCGTCGCAATAGATTACGGACCGGCTTTGAGGCTCCAGCATCATCAAGAAACTTGATCCCTTTTGCCAGGTGGTGGGCTGCCGCCATTTTGCTCCGTTTGTAGTCCTTACGGGCGATCATCAAAGCCATCTGGCCTTCCCTGCGGTTAGCCAGTTTTGCCGACTCTTCATCGTGTGCCTTCAGGAAGAAGAGATGGGCTTGCTCATAGTAGCTGCTGCAATGGTCTGGCTCCCCACTCCGGTGGATCCTTTCTCCGATCTTAAAAGTCCGCTTCGCCAAGTCGAGATAGTCAGGCTCCCTGCTGGATGCCTCCGCCTTACACTGAAGATACCAGCGCGCATCCCAACTCAAAGTTGTTGCTTCTATCTCTCCAAGATGTTCCTCGATCGCCTCGCCATAGGAAACGAACAACGGCTTGTCGCGTCCGAAGGTCTTGGCGAGCTTGAGTCCCCTCTGGAATTGAGTTCCAAGGGTGATCCACTTATCCTGATCCGTTGATTCTTTAAAAGCGGCAAGGTAAGATTCGCTGGCTGACTGCCCGTTCAAATGGGGACTGTTTCCATGCTTTCGAAACCAAAGAATGTCGTTAAACCGGGCCTTTAAAAGCGAATGCATCTCAAGCCCTGCAAGGTCAGCCAAGGTCGAGAGATCCTCCTCCGAAAGGTCCTCCGGAACAGCAGACCGTCCCGTCGTTGTCCTCATGATGGGGCCAAAAGGTTCCTGCCCTTCTCCGGCATAAAGCATGAAGCTAGCAACACGGGTGACAAGGTTTAGGAGCCTCTCCTGAGGCTCGGTCAAGGTTGACCCAGAATGCAGATGATTCAGAGCAGCCCCGATTTGATAAAGGTCGTCCCGGTCATCTGGCACGATCTCACTGAGGCGGAGCCAAGAGTAATCTTCGGCCTTCATGAAAAGTCCCCCAGCCCTTTCAGTGATTCCCAATCGCAAGTGCCAATTCCGGGCCGTAACGAAGATCCGATGCCAGTCGCGTTTTCTGAGAAGAATTTAGTCATCTTGTAAAGGGGGGAGTCTAGCTGTTGCCGGGGCCTTCGGTAAGGGATCTGATGGCGTCGCCGACCTCGTCATACTGTCCTTTGAACTCTGCTTCTTGGTGGTGATGGTAGGAAACAAAGGTGACCTCTCCTTGGGGAGATGAGCGTAGGTAAAAGTAGCAGGTGTTCTTTGCCGAGGCAGGGGAGGAATCCATGCGGATGAGGGGGAGGAGCATGAGAGCCTCATCACTGGAGCCGGAGACCAGATAAAGGGCTTCTGTGTCTAAGCTTTCCTTGAAGGTGCGCTCTTCTGTGAGGAAAGTGGTGTTACTCCCGCGCAAGACTTTCACCTTGTGGTGGTGGGTTCCTCGTCGGTTCCGGGCACTCTCGGGTTTGATCAACAAGGAGTGATCCCACAGTCCTCCGCAAAGGCTCCGGAATTTCTCCAGATAAAGGCGAAGTTCTTGTTCTCTTTGGCTCGCCAACTTGGGGTCAACTAATCCTGTGTGCGCAGTCCATTCGTTGCGAAATTTGCAAGTGTCGTCGAAAAGTGCGGCGAACTTGGTATTAGCGACCGTTTGTGGAAGTTGATGCGAGGGATCAGCAAAAAGCTTCTGGGATTGTTGGTTGTTTGCTTCAATGTCCTCGGCCTTTTTCCCGTTAAAGTTGGTCAACTTCCCGACGATCTTCCCCAGCGATGCCCGGATCGTTTTCCAGGTTCCAAAGCAGGGTCTTTCCAGTGACGATCCTGCACCGCCAATTCTTTTCAAAAGCCCTTCCCGGTGCAACTCATAGAAGTCGTGATCACGCTGAAAGCCGCTCAGGAGGATCACGCTCATAAACTGTGCTGCGGCTTCAAAGAAATGGAGAAGGTGTTTGTAACGCGTTTCGTATTCAGCCGGGTCGCAGGCTTGCCAGGTTCGGAGAATACTTGCCAAAGGAAACGGCAGGGACTCGATCCACCCTTCTAGGCCTTGGTTAGAAGTTCCGTCACTCTTCTGATCCAACAGTCGTTCAAGCGCCTCCAATGATTGCCGGGCCGAATCGTCGACACTCATCTTGGTCCAAACGCGTCTGCGAAGATCTTCCAAATCGTTCCTCAGGCTCAGGATGGTAGCCTCGTGGCTCGAGAGCTCCGACTCGTAGTCCAAGATCTCTTTCTGAATGGCTAAGGTAGGGAGAAGCACCTTGAGTTCCTTAATGAAAGAGGCATGCAGGACTGGGGCGTTGGATCCTGTTTTGAGCAGCTCCCGTTGTTTGCGGCCGAAGTCTGAGTTAAGGGCATTTTTGACGAATGCCGCGTTCACGCTATCGGCTGGAATCCGGACTTGGACAATGTTCTGGGGTCTGAGTCCAACATCCTCGGGGCGCTCGCCGACATCTCTGTTTCCGATCCTGGCCAAATAGATTGCATTGGGATGCTCCGGGAACTCGTAGCCTTCTTCGGCCCTGCCGATCTCGATTGCTGATCCCAGGTCCGAAAGGCTGACGAGATCGCCACTGGCCTGGGAGGCGTGATCTTCGCAGAGTCTTTGCCAGTGGAGCCTTTTGAGGGGGATTGGTTTCTTGGACCTCAGAAGCGTGCCATCCTCGATCGTCGTGCCATTCTTTCCTTGGATGAAGTTCTCGGCCAGACGTTCGCCATCTTTCTCGGCGAGTCCGAGGCGGCCCACAAAATGTGATTTGGTTTCCTTCCCGGAAATGATGACGAGGTCCCGGGTTACCGCGATACCATCGTAGAGGGCCTCTGGAGGAAGTTCTATCGTAGCGACCCAATGACGGCCTATTGTCTCGAGGGCCTCCGCGAAGACGTCTATTTGACGTTCCGTTTTCTGCATCAGGATCGCCAGACAAAGGCCGCCGGGTCCCGCATGGTAAGCACTCGCGATGGCGATTTGATCGTAAGCGTCCGAGCGACCCATCATGATAGAGATAGGCGGGTTTCGGATTGGGCTTATGATGCCGTCCATGTCTACCCGACGTCACTACACCCAGCAGGAGCGTGAGCGCTGGCTCACGAAGTTTGAT
>Ga0222650_1000870_pt1 | contig 19312 bp, 16 predicted proteins | sample AntAcemetagen367_FD_179820 | JGI IMG/M metagenome (GOLD analysis project Ga0222650, IMG submission 179820) | Saline water microbial communities from Ace Lake, Antarctica - #367 | ecosystem: Environmental > Aquatic > Non-marine Saline and Alkaline > Saline | place: Antarctica: Ace Lake... | reverse complement strand
GAATACTGAGCTACTCCCCATAACCGAGTCCTTTCAAATTTTTGCGGATGACTTCGTCGAGTTTCGCGGATTCAGCCATTTGCGCGTAGAGTGCTACGCCTGCGGCCTGCCTGTGCGTTGCACGCTGACAGGCGAATTCTGAATGATGAATGCGGAGTGCTGACTGGTTTTGATCGGCGTAGATGCTGCGTTTTAATTCCCTCGAATTCGAGAGGATTAGAATTTGTGTATTCCCGTGGAATTCGACGAGGTTTGGTGTGTTGAGAATCGAATAGTTCATTGTCTTTATGAGTGGTTAGCTGGCCAATTGTCGCATAGGCGTTCACGCCAAGGTGTCAGTCCCTCAGTTCGAACTTCCGTAAATCGATCGAGCATACGCGCGAGTTGTTCGAGCTCCGGGTTCATCCAGCCAATGAGTTGAAGCATTTCGTTGTGTTGATCGTTTAGATCCTGCCAGTGCAAGATGCGTTCGTGATGAAAGACACGGTTACGGAGATCGCGGACTTTCTGCCATTTAGCGGCGAGTTTTGGTATGTTACGTTCTGCTCGTGGCGCTTGAGCAAAGGCAGTGCCAGCTATGTGATAGGCTAGGCCGGAGGTCATGTGCGCTCTGGTGAAGAAGCCGACCCAGAAACCAAAGGTGAGCTCGGCTATGATCCGGCCAGAGTTGAGCGGCTTATTGAGCCTGCCTAAGCGTTGTTTCGCATCATCAACTTGCTTCGTCTGCCAGTCTGGTAAGGGAATAGTGTCATACCACGTGTCAGTGCCTGCACGTCCGCTTAAGCTGGCATAAAGGGCATTTCTCAGGGCAATTTCGGCGATCTGCAAGGGAGAGTAGAGCGATTCACACAGAGCCATATTCAACAGGTAGCGAGCCAATGTCGTGGCTTCGTCAACGCCATCTTGCCGGTAGGCATCTAGGCGCTCCGGGTTTAGATGGATTTCTACTTGGTTAAAGAATGTGAGATTCATGCTTGATTTGTGTGCAGGTTTGGTTCCTATTCTTTCTCGTAGACCCTGGGAACTTCTTCCTTAACCGCTTGCGGTTAATAGGAGCCAGGGTTTCTTTTTGCCCAGATGGCAGGACTGCCTCAGATTTAAAGTGGTGGAATTCGACCACTTTAAAATTTGGCTGATTGGGGGCCCCCTCGATTAGCGAGCTTGTCGCTATGTTTTAATTCCCTCGAGCACAGAGGTGGGGTCAAACGCAAAATTTAAAGATTAAGACTTTACGGCTGCTGGGCTCACCTCCGTTATGGATCTTTATATTTTGCGTTTGACCCCCTCATTTTTTCCTTGTGTTAAGTGTTACCTATGTCTTTGTGTCGCACCAGTGCGGCAAGCCCAAGCCGACGCGGGCGTGACAAGTCACAATGCCACTGCATATTACCAGATTAATAAAAGTTAAATAGGATGACGTTTTAGCCATACATATTTTATGGCCAAGAAGAGGCACAAAAATACACAAAAATTTCTTCTTCTGAGTTTTTCGTGCTTCTTCGTGCCTTTTTGTGGCTGAAAATCAGTGATTTGAGTTTTCATTATAGCCCAGAATCAAAAGGCATTGAAATACGCAATGGCATTGTGACAAGTCGCGCCGCTACGCTCGCCCGACGCCAGCGATCCGCGAGCGAACGTCCGAGTCAGCCAGTGCGCCTCGCCTAACCCGACGCGGGCGTGACAAGTCGCGCCCCTACGCTTTAACCGTCGAAAGCGGACACCCTACGCTCACTCGATCCGAAACTCCGCTACCCGTGCGCGCTCTTCCTAGCGCGTGCGCTAGGGGATGCTCTCGGGGTCGGCTTCGAGATTGTAAATATCCTCGTAGCCTTCGCGATAAGCCGTCGGCCTTTGCCCCACGCAGCGGCGGAAAAAATTCGCAAAATACTGGCTCGAACTAAAGCCGCAACTGATAATTTCATTCATCCAAAAATGCTAAAACAAAGAACACATGCACGCCAGTCTAATGTGTGAAATTCACCACTGCACAGAGGCGCAAGACAAACATTGCATAAAATGATAATCTCCTTTTTTATTTTGTTAATTATGCTCAACGGAATCTCCCCCCTTCTCAGCCCAGAACTACTCGACGCTCTCTATCGTATGGGACACGGCGACGAAATTCTACTTGCCGACGCGCACTTCCCCGGCGACGCCTTCGGCCAACGCGTGATACGCGCCGACGGCCTCGGCATCCCCGCGCTGCTCGAAGCCATCCTCCCCCTCTTCCCGCTCGACCCCTATGTCGACGCTCCGCTCGCCATGATGGCGGCAGTCCCTGGCGACTCGCTCGACCCCTCAGTAGAAGCCGCCTACCGCACAGCCATCACCGCCACCGGAGTCGACGCCAAGGTGCAGATCGAACGCGTGGAACGCTTCGCCTTTTACGACCGAGCAAAGGTAGCTTACGCCGTCGTTATGACCGGCGAGATGGCCAAATACGGCAACCTGATTCTAAAGAAGGGCCTCGCCAATGTTTAACCAAACAATCCTTAGTTCTTGATTCCAATTCTTAATTCCCAATTCTTAATTCTTAACTCCTATTCTTAATTCTTAATTCCCAATTCTTGATCTCCACAAAAAAACATTATGTCAAAAAATAAAACAGTACTCCTCGTCGCCAACGGCGACCTTCGCCTCACCGCCAATCAAAACTGCTGGGCTAAGCAGGATGAGATGGAGCAAGAACTCACCACCGTGCTCAAGAGCCTCGGCGGGGATCTCAAAAGGGCGCACAAATACGACCCCGAATTGAAGCACGGCTTCATCTCTAGCCAGCGCCAAGGCATGGATGTCTTCGCGACGATCGACCGCAAGGCACCCCTCATTATTGCCGAAGCCGTCTGGCAGTATTCGCACCACTTGCTGCACGGCCTCATCTCGCACGAAGGCCCCATCCTCACCGTGGCCAACTGGAGCGGCACATGGCCTGGCCTCGTCGGTATGCTCAATCTCAACGGCTCGTTGACCAAAGCCGGCGTGGAATACTCCACTCTTTGGAGCGAAGACTTCAGCACCGACCAACGCTTCCAAAAGAAGCTCCAAAAGTGGCTCGATACTGGCAAAGTCAAACACCAGATCGCACACGTTAACACATACAAAAGCAAGCAAACGCCTTCACGTCTCAAAAAGATTGCCGACAAAATCGCCACCGATCTCGACCGCAATAAAGCGATCCTAGGCGTATTCGACGAGTTCTGCATGGGCATGTATAATGCCACCATTCCCGACGAGCTCCTTTTCCAGACAGGCGTTTATAAAGAGCAACTCAGCCAGAGCGCGCTCTACGCCGAGATGAAAACTGTGACCAAAGCCGAAGCCGAAGAAGTCTTCAGCTTTATCGAAAAGAAGGGCTTCAACTTCCACTTTGGCAAGAGCGAGAAAAACGACCTCACCAAGAAGCAGGTCATCGAGCAGTGTAAGATGTACATCGCCGCTTGCCGCATCGGCGACACCTACGGCTGCGATGCACTCGGTATCCAATACCAACAAGGTCTCAAAGATCTTTGCCCCGCTTCCGACCTCGTCGAAGGCATGCTCAACAGCACCGACCGCCCACCGGTCAAAAACGCCAAGGGCAACGTTATTCTCGCGGGCGAGACTTACCCACACTTCAACGAAGTCGACGAGTGCTGCGGCATCGACGCCCTTATGACGAAGCGCGTGCACACCGCGCTCAAGCAGCCTACCGAAACCACGCTCCACGATCTCCGCTGGGGCGACTGGGATCAGTCTGGCACCACCGACGAGTATGTTTGGGTCTTTCTCATATCGGGCTCCGCGCCCATTGAGCACCACATCGGCGGCTGGAAAGGCAGCCACGGCTACCGCCAGCCCGCCATGTATTTCCCAAAGGGCGGAAGCACACTGCACGGCATCGCCAAGCCCGGCGAGATCGTGTGGAGCCGCGTCTTCATCCAAGACGGCAAGCTCAAGATGGATCTTGGCCGCGCCAAGGTTATCACATTGCCCAAAGAAGAAACCCAACGCCGCCTCGATGCGACCACGCCACAGTGGCCGATCATGCACGCCGTGACCTACGGCGTCAGCCGCGACCAAATGATGGCACGCCACCAGGCTAACCACATTAACGTCGCCTACGCCGACAGCGCGAAATCAGCCGATAACTGCATGTATGCCAAAGCCGAGCTAGCCAAAAAGATGGGGATGGAAGTCGCCCTCTGCGGCACCGACGCCAAAGGTAAAGCACTTTAAGCTACACGCGCACGATTCAAACATGCCCATCACATCCACTCCTTATGGTAAACTTCCCTCAGGTGAAGCCGTCACTCTTTTCACCCTGACCAACGGCAACGGCCTGAGCGCTTGCGTGATGACTTTGGGCGCAACGCTGACTTCGCTCAACGTGCCCGACCGCGACGGTGCTTTGGCGGATATCGTGCTGGGAAAGGATGACTTTGCAGGCTACCTCGCGGGGCATCCCTGCTTTGGCTCCACTTGTGGCCGGGTGGCAGGCCGCATCGGCGGTGCCAAGTTCAAGATCGACGGCACTCCCTACCAATTGCAAGCTAACGAAAACGACAATAACTTGCACAGCGGCCCCGAAGGTTTCCACCTGATGCTTTGGCAGGGGGAAATCTTCGACGATTTCGGCGTAGCAAAACTACAACTCTCACTCACCGAGCCCGACGGCCACAACGGCTTTCCCGGCACCTTGAAATGCACTGTCACCTACGCACTCTTGGACGACGACTCACTGCAAATTCACTACAGTGCCCACACGGACAAGACCACCCCGCTCAACCTAACCAACCACAGCTATTTCAATCTGCAAGGCAGTGGCGATGTGCTCGGGCATAGCGTGCAAATTTTCGGCGATAGCGTGGCCAGCGTCGATGCAAACTCGACGCTAATCGGACGCCGCGACCCGGTGGTGCAAGGCTATAACGACTATCGCGAGCCCGTCGTGCTCGGCTCGCTAGAGAAGCTGGAAGTGGGCAATGCCGACATATATTTCTTCCTCAACGAAGGCCGCAGCGAGCTGCCCAAGCTCGCAGCGATCGTCAAAGAGCCCCAGTCCGGCCGCTGCATGGAAGTGCTCACCACCGAGCCAGGTGTGCAATTTTACGCCGGTCTCTCGCTCGCCAAAGAGGGCCCCGACGCTGGCAAAGGCGGCATCCTGCACCAGCCGCAAGATGCCCTTTGCCTTGAAACGCAGGACTACGCCGACTCGATCAACTTCCCCGAGATGGGCGGCGCTGTGCTCAAACCAGGTGAAAGCTTCAAGTCGACCACAGTCTTTTGTTTCAGCGCAGAATAAACTCAAAAACGAACACTTGCATTCATCAGCCAAGCTGTTTTCTATAGAAACTTTCAAGTATGCCCAGATGGCGGAATTGGCAGACGCGCTAGACTCAAAATCTTGTATCTTCGGATGTCCGGGTTCGACCCCCGGTCTGGGTACCACTTATCTTAATCCTCGATCAACCACAGCAGTTCATACGGCTCGAGCTCGAGCGTATCGTGGGTGGAGACGCTGCGCTTGCTCAACGCGTCTTTGAAAAAGTGCGCGAGGCCTTCTGTGCGCAGGTTGCGCATGTTGACCGTTTGCTTGGAGTCTGCAAAGTTGGCGACCACGACTAGCAGATTGCCTTCATTCCAGCGCAGATAGCTCATGACGTGATTATTCTCCGTGCTGAGTAGACGCATCTGACTCCCGTTAAATGCGGGGCAGGCTTTACGCTTTTCAAAGAGCTCTTGCAGACTACGGAAAATCTGCGCCCGCACGGAATTCTTTTTCTTCAACTCTTTGAGCAGCGACCAATCCATCTTGGGGCGATGCACCCAGCGACTGTCCTCCTTCTTCTCTTTGTCTCCTAAGTAGTCGTAGTCGTTGAGCATCCCCCACTCTTCTCCTAGGAAGATCAGCGGGATGCCGCCGATGCTGCAAAGCACGCCATACAACATCCGGATACGGCGCACGGCCATATCTATCAGCTGGGGATCTTTACTCACGAGCGCTTGCTCCAGCCCAGCCAGAGAGGCCATCGTGCCAGAGACGCGCATGTCGCCCGTCTCGGTATTGTGCTGGAATGGCACGCCGGCGGCGAAGGAACCTTTGAAAGTACCGGTGTAAAAACTGTTAAGAAAGTTACGGTGATCTTCGGGATTGATACCGACGGCCCACGCATCGTCATTATCAAACGACCAGCCGATGTCGTCATGCCCGCGCAGATAGTTGATCCAAACCGTGCCTGCCCAGAGATGCTGGCGGTGGCTGACCGACTGCTTGAGCAGCCGCGTCTCGCGGGTGGCGATAGCCTCCCACAGCAGCGCCATCAGCGTCGGATTATACGAGATCTGGCACTCCTCGGTGCTGATGTATTTCACCACTTCGTCAGGATGCACAATCGCCTCCGACTTAAGGGCGAGCCCCGGCGCGGCAATGCGACACACGGCGTTGAACGCTTGGATCAACAAGTGCGCCTCTGGCAAATTCTCGCAGGTCGTCCCCATTCGTTTCCAAATGAAAGCGACCGCGTCGAGTCGCAATATTTCCACTCCAGTATTGGCCAGAAAAAGCATTTCCCCGACCATGGCGCGAAAGACCTCGGGGTTGGCGTATTTAAGATCCCACTGGAAGCTGTTGAAAGTCGTCCAAACCCAGCTCTGCATGCCCTGATGCCATGTGAAATTGCCGCGCCGGATGGTGGGGAAAATCTCGCGCAGTGAGCGCTCATATTGATCAGGAATGGTGCGGTCGGGATAGACATGAAAGTAGTCGATATATTCGCGGTCGCCCTCTTGCGCGCGGATCGCCCAATCGTGATCGTCGGATGTGTGATTAAACACAAAGTCGATCACCAGCGAAATGCCGACTGCGCGAAAGTCGTGCGCCAGCGCGCGCAAGTCCTCCATCGTGCCAAGATTGGCATCGACGCTACGATAGTCGCTGATCGCGTAGCCGCCATCGCTGTTACCCTCACGATCTTTGAATAAGGGCATCAAATGCACGTAGGTGAGCCCGAGGTCTTTCAGGTAGGGTATCTTATCGCGCAGCTTGTTGAGATCTTCACTAAAAAGATCCACATACAACGAGCCGCCCACCATACGCTCTGAGAGGTACCAGTTGGGATCATTCTCACGGCGCACGTCTAGCTGACACAAATCCTCGGGGCGATTCAGCCAACACTCAACCGCCGTGAGCAAGATACGCTCTAAGTAGTAATAGAAATCGTAGTGCTGCCCGTAGAGCTGATGCAGGAGGCCGAACAGCCGCGGCCAGTGCTCGGCTAGTCGGGCATCGATCGTCTCCACGTGTAGCGCATAGCTACTATGCGCCGCATCGGCAGCCCCGATCTTTTCCAAGATCTGGGGGCGGATGCGGCGTAGGGTGCGGCTGGCTTCATAGTCTAAATCCAAATCAGGCATCTTCGCTCGCTGTCGATTTTTCATTAGGAATCCTAATTTGGTCGAGGAAATTATAATACTCGATCCCCTCAATGATGCCACGAGCATGGTGTTGCTCTGCGAAATAAACGCGTGGGTATTTGCGCAGCTTCTCCAGCTCTTGGCTGTAGTTGCCCACCACCACGCCGAGCGTGTTGCCAGCCAGCATTTCTTCATCGTTGCCAGAATCGCCGGCCACGAGGATATGCTCGAGTGGGAAGCCCCACTTGTAGGCCATGTGGCGGATACTGATGCCACTGCCCGCACGCGAGGGAATAATATCGAGAAACATGCTTAACGAAACAATGCACTTTGCGCGGATGCCGTTTTCGCGCAAGATGCGTTTGATGGCCGCAAGTTTTGGCGCAACTGCGAAGTCTACCTTGTAGCTGATCTTGAAGATCGATTGCTCGTTGTCATCTTGGATGTAAAAGCCTTCGATGGAGTCGAGCACTTGGTGAATCTTTTCTGGCTCCCACCGGAAGTTGATGTGCTTGCGCCAGCTAGTATCAAGTGTGTAGTTTTTACCATAGTAAATCTCGGTGCCCACGGAGGTGATCAATACTTCTGGATTGGGGATATCCATCTGATCCATCAGCTCAATCACATCTTCGTAGCGGCGGCCAGTCGCGATGCCAAAGCCGATGTGATCTGCCGTTTCGCTAATCAAACGGAAGAAATCCTGCATGGCCTCATCGTTACCCGTCAGCGTGTTATCGATGTCGGCAATGATGAGGCGATCCACCTGCGGTAGGCGGCGGCTCTTGCGCCCGCGCGCGATAGGCGCAGGTTTGGAGGAGTCGCGCAGCACTTCTTTTACATCGCGCAGGTAGCGCTTTACGTGGCGCTGCCAGGAATAGTATTTGTCCACATTTTCCAGTCCAGCGCGCGACCATTCGTCCCACTGCGCTGGCTCGAGTAATGCGTGAAGTAGCGCCTTTTCGATTGATTTTGAATCGAAGGGGTCGACGAGTGCGCCGTTTTTACAGTTGGCAATAATGTCGGTCGGCCCGCCATCGTTGGTGGCGACAATGGGGGCGCCGCTGGCAGCCGCTTCGAGCAGCGTCAGGCCGAAAGGCTCGGTCATGGCCGCATTCACGAAGACGCCGCGTGATTTGGTGATCTCGCGGTAGAGCGTGGCGACATCGTCGGCCTTGTGCTGCTTCGGGTAGGCCACCTTGCCGTAAAGATCGTACACATCAATCAGCGCCAGCACGTTGCTTAATACCGCGCGTTGCCCAGGCGGCATCTCACGTAGATCCTCGCGGGTGCCCATGATCAAGACCAGATTGGCCGCGCGTTGTAGCTGGGGAGACTCGCCGTAGGTTTGGACAAGCTTCTCCAAATTTTTGCGCTCATCTGGCCGCGCCATCGCCACGATCAATGGCTTGTCGGGGTCGCGCAGAAAGGCTCTTACATCTTTAATCAGCTGCGAGGTTTCGTCGTCGTCTCGCGGCGCTCGAAACTTGCTTAAGTCCACGCCCGGCGGGATCACTTCCATCCGCTCAGGGGTATAGTTTTCATATTGCTCGTATTGCTCGCGCACCTCTTGGCGTGTGCTGGTGCAGATTAGCGAGCACGTCTCCAGCGCAAATTCTTCCGCCTCGATGCGCCTGCCAATCGCATAGCGCGCTTCGATCTTTTCAGAGCTGAGACCAGAATCCTCTAAACGTTGCTTTTTAACCCGGCCTAGCGAATGCCCGGTAAAAATAAAGGGCACGCCTAGCAGCCGCGAGAGTTGCCCGCCGCCGTAGCCCGCGTCCGCGTAGTGTCCGTGGATCACATCTGGCACCGTGTTGGTACGCGCAAAATGGCTTAGGCATTGATCAACAAAGACTTCCATATAAGGCCAGAGCTTTGACTTACTCAGGTAGCGCTTCGGGCCGAATGGGATGCGCACGATGTAGGCTTTGTCCGCGATGCGCTCTTCGAGCTTAGCGTAATCGTCCGACACTTTGTCGTCGATAATCTGGCGAGTAATCAAATCCACCCGCTCCACATCCTCACGCTCGGATAAAGCACGAGCCAGCTCTAGCACATAGCGCGTCTGCCCTCCTGTGTCTTCATCGCGACCTAGTTCCAATTGTTCGCCACGAATCAAACCGTGTAGGCTGATAAGTGCGATGTGGATTCCTTTTTCTTTAACCATGGTATTTTATTGGTAAAATTTTTTGTCTGTAGTGGTGGCACCTTGCATTCCGCAAACCTTAGCCGCGAAACGACTTGCATTCTGCACGATTTGCTCGACTGGAGTGCCTATTATAAGGCTGTGCAAGGTGTATGCCGAAAACGCATCACCCGCGCCCACGGTGTCTATAAATGGGTCGGGCGTCGGCGCGGGGATGCAGGCCACTTGCCCGACCTCGCCGATCATCCGCGCCCCACGACTGCCGCCAGTCAGTAAGACATTGTGTATCTCGTATCGCGCGCGGAGTTCTTCGACCGCACTCACCGCGTCGTCGTCGAAATCAACTGTCCGCCCACCCAGTAAGGACTCCAGCTCATCAATGTTTAACTTTAGCCAATCGACCCCCTGCGCCCAGCGCTTAATCAACTCCATCGAAGCGTATGGAGGACGCAAATTGACGTCGAAAAATCGCTTTGCAGTTGAGCGCTCGATCAGTGATTCAAAAGTCGCGCGGCTGCGTTCACTGCGCAGCGCCAGCAGACCGTGGTAAATGAGCTCAGTGGCCGCCCAGCCATCGTCTTGTACGTAGTCCCAAGCGCGTTCTTCGCAAATATCGTAGTTCGGCTCATCCTCCTCGACCGTAACTTGCACCACACCCGTGGCGTGCGGCGAATCAAGCTGCAGTCCATCGGTCGCCATCTGCCAATCCACCATTTTTTGGCGAATCGCTTGCCCATCCACATCGTCGCCGACAGCACTGATAAACAAGGGCGCGTGCCCGAAGCCACGCAAGCCCCACGCTACGTTAAAAGGCGCACCCCCTAAAACTCGAGTCCCATTAGGAAAGCAGTCGAAGAGCACCTCTCCAAACACTACCAAGGGAGCTATTTTTGTTCTCGTTTCAGTTCCTTCTAGAGTTTCAGTGGATAACATGTATAATGTGGGTCTTGAGTTTGGCGTAGCACAGATCTGTTCTATATGTTTTCTATTTGTGTTCTATAGGCCTTCTATTGGCTTTCCAACGGACAAAATTTAATTAATGCTATATGAAGAATCAATTCAACCCTCAATCTGATATCGCGCCTTCCGTCCTTGCTACGGACTTGGATGGAACGCTCATTCCACTCCCAGATAGCCCTGATAACCTCGCAGATCTCGAGCGCCTAAAAAAAGCGCTGGCCAAGGCCAAGACGAAGACGAAGCTAGTTTTCGCCACAGGTCGGCATTTTGAGTCTGCAATGCAAGCGATCAAGCAGTATAGTCTGCCCACCCCCGAATGGATCGTCTGCGATGTCGGCAGTGCGATTTATAAATGCGTCGGCGAACATGGAAGCGGCGAATTTGAAGTCTTCTCCGCCTATGAAGCGCACCTTGAAGAAAATTCTGGCGGCGTCGATCGCGCAGCCATCGAAGACACCCTCTTCACGATCGAGGGGTTGGAAATGCAACCGCCCGACCAGCAGCAACGATTTAAAATAAGCTACCGAACAACCGCCGATCTGGTGAACCAGATCGTCGACGATGCCAATGGCAGACTGGAACAAGCTGGCCTACCGTATCATTGTGTCGGTAGCCTCGATCCGTTTATGAATTGCGGTTTACTCGATGTCATGCCCCTCGGCGTGTCCAAAGCCTACGCCCTACTGTGGCTGAGCACCCACGCCGACTTCCGCCCCGACGAAGTCATCTACTCTGGTGATTCAGGCAACGATCTCGCCGCCCTCGAAAGCGGCTTTCGCGCCATCATCGTCGCCAACGGCAGCGAAGGCCTGGAAGCAAAAGTAAAAGCAAGTCTGAACGAGCGCGGGCTCAGCGACCGCTTGTTCGTAGCCAAAAGCACCGCCACCAGTGGCGTGCTTGAAGGGTGTCGCCATTTTGGGTTGTTGGAATAGGGGCACGACTTGTTTCTTATGCCCTTGGGTGCTCGCTACCGCCTCAGGCCATTCTCTCGTTCGATAAATAGAAATGTCCTAGAGACTTGCTTGATACCAACTAATCCTTCATGTTCATACATTTATTGGAGCGAAATGATAAACGCAGCCAATAAACCACCTCTTTATCAGTTATATTAAAATGGAAGACACATCTGTTGCCGTCATCGGCCTAGGAATCATCGGCTCGATCTGGGCGGGGCACTACGCCTCGGAGGGGCTGCTGGCGGCGAGCTGGAATCGTAGCGCGAAGCCGCAACTCAGCTTTGAGCAGTCTTCCTTGCAGCAATGCACGCAAGCGGCGCGTGTCTTGCACCTTTGCCTCTTCGATGCAGACTCGGTGCGTGGGGTGCTAGATCAATTACTGCCGCAGCTGAACGCGGGGCATATCGTGATCCAGTCTTCGACAATCGATGGAGCCAGCGCGGCCGAGTTTGCGCAAAGTGTGGAGGCCACGGGCGCTCGCTATCTGGAAGCCCCGTTTACGGGTAGTAAGCCGGCAGCTGAGTTGCGTAAAACGGTGTTTTATCTGGGAGGCGACGCGGCTTTGGTCGCAGAAGTCGAACCGCTTTTGGCCAAGATTTCGATCAAGCGCTTCCACATCGGCACGCCCGCTCAGGCCACCACGATTAAGCTAGCGATGAATTTGCAGATCGCGGGCATCAGTCAAGCACTCTGCGAAGCGATCACGCTCTCGCGCGAGGCGGGGATCGACGACGACTGCTTTTTCCAAGTGATGCGTGCGAATGTGGCCTGGTCGGGGCTGGCTGAGCTGAAAGAGCCGAAACTGCGCGAGGCCGACTACAGCCCGCAGTTTTCCATCAAAAACCTGCACAAAGACTTGCGGCTCGCCCGCAAAACTGCCGGTCGCCCGCTGCCTACGCTGGAGCGCATGACTGAATGTCTCGCCGCTGCTGAGGCCGCTGGACACGGCGGCGAAGACTTTATCGCTCTCATCCGTGCGCTGTAAAACGGAGAAAATTCTCGCCCAGACTTAAAAACTCATATTAAAAAAGTAAGTGGAAACGACACTAAGCATCCCCCCTCGCCCTAAATCGGATTCTAGCAAAGCGCCCAATTGGCGGAAAATCGTACGCAAATACCAGCAGCCGAGCCTGAAAAAGAGTTCGTGGCAGATCGTCAACTCAATGGGCCCTTACGTGGCGCTGTGGGTGGCGATGTATTTTACGATTTCGTTCTCTTGGCTGCTCACTTTGGGACTGGCGATACTCGCGGCACTCTTTTTAGTGCGTATCTTTATCATCTTCCACGATTGTGGGCACGGCTCTTACTTTAAATCGAAAAGCGCCAACAAGGTAGTGGGCTTCGTCGCGGGCCTTATGACGCTCACGCCCTACCGCCACTGGACCTGGCAACACGCGGTGCACCACGGCACTTCAGGCAATCTCGACGAACGCGGCATCGGCGATGTGTGGACAATGACGGTCAAAGAATACAAAGCCGCCCCGCTAAAGTTGAAGTTACAATATCGCCTCACGCGTAACCCGTTTATCCTATTTGTGCTAGGGCCGCTGGGTTTGTTCGTGGTGTATCAGCGTTTCACCTACAAGCACGCCAGTCGCCGCGACCGGAATGATGTTTATAAAATGAATGCGTGTATCGTCGCCTATGCAGTGGCCATGAGCCTGATCTTTGGCTTCTGGAATTTCCTGTGGCTACAGGTCGTGGTGACATCTATCTCTGGCGGCGCGGGCATCTGGCTCTTCTACGTGCAGCATCAATTTGAAGATACTTACTGGCGCTCGGGCGAGGACTGGGACTACACCGACTCGGCCATGCAGGGCAGCTCTTTTTATCGCTTGCCGGCAGTCTTGAATTGGTTCTCGGGCAACATTGGCTACCACCACATCCACCACCTCAGCTCGCGCATACCAAACTACCACTTAAAAGCCTGCCACGAGGCAGAACCCTTTTTCCAACAAGTACCCGTGCTCACGCTCCGCACCAGCCTAAAGTCGCTTAGCCTGCGACTGTGGGATGAAGATGCCGGCAAACTCGTCGGCTACCGTGTGCTGCGCGAGAAGGCGGCTTAGGCGGCAGCGCTGACTCAGATGGTAGCGCTGCATGGCCTCATGCAGCACTGACTCAAATGGCAGCACTAACTCAGATGGTAGCGCTGCATGGCCTCATGCAGCACTGACTCAAATGGCAGCACTAACTCAGATGGTAGCGCTGCATGGCCTCATGCAGCACTTCTAAACATCGGAATGCGGATTGAGGCTAATCCGCGCTACAAATGACAGATTAACAACTTGGTCAAGTTGACTAGGTTAATTGGCACGCAAGTGAACATACACGGAGCAAAAACCAAGCGATTGTAGAAGGATCGAAAACCTACCCAAGTAACACCCCGACCCGTTTGACCGCATGCTTATTGCACAGGCGACAGAGCAGAGAATATGCTACCTACTTGAGTGAATCAGCCAGGTAGGTAAATCTGTGGTGAATGACGGGGAGCTGCTCACAGCAACTCACGGATCACCGCCTGCAGCGCTGGGCGCATCGCATCCGCTAGCTCGACATTTGCATACGCCACCCAGCTAACGGGCGTCGTGGTATCAAGCGGAAAGTCGAGCGGCTGGCCATCGGGCTTTTCAATCACACAACCGGCCTCTTCAAGTATCAATGCCGTCGCCACATCGTAGGGGTGGCAACAAAGATTCGAAAGTATGCCGAGCTTCGCAAAGGCCTCAGGGCGCAGGTCGGCGATGAAGCGGTCGTGCCCAGCGAGTATTTCGTAAAACTGGCCACCGGTAGAAATGTATTGATCGTTAAAAACCAGCGGCGAGGGCGAATCTGGCTGGCCGTAGAGCCGATCCCACAGCGCCTCTTCGACTTGACTGAGAAGCGTTAGACCCGCAGGAAAGAATCGACTCACCGTACCGAAAGCGTGGCGCACTTCCGAAGCAGCACTAGGCTTTAGCTCGATCCGTAGTTGCTCAAAATCGCCACGCACGTCGATCGCCACTGCGGTAATGCCAGCACCGCGCACCGCGCTGATCTGGTCGGCGCGCCACTGCCGCGTAGTCGGGATTTCCGTCATCACTGCGATTTCAATATCGGCCAGCGTGTTGGCAGCGCCGCGCTGCGGGGCGACGCCGACCAGTATCCACGCTGCCCGCTTATCATACATGATGCCGCGCGTGCCGTCGATGGGATCGATGATGCATTTTAGCACCGTGTCCGCCACTGGCGTGTCGGCGGGAAAAGTCAGCACGGCACCGTCTCCCAAGCCCTCCATCACGATCTCGACTGAGCACTCGGCCGGCCAATAAGCGGCAAACCATTGCTCAATCGTCGCCTCTGCCACTCGATCAATCGCGTAGATCGTATCCGCCGCAGTCTCTTCCGAAATAGCTGCCAGCGCCTCCATCGTACTACGGCTGCGCTCGGCGAGGATTGCTTTTAGAATCGCTTGCTCCAGTTCGCAAACTAACGCGCGTATCGTCTCCTTGTTTTCCATCACGGACAAGAGATGGCTTGGATTCTATGCAGATGGCAAGGTAATCTCCGCCGACTTCGACACCAGCCCTATGGATCTACTCACCAACAAAACGAAATTCCACAAAGCTCTGACCGCTTGGTATGCCACCGCCCAGCGCCCACTGCCTTGGCGCACACAGCCGAGCCTCTATCGGACAGTCGTCTCCGAGCTGATGGCTCAGCAGACTCAGATCAAAACGATGCTGCCCTACTTCGAACGTTGGATGCAGCGCTTCTCCAACTTCGAGGCGCTGGCCAACGCCCCCGCCGAAGACGTGCTCAAGCACTGGGAAGGCCTTGGCTACTATAGCCGCGCCCGTAACCTCCACAAATTGGCCAAAGAATATGTTGCGCTCGACCCTAAACCGAGCACGCGCGATGCTTGGCAAAAGCTCCCCGGCATCGGCCCCTACACCTCGGCCGCGATTGCCTCCATCGCGCACGGGCAAGCCGAAGCCGTCGTCGATGGCAACGTCGTCCGCATTCTCGCGCGGCTTACCAATGATGCCCGCATTTTTAAAAACAACGGCGAAGCGGTCAAAGCCCTCACCCCCACAGCCGATGAAGTCTTGGACGCTAAAAACCCCGGCGACCACAACCAAGCCATGATGGAGCTAGGCGCCACAGTTTGCCTAAAGCACAAGCCACTCTGCACCGTGTGCCCCGTCGTCAAATTTTGCGCCGCCTGCAAAAAAGGCACCCAGGACGGGCTCCCAAAAATCGAGCGCAAAGCCACCGTGCAAGTCGAGATCGACCGCGCTTGGGTTGTGGCGGACAACCAACTACTCCTCCACCGTATCCCCGAATATGCCGGCCAACTCGCGGGTCAATACGAACTGCCCGAATTAAATGCAGTCAGAGCCCAGTCGCAGCCCCGCCTCATCGCCAGTAAATCGCGCTCTATCACTCATCGCCGAATCAAAGAGCACATTTACCAAACTGAACTGACTGGCACCATCGACGATTCGCTCCAATGGGTCGCCCTCGACGCACTAGAAACGATCACGCTTTCCGGCCCCCATCGCCGTTGGATCAACGAGCTGATTAAACAGACTTGACTAGATTAGACCAAGCTCTATCGCAAGCGATATGAAATCAGTTAACCTCTACGAAGCGAAAACGCACCTTTCACGGATCGTGAGCGAGCTCGAACACGGAGAAGACTGCATCGTCCTCTGCCGCAATGGTGTGCCAGTGGCAGACATACTCCCTCATCGCGCCAGCCGAGTCGGCCTGAAGGAAGTCGACCCCGAACTAGCGGGCGCGAACTATGTAGGCGACCCTTGCGCCACGCTCGACGAATCCGACTGGCCGGAGGCACTACGGTGATACTACTCGATACGCACGCATTCGTCTGGTTTGTTTCAGACCGTTCAAAGCTCTCAAGGTCGGCACTCTCTGCGATCAAACACGAAGATGACCGACTGATGATCTCCGTGGTCACGGCATGGGAGATTGCACTACTCCAAAAAAAAGGTCGGCTGACCTTACCTTTGCCCGCGTCATCATAGCCGAAGCGATGCAAAACAACTGCACCTTGGTATCCAAAGACGCCACAATCGCGACCTACCCAGACATCAAGGCTCTTTGGTGAAATCTCCCGTATTCTTAGTTGGACGCTTGCGAATCGGTAATCCAACTTTCCACTACCATGCCAGAACCTACCAAGTGGACTGCCAACGATTTTGAAATCCGCACCTCGACCATCGAGGGCGCAGGCAAAGGGCTTTTCGCCAAGCGAGCCATGCGCGAAGAAGACACCATCGGCTACTACAACGGCGAAATCATCACCGAAAAAGTGTTTCACGATCCCGAGCGCCCCTTCTCCGCTTACGTGATGTGGGTCTGCCGCACCCACATCATCCTCGGCGAGGGCCCCAAGGCCAACTACACCCGCTACATCAACCACGACGATACGCCCAATGCCTTCCTCGTCGTTTCCAGTCGCTGGAAGACCGCCCGCTTCGAAGCCCTGCGCGACATCAAGCCCGGCGAAGAGATCTTCTTCAACTACGGCGAAGACTACTGGGAGTAAACTCTCGCACCCTTCGTAGTTGAACTCGGAACAATCCCCCTGCACCTTACTCAAAAGCGCATAAAGTCCCACCTATGAATATCGACTCAATCTACACAGGCCTCGATGAGGAACAACGCAATAACGTTACCAGCCTGCCTCGCGGCGATCGATTAGTCGAGCTAGCCACCCTCCGTAATCGCTCTACTCGCGATGTGATGAGCGAACTGGCCGAGCTCGCCGAGATCCCGATGATCAAAAACATCGAGCTAATCGAAAACCCCACTGCCACCGTGCCGCTGCGCATGATCCACGAGTATCAGTGCATCCCCATCAAAATAGCCGTTTCTGCCGACTTAGCCGTTGCCCCCGACGCCTCCGATGCCCCCGCCCCAGATACCCCCATCGCGCTCGCCACCCTCTGGCCGCCCGACGAAGTGATGGATCGCTGGATCTACGCCGTCTGCGGGCGTAACGCGCAGTGGTTTATGGGCGACCCCGAGCAAATCACAGAGACTATTACCCAGCACTTCGGCGTCGGTGCCGGCAGCCTCGACGAATCCGAACTCGTCACCGATGTTTCCGAAACCGAAGAAGCGGAAGACGAGGACGCCGCCGTGATCCGCTTCGTCAACGAAGTTGTGCAAAAGGCCGTCAGCGACCGCGCCACCGACATCCACTTCGAGCCACACCGCGACGAGCTACAAATCCGCTATCGCATCGATGGCGAGCTAGTGCCCGTGCGTGTGCCGGATAATTTGATCCGCTTTCAAGGAGCCATCATCTCGCGCCTCAAGATCATGGCCAAGCTCAACATCTCCGAGAAGCGCCGCCCGCAAGACGGTCGCATCTCCTTCGGCGCAGGCGACTCCGAGCTAGACATCCGCATCTCCACCTTTCCCACCATGTATGGAGAAAGCGTCTCGCTACGCCTGCTCAACCAGAAGTCCAAGCCACTCTCTATGCGCGAGCTCGGCCTCTCCGGCAGCGAAGAAAAAAAGCTCACGCAGGCGCTTTCCACGCCGCACGGCATCATCCTCGTCACCGGCCCCACCGGCTCCGGTAAGTCCACGTCGCTCACCGCATTCATCCGCCTGATCAACAAGCCCGAGCGCCGCATCATCACCGTCGAAGACCCCATCGAGTATGAAGTGCCCGGCGTCAACCAGACTCAAGTGCACCCCGAGATCGGCCTCACCTTTGCCCAATCACTGCGCGCCGTGCTACGCCAAGACCCCGATGTGATCATGGTCGGTGAGATCCGCGACCGCGAAACGGCCGATATCGCGATCCGCGCCTCACTCACTGGCCACCTAGTGCTCAGCACGCTCCACACAAATGACGCGCCCGGTGCCCTGACTCGTCTCGTCGATATGGACATCGAGCCCTTTCTGATCGCCTCCTCCGTCGAGATGATCATCGCCCAGCGCCTCGTGCGCCGCCTCTGCCCCAACTGCTCACAGACAGCCGCTTACGACGAGCGCCAGATCGCAGGCTACCTCGGCACCATGCGCATCCCCGCTACCGAGGCGCAACATGGCCACCTCGCCAGATCGCACCACGGCTGCGAGCGCTGCCGCAAGCTCGGCTTCCGAGGGCGCGTCGGTATGTTTGAAATCCTGCGTGTCACCGAGGAGATCCACGAGCACATCGTCAAGCGCGACTCCGCTCGCCTGATCCGCCAGACCGCCGTCTCGCAAGAGATGGGCACCCTCATGCAAAGCGGCTGGGCACACATCAAAAACGGCACCACCACCTTCGAAGAAGTCATGCGCTTCGCCGAACTCGAAAGCCACGAAGGGTAGCGCTTACGGCACGAACTTCGAACGTTCAGCTTCGCCCGGTTGCCGTCATCCTCTCCTTTGCGCTACTCTACCTGTAAGATCAGACCTTTGAGATAACGACTCTCGGCAAAATTAAGTAAAACCGGGAAATCGAAGGGCTGCGAGGTGCGGGCGAAGATGCGAGCTTCGCGCCCAGCGGCGCTCGCGGCGCGCGCGACGGTCTCTTCAAACTCGGCGGCAGGGGTCGTCGTCGAGCGGCAATAGGTGGCGAGCAGCCCGCCTGCGGGCAGACAACTGAAGGCACTACTGTGGAGCGCTGCGACGACCGCAGCATCGAAATTTTCCGTGTGCGGCGGGTCGAGTATAATGGCGTCGAGCTCGCCAACCTTACGTTCGTTTAAAAAGGCAGCGACGTCGGCTTGAATAGTTTCAACGAAGCAGTTGTTTTTCTGAGCCAGCGCGCCGATGCCTTTGATACAGGTCTCGCAGGTATCGACGGCGACCACGTGCTCGGCTCCGGCGCGGGCGGCTTGCAGGGCAA
>Ga0222650_1000869_pt1 | contig 19317 bp, 17 predicted proteins | sample AntAcemetagen367_FD_179820 | JGI IMG/M metagenome (GOLD analysis project Ga0222650, IMG submission 179820) | Saline water microbial communities from Ace Lake, Antarctica - #367 | ecosystem: Environmental > Aquatic > Non-marine Saline and Alkaline > Saline | place: Antarctica: Ace Lake... | reverse complement strand
CTGTATTCTCGGCCGTAAAAAGGAGATCGTATGTCGTCAGATGCGATGTAGAAATCGCGCCAACTATAATATGGCTCAATAGAATGCACAGCGGTAATTAAGAATTAAAAGTGAAAAATTAAGAATGGGGGAGGAGGATTGAGGTTTGCTACAAGGCTTACGGATTGCGGATCCTCCTTTACAAAGGAGGTGTTGAGGAACGAGACGGAGGATTTAAAAATACCTCAACCGCCTTCCTCACACTTCCCTGTTCTTTCAGCAACTGCTCTGCAATCTTTCGTTCCGCTCCCGTTTCCTCCATTATCATCCGAACGCCACGGTCAACCAATTTGTTGTTGCTAAGTTGCATATCAACCATTTTGTTGCCTTTCACCTTGCCAAGTTTTACCATGGTGGTGGTGGTAATCATGTTCAACACTAGTTTTTGAGCTGTACCTGATTTCATTCGTGTGCTTCCTGTAACAAATTCTGGTCCCACAACAACTTCAATAGGGAAGTCGGATGCTGTAGCCATGGGCGAATTCAAATTACAAGCAACGCAACCTGTGGTAATGCCCTTTTCTCTACAGGACTTGAGCGCTTCAATTACATAGGGTGCGGTTCCTGAGGCGCTTATACCAACCACAACATCTTTATCTGATACGTTGTGTTCTTGCAGGTCTTTCCAGCCTTCGGTTTCGCTGTCTTCTGCAAATTCAACTGCCTTTCGGATGGCGGTATCGCCACCAGCAATAATCCCGATTACCAAACCGTGAGGAACACCGTAAGTAGGCGGACATTCTGATGCGTCAACAATTCCTAATCTTCCGCTGGTTCCAGCTCCGATATAGAATAACCGACCGCCATTTTCCATCTTGAAAACAACGGAATCAATCAGCTTTTCAATTTGAGGTAACGCTTTCTCAATCGCAAAAGGAACGGTTTTGTCTTCACGGTTTATGTTTGTCAGCAATTCGCTAACCGACATTTTTTCGAGGTCATTGTAATTGGAAGAACTTTCGGTGATGCGGTTTTCCATTTTTCAGTTGGGAATAATCGACCCAAACATAGATAGTAAAAGGCAATAATTATATTCTTTAACTTTGCAGCATGTTCACATCACATCAACTATCAGATTGGATTTTAAGTACTGTTGACCTTGAAGCGGGCGACACTATATCACCGCTAAAACTTCAAAAATTGTTGTATTACTGTCAAGCTTGGCACTACACAATATTTGAGCAACCACTTTTTGATGAACGAATTGAGGCTTGGACGCATGGTCCTGTAATCCCCTCTCAGTTTGCAAGATTTGCAAGTACCACTCGACATGCTCAAATTGATATTGAGACAATGGATTTGGTTAAGGTGGAGATAGAGGAAAAATCACTTGAACTTTTAAAAGAAGTGATAGCTATTTATGGAGAACACTCAGCAGGTTATTTGGAAGACCTAACACATCAGGAACAGCCTTGGATTTTAGCTAGAATTGGAGTTGCTGCGCATGAGAGATCCAACAAAGAAATAACACTTGAGAGTATGAAGAATTATTATTCCTCTCTAAAGAAAAATGGGGAATAAGCACTTAGAAAAAGGGTTGATTCCTAAAAGTGCCTCTAAAAAGGCTTTTGCTACAAAGTATATAAACAAGGATGCCAGTTCGCTTGATGGTCTTCTCAGCGTTGGAAATGACAACTCGGTTTTTGTATCAATAAAACATGTTCAGCATTCGTTTCAGTGTTTCTCGGTTTGGAGTCATCCTGAAATGAAGGAATTTTGGAATTTTAGCGATAAAATCCACAACCAAACATGGCAGCAAGTTTACAGCTCGTCTGGAAAAAAAGATAAGGCAGGTTTAGGGTACACAACCATCAATCTAAATCAATACCCCGAATCAGAATTTAAATCTAAGTTCTCTCCAGATATTACTGTCTTCGAATTAAGAGTGACGCAAAAAGCCAGAGTTCACGGCTTTCGGTTAAAATCTGTCTTTTTCATTTGCTGGCTCGACAAAAACCATGAAATAACTTAGGTAGATTAATGAACCGGGCTGTGTATTTCACGAAGCGATTCGGTAGATGCCTTTTACGTTTATCAATTTGGCGGCATATTCAATGCACGCCAAGAAGTCTTCTTTCTCCAAGTCAGGATAATCCTCAAGAAGTTCTTCAATGGTCATTCCTGACGCCAACAACTCAAGCATATTTACAACAGGATAACGCAGTCCACGAATGGTTGGTTTGCCGTGACAAATATCTGTGTTAATCGTAATCCGTCCTGAAAGTTGACTTGACATCTCGTTAGCTATTTATGTAAAGTTACCCGAAAATATTCGGGTATTTCTGTGGATTGGCTTCGCTCATAATCGCGTAAGCTGCTTCAACCATATCCTCAATGCTTGGTTTGCTGAAGTAATCGCCATCCGTTCCGTAAGCTGTTCTATGTCCTTGTGCGGTCAGCGTTTTCGGTTCGCTATCCAAATGGAAATAGCCTTTTTGTTCTTCCAAAATCTTTTGCAGTATGTATGCCGAAGCTCCTCCAGGAACGTCTTCATCAATCACTAATAAACGATTGGTTTTCTTGAGCGATTCTACAATCGAATGATTCGTATCGAATGGTAGCAATGTTTGCACATCAACCAACTCGGCAGAAATGCCAATTTCGTCCAGTTCTTTAATCGCTTTTAAGGCAAGATTAACACATGAACCGTACGTAACTATGGTAAGATCTGTTCCTTCTGAGATGGTTTCTGTAACGCCTAACGGAGTTTTGAACTCTCCTAAATTTGATGGCAGTTTCTCTTTGATTCGGTAACCATTCAAGGGCTCAATCACCAATCCGGGATCATCCGATGCTAAAAGTGTATTGTAAAACCCCGCAGCTTGAGTCATGTTTCGAGGAACACAAATATGAATGCCACGTAATGCATTTATAATCATTCCCATGGGAGAGCCAGCGTGCCAAATTCCTTCTAGTCTGTGACCACGTGTTCGGATAATTAGCGGACATTTCTGACCGCCTTTTGTTCTGTATTGAAGGGAAGCAAGATCATCACTCAAGGGTTGTAAACCGTAAAGTAAATAATCGAGGTATTGGATTTCTGCAATTGGACGGAGGCCACGAAGTGCCATTCCAATTCCTTGTCCCATAATGCTTGCTTCGCGAATTCCTACATCAAAGATGCGGTGCTCGCCATGCTTTTTCTGCAAGCCTTCAAATCCTTGGTTTACACCACCAATTCCTCCAAGGTCTTCACCAAATGCAATAGCTTCGGGTCGGTCTTCAAAAATCTTGTCGAAGTTGTTTAGTAGCACTTCTCGTCCGTCAACTTGCTTGGCATCAGTCGCATATTCTGCTGCAACCATTTTAACTTTAGAAGCTGAATTAGGCGTTTCACTCGTAACGAATGAGTTGTAGCGTTCAGCGTTCAATTCTCGCTGTGCTTTCAACCATTCGGCAAGTTTTGTGGTGTTGGCGTCTTCTTGTCCGCCAAGTTTTAATAGCGCTTTTCTGGCGGTACCTATTACTTCTTTTCTACTTGGAGCAAAACCGGTGTTCAAGCCTTTTGCCAAATCATCCAAACCTGCGGTTTGAAGCATTGGAATAAGTTCATCACGTTCAGCTTCTATCTCAGAAATAAACGCTTTCCAAGCTGCATTTTTCTGCGTTTGGACATTCTTTTTTGCTTCTGTTTCAATGGTGTCGCATTCTTCTACAGTGGCAATTTTTTTGTCAAGAATGAACTCGCGCAGCTTGCGTATGCAATCAAATTCTAGTTCCCAAGAAAGTCGTTCCGAACTCTTGTAACGCTCGTGCGAACCTGAAGTAGAATGACCTTGCGGCTGTGTTACTTCCTCTACGTGAATCAGCACAGGAACGTGCTCAGCGCGGCAGTAAGCAATTGCTTCTTCGTATGTTTTTACCAAATGAACGTAATCCCATCCTTTGGTTTTGAAAATGCGAATTCCAGTTGTGCCTTCTTCTTTCTCAAAGCCCTTCAAGGCTTCGGAGATACTTTCCTTAACAGTTTGGAATTTTTTCGGAACGGAGATTCCGTATCCATCATCCCAAATAGAGATGGCCAAAGGAACTTGCGTTACAGCTGCGCCATTCATGGTTTCCCAAAAATGCCCTTCGGATGTACTGGCATCGCCAATGGTTCCAAACGCTACTTCATTTCCCTTGTTCGTGAATTGAGTTCGTGAGTGAAGCGCCTTGTTTTCTCGATATACTTTGGAAGCGTGAGCTAATCCCAACAAACGCGGAATTTGACCTGCGGTAGGAGAGAGGTCGGATGCGCTGTTTTTCTGCTCCATCAGGTTTTTCCAAGAACCATCTTCATTGATGGAACGCGTAGAGAAGTGTGCGTTCATAGAACGCCCTGCCGATGACGGGTCAGCTTCCAAGCTTGGATGCGCATAAAGCTGTGCGAAGAATTCCTGAACGGTTAGGAGTCCTGCTGCCATCATGAAGGTCTGGTCACGGTAATAACCTGAGCGGAAATCACCGTTCTGGAAAACCTTGGCCATTGCTATCTGTGCAATTTCCTTTCCGTCTCCAAATATTCCAAATTTGGCTTTACCCGTTAGCACCTCTTTTCGTCCAATCAAACTAGCCTGGCGGCTTTCATTAGCAAGTCTGAAATCATTCAATACTTCTTGCTTGAATTGGTCTTTGCTTAATGCCTTTTTTGAACTTGATATTGCTTTTCCCTCTGTCATATTCTACAGCCTTTTTCCAATTTGCGAATATACGGAAAAGGCTGCCGCGAACTCGCCACAGCGGCCTTGCTTTGAGCCTAACTGAACTACAGTTTATAGAACGTTTTGGTAATCAATACTTTGGAAGATTGAACTGTTAGGCGATAAACTCCGGTTGTAAATTGGTTTAAGTTGAGTTGGTGCTGCTGACCTAAAGAATGTGTTACTTTTTGTGTTACAATAGTTTGGCCTATTGCGTTTCGTACTTCAATACCGAGGTTTCCGTTGATTGACTGATCCAAATTGAAGGTCATTTCATTTCCAGCTGGATTCGGATAGATGGACAATAGCTTTGAGTTAACAACAATGTCTTTGGGATGTTAAAAACACACAAACATCATAATCAAACCAAACTAATGTTAACATTTAAGTGTCTGATAATCAATAATTTAAAACTAAAAAGGGCCGCCAATCGGCAGCCCTCTCCAAACCAAATGAAAACGATTATCCTGGGTAAGAAATGCTTACCGTTCTACTAATTGCAGGACTTAATCTGTAGGTGGCATTTATCACTCTTTTTAGCAGAATTTCTTGCGGATGAATTGAAGCTTCTTCTGTTTCTTCAACCTCTTCTCGTTTTAACTCTTCTTCAATTTTTTTCAATTCGCGTTGGCGTTCTTCCATTTCTTCCTCCAAGCGCTTTTGCTGTATTTCCAGCTTTTCCTGTTTTTCCTTCGTCTTGATTCGGATGTTCATGTCATCAATATCAATGTCAACATTAACATCAACGTTGGAGGATTTCTTTGGCTTCACTAAACCATCGCAATCAACACAGGCCAAACCTTTTGGGGTCATTATCCATCTTCTGCCAACCATATCACCATCATACGTGTTAGTCACATTATCTATATCATAGATGATTTGCATCATTTCATCAGATAGATAAATGGTATAGCCAACAGGAATAAGCAACTCTAAATCAACTTCCTGGGTTCTCCATAACTCGTCCTCAGGAATTTCAAAATATCCGTTTAATAGAATTGCCGTGTCATTCGCAGCAAAGCCATAATCTATTTTACTTGATCTCTCAACGGCATCTTGCTTCTTCTTAGCACGTGCGGTTCGCGTAATTAGCAGTTTCGGACCGCCAGTTTTGGCCATGTTTATACTAAGTTCAGGCTTGCCATACAGCTTGCTGGAATTACCAGGGGTGAGCAAATTCAAGTTGAAAATCTCCGTTTCAAACATTGGCTCATCATCTCCTAATTCATGGTTTAAGGCTAGGTTGATAACCTGATTTTGATCTGAATTTAATTGCAGCTCAACAGTTTCAGTCTTACTTCCTTCGCTAGAAAAATCGCTTGCAACAATCATGCTTATGGCAAATGACATGAATAGGCCAACAATCCATAGGCCAAGAAAAGAGAGCCCGATTCCTCTGTTATGAGAACGAAAGTTGAATAGTAATTTGATTCCAAAAAAGGCTAACGCAGCCATCGGAATTCCCCAAACAAGTATTCCCGTTATCATAATCCAGGTAATCATTCCATCACCACCCACTAGGTTGTGGAAAATGTCTTGTACATCAAGCGCACTCATCGCTCCCTCGCTTCCTAGGCTGATAATCGTTGGTAAACCAAACGGTATACCTATTACCGATAGGAGCCCAATAACTCCGGTCACCACAAATGCAAACCCGATAATCTTACCAATGAATTTGATTAAAAGAAGAGCCACATTGCCCATAAGAGTAATGATGCGGTGAAACAGGTTGCCAATTTTTCGTCCTGCACCAGAATTTCCATGAAGATCATTCCATTTGTTCTTGACCGTTCCCAACTCCTCATTTACTCGTTTTTCAATATTGGAAACGGTCACGTTCTCCCCCCGCATTTGCAATTTATCTGCAGTTGTTTTTGCTTCTGGGATAATAATCCACAGAATCAGGTATAAAAGAAAACCTGTTCCAAAGAAGAAGAAAGAGACGACTAATGCCAATCTCAACCAAATAGCATCACCAAGTCCTAAGTAATTACTAACTCCGGCACAGACCCCGCCAATTACCTTATTATCTGGGTCTCTAAATAGTCGCTTAGACTCTGAATCCCGAGGTTGGCTCTTCTGTTCTGTCCAACCAGCGCTTTCCGGGTCATCATCAATAAAAGCTTCTGGCTGCCCCATTATAATAATGACCTGATTTACATCTTCCAATGAAACCACTTGTTTCATATCTCCAATTTTTTCGTGGAGCATTTCGGCCAATCTAGCCTCGATGTCGGCTATGATTTCGTCTTTTCCTTGCGAATCTTTGAAGTAGCTTCTAATCGTATTTAGGTATGCATCAAGCTTGTCGAAAGCGTTTTCGTCAATATGGAAAACGTAGCCTGCAATATTGCTAGTTATCGTCTTATTCATTATTTCTTGGTTTTAGAGGTGGTGGTGTTGGTCACTGCGGCAACAAGTTCGGCCCAAGTAGTGTCCATTTCGGTTAGGAATTTCTGCCCCATTTCAGTAAGGCCGTAATATTTTCTGGGTGGTCCGCTAGTGCTTTCTTCCCATCTGTAGTTCAGTAGCCCGTCATTTTTTAGTCGGGTAAGTAGGGGATAGAGTGTGCCTTCTACCACTATCAGCTTTGCTTCTTTAAGTGTAGCCAGAATGTCTGACGCATACACCTCTTCTTTGCTGATGATGGAGAGAATGCAGTACTCGAGAACTCCCTTTCTCATCTGCGATTTAACTCTCTCGATATTCATCTTTTCTTTCTTAGTGTTCAGTTATCAAACCTTCTCGAAATGGAATTCGTAGAAGAAAACTTCATTGGCTGCGCTTTTATCTAAACTGATTAATGCCAGCTCATGAACCAAAAGGTCTCTCAATTTCTCGTGCGAGTAGTTTGCTTCCATAATCTGAAGCTTTCCGTTTTCGTCAACCTTCAGTCTCACTCTTACCAACCCTTTTTGATTCACTTCTAAAGGAAGGTTCAGTTCATGGTCTGAAAGCGAACTCTCAATCTTTTGTTTGACATCTGTCCTAATGGTTGATGCATCTGCGTGAAACAGTGTCGAAACTGCTAATGCTGCCGTGATTATTAATGGTTTCATAATTTGTATTTTTTCGTTTCTAAGATACCTTGTATTACAAAGTACTGGGTCAAATGTATGTTTTTTATATGGTACTATGCAAAACCAAGTACCATATTATTTATTAACTCATTGATAATCAGGGAGAATAAATTTTTTGGGCGTTCCCCAATTCCGCTTTTAGGCGGATTTGGGTCGGGCTTTTCGCTCTATCTTTTTCCTCAAACTCCGAGGTTCTCGAAGTGTTTGGTTAAGGAAAAAGGATGCCGCTGCAATCCCTAGAGTTTAGCCTGAGCCGAGTCGAAGGGCGGTGCAGTATGCCAATCTCGGTGTAGATGAAATGGAAGTGGCATCAACAAAAAAGAGGATGATGCAATCGTTGCGAAAAATGTCGGTTATGAACCAGTTTACACGAACTACAATAGCTCAGTTCAGGTAAGTGTTTGTTACCCAAAACCTTAACCACAATCAGTATTTTCGGCTTCTCAAGCATACTCAAATGAAGATTAGAAAAGTACTTGTTGCCAACAGAGGAGAAATTGCCATTCGTATTCTCCGTGCATGTGTAGAGCTGAAGCTCAGAACTGTTGCCGTCTACACCTTCGAAGACCGCTATTCATTACACCGTTATAAAGCGGATGAAAGCTATCAGCTTGGAAACGATAATGAGCCACTAAAGCCTTATCTAGATATTGAAGAGATTATCAACCTTGCATTAGAGAAAAATGTTGATGCCATTCATCCTGGCTACGGATTCCTTTCTGAAAACGAAGAGTTTGCACGTAAATGCCGCGAGAATGGAATCGTTTTTATAGGGCCAGAACCAGAAGTGATGGCGCAACTTGGAGACAAGGTTGCTGCTAAGAAAGTGGCAAAAAGCTGCGATGTACCAATTATTGAAAGCAGCGTCAAGGAACTTAAAGATGTGAAAACTGCTTTGTCCGAAGCCAAGCGGATTGGTTTGCCACTTATGCTTAAAGCCGCTTCGGGTGGCGGTGGTCGCGGAATGCGAATCATCCGTAAAGAAGAGGAGTTGGAAAACGCTTTTAATGAAGCAAAGCGAGAAGCAGGAAGAGCATTCGGTGATGAAACGGTTTTCTTAGAGAAATACATTGAAAACCCGAAGCATATTGAAGTTCAGATTGTAGCTGATAATGAAGGCAATACGATTCACTTGCATGAACGTGATTGTTCTGTTCAGCGTAGGTTTCAGAAAGTGGTGGAAGTGGCACCAGCCATGGGATTGGATCAAGGCATACGCAAACTATTATTTGGGTATGCAATTAAGATTGCCAAGGCGGTTAATTACAATAATGTTGGAACGGTCGAATTTCTAGTCGATCCGAAGGGAGAAATCTATTTTATTGAGGTAAACCCTCGTATTCAGGTTGAACATACCGTTACCGAAATGGTAACAGGAATTGACATCGTCAAGCTCCAGATTCGCATTGCGATGGGCTACAAATTGTATGAAGATGAGATTTCTATACCCGATCAATCAGCCATCACCGTAAACGGTTATGCGGTTCAATGCCGTATTACGGCAGAAGATCCAGAAAATGATTTTAAACCAGATCATGGAACACTAATCACTTATCGTCCTGCAGAAGGATTTGGCATTCGCCTCGATGTGGGAAGTGTCTATTCTGGAGTTCGCATTAGTCCATTTTTCGATTCGTTATTAGTGAAAATATGTGCGCATTCAAGAACATTGGATGGTGCTGCTCGAAAAATGACTCGTTGCTTACAGGAGTATAGAATTCGAGGAGTAAAGACGAACATTCGGTTTGTTGAGAATATCGTGAATCACGAAGTGTTCAAAAGGGGAGAGGCTACCGTTAATTTCATTCCAAATCATCCCGAACTGTTCAAGTTTGTGAAGGGGCGTGATCGTGCAACTAAGATTGTCAAGTTCTTAGGAGAGATTACGGTTAATGGAAACCCTGACGTGAAATTCACAGATGACAGAAAGGTTCTGCTCAAGCCGGTAGTTCCCGAATTTCAGCGTTTTGGAGCTTATCCAAAAGGAACAAAAGACCTTCTTAATGAGTTGGGGCCTGAACGTTTTAGTGAATGGTTGCTCAAGGAAAAAGCGATTCATTATACCGATACCACGATGCGAGATGCGCATCAGTCATTGTTTGCCACACGCATGCGTACATATGATATGCTTCGCGTAGCAGAAAGTTATGCCAAAAATCATCCCGAAATATTCAGTTACGAAGTTTGGGGTGGAGCCACGTTTGATGTAGCGCTGAGGTTCTTACACGAAGATCCGTGGGAGCGTTTAGCGGAACTTAGAAAAGCTATTCCGAACACGCTTTTGCAAATGCTTATTCGTGGTTCAAACGGTGTAGGGTACAAAGCGTATCCTGATAATATGGTTGAGAAATTCGTTGAGAAATCGTGGGAAACAGGGGTTGATGTCTTCCGAATTTTCGACAGTCTCAACTGGATGAAAGGAATTGGCCCTTGTATCGAGTACGTCCGTTCGAGAACTGAAGGAATTGCTGAAGGAGCCATGTGTTATACTGGCGATATTCTCGACCCTGCTCGCAGCAAATACACGTTGGAATACTACCTCCAACTTGCCAAGGATATTGAAAATGCTGGAGCACATATTCTTGCTATTAAAGACATGGCAGGGTTGCTGAAACCGTATGCCGCAACAGAACTTATTACTGCTCTGAAAGACACGGTGAAAATCCCTATTCATCTGCATACGCATGATACATCATCGCTACAACCTGCTACTTATTTAAAGGCAATTGAAGCTGGGGTTGATGTAGTTGATGTGGCCCTCGGTTCTGTCTCTGGGTTGACCTCTCAGCCCAATTTCAATTCAATTGTGGAAATGATGCGTTTCCATGAAAGGGAGCATGCAATAGACAGTCCACGCTTGAATGAGTTTTCAAATTATTTCGACAAAGTTCGAGACTACTACTACCCGTTTGAAAGTGGACTGATGGCAAGCACTTCCAGCGTTTTTCAGCACGAAATACCGGGTGGGCAATACTCTAACCTAAAACCGCAGGCAGTTGCTCTCGGTTTGGCAAATAAGTTTGAAGAAATCAAATTGATGTATGGAGAAGTGAACCAGCTTTTTGGTGATGTGGTGAAAGTTACGCCATCATCTAAAGTGGTTGGAGACATGGCTTTATACTTGGTTTCCAATGGGTTGACTATTGCAGATGTACTTGAAAGGGGCGATACGATTTCGTTCCCCGAAAGTGTGGTAGATTTCTTCATGGGACGCTTAGGACAGCCACATGGTGGTTTCCCAAAAGATCTTCAGAAGTTAATTCTGAAAGACCGTAAGCCATTTACAGATAGGCCGAACAGCCATTTAGATCCAATTGATTTTGATAAAGGGTTTGAGGATTTTAAGAAGAAGTTTGATCCTTCTCTCAAGTTCACAGATTACTTGTCGTATCTCATGTATCCGAAGGTTTTTAAGGACTATTTCGCCAAGAAGCAGGAGTTTGGTGACCTGAGTAAGATTCCAACAGGTAATTTCTTTTATGGAATGAAACTCCGCGAAGAAACATTGGTTGAGATTGGTGAAGGCAAGAATATCATTATCGAACTGCTTTCGATTGGTCAGGCCGATGAGAACGGAATGCGAACGCTATTTTTCCGCGTAAATGGTATGACGCGTAATATTGAAATCTTTGATAAAAGCCTAAACATCACCAAAGTTGAGCACGAAAAAGCTGATAAGAGTGATGCAAAGGAAATAGGAGCACCATTACAAGGTATGTTGAGTAGTGTATTGGTGAAGAAAGGCGCAAAGGTGAAAAAGAACCAACCATTGTTCATTATTGAGGCCATGAAGATGGAGACAACAGTTACCGCTTCTGAAGATGCTGTAGTGGGACGCATTGTCTTGGTAAACGGAACATTGGTAGAGGCCGATGATTTGGTTTTAGTGGTTAGCTAGCAATTATGCTCAAATCATCCTTGGTCGTGGAGATAACTTTTCGTCAAATTAGTTTGATTTAAATTAGTCGTTACATGAAAAAAGCACTTGGAATTTTATTGACCTTAATCGGATTTAATGCCGTTGGCCAAACAAGCACAAATCTAGATTCGCTATTTAATTGGCAGGATGAATCTTTAACGCCATCATTTCAGCACTCAAACACCTACAACGAAATTTGGGGCTATGCGAAAAACGGTGCTGAATACGCCATTATCGGCACAACTGCAGGCACGCATATTTTTGATGTGACCAATCCAGCCTTATCATCTCAAATTGCATTTATTGAAGGCGCTTTTACGGGAGGCGCAGTTATTCATCGCGATTATCATGATTATGATGATTACCTCTATATCGTTTGCGATGAAGGGCCGAGTACCTTACAAATTGTGGATTTACGCGATTTGCCAAACTCGGTAAATGTGGTTTACGATAGCGATGCTTTGTTTGCCCGTTCACACAACATATTTATTGATACCAGTAGTGCTCGAATGTACATGTGTGGAGGCACCAAGGAGTTTGCAGTTTATTCTCTAGCTGATCCAACGGCACCAACGCTATTACTCGATTGTTCTGTAGATGTTCCTTTCTGGGGTACTGTTGGCTACGTGCATGATGTATATGTACGTAACGATACCACTTATTGTAATGCTGGGACCAGAGGGCTTTTTATTGTCGATTTCTCTAATATTAGTGAACCTCAAATGATTGGTTCATTGGATACTTACGTTCAAAGTGGTTACAACCATAGTGGTTGGTTAATGCAAAATGAGCCCTATTATGCCTTTGCTGATGAAACACATGGTAAGGATGTAAAGATTATTGACGTTTCAGACATGGGTAATTTAGAAGTTACCGATACCATTGGCTCTAACGTAAACCCCAATTCCATTCCTCATAATCTGATTTATGCGAACGGTTTTTTATTCGTGTCGTTCTATTTTGATGGGCTATACATGTTCGATTGCTCAAACCCTGCCAATCCAACCTTGGTTGGTCATTACGATACATCCACCGAGCTCCACCAAGCTGGCGTTTACCGCGGTTGTTGGGGCGTTTATCCATTTCTTCCTTCGGGTAATATCTTGGCTTCCGATATGCAAACTGGGCTTTGGGTTTTCGGACACAACCTTATATCAAGTATTGAAGAGACTGGCACAGAATCCAATTCACTTGTTGTGTACCCGAATCCTGTTTCCGAACAGCTTTTTCTTCCCAGTGAGTTTACCAAGTTCAATTATTCCATTTTTGATGCAATGGGGAAGGAGGTTAAACGTGGAACCGCTGAAGGTTCTTTAGATGTTTCGGATTTAATAAACGGACTTTTCACCCTGTTTATTCAAACAGAAAGCGGTAAATCTGCTACGCGATTCGTAAAGCAGTAGCTGCTTAAACAGACTTTTATCAGCTTTCTGGCAAACCTTGGTCAAGGTTTAAATTCTATTCGTTCTCGTACTTCGTTTTAGATTAACGATTCAAAATCTAATACGATAATGACCAGTACAGCACCAAAAAAACATATTGACGAATTACATTTTGAACACAAGCTGTGGACAAGTAAGATGCGGTTCTATATGGACGAACTTTCCATCTTTGAAAACCACTTATCCGAACTTGTTCAGCGGAACACGCAATTGAGCATTTTCAGAATCAATTTATTCGTCAAAGAGAAGTTGCTCAGCAGTTAATTAGTAAATGTAAAGACCACGAGAAGTTCTTGGCAAATCAAGCGAAGGATCATCCTGTAGCTATTGACCATGTCCATGTTTTGTTTGCAGATCATACTAAGCTTCGAGACGAAGCAGAAAATTCTAACAAAATTTATGCACATTTGAAGAATTAATTTATGTCTTTCCTCGTAAAATGGATGTAAGCTATTGAGATGTTGGTTAGTAGCCAATGCAATGTGAGGTTGGATGGTACCTCTTGCATTGCTGCCCTCTTTCTTTCGGGAAAGGGGGCTTTTTTATAATCTGGAATCACAAAGGATTGTTACTGGCACAAATCTGGCCAGTCGGTTTTGGCTCTGCTATAACCTAAATCAAGAGAACGTCTTAGGTCTGTACAACCACCACCGTTATCTTCCATAAAACGCTTGAGGTGTCCTCTGTGGTAGAGCGCTTCTGCTAACCGAGTTTTCATGTAGTCAGCTTTACTGCCTTCAATTTTTGAACCTTCATAATCGGCCAAAACATTTTTAATAGATGCTTTGTACTCATGCATCTCGGTTAGATTCTCGGCAATTTCAACCGCTCTATTATAATCTTCCATGGCTGCAGGAAACTCAATCTTTTGGAATTTTATTCCTCCTCGGCCAACATATGCTTCAACGAAATTCGGATCAACCTCAATCGCTTTATCAAACTCAGCCTGTGCTTCATCATATTTACGCTGCTCTTTCAGATTTAGAGCAATGTCAAAGCTTTTCGCTGCTTCTTCGTAGGGCGTCATTGAAGAGGGCTGGGCAGTCGTATCGGCCGATGCTTTTAGCTTCGCTTTTGCATCAGCTATTTTTTGCTCCTTGGTCATTGGAGATGCAGCCTCTTCCTCTGCGCGTGGCTTGGAGTTTATCTCGGTATTTTGCGAAAAGGCAAATAACGAGCTCAAGCATAAAACCAATAGAAAAAGGTGCTTCATCAATTGTATAATTGAGCTGCAAGTTAATATTCTTCACCTTATAAATACGCTTATAACGTGTTGGGTGCAAGCAATTTTGAACAATGGTTTCTTAATAAATCAGTCATTGGTGGATCCCTGACTGATTCGCTCAAACGCTTTTTGCTTGTTCAGTATGGCAACTGTCAGTTCATAATCGCTGTAGCCATAGACCTGATTTTCGGAGAAGTTGCAGTAATCCATGAATTCCAGAAGCTTTGTGCCTTCGTATTTGGTTATTCGATGAACTACATCATCATTGAACTTCTCGTCATTATACTGATTTTTTGCCTTCTCTGCTTCCAAACGATGGAGTTCCTGCCTCATTTTAGCATCCTTACTAAAGTTGCCGTACAAGAAAGATGCAGGACTTTTAAATAGATGTTTTGCCTTTTTTATCTCGTCAGCATCTTCAGTTATAGGAATGGTTCTTCTGTCTTTAGAGGGGCCTTGTATACCAACTATTTCAATGCTTCCATCATCTACTTCCAGCTCCATGAATTTTTTCCTGAACTGTTCTTTTGTCCCCAATGGATTTACTTCAACTTCTGCAAGTTGATATTGGCGTTGAGCTAATTTGACTTCAACGTAATTGGCGTTGAGTTCATTTTCGGTAACGATAAATGCTGTTGAGTGAAAACCTATGGATGTGAATACAATACTGTCTCCTAGATGAACAGGGATTTTGAATGCACCTTCCAGCGAACTGATAGTAGCCAATGAATCCGTGATGTTCATTACATGAACATTGGGAATAGGTTCCTCATTTAGTTGGTTTTTAAGAATGCCACCAAGTAATACACGGTCTTGTGCGAAGCTCAAACTGGCTTGCACTAAACAGAAGATTAGTACTAGTTGAATTCTCATTGGTTTTGCAAAGAACGTTTTTCGTTTCAATGAATTATCGTGCCAAACGAATAGATATTGTCAATAATTGTTAATGATGCTTGCATTTTTGCACCTTCGTTCAATACAACTCTTGAAAATGACACAACAACTGTTCACTGTAAAACCCACTCAGGATTCAACCAAAGAAAGCCTACTCGGTAGAATTTCCTCTGAAAAGGATTCTTTAAAAAAAGACCTTTTAAAGAATGGAGCTCTCTTATTTAGAGGCTATGATATTCGAACACCAGATGACTTTGAAGACATAGCACTAGCTCTAGAACCCGGGTTACAGAATAACTACGCAGGTACTTCACCTCGCAATAGCAGGACGAAATTCGTGCATTCTGCAAGCGAACTTCCTGCGTTCTATCCAATTACGCAGCATTGCGAGATGAGTTTCTTGCCTACAGCACCGCGTTATTTGTTCTTCTTCTGTTTTGTAGAGCCGCAAGATGGTGGAGAAACACCCATCTGCGATTTTAGAAAAGTGTATGAACAACTTGACCCGAAAATTAGACAGGAGTTTGAGAAGAAAGGCGTGAGGCTGATACGGAATTATTCGGGGCCTAAAACAAAAGCAGGAAACGACATCTTTCAACTGAAGAAGTGGGATGAGTTGTTTAAAACAACGGAACACGATAAGGTAGAGGAGGAGTGCAAGAAGAATGAATTGACTCCAACGTGGTTGCCTGATGATAAACTTCGGTTGGTTAATGAGCGACCATCAATGCAGAAGCATCCTGATACGGGAGAAATGGTCTGGTTCAACCATCTACAGGTTTTTCATAGAGAAGCAGCTGCTATCGAATATCAGCATATTTATAAAAGGAGAAAGGATTTCTATTCCTTGAAGTACATGGTGGCACTCAAAGCCATCACCTTCTTCAAGCGTATGTTTAAAAAGCCTGAGGATGAAGCCATGCATATGATTTTTGCAGATGGAACGGAAATCCCAAAATCTTATGTTGAACATGTGGAACAGACAATTTGGAATAACCTTATTGCAAATCCTTGGAAGTTGGGAGATGTATTGATGATTGACAATTTCAGTACATCTCACGGAAGATTACCGTACAAGGGGCCTCGTGATATTCTTGTAGCTTGGAGCGCTTGAGTAATTGAAAATGAATAATTAGGAATTAAAAATTGCGTGTCGGTTCAAATGTTCAACCTTGCCAATTACTCCGGTTACTAATTCATCATTTCTAATTATTAATTGAATAAGTGGAGGAACAAATAGCTATTAATTTCGACCCGAGCAGCCGCTTGGTGCTCAATTTCTTGTTGGCGTTCATCATGTTTGGTGTTGCGCTTGAATTGCAGTGGTCCGATATTACACGCGCTTTTCGAAGACCTAAGGCCACACTACTTGGGTTGCTGTCTCAGTTTATTCTGATGCCAGCGCTCACATTTGTCATTGCTTATTTATGGAATCCATTACCGGGTTTAGCACTCGGAATGTTTCTAGTGGCTGCATGCCCAGGAGGAACGGTTTCCAACTTTATGAGCTCGATGGCAAAGGCAGATTTGGGGTTGTCGGTTACTTTAACTGCTGTTTCAACCTTGTTGTGTTTGTTTTTTACCCCATTCAATTTTGAACTTTGGAGCGGACTTTACCCTGGAACGGAAGACTTACTGAAATCTGTGAAGTTGGACGCTACTGAATTATTTCAAACAGTTTTCCTCTTCCTTATCCTTCCCGTATTTATAGGAATGCTGGTTAGAGCTAAAAAGCCAGTTCTAACTCTAAAAATGATAAAGCTTATAAAATGGGTTTCCATGCTGATTTTTATCGCGTTTGTTGCGGTGGCTTTCATAAAGAACATGGATAATTTTATCATGTATGCCCAGTTGGTTTTTGGTTTGGTGGTCATACACAATCTAGCCGCGTTTTTGTTGGGTTATTTAGTTGGGAAAGCGGGGAAGTTAGGAGAGCCAGCATCGCGGTCAATTTCCATCGAAACTGGAATTCAGAATTCAGGTTTGGGTCTTATTATCTGCTTCAATTTCTTTCCAGAAGTAGGAGAAATGGCCTTGTTGTGTGCCACTTGGGGAATCTGGCATATTATCTCTGGTATGGCTCTTTCTACATTTTGGGCCAGAAGGTCTGTAGAACCAATTTCTTAGTTACTCCAGATGGTTTCTTCAAGCACAGCATTGTTGTAGAAGTTTTCTCCGTTCACATCCGTAGTACCACCAAATCCGCCAACGAAACCAATCGTTGTGCAATCAGCATCTAAAACTTCATCACTTCCATCAGCAATGCAATTGCCCGGTTGTAAAGCGTAGACCGTTTCGTTCTGAAACGCGTATTGTTTAACCGAAGCTCCAGTTTCGCACGCCTCTAATTCAAAAATGTCTATGCGGTTTTCAATACAAAGAGAGCCGTCCTTTTTCTTGCACGAAGTAATAGCTAGAATAATGGCCAACGTGGCTAAAACTGTCTTCGCATTTTTCATTTTATGGATTAGCATTAATCAACCTTCAATTTATCTCCTTTTTTGGGAACAGGGTCGTATCCATGTCCTCCCCAAGGATTACAAGACCCAATGCGTTTTATAGCCAGCCAGCTTCCCTTTATGGGACCCCAAGTTTGCACAGCTTCTATTGCGTAGCTGGAACAAGTTGGTGAATATCTGCATGTTGCAGGAAGCCAAGGTGAAATTGCTCCTTGGTAAAAACGGATGGGCAGAATAAGAATGAAACTCACCACTTTCCGAATCATAAGAAAACGTTGCTGGTACTAAGGAATTACGATGCGCTCTGTAAATGACAGTTCCTTTGATGTGAGACGGCAAAGATAAGCTCCGGAATAGAGTCCAATGGAGTTTAAAATGACCGTTTGAGCACCTTTGGGCTGTCTCCCCTCGAATATAGCGTAAACCAATCTGCCACCAATATCTAGGATTTCAAGCGTGGCATCTAGGTCTTGGCTAAAATCGAACTTGACTACAGGATAGCCTGCACTGTAGTAAATCTGATATGCTTCAAAGTTTTCTTCTTCAATGCCGACTGTGCTATTTTCAAAGCCTACAAACAGTACTTGACTTGCTCCAGGAATGGCAAGCGTATCTGTTTCAGGAGCGTAACATATATCAGCAGGGTTGCTGATGCCAGGAACCGCAATTATTTCTGAAGTCGAAAAATTGTTGTTGTACTTGGTAATACGTGCAGGATTCCATGATGAAATATACCAGTTTCCATAACCATCAGAATCAATCCCGTCTATACTGCCAACACCAGTATTTGCTACTACATTGGTAACAGCATTAGACGTGAGATCCATCGCCTTTATGGAGGCATTAGAACCCCAAGTGACAATCAGAATACGGTTGTTGTCGCCATCGTAAACAATGCCGTTAGGTTGTCTATTATCGAGGGCTGTTGGATCTGCCACCATAGTAGCGCTGGGTGCATTAAGGTTGGTTACGTCAATTTCATAAATGGCACGATTACTAAAGTCGCTTACCCAAAGCTTATCAACACCATTGTTTCCCATACCATTCAGGAAACCTACATTAGGAATATCTAGGTTCATTACTTCGTTCTCGTTAACCAAGTCGTAGCCTTTGATGTCGTTGTTGGATATAACAAACAGCGTTCCGTTCATTACCTCCATGCCATATTCAGCATTGGTGTTGGTACCGAAGTAAGAGAGTCCACCGTTAGGAGCAATCGCCACAATGGAGTTAATGTCAGATGAAGCTAAATAACGGTTATTGATGGGGTCGTATTCAACACTTTCTACACCTGAAAGGTTTTGAGCCGCAAGGCTAAAACCACTTAAAAGAAAAACGCAAACAGTAAATAACTTCTTCATCTTTTTCGATTGGAACACGAAGCTATCAGAATGAGTTAAGCACAAGTGTTAAAAAGTGCCGAAGTAATTAATAGTTCTTAACAGACATAAACGGAAAAACCAGTTATTTTTGATTCAACAACCAAGCAACAGCTTCTTTTTCTTCGGTAAACGCCTTGAACGGAAATTTTGGCGGGTTTACACTAACCAACAGGTTATACAGAATCTTGCTACTGG
>Ga0222650_1000862_pt1 | contig 19407 bp, 17 predicted proteins | sample AntAcemetagen367_FD_179820 | JGI IMG/M metagenome (GOLD analysis project Ga0222650, IMG submission 179820) | Saline water microbial communities from Ace Lake, Antarctica - #367 | ecosystem: Environmental > Aquatic > Non-marine Saline and Alkaline > Saline | place: Antarctica: Ace Lake... | reverse complement strand
GCGATGGAAGGGAGGGGGGCCTTATTCGGGATCACCTGAATGGGATGATCCTCAGGAATGAGAGCGTCATCGATTTCATCACCCGTCTCCCCTTCATCGCTGTTGTTGATTGAGAATATTTCGCCTTCCGGGAACTCGATAGACTCGTAGGGGTCAAAGTTGCCGGGGTAGGCCTCCATTTTAGAGATGCGCGTGTTGAGTCCGGCTTCCATGTTGAAGATCTCCCGGTAGATACGTTGGGAAAGAACTCCCGCGATCGATCCTCCGCTCTTTCCATTGACGACCATGACGCAGAGAGCGTAGCGAGGTTTGTCAAAGGGGGCAAAGGAGGTGGTCCAAGCGTTATGGGTGTGCTCCACGTCGGTTTTTCTTACTTGCGCGGTGCCCGTTTTGGCGGCGATGAAGACGTCCTCAAGGGCGACTTTATTGGCGGTGCCTCCTTGTTCGTTGACGGCCTTCCACATGCCATTGCGAATGACATCCATCTGCGCTTTTGTCATCCCTTGGTCGAGGAGGTTTGCTTTCACGATCGGGATGTTTTCTTTGAGAACCTCGGTTTCTCCGGCGAGGCTTTTGCCGAGGATTCGGCGAACGATGCGTGGCTGATAGTATTTTCCGCCGTTCGCGATCGTTGCGGCAACCGAGCAAATTTGGAGCGGAGTGGCGAGGGATTGGCTTTGGCCGATCGCAAATTGGGCGAGGGTGGCACGGGTGACCGAGGCTCTGGGGTATTCCCGCTTCCAGGCATCGCTTCCGGGCAGGAATCCTGGATCTTCGGCAGGAAGAAGAATGCCTGATTTTTTCCCGAATCCCACCAGCTCGAAAGTATCGACCATTGCTCTTGAGCGAAGGTCGCCAGCGAGGGACATGAAAAAGGGATTGCAGGAACGTTGAATGGCTTCACTCATTCCGAGGAACCCATGGCCGTAGGTTTTCCAGCAGCGTATTTTCAATTTACCGTATTGGCTGTAGCCGATGCAGTTGTGGCCGTGTCCGATCCGCTGGTGCATCGCGGCGGCGATCGCGGTGGGGAGTTTAAAGGTGGATCCGGGAATAAAGCGGCGAATGGCGCGATTGATCAGGGGGTGGGCCCGGTTGTTATTGTAGGTCGCGAATCTCTCTTGGGTAATCGCAGGAATAAAATCATTAGGGTCAAAGTTAGGGACCGAGGCCATCGCCAGAACCTCTCCGGTGTTGGGATCAATGACGACGGCAGCTCCCCGACCGATGCGGCGGAGGACGTTTTCGACGATAAACTGAATTCGGCTGTCGATGGTGAGTTGGACTTCGGCCCCTTCGCGGGCGGGTTGGTAGTCGTCAGTTGCAATGACCTTGTTTCTCTCATTGCGGACTAGGACACGTTTTCCGCCTTCTCCTTTGAGGTATTGATCCGTTGTGTATTCCACTCCGGCAACACCCTTGACGTCGCCTTGGTAGTGCTTGTTCTTGCCTTTTCTTCCGCTGTATTCTTCTGGAATATCACCGGTGGCCCATTGTTTGACGTAGCCGAGGAGGTGTCCGGCAAGAGCGCCATAGGGATAGACTCGGCGGGGCATGACGCGGACTTCGACGCCGGGAATCTCATGGCTGCGCACCGCGATTTGGGCGAATTGTTGGGGAGTCAGGTCACGACGGTAGGTGTAGGGGACGAGTCCGCCATGAGTGAGATAGTGGGATTTGATGTTATCGGTGTAGCGCTCGCCGGTGAGGCCGATCGACTCCAGCTTTGGAACGACCCATTCGCGCACGATTTTGACGATTTCATCTTTGTCCGGCTTGTCGGATTCCGGTTCTTCGGATTCCAGCTCGTCAGATTCTTTTGGGCCCTCCGCATCTTTTTCGATTTTTTTGGCGAGCCCCTCCTTCTGGGCTTCGGCCTTTTTAAATTCCCGATATCCGTGGTAGATGTCCTCGAGATTGAAAATAATTTCGTAGCTGCGGCGATTTCGGGCGAGGACGACTCCGTTGCGGTCGACGATTTGCCCCCGGACACTGGGTTCTCTGATTTCAACGGTGTGGGTGGTCGGGATGTTGGCCACAAATTGCGCGCGCCGATCGATTTGGAATTCGTAGAGACGCGAAAGGAGAGCTCCGCATCCAGTCAGGATGAGGGCGGTGAGGAGATAAAGCCGGAAGCGATACTTGGGTTCCATGGGGGAATTGGGGTTAGTGCTGGTAGCGAATGGTGTGGCCGCAGAGGTCTGCCACTCTGAAGAGCATCCAGAAAATTAAGGGTGAGAGGATCATGGTGATAATTGAGGTGGCACCAATTTGTTCCATCATCCCGTTATCGAGGCTGAATTCTCCGATAATGAAGCCGCGGATGAGGTATTCAACGAAGAGGTAGAGGAAAATAGCGACGCCGGTGAGGGCTGCCGAAAGATACCATTTGCCTTCGCGGAAAAGGGGGCGGACGCCCTGCATGAGGAATCCCATAAGAGTGTAGAGTATAATGGAGTAGCCGAATTTCAGGGAATCGGGCGAGCTATGATAGACCATTTCATCTCCTTGGGAGATGAGAAGAACCTGCTGTGCATCCCAGAGAAAGCCTCCGAGGAAGGCGAGAATGAGCATGATGCCGGTGGAGACCGTGACCGAGCCACAAAGGACCAAGAGAGGTAAGATCAAGAGGCGGGCGTCATACCAACCAGAGAGCGGAGGGAGGAACTGCTGCACGATGCAGCTGAGGAGAAGCAGTCCAATCAGGCTGATGGAGTAAAGAAACATGTCTTGGTCTTAAGCACCGGTTGCATCGGTAATGACGAAGACGTTTTTGAGGTTGGTGAAGTCAACGGCGGGGGTAATTTCAGCCTCGCCGTAAACGGGCCCTACTTCAAAGTCTTCGATGGTTCCGATAGGAATATTTGCGGGGAAGAGTTTTCCCCGCCCGTCGGTATAAACTTTCATCCCCTTGCGGAGGATGGCGGTTTTTGAGAGGTAGCGCAGACGCAGTCGGGGCGTCTGGCCATAAGTGGTTTGTCGGCCGACAACGATGCCGACTTCACTGGTGCCTTCTATCCGTGCCGAGACCATGGAGATCTCGTCGGTGATGAGAAGGACGGATGAGATATTTTCGCCGGAGAGTTGGAGGCGTCCGACCAGTCCGCCATTCGAAGCGAGGACGCAGAGATCAAATTCGGGGTCAGCGTCGAAACCGTCGTCGGTGCCCCGGTCAATCTCGATGGTTTTGCCCCACATTTTGGGTTGTTTCCGAACGACCCTGGCGGCGATGACGTCAAACTGTGGCTTTTTTTTGAAGTCGAGGGCGTTCCGAAGCTCGTTGTTTTCCGCTTCAAGCTCGCGGACGCGAGCGGCAATGAGTTTGAAGCGATCGCGCTCGTTTCGGGCTTGTTCAAGGCGCTTTTCGAGATCTTCGGAGTGTTCGACTTCTTCGAGGAATTCGTTGGCGAAGGCTTCGGTTTCACCCCCCTTTGAGATGATGGGGGAGATCGCCGAATAGTAAGCTCGTTGAATTTGGCGCACTGATTTTTCGCTGAGGGTGAAGACCCACACGAGTCCTGCCGCAAAAAGCAGAATAGCGAAAAAATTGAATGGCTTCATTCCCGGAGTCCGGACGAGTGTTTCTAGTGATCGGAATTGGTGACGCGTTTCAGGAAGCTGATTTCCTGAAGCACTTTCCCCGTTCCCTCGGCAACGGCGCTGAGGGGGTCCTCAGCAACGTGAACGGGGAGTCCGGTTTCCTCACGCAGGCACTTATCGAGTCCGCGAAGGAGTGCTCCACCACCGGCGAGAACCAAACCACGGTCAACGAGGTCAGCGGCCAATTCAGGTGGGCAGCGCTCGAGGGTGGTGCGGACGGCATCCACGATGGTGGTGAGGGGGTCAGCCATGGCATCACGGACTTCCTCGGAAGTAATAGTGATCGTTTTCGGAAGGCCGGAAACGAGATCCCGCCCTTTTACTTCCATTGTCGTTTCCTTGGGAAGGACATGGGCGGAGCCGATTCGAATCTTGATATCCTCGGCGGTGCGCTCGCCAATCATGAGATTGTAGCCCCGCTTCATGTGCGAAATGATGGCTTCATCGAGTTCATCTCCGGCGGTGCGGACGCTACGGGCGTAGACGATGCCGGAAAGGGAGATAAGCGCGACTTCGGTGGTGCCTCCTCCGATGTCGACGATCATGTTTCCTGAGGGGTCCTGGACAGGGAGCCCGACGCCGATGGCGGCTGCCATGGGCTCTTCGATGAGGTAAACCTCCCGGGCTCCGGCCTGCTCGGCGGATTCCTTGACGGCTCGGCGCTCGACTTCGGTAATGCCAGAGGGAATGGCGATGACTACACGAGGATGTGAGCGGCGTTTGCCACTCACCTTCTTCATGAAATACCGCAGCATCGCCTCGGTGACCTCAAAGTCAGCGATGACGCCGTCTCTGAGAGGGCGGATTGCAACGATATTTCCAGGGGTGCGGCCCAGCATGCGCTTGGCATCATCCCCTACGGCGAGGACTTCATTTGTTCCGGCCTTGACGGCAACCACGGATGGCTCACGGAGGACAATGCCGTGATCCTTTACATAGACGAGGGTGTTGGCAGTGCCGAGATCGATTCCGATATCGTTCGACAGAAGGCCAAAGAGTCGTGCAAACACTTTTTGTATTAGGGAGTTAGATTGGATTGAAAAAGGAACTAGAGCAGCGGCGCCGTCTATTTTGGAGAACGCTGTCCTGTGAAGCGGGGACGATGGAGAGCTTGTCTGGGATGGTCAAGCCACATCCGTGTTCCTCGCTTATTTTGACAATGTCCCATGCCATGCCTTTTTGCCTATGATCTGCGTTTGAGGAATTCCTCGGCAAATTGCTCGTAGGCAATGGCACCCGCTCCTCCCCGGTCGTGTTCGAAGATCGTCAAGCCGTAGCTTGGAGCCTCTCCAATCCTGATCGTCCGAGGGATGATTGTCTGATAGAGCTGCTCGGGGAAGTAGTTTTGAACTTCTTCGACAACCTGCTTCGAGAGATTGGTGCGGCCATCATACATCGTCATGAGAATCCCTTCGAGTTTTACGGGAGCGCCCACTCCGGCTTCTCTGACGTGCTCGATGACGTGGACGATCTTGGCAAGTCCTTCGAGGCCAAACCACTCGCATTGCAGTGGGATGACGATTTCATCGGAAGCGGCCAGGGCCGAGGTCATGAGGATCCCGAGGGAAGGCGGGGTATCCAAGATGATGTAGTCGTAGTCGTGTGTTTTGCTCAATTCGACGAGGAGTTGGCGAAGGCGGGCGAGGTAGTCGGGCATCTGCGCGAGTTCGATTTCGACTCCGGCGAGATCCATGTCGCCGGGCACGAGGGAAAGATTTTCGATCCGGGTGGGGATGATATTGTCCTCGAGTCTCGCCTGGCCGATGAGTGGGAGATACATGCACCCCTTGGAGGTGGCTTCTTCGCCCAGTCCACTGGTGGAATTGGCTTGGGGATCGAGGTCTAGGAGGAGAATTTTTTTGCCGCGATAGGCCAATGCTCCGGAAAGATTGATCGCGGTGGTGGTCTTTCCGACTCCTCCCTTTTGGTTAGCGATAGCAATAATCTTCATGGAAATCTTCTGGGGCGGAAGGTGGCCCGAGAGCGGTGCGAGAGGAAGGAAAAAGGCAAGGAGGACGAGCGATTCTCAGCGCCCCAGTTCCCGGGCCTTTTCGGTGGCTGCTTTGACGGCTTTGATGGTGGTTGAGCGAAAAGCTCCTTCCTCCAAAGCGGCAAGACCGGCGATGGTGGTGCCTCCCGGCGAAGTGACCCGGTCCCGGAGAATGGCAGGATGGAGTCCGGAGTCTGCGACCATGCGGGCGGCTCCAAGGACGGTTTGAGTGGCGAGAGCGAGGGCCTGATCGCGGGGTAGGCCTTCGAGGAGCGCGCCATCGGCGAGAGCCTCGATGAAGGTGTAGACGTAGGCGGGGCCGCTTCCGGAGAGTCCGGTGACGGTATCGATGAGGGCTTCCTTGACCTGGTAGACGATGCCGATAGAGCCCAGGAGTTTTTCGGTAAAGTCGGCATCGGCTTGTGTCGCCAGTGACCCGAGCGAAAAAGCGGCGGCTCCTTCTCCCACGAGGGCGGGGGTATTCGGCATGCATCTGACAATGCGGGCCTTATTTTGTGAACTTTCCTCCATAGCCGCGATTGTGACTCCGGCGGCGATTGAAACGACGAGGAGTTCGTCAGGAGTAGCGATATTCGCAGGGATCTTTGAGAGAACTCCGGAGACTTCCCCGGGTTTGACACAGAGAAGGAGCACGTCACTATTGTGAATGACCTCGTTGAGGGAGTGGGCGGCGGTAATGTTATGTCCGAGAGCGGTGATGGCGGCAGGGACAGGATCGTAGGCGAGGACCTGCCTGGCTTCGAAAACACCCGCTTTGATCGCACCCCGAGTGAGGGCGGATCCCATTTTGCCGCATCCAATAAGACCAATTGTCATGACGAAAGCTTGGGCCGGGGAGAGGGGGCTGTCGAGTCCAGGTCTCACTCCACGATTGAGGTGTTGCCAAGCGGGCGCTATTTTCAGAGAAGAGGGATGTGAGACAGTTTGTTTTTTGGGTGGGTTGCTTCTTTTTAAGCGCGCCGATTTTTGCGGAGGAATTTAAGGTGGGATCGGTGATTCATCCCGTGGTGGCAAAGCTGCCTCCGCCTCAGGTGATTGAGGCATTCGCAAAAGGGCAGATGGCCATTTCCGCAAGTTCAGACGAAGCGGCTGCGCATGTCACGCAAGGGATTGCGCGGCTCAATACCTCGTGGGATTTCGAGGCTTACCGGCACTTCTGTGCGGCGGCCAAGTTGGATCCCGATTGCCTGATGGCGTATTGGGGGGTCACGATGAGTTTAGCTGGGAGTCAGCATGAGTTTTTCAAGCAGCGACAGTTGGCGGTGGAGCGCATGCTTGATTTGCTGGAGGCCGAGGAGGCCACAAAAGAGAACCGCTGGACCCAGTTGGAGAAAGGCTATGCGCAGGCCGCAGGTTTTCTTTTGACGGGCGGAGTGAGGGCCGCCGGCGAGACCTTTCAGGCCATCGCCACGAACTATCCGGTCGATATTCAATCGAAACTACTGTCCCTGTTTCTGCAAAGAGACGGTTTTGACGATTCCGGAAGACCATTGGTGGGGCAACGTAAGGCAAACGAGGGACTTCAGGTCATTCTGGAGGAAAATCCGGAGAATCTTTCGGTTCGGTCATTTTGGGTGAGCAGCCAGTCTGAATCACCGCTGAATGTGCCCTTCATCCGCGAAAAAGTATTACCGATTGCCCGTGATCTCGCTGGGAAGCACCCGGATTATCCGCCGTTTTACTTAATGTTGGCTCATGTCGAAGGGCGCTGTGGAAACGCGGCGATGGCGATTGCGGCGGCTTCAAAGGCGTGCCAACTTTACCAAACTTACATGGCAGACGAGGGCGTGACATTCTATGATTGCGAGGGCTGGGTGCGCGCCAAGGTTTATCTCATCAGTCTTCACGAAATGAAGGGAGAGCACGCCCGGGCGATGATTATCGCGGATGAGTTGGCAGTCCTCAAAATTGACGAGAAACGTCTTTTTTCACGCGGGGCGGGGTTGTTACTCTGGGAGGGTCGCACCGCTGGGGCCCGCGCTGTCATGGGCCGGTCTGACAAGGCTTCGCTGCAGGAGGGACAAAAAAACCTTGCGCGCTCGTCGAAGGAGCAGTGGTTTCAGGATAAGTCCTATGCTCTCCAGTATCGTGATTGCCTGGGGTTTTATTTGGCGGTGCGTAAGGCGATCCTCGCTCAAGATCTCAAGGGTGCAAAAATCGTTTTCGAGCTATTTTTAGGCAAAATTCGAGTGATGGCAGAAGGACGAGGCCTTGCCTCCAAGACGAGCACTTACGCGAGTTGGGTTCGTGCCATGAATACCCTGACGATGATGATCCCGGAATTACGGGGAATGTTGGCGGAAATGGAAGAGGGTGCCATGCAGCGTGCTGCGACAACCTGGTATCAGTCAGCGATGGGCCAACAAGGACGTCCTTCAAACCTTCTTCCTCCGACCGTCGATTATCCCATGGAATTACGTTTGGGTGATTTCTACCTGTCGCAAAGCCAGTTTGAAAAGGCAAAAGAGGTTTACCGTGAAGGCCTCGCTTTGCGCCCCAATCACTTGCAGACCCTCAGGGGCTATCATCAGGCTTTGGTGAAATTGGGGCGGAAGGAGGCCGCGGCCGTTATCGAGAAGCGAATGAAAGCGGTAGCGCAGCGATGATGGAGGGTGGGTTTGCTGAAAGCGCGGTCTATGGCATTCATCATTCCTGGCGAATCGTTTCCTGTTTTGTCGATTGCCTTACCCTTGATGAGCCTCTAGGTTCGAGGAAGGAATGAAATTTGGAATTATAGTGACGGTAGCCTCCCTCATGTGCGGGTTGATGGCTCATGCCGATCGTCCCCAATTTAATGATAAGGAAGCTCCGCAAAGTCTCGATGACTTCCGGGCGATTCAGAAAGCGCTTCAAACGAATCTTGAGCGGGCCCGGGCTGCGACGGTGTGTTTGGAGATGGGCGGAGGATCAGGCAGCGCCGTGATCATTAGTGAGGATGGCTTAGTTTTGACCGCCGCGCACGTCATCAGCAAAGTCGATCAGGAGATTACGGTCGTCATGGAAGACGGTCGAAAGCTCAAAGGGGTTTCGTTGGGCCTAAATTCTGAGACGGATTCAGGGATGCTTCAAATTGTTGATGATGGACCCTTCCCCTTTGTTGATGTCGACCTGGAAGACACCACGAAGTTAGGTGATTGGGTGTTTGCGCTGGGTCATTCCGGGGGCTTTGACAAGGAACGCGGTATTAATGTCCGGGTTGGACGTCTCGTGAGACAGGCCGATGCCACGATTCAGTCCGATTGCATGTTGATCGGTGGGGACTCCGGTGGGCCTCTTTTTAATATGGACGGTGAGCTCATTGGAATTCACAGCCGCGTTGGTGCTTCCCGCGAGGAAAGCATGCATGTTCCTCTGCGTGAGTTCCAGGCGCACTGGGACGAGTTGAAAGAAGGCAAATTTATCGGAAGCGGCAGCTTCGCCAAGAAAACCATCCCTGGGAGCGGGTTCCTCGGATTGATCACGGAAAAAGCGGAAGAGGGCGGATTGCGCGTGACCGAAATTTGGGAAGAAAGCGTGGCCGAGAAGGCCGGCCTTAAGGTCGGAGATCGTATTCTTGAAATTGGCGGCGAAGAGGCGACCGCAGAAGGACTATCCGACAAGCTTGCCGAACTCGGAGAAGGCGATAAATTGAAACTTAAATGGATGAGCGGAGAGGAGACCAAGGAAGAAACGATTCAACTTGAAAAACGACCATGAAGATCACGACAATTTTCTTACTCATCGCCTTCGCGCTGCCCGCCGCGGCTAGCTCGCTCCCTTCCGAGCGTCGCAAGAATGGTCCCTTAATTCAGGATGCCCTAGGGCCGGTGCAAATCTCGCTTCAGGAAAGTAGCGCCGTATTTTACAATAATGCCACTTCGGGGCCCTTCATTTACGGCACGATTGTTTCGGAAGATGGCCTGATTCTTACAAAGGCTAGCGAGTTGGAGGAAGTCGATAGCTATTATGTCCGGGTTGGCACTCGAAAATACCGCAGCGTCTTGGTAGTCGCACGGAATCAGGTCTGGGATGTTGCTCTCGTCAAAATCGAAGCGACCGGATTAATTCCGGTCGATTTGAGCAGAGAGGCGAATCTCGCGCACGGCACTTGGGTGGTGTCGAACGGCGCGACGGAGCGCCGCTTTCGCCGACCACGCCCCGGGATTGTTAGCGCAAATAAGCGTGAAATCCCCGGTGGATCTCCGGCTGTTCTTGGTGTGGGTCTTGATTCCAAGGATGACGGGGTTTACGTGAATTCAGTCACTGAGAAGTCAGGTGCTGAAGAGGCCGGCCTTAAAAAGGGCGACCTCTTGGTCAAAGTTGACGGTACCGCAGTCAAGGATCGGGACGGACTCATTGAGTATCTTAAAACGAAGGATCCTGATGAGGTTATCACGCTGGAAATTAAGCGTGAGGAGGAAACGATGGCGCTGGAGGTCACTTTGATGGCTCGCCACAAACTCTACGGCGGGACCACCAGCCGGAACGATCAACTGAGCGGCGGCGAGGTTCAACAATCTCCACGGCGAACCGGCTTTCCCATGGTTCTCCAGCATGAGACCATGCTGACGCGCCGGACGGTTGGAGGGCCCATTTTCACACTCGATAACGAGTTCGTTGGAATGAATATCGCCGCCGTCAATCGCGTCGAGGCTTTCGCCATTCCTGCCGCGGAATTGGGCGCAATCGTCGAAGGACTCAAAAAGGACCTCTAAGGGTCTCCGCTGAATTTTCCGACATCCTAAATTCAAAGACTTCCTGTCGGTGAGGAGGGTGGCCCCGAAGCGCTAGGTCTGTTGCTCCCGGTGCTTCTTAAAGATCTCGAGAGTCCGTTTTCGTTCGTCACCGTGATCTACGATGGGCAAAAAATACCCTGGCGCGAGCGGAGCACCGTCCGCCGGGGGAGCTTGAAGTTCCTTCGGGTCTACCGATTCGAGTTCAGGAATCCACCGCTTGATATATTTTCCTTTTGGATCGAAACGCTTTGTTTGTGACCAGGGATTCTGAATACGGAAATAAGGTGCGGCATCTGCGCCAGTGCCCGCACTCCATTGCCAGCCGCCATTATTCGAGGCGATCTCGCCATCGAGGAGATGCTGGGCGAAGAATTGCTCTCCTAGGCGCCAGTCGAGATGGAGATCCTTGGTCAGGAACATCGCCACGATCATGCGCACGCGATTGTGCATAAATCCTGTTTTAAGGAGCTCCCGGATTCCGGCGTCGATAATGGGAAACCCGGTTTGGCCAAGTTTCCACGCTGTCAAGCGCTCACCTGCTTCATCCCACGGGAGGCCTCGCCAGGTGGGATTAAACTCGAGGTCGAGGGCTTCGGGATAGTGGTGCAGGATTTGGAAGTAGAACTCCCGCCACCCCAATTCCTTGAGATACTGTTCCGAGCCACACTTGAGAGCCTCCTGATAGAGCTCTCGAATCGAAAGGGTGCCCCAACGGAGATCTTGTGAGAGTCGACTTGTTCCGGGAACCGAAGGGATATCGCGGGTCTCATTGTAGTTGGAGACCCTCTCTGCAAGGGCTTCCTTCATCCGTTCGCGGGCCGCTTTTTCACCTCCTTGAGGAAGATCCCAGTCACCTTCTTCAAGTTCCCATGTCGCGAGGGTAGGGAGTGGCAGTGAGACAATATCGCCGGGCGTCTTGATCGACTTGGGGCGGCCGCCGGGTGCCTTCTTATCCAAAGGGAGCCAGCGTTTTGAAAACGGAGTGTAAACCCGGTAGGGATCGCCATCGTCCTTGAGGACCTCCTTAGGCCCATGCAGAGCGGCATCTTGGAAAAGATGAACCGGAACGGGTGATTCCTTCCTTAGCCGGGCTTCGACCTCGCAACCAGAGGGATCGACGTCGCGGTTTAGGAAAAGAGCATCCGCCTTTGTCTCGTCGACCAGTCGGAGGAGTTCTGTTACAGCATCGCCCTGTCTTAAGACGAGTTGCCCGCCGAGATGGTTGAGATTCCCGGCGAGCGAGGAAAGACATTCGCAAAGGAATTGCTGTCGTTTGCCTCCGGTCCAGGCGTGACTCCCTTTCCAATCGCTTAAGATGTAGGTCGTGACAACCTCATCCGAAGACTCGATCGCCGCGTTGAGGGCGGTATTATCAGTCAGTCGCAGGTCGCGTCGAAACCAATGGATCACGCGGGCGTGCTCATTTACCATGGTGGGATCAGGCTTCCTTTAAAATCTGGGAGGCCTTTTCAACAGTCACCTTTGTAAGCTTCCCGTTAATGCGCCGCGAATTGTCGATTAACTTAATAAGTTTGATCCTCGTTTTCTCGGCTGCCATGAGCGATTTTTTTCCGGTTCCGTAGGTCTTATCGGAGAAATACTTGGTAAATGTGGTGCCGGTCCTGCTGACGCAGAGACGCCACCCTTCAAAGGCTGTTGTTTCGTAGGTGAAACGTGTAAGATTTTTCCGCGATTTCAGCATGGGGTCAAGTGTCGTTAGAGTCTGTAAGCGGTAATCCAACTTTTAAAGATTTCACCTTAAAATCTTCTTAAAAAGCGAAAACATTCGGAAACCGAAAGAATCTTTCGGAAATCAAAATAAAAAAGGTTTGCATCCCGACCGTGAAGCTGGTCTTTTCCGCCCCCGCGAGTCTTTAAACCGCCGTCGGTCCTCTGAGGTTCCCTGATAGGAGCCAAACTCGCCAGAGGGGAACCCGGCAACCCACTAAAATAATGTCAGAAGAAAATACTGCTGCTGAAGAGAAAGAAGGTCCAGTCAAGCTGAACCGTTTCGAACTCCCAAATCGCCTCATCAAAAATGAGGACACCGCAACCGATACCTACGCCCAGTTTACTGCCGAGCCATTCGAGCAAGGATTTGGACACACCATCGGAAACTCCCTCCGCCGCGTTCTCCTTTCCTCATTGGAAGGTGCCGCCATCACTTCCGTGCGGATTGCCGGCGTTCAGCACGAATTTGCGACTCTCCCCGGAGTCATTGAAGATGTGACCGACATTGTCCTCAACCTCAAGAAGGTGAAGTTCATCGCCCATGCCAAGGAGCCCCGTGTCCTGAGCCTTAAAGTCGAAAAAGAAGGTGTGATCACCGCTGGTGACATCCAAGACGATAATATCTACGAGATCGTCAATAAAGACCAGATCATCTGCACCCTCGATAAGAAGGTGAAATTTGACGCTGAGATCGAAGTCCAAGTCGGCCGTGGCTTCAAGACCGGTGACGAGAACAAGCGCGAAGGCGCACCGATCGGTGTCATCGCCATTGACTCGATCTTCTCCCCCGTGTCCCGCGTCAAATATGAGGTCGGAGCGACTCGGGTGGGCCAGATTACCGATTTCGATAAGGTGATCCTCGATATCTGGACCGACGGTCGTATCGAGCCTCATGACGCTCTTCTGCAGGCTTCGGCAATTCTTCGCCACCACCTCGATGTCTTCGTCAACTATGACGACGATGCGGTTGGATTCGAGGAGGCACCAGCCGAGCAATCCGAAGAGAATGCCGCGCTCAAGAAGCTTCTCAATATGAGCGTCAACGAAATCGAACTCTCCGTTCGTGCCGCAAACTGCCTCAACAACGCCAATATCACCTCCGTTGGTCAGCTTGCGCTTAAGACCGAGGCTGAAATGCTCAAGTATCGCAACTTCGGTAAGAAGTCTCTTAACGAGATCAAAGACAAGCTCCAAGAGCTTGGTCTCGGTCTCGGTATGAACCTCGATCCATCACTCCTGACCGGACCTGCTCTCGGTGCTCCTGCTGCTCCTCGCCTCGGCGTTGAGGAGGAAGCTCCGGTAGGACTTGCCGATCTTATCGCTCAAAACCTCGACCAGTAAGGTCGTCCAAACCACGCACTTTTAGAAAGAACCAAACTGATGAGACATCGTTGTAAAACAGTAAGACTCCAGCGCAAAGACGGCCACCGCCGTTCTCTGCTTGCCAATCAAGCCTGCGCTCTCATTGAGCACGGTCGTATCCGGACCACCGTCGCCAAGGCCAAGGCTCTCCGCCCCATCGCGGAGAAGCTCATTACCTTGACCAAAAAGACCGACGGAGTGCACGCCCGCCGGATGGCTTTCCGCTTCCTTCGCCAAGCTAAAAGCGTCAAACGTCTCTTTGACGTTGTCGCTCCTGTTGTCGGTGATCGCCCCGGAGGCTACTGCCGCATTACCAAGCTAGGACCTCGTCCTAGTGACTCCGCACCGATGGCCTTCATCGAGTGGGTTGACATCGAAAACCTCACCGATGACGAGGTCGCGATCGAGGACACTGCCGTGGCAGAGGAGGAGTAGGATCCTTTTCTAGCAAAGAATTTAAGGGCTGGCTTCCGAAAGGGAGTCCGCCTTTTTTTTTCTTTCCAATCTGCTCAATCATGATTCCGATCATGATTGCCCAATTGGATTTCGTTTCTTTGGCCGCAGCTTTGTCCTGCTCTTTCCTGCCTTGGCTGGACTTTCAGTGCTCCGAAAAGGTGGTGGTCAGTCAATCGGGTTTTCAATCCACTTATGGCGGAGGAACGGTTGGTCCTGAAATTTCCGCGCTCGTAGGAGACCAGAAAGAGAGTCGACCATCGAATGAGATCGATCCCGCCGTTTTTGTTGAGGGAGCATTCTTTTGTGTTCTTACGGGACTTTTTTTATCTCTCATCGCATTCTTCGCGATGAAGCCGAAGAAAGCGGAGCCCCGCAGTGAATCGTAATTATTTCTGTTCTCCGTAAATGGGGGGCTTCCAACCTTTCTCGGGAGTTCCTTGGGGGCGCACTCCGTAGGCCTCAGCCGGAATCTTGGTGTCCTCAGCGGTTTGAAGGGGGAGGTCATCGGGAAGGTGCTTCATGCGGATGTCCTTAAACTGAATCTCCATAGGGGGACCCACGTGGACCTGAAAACCGAAGATTCCCTCGAGTGTGCGACCTTTGGCATCGAGATCAATGAGGTCGCCGGTGGGATGTCCATCGATCCAGTGTTGGTGGTGATTGCCACGAACGATCACGCGGTAGTCGTGCCACTCGTTGGGCGCGAATTCCTTCACCGGCATTTCGTCAATCACCCAGGATTTCCCTTTTTCGTCCACGATGACTTTTTGGCCGGTGTAGGCGAGAATTCGACGTCCGCGTTCTTCGTAAACCATGCCATTGAAATTTTTTGGGCGAGCCATAACGTCGCATTGGTAGCCCGTTAAAACATCGAGATCGACCGCGGGAAGGATCTTGCTGCGATACTGGATGCCACTATTGGCGCGATCGCTAAATTTCACTTTGACCTGAAGTTCGAAGTTTTGAATGGTTGAGGCGTTCCAAGTGATGAAGCGGTTCATCTTGACCGTGCCATCGGTGATCCCGGTGAGGGCACCGTCCTTGACTGACCAGTATTTCGAATCACCGGTCCAGCCATTTAGATTTTTACCATTGAAAAGTCTTACAAAACCATCAGGTCCGGGGCGGACGGTGACGGCTGCCGAGGCGACCGGGTGGGGTGGGGTGGAAGCCTCAAACTTGCGCTTGGGCGGATCGAGCGGGCCACCGAGTTCCTCGATCCGGCTATTGGTGCGCTGTCGCATTTCGGCAAGGGTCTTGGCGTGCTTGGGGTCTTTCGCGAGGTTGACAAGTTCGTCGGGGTCGTTCTTGAGGTCATGGAGAAACTCATGGTCGTGATCAATATAACGAACGTACTTGTAGTTTTTAGTACGGATTCCCTCGTAAGCTGGGATCCGGTGGCGGACCGCAAAGTGCTCGTGGAAGGTCTCCTCGCGCCAATCTCTGGGGATTTTTCCGTCGACAATGGGCTTGAGGCTCCGTCCGTCGTAGCGTTTCGGGCTCTCGATGCCGGCCCAGTCGAGGAAGGTGGCGGGGAGGTCAATATTGAGTGCTTGTTCAGTGATCACTTGGCCTTGCTTTCCTTTAGGAACGCGTGGGTCGGCAATGATCATGGGGACTTGGATCGACTCCTCGTAGTGGGACCATTTGCCAGAGAGGCCGCGGTTCGCCATGTGGTAACCGTTGTCAGCCGAGTAAACAACAATGGTGTTATCGGCGAGTCCTGCTTCCTCCAAGCCCTTCAGGAAGCGCCCGATGGCGTTGTCGATTCCAGTGACCATACGGTAGTAAGCGCGCATGTTTGTTTGATATTTTTCCTCGGTATTCCAACGCCAGAAGAAGCGTTCGCGGGTGATGCTGGTTTGAAGGAAGTCCGGGAGTTCTTCAAAGATCGCCGGGTCAGCAAGTTTGGGTGGTCCGATGTAAGTGTCCTCGTAAAGGCCGTTGGCAGATTGAGGCCAGGCAAAGTGACCGATGCCGGGCCGCCGGTCACCGTCTTCGGCATGACAGGCATTGAACCACATGTTGAGCGCAAATGGTTTGTCCTTGGGTTGCGATTTCAAGAATTCGATTCCGCGGTCAACAATGAGATCGGTTTCATGACGGAGGGTGCCATCGGGTTGCTTCTTAAAGAAAGGATTCCGACCGATGACTTCCATCTCGTCGAAGTGGTCCTTACGCTTGAAGGATCCTTGTCCGCTGAAATGCCACTTGCCATAGTATCCGGTGCGGTAGTTGTTTTGCCGAAGTAAGTCCGAGTAGAGGACCGCGACCGCTTCGTCGGTGGCCCGATCGCCCTTGCCGGGGTCGCGGTAGCTCCGTGCCGTCATCCCGGTGAGGATGGAGGTGCGGCTGGCCCAGCAGATCGGGTGGCTCACGAAGGCTTGTTTGAATTGCGTGCCACGCTTTGCGAGGCCGTCAATATTGGGCGTCTTGACGACGGGATTCCCGTAACAGCCGAGAGTGCTGACTGTTTGATCGTCGGTGAAGAAGAAGACGATGTTGGGTTGCTTCGCTGGGAGAACGGACGAACCAGCGGAGAGCAGGATGAGGAAAGGGGTTAAGAAAGCTTTCATGGGACTTGGGGCAAGCTACCGAATGGGGACCTTGATGGCGAAGCTCAAATACCCGGTCAGCGGTGATAACTTTCACCTCTCTTTGTAGTGGTTGGGTGGAAGGGAGAAATCTATGATCCCAAATCGAATGAGTAGTTTCTCTTTCTGCAACGAAATCTCACCGAGGTGGAAAGCTAGGTCAGCGCCTCACGGCGGGCCTACAATGCGGCGGTGACAGACTGGAACGTGGGCGTGGAGGCTTTCCCAGGAGTGCTTTTCGCAAAAGTCTTCAACTTTGAACGGGCCGATTGGTTTGAGGTGAGAGCGTCCGAACGTGAGAACGTGGAGGTCTCGCGATGAACAGGTGGGATCTCGACCGGGCCCTCGATGCCGTTTCGAACGAGATTGAGGCGCTGGAACGAGTGCGCCGGGAAGTGGTCTCAAAGCGGAGCGAGCCAAAAATGACCTATGTGCCCGAGCAGGGGATATCCGAGGCCGTCTTTAATGAGTCGGGTCTTTTTAGCGGTGATCCCGATCGCTATTCCTGTGAAGATTTGATTCATAGGTTGGCCCAAGGGGATGTTTTTCGAAGTCCACGCGGAGGAGAAGCATCCTTCAACCGATTCCAAAGGGAACACCTCGACGCGATGGGAGAAGGCCTCAGGGTGGTCTTTGGTAACTCGCATCTCTGGATCGCCATTCCGAACAAGACCAACTGGTTTGAAGGAGACCTCTTCAAACCCGCGGGCGATCGTTCGCAGGCCGCTCTCTTGATGGGACAATTAAAGAGTTGTTTTGAGATTGTGGAGGAGCTGAATCTGAACACGCGGATCGGGATAAAAAATAGGAGCCTCGGGGTTGCTTGGCTCTCGGAGAGATGAGAAAGGCGTGAACTCGGTGTTAAAGATTCCCTTTCTTCAATTCGCTGATGGCGTAGTTGGCGGCACGGGCGGTCAGGGCCATGTAGGTCAAAGAGGGATTTTGGCAGCCCGCGGAGACCATGGCGGCGCCGTCGGTGCAGAAAACGTTTTCAGCACCCCAAACCTGATTGTGTTTGTTGAGGACGGATTCTTGCGGTGTCCCACCCATCCGGGCGGTGCCCATTTCGTGGATGCCGAGACCGATGTTGGGTTTGCCATTGAAGGTCCCGACAGTCTTGAGTCCCAGAGCCTCGAGCATTTCGCCAGCATCGCTGGCCATGTCCTCGCGCATCTTGAATTCGTTTTCCTTGAACTCCGCATCGGCGACGACGAGAGGAAGGCCCCACTTGTCGGTCTTTTCCTTACTGAGAGTGATGCGGTTATCTTCGTAGGGGAGGCATTCGCCAAAGCCACCGAGGGAGAGTCGCCACGGGCCGAAGGAGGTGAGTTCTTTCTTGAACTCCGCTCCGAATCCTTCGATCCCTCGATTCCAGTGCGCGCGCATCCCGCCGCCTTGGTCGCCGAAGCCGCGGAGGTAATCGCCCTTGGCTTTCTCGCTGATGTTCCGGAAGCGCGGAATGTAGAATCCATTGGGACGACGACCATAGTGGATCTTGTCCTTGTGGGTATCGAGGGTTGCGCTTGCTCCGGCCCCAAGGTGGTGGTCCATGAGGTAGCCCCCGAGTGATCCGCTTTCGTCCATCCCGTTTGGAAACCGCTTGGATTTGGAATTCATGAGAATGGCGGTGGAAGCGATGGTGGAGGCGTTCAGAAAGATGACCTTGGCGTAATACTCGATCGTTTCGAAGGTGATTTCATCGATCAGGCGAACTCCGATCGCCTTCTCTGCTTTGTCCTCATAGATCACCGATTCGACGATAGAGTGCGGACGCAGGGTCATTTTACCGGTATTGGCGGCGGCCTTGAGCGTGGCGGCCTGGCTGCTGAAGTAGGCTCCGAATGGGCAGCCGCGGCGGCAAAGGTTGCGGTATTGGCAGCTGGCGCGACCGAGGGCAATTTATTCCTCCGTGGGAGCCGTCAGGTGTGCCACCCGTCCGGGAATCAGGGTGCGTCCTTTCCATTTTGCTTCGATGGCTGCTTTTAGGTCGAGCTCGGGCGGGGTGAGGTCCATCGGTGGTTGGAATTCACTGTCCGGGAGTTGCGCGAGTCCTTCTTTCGAGCCACTAATCTCTACAAATTTCTCGACGTAGGAATACCAAGGTGCCAATTCATGGTATGAGATCGGCCAAGGGATGGAGACCCCTTCTTTGGCATTCGATTCCATCATGGGGCTGAGGCGATGGGTTTGCTTCCCCCACATCAGGGAGCGCCCACCGGTGTGGTAGCCGCGCATCCAGTCAAAACGTTTTTTCTCCTCGTAGGGGTGGTCTTTGTCGTCGACAAAAAGATAGCCAGCCTCGGGCTTCACGGTGTATTCGGTGCGAGCCTGCTTCTCCTGCTGCTTGAGCATCTCGCGCGATGGCTTGTTCATCCAGTTGAGCTGCCAGGGCATCGAGTTTGTCGTTTTGTAATCGACGATGTGTTTGACGTCGTGTCCCCGTTCCAGAACGAAAGTTTTGAGGCCCTTTTCGGTCAGTTCCTTGGCGGCCCAGCACCCTAAGATGCCGGAGCCCACGACGATGGCATCTTAGGGGGCTGGGCGGCTTTTCCTTTAGTATTGAGAGTCATTGTTGATGAAAGGGTTCGGATTAGAGGGCCCAGGCTTTTTGTCCGGGTTTCAGAGGCATGGAGGCGACCCATTTGCCGGGAACGGGTCTAACGACGCAAAGATACCTAAAGTTCCATAGGAGCCAACGTATCCTTGCGAGACCATACCGGGTTCTGGATTCCATCAAGAAAGACCTCCCCAAGCCTTCAGAATCGATGCTGGAGCGGTTTTGACCGATTCAGTGGGACATTCATATCCCAGGATCGGTGTAGAAAAGTTTCAGCATTTGGTGCCCCAAATTACAGCTAACCGAGCCACCGCTTCTCGCCAGGGGACCTCTCGATAAAGTGCTACACGGAGCCACCGGATAAATCGTTGCGTCCTCTGA
>Ga0222650_1000861_pt1 | contig 19409 bp, 13 predicted proteins | sample AntAcemetagen367_FD_179820 | JGI IMG/M metagenome (GOLD analysis project Ga0222650, IMG submission 179820) | Saline water microbial communities from Ace Lake, Antarctica - #367 | ecosystem: Environmental > Aquatic > Non-marine Saline and Alkaline > Saline | place: Antarctica: Ace Lake... | reverse complement strand
CCGCGGGCGCGGGCTTGGATGTTTTCCTCGGTGACGTCGGCGGCGAGGCCTTTGAAGAGTGGGGCGAGTGCGGTCTCGGCGGCGGCGACGGTTTCGGCAATGCTGACTTGGTGGTATTCGATGCCGAGGTTTTTAGCGAGGGCGGCGGCGTCGTCGCGGCTGTGCTGGCTGGAAATAGCGGAGGGCAGGGCGACGCCGATTACGTTTTCGGAGCCAAAGGCTTCGGCCGCGAGGGCAGCCACGACTGCGGAGTCGATGCCGCCGCTGAGGCCGATGAGTGCTTTTTTGAAGCCGCTCTTGTGGGCGTAATCGCGCAGGCCGAGCACGATGGCATCGTGGGTGGCGGCGTTGCCCTTAAGATTGAAATATTCAGAGACGTAGCCGGCGGGATTTTCGAGATCGATGATGCGATTCTCGGCGCGGAAGGCGGCGAGACCGGCGATGAGGCCGAGCTCGGGGTGGGCGGCGAGGCTGCCGCCGTCGAAGATGAGCTCATCGTTTCCACCGACGGCGTTGCAATACACGGCGGGGCAGCCGCAGCGCTCGGCGGCGTCTTGCACGAGTGGCTCGCGGGCTTCGTTTTTGCCCTCGTGCCAAGGGCTGGCGGAGAGGTTGAGCAGCAGATCGATCTTTTGCTCGGCGAGCACGCCGACGGGGTCTTGGCAGTAGCGGCGGCTGGTCTTGAGGTCGGGACTTGTCCAAATATCTTCGCAAATGGTGAGGCCGACTTTGAGGCCGTGCCACTCGTGCACGGTGGGGCTTTCGGCTGGCTCGAAGTAGCGCTCTTCGTCGAAAACATCGTAGCTGGGGAGCAGCGACTTGCGTCCGACGACTTTGATCTCGCCGGACTCGCACCAGGCGGCGGCATTGTAAAAGGGGCGGCCGGTGATGCAGGGGCCGCGATCTTGTGCAAAGCCGATGATGGCAGGCACGCTGCCGATCTGGGCGGCGATGGCGTCGAGCGCATCTTCGGTGTCGCTGACGAAGCGTGACTTAAACAGCAGGTCGCGGGGCGGATAGCCGCAGACGGCTAGCTCGGGGAAGAGCACTAGCTCGGCTCCATCGGCGACGAGCGCCTGATACGCATCCAGGATGAGCTGTGAGTTGCCAGCGAGGTCGCCGACAGTGGTATTGATTTGTGCGATGCCAATTTTCATAGTAGAAATTATTTTTTAAACAATTGTTTGAACTGCGACTTGCAAATGCAAGACTTGAAGGGATAGTCGTGAATTCTTGCGAATGGGCAAGACACACGACTATTTTCCAATGTATAGAGAATACAAGACTTTCGCTACTTTTGTGGCTTTTTGCCTGAGCATTTTTGCTGTGCCTGTGAGCGGGAGCGAGGACGTGGGCGCCGATTCCGTCGCTGTGGTGGTGGGCGCTGCCGTTGCCGAGCCGTCGCCGTCGCTGCCGTCGCCGCCGCTGCCGTCGCCGTCGCCGCCGCTGCCATCGCCGTCGCCGTCGTCGCCGGCGCCGCTGCATTTGAGCGTGGATGATGTGATTGAGCGGGTGAAGAGCCTGAATCTGGATCTATTGATTCGCAAGGAGGGCGTGCAACGTGCTCTGGCGCAGAGCTACCAGCGGCGGGCTGCGCTGTTACCACAATTTTCTGCACGTGCGCAGCAGACGAGGCAGCAGTTGGCGCGTGGCTTTACCTCGGAGCAGTTTGATGCGCCTCCGTTTAATTCGTTTGGTTCTCGGATCGAGGCTTCGGTGTCTGTCTTCGATACGCGGCACTATGCGGAGTTTAAGATCGCTCAGCTGAATTACACGATTGAACAGATGGACTATGCGGTGGCGACACAGGACATTTTGGAGCAGGCGATCATGCTCTACTTCACCCATCTGCGCGATTTGCAGAGTGTGGAAATTGCGCTGGCTAACTTGAAGCGCGAGCAAGAGCTGCTCGACCTGGCGCAGCAACAGTTTGATGCGGGCGCGGCAATCAGAATCGATGTGACGCGTGCCGAGGTGCGTATGGCGGTGGAGCGGCGCGCTTTGATGGAGGCCGAGATTTCAGTGGAGGATTCGATCATGGCTTTGAAGGCCTTGCTGGATCTCGATCTAGATCAAGCGCTCGAGCTGGATCGTGGTGTAATCGAAGCGCTCAATGCGCCGCTTTCGGCGCAGGATTACAGCTCGATGGAGGTATTGACTGAGTTGCGCCCAGAATTGCAGAGCCAGCAAAAATCGCTCAGCCAAGCGGAGTTAGCCAAAAGAGCGGTGGGCTGGCAGCGCCTGCCGACTGTCGAGCTGTTTGCGGACTGGGGCTATGATACTAGCCGCGTCTTTGATGGCGAAGAAGGGGAGGCTTGGCTAGTCGGCCTGCGGGCGACAATGCCGATCTGGGAGGGCGGGCGCATCGCAGCAGAAAAGCGCGAGGCCACATCTGCCGTACGCCAAAACGAATACCAGATGCGCAACTTGCGCAATCGGATCGAGCGCGAGTTTAAATTTTCAATGTTAGAGATGGGCTCCCGCCACGCGCAGATCAATATCGCGACGGATGAAATACGGCTGGGGCACGACGAAGTGGATCAAGCACGTGAGCGCTATCAAGAGGGCTTGGGGGATAATCTTGAGCTGATTGAAGCGCAGATACGTTTGGCTGAAGCCGAGCGTAGCCACCTGCGAGCGGTCTATCTCTATGGGCTGAGCCGTTTGGCTTTTGTGCGGTCGATCGGTTCAGTCGAGCGGATATTGGAGTGAGGCTGATGGCGGATCACCCGAAACATTTTTACCTAGCTTCCGCTTCGCCACGTCGAGCGCAGCTTTTGCAGCAGATGGGGCTGCGCTTTGAGATACGCCCGACCCATGTCGAGGAGGACGATTCTGGCAGTCATGGGCCGGAGCGGATGGTTTTAGAAAACGCCCAATTGAAGGCGGCCACATTGGCGGCGCGTGCGCCCGAGGCGCTGGTGCTGGGCTCGGATACCACGGTGGCTTTCGATGCGCATGTGCTAAGTAAGCCAGCCGATATGGAGGATGCACGGCGCATGTTGCGGATGCTTTCCGGGCGCACGCACACGGTCTATACGGCGGTCGCACTGTATTGGGCGGCGGGTGAGCTGGCGCATGTCTTCGTTGAGCGTAGCGACGTGCGCTTTCAAGTGCTCAGCGATGCGCGAATTACGCAATATTTTACCCTTGAAAATCCGCTGGATAAGGCGGGCGCTTATGGCATCCAGACGGGCCGCGAGCTGATCATCGACTCGGTCGATGGCTCGGTGGAGAACGTGATGGGCTTGCCAATCCAAGCGCTGGCGGCCACTTTAGCGGAACTTGGTTTTGATTTTGCGAACTAAGAGTCTTTCCGCTTTTACTAAATTGTGTCCGAAACCCGCACAGCGCCGCATCCGGCAAATCTGTTCTTAACCGATCCGCGCGGGTCACGCTGGGCGACCGCGATTGCGATTTTGGCGACGCTGCTGGTGCATGTCGGCGTGATTGTGGTGCTGCCGGAGCAGCTGATGCCGCGCAGCGAGGGCGGCAGCGAAAAGGACGCGCAATCGGAGATTTACGAGATCAGCCTAGTCGATCCGGCGGAAGCACGTTTTGTCGAGGTGAGCCCCGAAGCGCCGGAGAATGAGCCCGACCGCACCGACCAGTATTCCTTCCGCAGTCAACAAGCGGCTGATGAGAGCCCGCTAGAAGACGCGCTCAACCAGCCCAATGTCGACGGCGAGGAGGACTCGCAAAAGATCCTGCAAGGCAGTTTGCAGCAAGTGCCGCCGATCCCGCCCGGTGTTGACGCGCCGCTGGCACGCCCCGGCGAGGGCGAAGGCAGCGAGGGCGGCGAGCTGGGGCAACCGGCCGAAGTGGCGCTGCCGCAACCTGCGCAGCCTCTGCCCGCGCCCGCTTTCATCCGCCAAGACCCGGTGACCGAAGCAGGGCCCGGCTCGCGCAGCGAGTTGATCGCCGACGCGCCCGAAGTCTTTGAAAACCCCGAGCCAGATGCCCCGATCAATGTCTATCGCCCGCAGCCGGTCACCCAGCAGACGCAGCGAGTCGCCGATGGCGCGGGCGGGGCACCCGAGGCGCAGCCCACGCCGCGCGCGCGCCCGAGGCTTGCGCCCGAGTTGATCACCGGGCCGCTGATGCGCTCGCCAGGTTCAGCCAGCCGCCGTGGTTCAGTGGCGATCGACGCCACATTCAGTGAGTTCGGCGAATACCAGCAACAATTTTACGCCGCGATTCAGACAGGGTGGTATCAAGAAATCGAATTTTTCCAGCCCATCGACACGGCAACGCGCGTGCACGTGCGCTTCACGCTGCACGCCGATGGCCGCGTCGAGGAGGTCGAGACTGTGCAAACGAACGCCAGCGAGATCGCGACTTTCATTTGCGAGACCGCGATCACCAAGCGTTCCCCGTTTCGCCCGTGGACAAAGGAAATGGTGCAAGTCTTCGGCCAGCAGCGCACCTTGCATGTGGTTTTTCATTATCGTTGAACGGACGCAGCGTTTTTGAAGTTTGAAGTTTGAAGTTTGAATTTTGAAGTTCGAAAAGATCTCATAAATAAGGAAGTGAGGTGGCGCGGATTGGCTCAATCCGCATCCCGACCAACTACGCCGTGCTGCATGAGGCCATGCCGCGCTACCATTTTTCGAAATTTGAGATTTTTGCCCTTTTATCGTGATCTGGGTGGCGCGGATTGGCTCAATCCGCATCCCGACCAACTACGCCGTGCTGCATGAGGCCATGCCGCGCTACCATTTTTCGAATTTGAGATTTTTGCCCTTTTATCGTGATCTGGGTAGCGCGGATTGGCTCAATCGGCATCTCAACCAACTACGCCATGCTGCATGAGGCCATGCAGCGCTACCATTTTTCGAATTTGAGATTTTTGCCCTTCTATCGTGATCTGGGTAGCGCGGATTGGCTCAATCCGCATTTCGACCAACTACGCCTTGCTGCATGAGGCCATGCCGCGCTACCATTTTCCGAATTTGAGATTTTTGCTCTTTTATCGTGATCTGGGTCGCGCGGATTGGCCCAATCCGCATCCCGACCAATTACGCCGTGCTGCATGAGGCCATGCCGCGCTACCATTTTCCGAATTTGAGATTTTTGCTCTTTTATCGTGATCTGGGTCGCGCGGATTGGCTCAATCCGCATCTCAACCAACTACGCCATGCTGCATGAGGCCATGCCGCGCTACCATTTTTCGAATTCGAGATTTTTGCCCTTTTATCGTGATCTGGGTAGCGCGGATTGGCTCAATCCGCATCCCGACCAACTACGCCATGCTGCATGAGGCCATGCCGCGCTACCATTTTTCGAAATTTGAGATTTTTGCCCTTTTATCGTGATCAGGGTAGCGCGGATTGGCTCAATCCGCATTTCGACCAACTACGCCTTGCTGCATGAGGCCATGCAGCGCTACCATTTTTCGAATTTGAGAGTCTTGCCCTTTTTATCGTGAGCTTTGACTCGACTTGGCTCCTTTGGTCTTGAGCTTTCAACTGAAGCTTAGAGAATCTGCCCTATTCACTATGTCAGACTTCGTTGATGCACCGCTCGATCAGTTGCCGCTTAATAAAGGCGTTGTTGTGCTTGCGCATAATGAAGACGGGCTCATCGCGCTGGAAAAGCCTGTCGGCGCGATGTCGCACCCGAACGCGCCGGGGGAGAATGCGCGCGCTTTACTGGTGGCCGATTATGATCTGGAGCAGGAGTGCTACTCGTGGACGGATGCAGCGGGCGAAACGCGACAAGCTTGGTTGATCAACCGCTTGGATTCGCCGACTTCGGGCGTGATCCTGATGGGGCTCAATCCTGCGATCACTGCGACGATCAAAAAGGAATTTGCCACGCATAAAGTCACTAAAATCTACTATGCGCTAGTGCGTGGTAAGCCCAGCGTGCCAGCTGGCTCTTGGGCCGATCAATTAAAGAAGGATCTACAGCGCGGCAGCCGCTTAATCAAGCAGGTTCGTATCGTGCCAGCAAAGACTCGCTACCAGGTGATCAAATCGCCCACTGGTGGATTTCCGGTGACGCTGATCAAGCTGATGCCCTTGACGGGGCGTACTCACCAGCTGCGCGTGCAGTGTAAAAAGCACGGCCTACCGATCGTAGGCGACCGTACCTACGGGAGTTTTAGTTTTAACAAAGAAGTGGCCATGCGCGCCGAGACTAAGCGGATGATGCTGCACTCAGCAAAGACGATCTTACGCTACAGTTTTAAGGGGAAGCTGCGAGAGTTCAGCGCCAAATCCGATTTGCCGCAAGACTTTCAAATAGTGATGGCCTATCGGCCAGGCCTGAACAACGCACGCCCGAAGCAAACGCGCAGCCCCTTGCTGGCAGGGCGTCGGTTTAAGGGATAAAACACCCGCTTGCCTGTCGGCTGAAATGTTGTTCTTATACGCAAATGCCGACTGATCAAAAATACCATAGGGATGAGCGTTTATTGATTCGGATTGCGGTGGTGTTGGGGCTCGTCGCGGGGATATTGGCGTTTGTGCTGATGCAAACGCTGGGCAACCAGACGGAAAAAGTATCGGCGGAAGAGGTGTGGGCTTTTGTGCAGGAGCAAGCGCCGCAGCGTGATCTCGACCCTGAGTTTGTTTACGCTATCGCTTGGGCAGAGAGCAGCCTCAATGCGCGTGCCCGCAGCTCTGTGGCGCGAGGCATGATGCAGCTCACCAAGCCTGCCTGGCAGCAAGTGTCGGACGAGTCTTATCGTCATGCTTGGGACTGGCGGACAAACATCCGAGTGGGCATCGACTACCTCGCATACTGCCGCGAATATTTAATCAAACATGACAGCTTTAACTACCCCTTACTGGCGGCCTCGTATCGCTACGGGCCGTTCTACGTGAAGAAGAAAAAATTCAATTTGCTGCAAGTCAGGCAGCCGAAAAATGAGATTTACCGCCGCATCTTTGAAGGTAACATTCGCCCGGTGGCGCCGCCTGAGTAAGTCGTTTTCTGATTTCTAGCTACAGCCTAAACTAGTTCCGCAGTTTAAGCAGCAGGCACATGTGCCGGTTACTTTGACTTTGCCGCTTCCGCATTCGGGGCAGGTTAGGTTGCCTTCGGATTGTGTCAGTAACTCTAACTGTTTGCTGTTGATCAAGAGCTCCTCCTTGGGGATCACGGTGCTGCTGGGGTGTTGGCCTTCAAAGGAATCCTCTTGGGCAAGCGGGCTCATTTTTTCTTTATACCCGGGGATGAATTCCATGCCGAGCTCGCGGGCGACGTAGTCGATGACGCTCTTGGCAAACGGGATGTGAGGATTCTTAGTCATGCCCTCTGGCTCGAAGCGGACGTGGCTGAATTTTTTGACCAATGTTTCTAGCGGCACGCCGTATTGCAGGCAGAGCGACACTAGGGTGCCCACGGTGTCCATCAGGCCGTTGATGGTGGAGCCGGCCTTGGCCATTTGGATGAAGACCTCGCCGGGCTGGCCGTCTTCAAACTTACCGATGGTGATGTAACCTTCCGATCCCGCGATGCTGAACTTGTGGGTGATGGACTCGCGGGTGTCAGGCAGGCGGCGGCGGTAAGGCTCGGTGATGACTTGGATTTCTGGCCTTTTAGCTTCAGCTTTATCTTTTGTGGTTTTGATCGGTGCGGAGCGCTTGGAGCCGTCGCGGTAGATGGCGATGCCTTTGATGCCTTTTTTCCAGGCGTGAATATAGGTGGCTCGGATCTCTTTGACCGTGGCTTCTTGGGGCATGTTGACGGTTTTGGAAATGGCACCGGAGAGGAAGGGCTGCACGGCGGACATCATGTCGATGTGGGCGGTGTAGGGGAGGTAGCGCTCACCGAGGCCGGAGCGGAAGGCGGAATCGAAGACTTCCATGTGCTCGTTCTTGAGACCCGACTGTATCGACTTTTTGGATACTTGGATGTTCTCGACGGTGCCGTATTCTTCGACGTGTTTGCAGACTTGCTCGATACTGGCTGGATCGTAGCCCATCGTTTGCATGGCGAGGGGGATGGACTTGATCGGGATGGTCATGTGGCCGCCGCCAGCGAGGGTCTTGTAGGCGACAAGGCCGATGGCTGGCTCGACGCCAGTGGTGTCGCAGTCCATTAGGAAACCGATGGTTCCGGTGGGGGCGAGCACGGTGACTTGGGCGTTGCGGTAGCCGTAGCGCTTGCCGAGGTCGGAGGCTTCCTTCCATGCCTTGGCGGCGAAGTCGGTGAGGTATTTTGGGGAGCTGTGGTCGAGGGCTTCGGCGTGGCTCTTGTGGTGGTCGATCACGGCCTGCATGGAGGCGACGTTGTCCTGCTCGGGTGGGTTGGGGACTCCGAAGTGAGCGGCCTCGTGGTAGCCTGCGAAGGGACCCTTGAGCGCGGCCAGTTCGGCGGAAGTTTTATAAGCGACGCCAGTCATGGTGGCGGTGATGGCTTTGGCGAGGCCGAGACCTTCGTCGGAGGCGTAGGGGTAGCCGTAGGACATGAGGAGTGCGCCGAGATTGGCGTAGCCGAGACCTAGGGTGCGAAACCAGTGGCTGTTGTAAGTGATGCCCTCGGTGGGATAGGAGGAGCGGTCGACGAGGATTTCTTGCGCGATGATAAAGATCTTGGCGGCAGCGGCGAAGCGCTCGACGTCGATGCCTTCGGGAGTGCGGAACTTCATCAAGTTAAGCGAGGCGAGGTTGCAGGCGGAGTTGTCGAGGAAGAGATACTCGCTGCAAGGGTTGGTGCAGTTTTGGCGGCCAGAGCCTTTGCAGGTGTGCCATTTGTGAATGGTGTCGTCGAACTGCATACCGGGGTCGCCGCAGACGTGGGTGCCTTCGGCGATCTTATCGAGTAGGTAGGAGGCGTCTTTTTCCTCGCAGGGCTGGCCATCGGTGACGCGGCGGGTGAAGAACTTTTTGCCGTCTATGGCGGACTGCATGAAAGCGTCGCTGGCGCGGACGGAGAGGTTCTCGTTTTGATACTTGATCGAGGCGTAGGCTTCGCCGTTGAAGGAAGGATCGTAGCCTTGTTCGATGAGAGCCCAGGCTTTGCGCTCTTCGAGTTGTTTGGCGTGGATGAACTCTTCGATGTCGGGGTGCCAGTCTTTGAGCACGTTCATCTTGGCGGCGCGGCGGGTCTTGCCCCCGCTCTTGACCACGCCGGCCACGGCATCGTAGACGGCAAGAAAGGAAAGGGGGCCAGAGGGCTTGCCGCCGCCAGAGAGTTTTTCGCGGGTGGAGCGGATGCTGGAAAGGTCGGTGCCAGAACCAGAGCCGTATTTGAAGAGTATGGCCTCGGCCTTGGCTAGATCCATGATCGATTCCATATTGTCCTCGACGTGCTGGATGAAACAGGCGGAGCACTGGGGGAACTCATATTGGTTGTCGGCGCGCATCACGACTTCGTGCGATGGATCCCAGTAGAAGTTGCCCTTGCCGGAGTCTTTGCCGACGCCGTAGGCTTGGTAGAGGCCGAGGTTAAACCAGACGGGGGAGTTGAAAGCGCCGTATTGATTAGCGAGCAGCCATTTGAGCTCGCGGTCGAAGATTTCGGCTTGGGCTTCGTCGGCAAAGTAGCCGTCAGCCTGACCCCATTCGGTGATGGTGCCGGCGACGCGGTCGATAACTTGCTTGAAGGAGGATTCGCGCCCGCCCTTGAGAGGATCGGTGCCGTTGTCGATGTCGCCGTAGAAATATTTAGAAGCGAGGATTTTGGCGGCGAGATCGGAGAAGGCTTCGGGGACTTCGATCTTGGCCTGCTTAAAGATGGCCTTGCCCTTATCGTCGGTGATCTCAGCGGTGCGGAAAGACCAAGTGATTTCGTCGTATGGGTGAACAGTCTCGGAAGCGAATGTGCGGGGGATGCTGAGACTATGAGGGGCGGGGCTTGTGGTGGTTTCTTTTTTCATGGGTTTGCTGGCTGTTTTACTAGATTTAGTGGTTTTTGTTGTTTCGATCCACTAGGTGTAGTTAATATTGCTAGCGGGTGAAAAACGCACTGCACGAAGAAAACGCCGCATTGGCTACGTTTTGAGACGAGGTTGGAGCCTAGATTAGTGGTGCTAATTCTGGGCAGGATGGTAGAAGCGACACTCTCTTGGCCTGAGCTTGTCGAAGGCTGTCGCTTTAATGGTGTGGATCGTAGAAGCGACACTCTCCTGGCCTGAGCTTGTCGAAGGCTGTCGCTTTAATGGTGTGGATCGTAGAAGCGACACTCTTGTCGCTTTATTGGGGTAGATCGTAGAAGCGACACTCTTGTCGCTTTATTGGTGTAGAGAGTTTTAGTGAGACTGAAGCAGGCGTGAATGCTGGGCAAGTGGAAGAGAGAAGAGTTTTTTGATGACGTTTTGTCGTGGGGATTTGGTTGGCAATTTTTGATTCAGGCAGTTTGGGGCGCTGCCTTGTTATTCAGCGCCCATAAAGCGACAAGAGTGTCGCTTCTACGTTGGAGAAGCAGTCGGGGACTTGGTTGGCAAGCTGGAGGAGGTTAGACTTTGATCGGCTTTCTTGTTTTTGAGCGCCTATAAAGCGACAAGAGTGTCGCTTTAATTGGGGTGGATCGTAGAAGCGACACTCTTGTCGCTTTATTGGTGTAGAGAGTTTTAGTGAGACTGAAGCAGGCGTGAATGCAGGGCAAGTGGAAGAGATAAGAGTTTTTTGATGACGTTTTGTCGTGGGGATTTGGTTGGCAATTTTTGATTCAGGCGGTTTGGGGCGCTGCCTTGTTATTGAGCGCCTATAAAGCGACAAGAGTGTCGCTTCTACTTTGGAGAAGCAGTCGGGGACTTGGTTGGCAAGCTGGGGGGTTTAGACTTTGATCGGCTTTCTTGTTTTTGAGCGCCTGTAAAGCGACAAGAGTGTCGCTTCTACTTTTTGTGGGCTTGGATATATTTTCGGATCCTGTTGAGCGCGGTTTCGTTGCGGACGATGTGGTCGTAGGACTCTTTCTGCCAAAAATTGCCACTGGTATCGAGGTGCTGGTTGATTCTTCGGGCTGTGATGCCTTTCCACTGCTTGAGCATTTCTGATAGCGATTGGTCGGGTTCGACTACTAAGAGGGCGTGCACGTGGTTGGCTGCGATTGTGTAAATATCTAAGCGGTAGCCTGTGCCGTTGGCGTATTCTAGGCAATCCGCGACGATTTTCTGGCAGGCTTTGTCGGCGAGGGAACAGGTGCCGCTGGAGGCGTCGAGCCATTTTTCGATCTTTCGGGCGAAGTGCTTTTCGTATTCTTCGGCTTGAGCGAGCTTCCACGGTTTGGGGTTGGCGCACAGCCAGTTGTTGTAGTCGATGCGCCAGTTTTTAAGCTTCTCCGCAGGGATGGAATCGGCCTGGCGAAAGGTGACGAAGTAAAGGACGCGGAGCTGCTGCCAGTGTGGCAAGTTGGCACGGGTGGCTTCGATTTCGGCAAACGGATTGAAGTAATCGAAGTCTTTGCCGGGTTGAAGCATGGGGCGGATTGTGAATCGTAGAAGCGACACTCTTGTCGCTTTATTGGGGTTGGGTTATGGGGTGAAAGTTGGAGTAGCCGTGAGGGTTGGGCAAGTTCTGTTTTTTTGGACTGGTTTTTTTTTGAAAAATTAGGGGAGAGGGAGGGTTCGGTTGGTATTTTTCGCATTTTGGGCGTTTTCTTGTTTTTGAGCGCCTATAAAGCGACAGGAGTGTCGCTTCTACGTTGGAGAAGCAGTCGGGGACTTGATTGGCGAGCTGGGGGGTTTATACTTCGATGGGCTTTCTTGTTTTTGAGCGCCTTTAAAGCGACAGGAGTGTCGCTTCTACGAAAAAGCCCCCGACTGGCGTCGGGGGCTTTTGAAATTTGGACTTTACTCTGCGATCAATAACTTTAGCAGCTTCTTGGCGGAGTCGGGGATGACGGTGCCGGGTCCAAAAATGGCTTTAGCGCCCTGCTTGTAAAGATAATCGTAATCTTGTGCGGGGATGACGCCGCCGCAGACGACCATGATGTCGGGTCGACCTAACTTTGTCAGCTCGGCGATGAGCTCGGGCAGGAGGCTCTTGTGGCCGGCTGCGAGTGAGGACATGGCGACGACATGGCAGTCGTTTTCCACGGCTTGGCGGGCGGTCTCTTCGGGGGTCTGGAAGAGGGGGCCGATGTCGACATCGAAGCCTAAGTCGGCGTAGCCAGTGGCGACGACTTTCGCGCCGCGGTCGTGGCCGTCTTGCCCCATCTTGGCGATCATGATGCGGGGGCGGCGACCTTCGTCGGCTTCAAACTTTTCGATGAGTTCTTTGACTTCGTCCATAATGGGTGTGCTTCCGAATTCTTTAGCATAGACGCCGCTGATCGAGCGAATTTTTGCTTTATATCGACCGACGACGTTTTCGACTGCGTCGGAGATTTCGCCGAGGCTGGCGCGGCAGCGGGCGGCTTCGACGGCGAGTTCGAGCAGGTTGCCTTCGCCGGTTTTCATGCTGTGGGTGATGGCTTTGAGGGCGGCTTGGCAGGCGTCGTTATCGCGCTCGGATTTGAGCTTTTTTAAACGCTCGATTTGCGAGCCGCGCACGGCGGTGTTGTCGATGTCGAGGATCTCGAGGGGATCTTCTTTTTCGAGGCGATATTTGTTGAGCCCGACGATGGTCTCTTTGCCGGAGTCGATCCGGGCTTGGCGGCGGGCGGCGGCTTCTTCGATGCGCAGCTTTGGGATGCCTTCTTCGATCGCTTTGGTCATGCCGCCGTATTGCTCACACTCTTGGATGTGTGCCCAGGCTTTGTCCATCAGCTCTTTGGTGAGGGCTTCGACGTAGTAGCTGCCGCCCCATGGATCGATGAAGCTGGTGATGCCGGTCTCTTCTTGCAGGAAGAGCTGAGTATTTCGCGCAATGCGGGCGGAGAAGTCGGTCGGCAGGGCGATGGCTTCGTCGAGCGCATTGGTGTGGAGCGATTGGGTATGCCCGCAGGCAGCGGCCATGGCTTCGATGCAGGTGCGGGTGACGTTATTAAACGGATCTTGCTCGGTGAGCGACCAACCGGAGGTCTGCGAGTGGGTGCGCAGGGCGAGCGACTTGGGATTTTTCGGGTCGAACTGTTGGACGAGTTTTGCCCAGAGGCAGCGCGCGGCGCGCATCTTGGCGATCTCCATGAAGTAGTTTTTGCCGATCCCCCAGAAAAAGGAGAGGCGCGGTGCGAAGGCGTCGATATCGAGGCCAGCCTTAGTGCCGGTGCGGAGATATTCGAGGCCGTCGGCAAGGGTGTAACCAATCTCAAGGTCGGCGGTGGCACCGGCTTCTTGCATGTGGTAACCGGAGATGGAGATCGAGTTGAACTTGGGCATCTTCTGCGAGGTGAACTCGAAGATGTCGCCGATGATTCGCATCGAGGGGGTGGGCGGATAGATGTAGGTGTTGCGCACCATGAACTCTTTGAGGATGTCGTTCTGAATGGTGCCGGCGAGCTCTTCGAGTTTGCAGCCTTGTTCGAGGCCAGCGAGAATGTAGAAAGCGAGCACGGGGAGCACGGCACCGTTCATTGTCATAGAGACGGAAACCTTGCTGAGATCGATTTGATCGAAGAGCACGTTCATGTCTAGGATCGAGTCGATGGCGACGCCGGCCTTGCCGACATCACCCGTCACGCGGGGGTGGTCGGAGTCGTAGCCACGGTGGGTGGCGAGGTCGAAGGCGACGGAGAGGCCTTGTTGACCGGCGGCGATGTTACGCTTGTAGAAGGCGTTAGACTCCTCGGCGGTGGAAAAGCCAGCGTATTGGCGGACTGTCCATGGGCGGAAGGCATACATGGTGGCGTAGGGGCCGCGGAGGAAGGGCGCGACGCCGGCGGTGTAGTCGAGGTGCTCCATTTCTTGGTAGGCATCCTTACCGTAGAGCGGATCGACGTCGATCTGCTCCATGGTTTCGGTGACGAGGTCCTTAACGGACTTGCCGGTTTCTTTTTGAACTTGAGCGGCCCATTCCTCGCGCGTGGCGGTTGGCTTGGGGGCTTGGTAGCTGATGTTTTTGAAATCAGGTTTCATGTGTATTTAAAAGTTGATAGGTTTTCGGTTAACTAGTTCTCGGTTTTTTAAAGCACGCCTAGACCGGTGAGGTAGCGGCGGTTGAGTTCGTAGTTGTCGGACTTGATGAAGATAAAGTCATCCATGCCCGCTTCCTTATACGCGGCCTCGTTGTCTCCGGGGAAACCGGCGAGGAGGACTTGCATGTCGGGCAGGGCGGCTTTAATCGCTTGCGCGTAGTCGGCAAAGTTCGCGGCGTAGTCGTCGTCTGTGCCGCAGACTACGGTGATGCCGGCTTCGGACTCGGAGAGTGCGGCGACGGCCTCTTCGGTGGACTCGAAACCTGCGGGCGAGATGACCTCGAAGCCGCCGGATTGGAAAAAGCCCTTGGTGAAATCGGCGCGTGCCTTGTGGCGGCGAAGTGGGCCAAGATTCGTTAGGAAGATGGCGGGTGCGCGTCCTGTTTGCTCGGCGAAGCGGGCGGAGGCGTTGCGCAGCTTTTCATACTTGGTGGCGAGACGGGCTGCGGGTAGTGGTTTGATGAAATCGCCGGGGTTGACGGTGGCGCGAATCGTCTTGCTGATCTCGCCGATGGTGGCTCCGGCCTCGACGGCTTCGATGAGAGTTGGCAGGAGATCGTCGCCACTGGAATCGACGATTTTGCCGAGGGCTTTCATCACGGCTTCGTCGGAGGCTTCGTCGAGTTCCATGCGGGCGGCGGCGATTTCGCGGGCGCGCTGCTTGCGAACTTCGGCGTAATCGGGGAGGCGTACTTCGAGCTCTTTTTCTTCGAGGTTTGGATATACGTTCGTGCCGACGAGGCTGGTGCGGCGTGCGCCGAGCAGAGCTTCGTTCTGCTTGGCGGTGACTTCGATCTTTTGGGCGATGTAGCCGCTCTTGAGGGCTTCGGCCATGCCGCCTTCGGCTTCGATGCCTTTGAAGAATTCCCAAGATTTTTCGCAGATTTCGTTGGTCAACCACTCGACTGCCCAAGAGCCGCCTGCGGGGTCGACCACGGCGGTCAGTTCGCACTCTTCTTGTAAGATGATTTGAGTGTTGCGCGAGATGCGGCGACTGAAGGTATCGGGTTCGCGGGTGACTTCGTCGAAGTTGCCCACGCACATACTGTCCACCCCGCCGATGGCACCGCTGAGGGCTTCGGTGGTGGTGCGGAGCATGTTTACGTAAGGATCTTTTTGAGTTTTATTATAGAGGCCGGTGCGGGCGTGCATAACGATCTTCTGCGATTCAGCATTGCCGCCGAAGGCTTTGACCACCTGCGCCCAAAGGACGCGCGCAGCGCGCAGCTTGGCGATCTCCATAAAGAAGTTAGGCCCGATGCAGAAACTGAAGCGCATCTGCTGGGCGGCGTCGTCGACGGAGAGGCCGCGCTCAATCATCTCGTTGAGATAAGTCGCGCCAGTGGCGAGGCAGATACCGAGCTCTTCGACCGAGGAGGCGCCTGCTTGGTGATAGGGGAGTGAAGACACGCCGACCGCGCGGATGCCGGGCGCGTTTTGCGCGCAGTAATGGGCGGCGATGGCTTGCTCGCTGAGGAGCTCTTCCATCTTGGCGGGGAGTTGACCGGCGGCGGCTTTGACTGCGATCGGATCCATGCCGAGGCTGCCTTTGACCTTTTTGAGGTCGGCGCCTTGCTTGTTCAGCCATGCGAAGAAGAGCGCGCCCACGGTGAGTCCTGCGCAACCGGTGCGCAGGTGAAAGCTGACCGCGTCGGGGATGATCTCGTCGAAAGCGGTTTCGATGTCCTTCAGGCAGGCAAGTGATAGACCACATGCGGCCACTTCGCCGGATTTGGCCGAGTCGGGGTCGAGGCCTTTAAGCGTGGCGATGTCGAGTAGGACGTTGAGCGAATTCTGGCCGCGCATGAGATCGGCTCTGGCAGCTGCGTTAAACTCGGACGGTGTGCCGTAGGGCAACTCTTGGGCGATTTCCCATGGTGTATTTCGGTTGCCTGTGGCGGAAGTGCCGCGCAGATAGCCGTCGAAGCCAGGGAGCGTCGCGGAGGCGGGGAGTCCGTCGAGCACTTCCTTGCGGAAAATCGGCTCGATGCGGATGCCTTCGGGCGTCTGCTTCGTCATCGCCTTGTCGAAAGGCTTGCCTTTAAGTAGAGCTTCGGCGGCCTCGCGCCATTCCTCTGCGGTGGATGAAGGAAACTCCGCAAGGAGCTTAGTGGGTGTTTTATTTTTGTCCTGATTCATAGCTGATTGGAAAGTTGATGCCGAAATACTTGATATTTTGAAATCCTTGTCAATAAGTAAATTTAATACAAAAAAGTATTGACGTAAGTCTCGCTAATTCTGAAACTGGGTGTTTTAACTAGGAAAAAACTTATGATAACAAAGATAGACCACCTCGGCATCGCGGTTCACAACCTCGAAGAATCCATTAAATACTACGAAGAAGCGCTCGGGCTGCATTGCCATGGGCGCGAAGAAGTGGAGTCGCAAAAAGTGAAGACTGCATTCTTTGAAGCGGGCGACGTGCATATCGAATTGCTGGAGCCGACTTCGCCCGAAAGCCCGATTGCTAAGTTTTTGGAAAAGAACGGCGAGGGCATCCACCACGTGGCCTTTGCGACTGACGGCATTGAGGGGCAGCTTAAAAAAGCATCCGACGCCGGCGTGCGCTTGATTCACGAAGTGCCGATCGATGGGGCTGCTAATAAATTGGTGGCGTTCCTGCATCCTAAATCTACACATGGGGTATTGACCGAGTTTTGCCAAAGCAAATAAGGCCACTGCGACCAAAAACTTCCAAATTTAACCAACAATAGATTATGGCTATCGATCCAAAACTTCTCGAAGACCTCAGAAAACGCCGTGAGACTGCTCGCAATGCGGGTGGTGCGGATAAACTCGCTAAACGCAAAGCAAAAGGTCTGATGGGCGCTCGCGAGCGTCTCGAAATTTTTTTCGAGCCGGGCACCTTTCAAGAATTCGGCATGCACGCGCAGCATACCTGCCATCGCTTCGGCATGGAAAAGAAAGAGTTGCCCTACGATGGTGTCGTCTGTGGCTCCGGACTCGTCGATGGCCGCGCGGTCGCTGCTTATTCGCAGGACTTCACTATCAGCGGTGGTTCGCTCGGCCGTATTCATGCCAAGAAGATTTGCGACCTGATGGATTTTGCCCACGAGTCGGGTATGCCGGTGGTGGGGGTGAACGACTCGGGCGGTGCCCGTATCCAAGAGGGCGTTGATTCGCTCAGTGGTTATGGACAGGTATTTTTCAAGAACGTGCTCCTCTCTGGTGTGGTGCCGCAAATCGCGGTGATCGCAGGGCCATGCGCGGGTGGAGCCGCTTACTCACCAGCGCTGACCGACTTCCTCATCATGACGAGGGAGAATTCCAATATGTTTATCTGTGGCCCCGACGTGATTAAGTCGGCCACTGGTGAGACAGCGCAGCTGGAGCAATTCGCCTCCGCCGCGGCTCATGCCAGTATCTCGGGTAATATCCACTTGGTAGCCGACGATGATCGCCATGCGATGGAGTTGACGGCTAAGCTGCTCTCCTTCCTCCCCAGCAACAACATCAGTGATCCGCCGCACGAGTTCCCTGATCTTGACTTGGCGGATGATCCGCAGATGAACGAGATCGTGCCTGCTTCCAGCAAAGAAGCGCTCGACGTGATGGCCGTGATCGACCGCCTCGTGGACGGCGGCGACTTTTTCGAAATCATGCCCGACTTTGCGCGTAACATCGTCATCGGCTTCGCCCGGATCGAAGGTTTGATTGTCGGTATCGTGGCGAACAACCCGATGGTGCGCGCCGGCACACTCGACATCGACAGTTCGGCCAAGGCAGCCCGCTTCATCCGCACTTGTAATATCTACAACATCCCAATCGTCACACTCGTCGACGTGCCTGGCTTTATGCCCGGACTCGCGCAAGAGCAGGGCGGCATCATCCGTCACGGTGCTAAGATGCTTTTCGCCTACGCCGCCTCGACGGTGCCAAAGATCACATTGATTATGCGCAAAGCCTACGGCGGTGCCTATCTCGCGATGTGCTCTGCCGACCTCGGTGCCGACATGGTCTTTGCTTGGCCGACTGCCGAGATCGCCGTGATGGGCGGCGAGGGCGCGGTGCGAATCCTTTTCCGTAAGGAGATTTCGGAAGCCGAAGATCCAAAAGCCAAGACAGCCGAACTCTGCGAGGCGTATCGCAACGAATTCTCTTCGCCTTATCAGGCCGCCGCCAACGCCATGATCACCGATGTGATCGAGCCGTCGCAGACTCGCCCCGCGATTGCGCTGGCACTGCGTAACACCTTGAACAAGCGTGACACGCGGCCACCGAAGAAGCACGGTAACATCCCCCTATAAACCGTCCTCCTACATACTCAACCAAAACAGCTTAACTCATGTTTGCAATCTACACAACGCTCGCACAAGCCGGTGCCGCAGCGCCTGGAGAAGTCACCTCGACGACGAGTGTCGTCGTGGTTGGTTTCCTGTTCGTGATGATCGTCCTCGCAACACTCGCGGCGGTGACCTCCACGATCGGCGCTTTCTTTATTAAACAAGCCGCGCACGAAGCCGCCAAGGCCGCCAAGTCCGCAGAAGCCGCCGCGAAGGCCGCCGCTGCCATGACGCAATCCTCGCAGTCAGGATCCGCACCAGCCGGATCTAGCGCCGCCGCCACGAATGCAGCAGAGGAAGACGATCCTGTACTACTCGCCGTCATCGCCGCTGCGATTCACACCGTGATGGGAGACCGTGCGCACCGCGTCGTTTCCGTTCGCAGTGCCGGGCCGGGTTGGGCGCAAGAAGGTCGCCGCCAAATCTTCTCATCGCACAGAGTGCGCTAAAATACTTAAAAAATAATACACTAAAAAAAGATCATTATGAAACGTTTAAAAGTAACCGTCGAAGGTAAGACCTACGAAGTTGAAGTCGAAATTCTGGACGAGGGCACAGGCGCCGCTCCCGCACCACGCCGAGCAGCCAGTTCAGGCGGCTCCCGCGTAGCCGCTCCCATCGCGGCGCCCAAGCCTAAGGTGGTCGCGCCAGTCGCAGCGGGTGCTGGTGGTGCCGTGGGCAGTCCGCTTGCGGCGGTCGTCGTCTCCATCGATGTCAATATCGGCGATGTCGTCGAAGAAGGTCAAAAACTCGTTACGCTCGAAGCGATGAAGATGAACACCATCGTGGTCGCACCCGCTGCGGGCACAGTCACAGCCATCCTGGCCAAAGCCGGCGACGGCGTCGAAGAAGGCCAAGGTTTGGTCGAAGTCGCTTAGACTTTTTTTGTAGCCGAAATCGTGAGATTTTGGATAATCGGTATCCGCGATGATTCCGACCAAATCTTCACAGATTCGGCTACTTTTTAGGCTGGTCGATTTTTTAGTTCAACCCCTTTACACACCTCAGCGTTCCCTTAACTTATGCTTGATCTCCTCCACCGCCTCTACGAGAACACCGGTTTCGGCTACCTAGACTGGCGTATGCTTGTCATGTGGGCGGTCGTTGTCGTCCTGTTGTATCTCGCCGTTTATAAAA
>Ga0222650_1000858_pt1 | contig 19466 bp, 17 predicted proteins | sample AntAcemetagen367_FD_179820 | JGI IMG/M metagenome (GOLD analysis project Ga0222650, IMG submission 179820) | Saline water microbial communities from Ace Lake, Antarctica - #367 | ecosystem: Environmental > Aquatic > Non-marine Saline and Alkaline > Saline | place: Antarctica: Ace Lake... | reverse complement strand
CGAGAAAGAAAACAGGCGTTGGAAATTGTAGCGGAAAACATAGAATTGCTAAAAAAGTCGTGGAATGAGAAATTCGGATAACATGAGATCTTCTGATTTGTTTGAACGATTGATTCAGGAGGGGGGTTTGAAAATAAAGGATGTTCATATTCATAAGGATACGGACAGCTTGGTAGTGGTTTTGTCGAGCGGAAGTGTACTTGCCGCCTTGTTGTCTTCCCACCCTGTATTAAGCAATGCTTCCGAAACCATGCTTAAGAATTGGAGTTTGATAGGTTCTGGTGTTGGAATTCATTGGGAAGATTTGGATGAAGACCTTTCCCTAAAAGGACTGATAAGCGAAGTTGTGTTAAGGCAACTGGCCACGCCTGGAAACAACCTGAGGGTAGCGGTTTAACCTCGTTTTGGCAATTGTTGCTGAGAATTTGACGAGTTCTGTTAGAAACTAACTAATTGAAAAACAAAAAGCCGCTCCGAGATTTCGGAGCGGCTTTTCTTTTGGTCTCACTTTCTTTTATTCCGAGTCTGGATTCTTCAAAACCTTAGGGACCTTGAAATAATCCGAATCCGCTTTTGGAGCGTTTTTCAATGCTTGCTTCTGCGTGATGGTTTTTTTCTTCTCATCGTTCCGCATCACGTTCATTTCTTCCGACATGTAAATAAGTGGCTCAACGCCTTCCGTGTCGAGTTGGTTCAGCTTTTCCATGAAGGAAAGAATCTTGTTTAGGTCTTTTTTGATGCGCGCTTTCTCGTCACCCTCAAATTGAAGTCGAGCCAAGTGCGCCAATTCATCAACCGTTTTATCCGTTATGTCCATGTCCTTTCAATTCTTGTCGGATTACATCCTGTGCGGCATCTCTTGGTTCAGCAACTTCCTTCACCGTCATTCCTTTTGAGAAAATTGGTTTGTGAATGTTGAACCTGACCTACCAACTTCCCAAACATTCGGTTTGGCTGGCAAGATGTTCCATCCGTTGACAAAAGTAACGGGAACAACGGGAATTTGTGCTTCAATGACAATTTTGAACAATGCGTTCTTAAATGGCAACATTTTGGGCGGATTATCGGGAATAATCGCCTCCGGATAAACCACAATAGTTACCCTTTTTTTCAAATCGTCTTCCACCTCCACAGTAGTCCAAACGCCAGCTTATAAAAGAGTCGTTAGTGCCCAAATACGCTTTAAAAACATGCCTTTCTTAAAGTGCCTTTCGTGATGCACGAAGTAGAGAAAGAACGGGAATACCGGTATTAGCGTGATGAAACAACACACAAAAAACCATCCTCTCCAGAGAATCTTTAGCGGCCAAAAGAACTTGGACATACCACAAATTTAACAGGATGTTTAAGGCTAGTGCGAAATCAGAATTTCTACTTTTGGGTTCTGTCCGATAAAGACGAAAGCATGGCAAGAATACTTACAGGCATACAGAGTTCGGGAAGACAACATTTGGGCAATATTTTAGGTGCAATCCGACCGGCTATCGAGCTTAGTCGAGATGCAAAAAATGAAGCGTATCTGTTTATTGCCGATATGCATTCTTTAACTACAATTAAAGATGCTGCTACAAGAAAAGAGCATGTTTTAGCTACTGCGGCCGCTTGGTTGGCTTGCGGGCTAGACACCGAGAAGGTGGTTTTTTATCGCCAGTCAGATATTCCGTCAGTAGCAGAAATGACCTGGTATTTGAGCTGTTTTACGCCTTTCCCGATGTTAGCAAACGCGCATTCGTTCAAGGATAAATCGGAGAATTTGGCAGATGTAAACGCTGGGCTTTTCATCTATCCTGTTTTAATGGCGTGCGACATTCTTATGTATGATGCCAATATCGTTCCTGTAGGAAAAGATCAGAAACAACATTTGGAGATGGCGCGTGATATGGCGCGTTCGGTTAATCATCAAATGAAGCAGGAGATTTTCGTGATTCCAGAGTCTATGATTAGCGAAGAGATGATGGTGATTCCTGGCACAGACGGGCGCAAAATGAGTAAGTCTTACGGCAACGTAATTGATGTTTTTCTTCCTGAAAAGAAATTGCGCAAGCAAGTAATGGGAATTGTAACGGACAGTACTCCGATGGAGGACCCGAAAGACCCAGATACCTGCAATGCATTTGCACTTTATTCACTTTTAGCAACCGATGAACAAACTGCCGAAATGCGACAAAACTATTTAGCTGGAAATTATGGCTATGGCCATGCCAAGCAGGCGTTGTTCGAACTCATTCTTGAAGAATTCAAAGAAGAGCGAGTGAGGTTTGATTCACTTATGGCAAACCCCGCTGAAATTGAGCAGTTATTGCTGGAAGGTGCAAAGAAGGCTCAGCCTGTGGCGGATGACGTTTTAGACAGACTTAAAAGTGCCATAGGCTTTTAACAAAAGGCGCGCTTAAGATCAGTAATAAAAGGAGGTCCGCTATCCACCAGCGTTTAATATTTTCGAGCGTTTTTGCAATGAAACCACTCAATGGAAATGCCGCGAGTATAATTCCATTCTGCCAGCCAAGGCCAAGAATTAACACCATAAATAGAACGCCTACAAGCCATCCAATGTTGGCCAAAGTGAAATTTCGCTCAGCCACATTTCCTGTTGTTAAGCTGTTGAACATTCCTCCAAAAGACATGAAAACAACAAGGATCAACACTATATGTCCGAGGTTGATATGAGCGGTTTCTATACTCTCAGACCAAGCAGATTGAATGACTCGTTGAAATGATAGAAAAGGGTTTTCGTGCCAAATTGTAAACATCATTACAAAGACGGAAACCGTGCCCAATCCCAAAAAAAGAACTGCCCATTCCTTCCCATTTCCTGCTCTCAGTATAAGCACCGAAAACAGCACTACGGCAATTAGAAAAATGCTCTGTCCCGCAAAAAGAGAGGCACCACCAATCAACAGCCCAACATGGAATATCTCCGATAATGCTGATTCCTGTTTATAGGTGGATAACAGCAACAAAAACGCGGTGGTTGACAAAAGCATTGCCGATAGGATGTCTGGCCGTACCAAGGCGTTTGGCTGCACCATTATCAAGGCTACAAACGCAATCATTGATAGGTTCCGATTGCCCAGTGCCTGGTTGGTTTCGCGGATGCGCAAGCGTGAAATGACCGCTGTTGCTGAAATGAGTATGATTCCCAGATAAGGCAAAAAGCCCCTCGTTTTTTCCAACCAACCAAAAGCCCAATGTGAAAAAAGAAGGTCGCTTATACCCCCATTTTCAGGCAAATTGAAAAGAATAAAGACCAACATACCGATGCCTAAAAGGTAGCTGAGGCCGAAGCCAGCAATGGTTTTTGATCTTAGTATGGCTGTAAACATTAAAAAGTGTGCCTAGACGAGTTCAAATATTGAATATATTTGCCAAATAAATTACAGGATAATGAACTTTCAAGAAATTCTAGCGCCAATTGAAGACCTTTTCATGTGGACATTTGGCTTTTTAAAAGCTGGAGAAAACACGGTAAACTACATTTTGATTATTATCATAGCTCTCGCCTTAGTTTATTGGACCATCAAGCTAGCTGGATTCCAAAAGGATGAAGCGCTAAATCGTTGATTCAGAGGTCGAAGCCGATATCTGTTCTAAAGTATTTCCCTTCGTAGTTTATAACATGCGCATTAGCGTATGATTGTTCCAGGGCTTCATTCATGCTTTCACCGTAGGAAGTAATCGCCAATACGCGACCACCATTGGTCAGTACGTTTCCATCGCTTTCTTTTGTTCCAGCGTGAAATACAAGGCTGTCTTCCACCTTATCTAAGCCACCAATCTGTCGGCCTTTTTCGTAGGTCCCTGGATATCCATCGGACACCAACATCACGGTGCAAGTCGTTCGAGAATCAACCGTTAATTCAACCTTGTCTAAGGTTTGATCGGCAACCGCTTCAAAAAGGTCAACCAAATCTGTTTGTATTCTTGGGATTACAACTTCCGTTTCTGGGTCTCCCATCCTAACGTTGTATTCAATCACAAATGGTTCTGCTCCTACTTTCATCAATCCAATAAAAATAAACCCGCGATAGTCGATTCCATCCTTCGCAAGTCCATTAATGGTCGGTTTCACAATTCGCTCTTCCACCTTATTCATGAACTCTTGGTCGGCAAACGGTACGGGAGATATTGCCCCCATTCCGCCTGTATTCAGCCCAGTATCTCCTTCGCCAATTCGTTTATAGTCTTTTGCTGAAGGCAGTATTTTGTAGTTCTTTCCATCCGTAAGAACGAAAACCGAAAGCTCAATTCCTCGAAGAAATTCTTCAATAACCACTTTATCAGAGGCTGAACCGAATTTGTGCTCAACCAACATGGAGGTGAGCTCAATTCGAGCTTCTACCAATTCATCACAAATCAAAACCCCTTTTCCGCCAGCGAGTCCATCAGCTTTAAGAACGTAAGGCGAGTCAAGTGTTTCCAAAAACTTAAAGCCTTCTTCCAAAGAGTCAGGCGTGAAAGCACCGTAACCTGCTGTAGGTATATTATGGCGAACCATGAACTCCTTCGAAAACTCTTTACTTCCTTCAAGCATAGCTCCCAACTTAGATGGTCCGATGACAGGAATATATTTTAGCGAGGGTTCGTTTTGGAAATAATCAACGATTCCAGCAACCAACGGTGCTTCTGGGCCTACCACAACCATGTAAATACCGTTTCCACGTACGAAATCACGAACAGCAGGGAAATCAAGCGGATCAAGTTCTACGTTGGTACCAAAGTCTTTGGTGCCTGCATTACCAGGAGCAATGTAGAGTTTGGTCAGTCGATCGCTTTGGCTCAATTTCCAAGCAATCGCGTGTTCCCTTCCCCCCGATCCGATCAATAGTATGTTCATTCTGTGGTTGTTTTTTGGTGCCTCAAAGGTCTTAATTTCCTTCGGAATTCATATTGGTAAAACGCTCCACTAAAGCCCTGTGTTTTCATACTTTTGGGCATCTCAAAAACACGAAAAATGGCCTACGAAAACATACTTACATCTCTCGAAAACGGAATATTCACTATAACCATCAATAAACCGAAAAAACTGAATGCGTTGAGCAAAGGCGTGTTTGATGATTTGGATGAAGCTGTGAAAGAGGTTTATTCGAACGATGAAATCACGGGTGTTATCATCACTGGAAGCGGAGACAAGGCATTTGTAGCTGGAGCCGATATTTCTGAGTTTGGAGGATTAACCAAAGAGGAAGGAAAGAGGCTTGCATCACGCGGCCAAGACGTCTTCAACGCCATCGAAAACGCCCCTAAGCCATTCATTGCAGCAGTTAATGGGTTTGCACTTGGTGGAGGCTGCGAATTGGCCATGGCGTGCCACATGCGCGTTGCAAGTGAGTCAGCCCGTTTCGGACAACCCGAGGTTAATTTGGGTTTGATTCCTGGTTATGGGGGAACGCAGCGGTTGATTCAACTAATTGGTAAGGGTAAAGCGATGGAATTGTTAATGACTGCCGATATGATTAAAGCGGATGAAGCGCTTCGATTGGGACTTGCAAACCATGTTGTTCCTGCGGATGAGTTGATTGCCAAATCAACCGAGATTCTTCTCAAAATCGCCACCAAAGCCCCTCTTGCAATTGCTAAAGTAATTGAATGCGGAAACGCATTCTTCACAGACGGTGTAAATGGCTTGCAAACAGAAATTGACAAGTTTGGTGAGTGCTGCGAAACGGAAGATTTTGTTGAGGGAGCTTTGGCATTTGTTGAAAAGCGTAAAGCGGAATTCAAGGGTCGGTAATCAGCGAGAGAAATACACAACGATATTCAGAACCACCAGTATAATCGCTAACCCGATCATAATGTTGTTTCTGATCTTTTCTCTCTTCTTATGTTTGTGCCAACTATCCACCTTTCTTCCGTGCTGCTAAACTAATCAATATTGAGGGTCGTTTGACCCTTGTAAAACTCCGAAAGCATATCCTTTTCTCTTCAATTCGATGATAATCTCATTCATCGACCCCATTACGTTGTTCATCGCCTTCTTACTGTCATGCATTACTATAACGCTACCACTACGAACATTTCCCAAAACATTATTTATAACCTTTAGTTCATTTATTTTCTGGTCAAAATCTCCAGAAATCACATCCCAAAAGACAATCTTCTCCGTCTGCACCAATCTGTTGTATTGCGAGATGGTGAGGCTACCGTATGGTGGGCGAAATAAATTTGATTTGGTAATCTCCTTCCCAAGCGCCACATCCTTTACGTACTTATCCGTTGTTGTTTTCCATCCCTTCGGATGATGCATTCCATGATTTCCGATTCCGTGACCTTCCGCTTTCACCTGTTTGAACAATTCTGGGTGCTTATTCACATTCTTTCCAAGCACAAAAAACGTTGCTTTTATACCATGTGTCTTTAAGACGCTAAGCACGTACGGAGTTGCTTCTGGATGTGGACCGTCATCAAAGGTCAAGTAGACCGTCTTCTCCTCCGGGTTTTCTCTGAACACCGCTTTCTTAAAAAGCCACCTATAAACCTTTGGCGGACGAATCAGATACATTCGACCACCGGGGCTTATTTAGTTGAAAGTGGCGATTGAATGTACTTAGATTCAATCTCATCAAACCTTGCTTCAATCGTTTCAAGCACTTCGTCTTGCTTATTCACTCGTGCAAGAATGAGCAGTTTCTGAAGAACAGACATGGCAATCTCAGGCTCGTTGCCCAACCTTGCTACTTGACCTCTATCCAGACGTGTGTAGTACTCAATTTCTTGTGCGTACACGTTCATCAACTGCAAGGCAATTTCATTTCCTTTTTCAAACTCACCGAGCTTGTAATAACCTTCAACAATTCCTGCAGCAGAGAAGTTCAATAGAATAGATTCATGCGGAATAGATTCCATACATCGGTCAAGCGTTTTAAGTGCTTTTTCGTTCTTGCCTTCATCAATCAGACTATTTGCTAAACGAGCAAACATGCTACGATAGTTCAAGCTCATACGCTCGGTTTCCGTTCCGTGATAAACCCCAGGCATATCCATGTTTCCCCACGTGAACTTGTTGACCATATTATCATACATGGCCACGTTATTCACCTCTCCTGTTTGTCCGTCCCTGTTTTTTTGTTGAATCGGCACCAAGCGATAGGCCAAGCCTTCTATTTGGAAATACTTTTCGAGGCCCAGATAGTTATCTCCTCCAACAGTTACCGCAAAATAAATTGGTCGCTCCCAATTAGTATTTGCAATGAGGTCAAGAACCATTAAGTGATTTCTGGTGATGGACGAACCTTTCAATTTCCAGGTCATTTCCTTCACAATTCTGTCCGCCTGATCTGGTCTAACGGTTCCTGTTTCCATAACCTTGGCAGAATCCACAGTTATTTTCAAATTTCCCGTTGGTATGTAATTAAAGTCGCCAACTCGTGTCTGAAGCATGTATTGCTTGTCGTCTTTACCTACAAAGTCAAGCACTTCTCGTAACTCCACATTTCCAGGAATTTTACGGTCATAAATTGGAATTTGAAGACGTTTTTCACCCAATAAATCTTCTTCGCTAAAGGTGAATGGAATTGGTGCGGCATCATAAGCGGCTCGCCTCATTTGGTCTATGTACCAGTTGGTATTAAATAGGCTGAGGTTCACTACGCGAATGTCAGTCCTTATTCCTTCCACTTCTTGCGCATACCACAATGGGAACGTGTCATTATCACCATTGGTGAATAGAATCGCGTTTGGAGCACAGCTTTCAAGGTAGTTCACTGCTATATCTCGCGCGGCATATCGGTCAGAACGGTCGTGATCATCCCATCCGTCTTTCGCCATAACGGCAGGGACGGAGAGACAAAGAACGGTTGCGAGGCCAGCGGCAACCACTTTCGGGGTCTTATCTTTCAATGCATCATAAATGGCAGCAACACCAAGTCCAATCCACATTGCAAACGCATAAAACGACCCGACATAGGCGTAGTCACGCTCTCGTGGTTGAATTGGATATTGATTAAGGTAAAATGTAATTGCCAAGCCTGTCATCAAGAACATCAACCCAACCAGCCATGCACTTTGCTTATCTCTATAATATTGAAACACAAAACCAATTAGTCCCAAAATGAGCGGTAACATATAGAACTTATTATGCGCCTTATTGTGAGTGATTGAGATGGGTAAATTATCCTGCGGTCCTAAACGCGCCTCATCAATAAAAGGAATTCCAGAAATCCAGTTTCCCTTGTTAATTTCTCCATGACCCTGCACGTCATTCTGTCGACCAGCAAAATTCCACATGAAATAACGCAGATACATGTGTCCAATCTGATACTTAAACAAGAAGGTCATGTTCTGTCCGAAAGTCGGTTTCTCAGTGCCTCCTTTGGCGCCTGTCCAACTTTTATACTCGGCAACATGATGCGCCTGATTGCTGTACATCCGCGGTAAAAGGCCACTCAATTTATTATCATACTTCGCAACCGATTTTCTCCCAATCACTTCATATGAATCCTCCGCTTGATGGTAAATCTTGGCACCATCTTCCTTTCCTGTGTATTCGGCATTAAAGAATGGGCCATAAAACAACGGCCGATCGCCATACTGCTCACGATTTAAGTACGATTGCAGGGCAAAAACATTGTCTGGGTTACTCTCATCCATTGGCGGATTTGCCATTGAGCGAATCACGGTAAGGGTGTATGCTGAATAACCGACAAGTAACATCATCAAGCTTAAAATGACCGTGTTTGCAGTCACCATTTTCTGCTTTTTTGTGTAATACAACCCGAAAGCAATAGCTGCTGCCAACAAAATGAGATAGAAGAAAAGCCCTGAATTAAATGGTAATCCAGCTCCGTTCACAAACAGCAACTCAAACCAAGAAGCCACTTTTATCACGTAAGGAATGATGCCGTACTGAACGAAAACTAAGATGGCCAGCGATGCAACTCCAGCCAAAAGGAATCCTTGCGTGCTGGTCTTGAATCTCTTGAAATAATACACGAATGTGATGGCGGGAATAGCAAGCAAGTTCAAAAGGTGAACCCCAATAGACATACCGAAAAGCAAGGCGATAAGTACAATATATCTATCTGCATGCGGTTCGTCAGCAACGCTTTCCCATTTCAGAATTACCCAGAAAACCATTGCAGTAAACATGGAAGAAAGCGCATAAACCTCGCCTTCAACAGCCGAAAACCAGAATGAATCAGAGAATGTAAAAGCCAATGCACCAACAGCTCCACTTCCCATTACAGCAAGAATTTTCCCGAAATCGTTCTCATCACCATCGTTTCCGATTACCAGTTTCTTGGCAAAATGCGTGATTGACCAGAACAAGAATAGAATAGTAAATGCACTCGCCATGGCCGACATAATGTTTACCCACTTGGCAACTTGTGTTACGTCATCACCTGCAAAAAGAGAGAAAAAGCGCGCTAGCATTTGGAACATCGGAGCCCCTGGTTCGTGACCAACCATCAACTTATAGGAGGCAGAAATGTACTCTCCGCAATCCCACCAACTAGCGGTTGGTTCAATGGTTGAAACGTAAACGAATGATGCGATAAAGAACACCAACCACCCCGTCACATTATTTATCAGTCTGTACTTACTCATCAAGGCTGTTTTTTTAGCGATGCCGAATTTAGGAATATTACCTGCAAGAGTCCGTGCAATGTGTGCGAAAGTTGTTTGTGTCAATGTTAAATATTCTTATTTTTGCCGCCCGAATTGACCCATGGTGTAACTGGCAACACGTCTGTTTTTGGTACAGAAGAGTCTAGGTTCGAGCCCTAGTGGGTCAACACAAGCAAAAAAGCACTTCCCGATGGAGGTGCTTTTTTGTATTGAGCATGTGAGTACTGATTACTTTTACAACCCATGAAAAACATTCGCAACTTCTGCATTATTGCACATATCGACCACGGTAAGAGCACTTTAGCTGACCGGCTACTGCAAGTAACTGGAACGGTTTCTGACCGAGAAGCTCAGGCGCAGGTATTGGACGATATGGATCTTGAGCGCGAACGTGGCATCACCATTAAGAGTCATGCTATTCAAATGGATTATGAACAGGATGGCGAAAAGTATATCCTGAACTTGATTGATACCCCGGGACACGTTGATTTTTCATACGAGGTCTCGCGAGCAATTGCCGCCTGTGAAGGTGCGTTGCTGATTGTGGATGCCGCACAAGGAATTCAAGCTCAGACCATTTCCAACCTCTACTTGGCGTTGGAGCATAATCTTGAGATTATTCCTATTCTGAATAAGATTGACCTCGATAGTGCCAATCCTGAAGAGGTAAAAGATCAGATTGTTGATCTTTTGGGTTGCGACAGAGATGAAATTTTGGCGGCAAGTGGCAAAACTGGCGTTGGAGTACCTGAAATATTGGAGGCCATTATTGCTAGAATACCAGCGCCTGTTGGCGACCCAGAAGCCCCTTTGGAAGCATTGATTTTTGATTCCGTATTTAATTCCTTCAGAGGGATTATCGCCTATTTCAAGATTATAAATGGAACAATGTCGAAAGGCCAACAAGTAAAATTTGTTGCCACCGAAAAACAATATGGCGCGGAGGAGATTGGGATTCTTAAGCTAAAACCATCTCCGCAAAAGGAGCTTAGAGCTGGAAATGTTGGGTACATCATTTCAGGCATTAAAACCGCTAAGGAGGTTAAAGTTGGAGATACGATTACCTCTGTAGCAAGCCCTTGTAAAACTGCCATTCGGGGTTTTGAAGATGTAAAGCCAATGGTATTTGCCGGGATTTACCCTGTGGATACAGAGGATTACGAAGAGCTGAGAACCAGCATGGATAAGCTCCAACTGAACGATGCTTCTTTGACTTATGAGCCAGAAAGCTCTGCCGCATTGGGCTTTGGTTTCCGTTGCGGATTTTTAGGAATGCTCCACATGGAGATTATCCAAGAGCGACTGGAGCGTGAATTCGGAATGACCGTTATTACCACGGTACCAAACGTATCATACATTGCTCACACGAGAAAGGGCGAAACGTTGATTGTGAACAATCCTTCTGACCTTCCAGAACCTAATTATATCGAGTCGGTTGAAGAGCCGTATATCGCTGCGCAAATCATTAGCAAATCTGAGTATGTAGGTGTTATTATGACGCTATGCATTGAGAAGCGCGGAATTCTGAAGAACCAGATTTACCTGACCAGCGATAGAGTTGAACTTCAGTTTGAGTTGCCACTGGGCGAAATTGTGTTTGATTTTTACGATAAATTAAAGTCGATTTCTCGCGGTTATGCTTCGTTTGATTATCAGCCAACGGATTACAAGGCAAGCCGATTGGTGAGGTTGGACATTCTACTTAACGGAGATCCGGTGGATGCGCTTTCTGCACTCATTCACACAGATAACGCGCATACTTTAGGTAAGAAAATTTGTGCCAAGCTGCGCGAGTTGATTCCACGCCAGCAGTTTGATATTGCCATTCAAGCCGCAATTGGTGCAAAAATCATTTCTAGGGAAACTGTTAAGGCATTGAGAAAAGACGTTACTGCAAAATGTTACGGTGGTGATATCTCGCGAAAGCGAAAGCTTCTAGAAAAGCAAAAGAAGGGGAAGAAACGAATGCGTCAGGTTGGAAACGTAGAGATTCCACAGTCGGCATTTATGGCTGTTCTGAAATTGGATTAAGCGCTAGACCAACGGGGTTTGCCTAGTTGGCTCGTTACTTACTGAAGATGTTGTACTTGATAATACAATAAATAGCACGAAAGCCATCTACGGCTCCAATCTTCTTTCCATCCTCATAGGTTCTTCCATAGTAAGAAATACCCACTTCATAAATTCGAATATTAGGAATTCGGCTAATCTTAGCGGTAACCTCTGGTTCAAACCCGAAACGGTTTTCCTTCAAACTCAAGCCCTGCACCATTTTAGTGTTAAAGAGCTTATAGCATGTTTCCATATCTGAAAGGTTCAGATTCGTGAACATGTTCGATAAAAAAGTGAGAAACTGGTTTCCAATTGTGTGCCAGAAAAACAAAATTCGGTGGGGGTTTCCTCCTAAAAACCGTGAGCCGTAAACAACATCCGCATTGCCTTCTACAATTGGCTTGAGTAAATCGTTGTACTCACGCGGATCGTACTCCAAATCGGCATCCTGAATAAGTAAATATTCACCTGTTGCCAATTCAATTCCCTTGTGAAGAGCGGCTCCTTTTCCCATGTTTTTAGTTTGGGAAAACAGACGAATATCCATTTCTGGATTCGCAGCCTTGTACTTTTCTACAGCGTCCACTGTATTATCGGAGGAACAATCATTTACAATGATTAATTCTTTCTGAATGTTGTTTACGAGTTCAACCGCTTTAATTCGGTCAAGAATCATATGAATGGTCCTCCCTTCGTTGTATGCTGGGATGACTAGTGAGAGTTTATTGAAGGTCACGTTCTTAGTCTAATAAGTGGATTAAGCTTCGTTTAGATTGCGAATATAATGCTTCCTATTACAGCGTACTCCCAGTTGTAATCACGGTGCCTAAATCTGCATTTCAGGAATTTCTCCTTCAATCACCAATCTCCCAGCTGTTGCGTTCTTTATTTCTTCAACTGAAACGCCCGGTGCACGTTCAATCAGCTTAAAGCCATCTGGCGTAATATCAAGCACAGCCAAGTTGGTAACTACTCGTTTTACGCATCCAACTCCGGTTATAGGAAGCGAACATTTTTCTAACATTTTAGATTCTCCTGCCTTGTTGGTGTGCATCATTGCCACAATGATGTTTTCCGCAGATGCAACCAAATCCATTGCTCCTCCCATCCCTTTCACCATGTGTCCTGGAATTTTCCAATTAGCGATATCGCCATTTTCAGAAACTTCCATAGCACCCAAAACAGTGAGTTGAACGTGCTGTCCACGAATCATAGCAAAGCTTGTAGCTGAATCAAAATAAACCGCCCCAGCTCGTGCAGTAATGGTTTGCTTTCCTGCGTTGATGAGGTCCGCATCTTCTTCGCCATCAAACGGAAAGGGTCCCATACCGAGAATCCCGTTTTCCGATTGGAATTCAACATCAATTCCTTCCGGAATGTAATTGGCAACCAACGTTGGAATTCCAATACCGAGGTTGACGTAATATCCATCACGCAGCTCCTGCGCAATTCGTTTTGCTATGCCGTTTTTATCTATTGCCATTTCTCAATTCTTCAATCAATCGCGTTGTCTAACCGTGCGTTGTTCAATCCGTTTTTCAAACTTCTCTCCTTGGAAAATGCGGTTAACGAAAATCCCTGGAGTATGAATTTGATTTGGGTCCAACTCTCCTGGCTCAACTAATTCTTCTACTTCGGCAATGGTAATTTTCCCCGCCATTGCCATCATTGGATTGAAATTCCGCGCTGTTCCTTTATAAATTAGGTTTCCGTTATGGTCACCTTTCCATGCTTTTACAATGGCGTAATCGGCCGTGAGAGCTGTTTCGAGAATGTGTGGTTTTCCATTGAATTCGCGCACTTCTTTACCTTCAGCCACTTCTGTTCCGTAACCTGCCGGGGTGAAAAATGCTGGAATTCCAGCACCGCCAGCTCTACACCTTTCGGCTAACGAACCTTGCGGAATAAGATCCACTTCCATTTCACCACTAAGCATCAGTTTTTCGAAAAGGCCGTTCTCACCAACGTAAGAAGAAATCATTTTCTTGATTTGCCTTTTCTGTAAGAGCAAACCAAGGCCGAAATCATCTACCCCAGCATTGTTTGAGATGCAAGTGAGTTCCTTTATTTCGAGCTTAACAAGCTCAGCAATACTGTTTTCTGGAATGCCACAAAGGCCGAAACCACCCAACATCAGAGTCATTCCATTTTCAATCCCTTCGAGTGCCGCTTTGGGGCCGTCAACAACTTTATTCATGGTAATTTTTCGGTTCTACTGGTATTTTAATGGAAGCTGTAACGGTTACGAATTACGAATAAAAACACGAATATGCGAATGTCTTATTCTGTTAGGTTCTCAGATATTCGCTATTGATACCGTTCTTCGCAAATACCTCATTCGTAATTCGCAACCGTTACTCAAATCCAGGGTCGTAACGTCCGCCTTGTTTATTGCTGTTCAATTTATCATACTTATTGCAATCTAACTCAACAAGAAGCTCTCCTTCAGGTCGCTCAAACTCTCCTGTTGATATTCCAATGTTTTTATCAGCATAAACTTGTTGCATGTAAAGACCGAAAATTGGCAATGCCATTGATGCGCCCTGTCCTTCTACAATGGTTCTAAAGTGAGCCGCTCTGTCTTCGCAACCGACCCAGACGCTAGATACCAAATCAGGAGTATGACCAATAAACCAACCGTCAGATTGGTTCTGAGTTGTTCCTGTTTTTCCCGCAATTGGGTGTTCCAACTTATAACGGAAGCGTAATCTTCGCCCCGACCCGCTGTTCACAACCGATTCCATCAAATTGAGCATGGTGTAAGCTGTTTGCTCGTTCATCACTTCATGAGTATTCGGCACAAACTCTTCCAACACGTTTCCGCTTTTATCCTCAATTCGGGTAATAACAACAGGCTTGGTGTAAACTCCTTTATTGGTAAATGTGGAATGCGCAGCTGTCATTTCGTACACAGAAATGCTTGGCGTTCCCAAACAGATAGCAGGGAATGGATCCATCGGTGCCGTGATGCCAAGTTTACGTGCCAAATCAACAACGGCTTGTGGCCCGAATTTCTTCATCACATAAGCCGTGATTGTGTTTATAGAGTTTGCCAAGGCGATTTTCAATGGAACTTCCTCATTCTCAAATTTATCATCTGAGTTCTTTGGCGTCCAATCCTGAGGAAGCCCCCAGCGCTCCTTCTCAAACGTTACCGGAATGTTGAGCACCTTTTCGCATGGTGACCAACCTTCTTGCATGGCAAGGGCGTAAACAAAAGGCTTGAAAGTAGAGCCCACTTGCCGACTACCTTGCTTGACATTATCGTACTTAAAATGCTTGTAATTGATACCGCCAACCCAAGCACGAACAAAACCTGTATGCGGGTCCATCGACATCATTCCTGCTTGTAAGAAGTGCTTGTAATATCGGACAGAGTCCATCGGAGAAAGAACCGTATCAATCTCACCAGCCCATGAGAAAATTGACATCTCCATAGGTTTATTAAACACGATTTTCAATGAGTCATCAAATGGCCTCCAGATTTCCTGATAATAATCCCACGTTCTATCTAAGTCTGGCTGGAGCTTTTTGGACTTCTTCCGCAGCTTTTCAATCTTCTGTTGAATCGCGGACTTGTCATCCTCTCTCTCCATTCGCTCCGCACGCTGAAACTGCTGATAGAGTTTGGCAATCTCAGATTCAAAAGTATTTCGCTCGCGTTTGTACTTAAAATATCCTCGGTAGCGTTCTCGAACATCGGGCCGCAAATCCAACCGCTCGTTGTAACGCGTTGACCTTCGCATAGCTTGCAGCATGATGCCTTCAATCTCATCATCAGTAACACCACGGAATGGCGCTTTTTTGTTTCCCTTTTGGTCTTTCCAAAACTTGGCCTGATGCTCTGTGATGTGGTCGGTAACTGCCTTTTCAGCATAACCCTGTAAGCGCGAATCGATGGTTGTGTAAATCCTTAGGCCGTCTCGGTACAGATCGTAATTCGTGCCATCTGGTCTAGTGTGGGTGGCACACCAACCACGAAGTTCGCCTCGTAGAAACTCTCGGAAATAGGTGGCCTTACCTTGATTATGATCGGCTGTTTGATAATCCAATTCCAAAGGAAGCTTGGCTAATGAGTCAAAGTCTGATTGGGTGATGATTTCATTTTTGAGCATTTGTCCAAAAACCACATTCCTTCGGTGCTCGGTTGTGTCCAATCTCCTTCTTGGATTAAAAAGCGCTGGATTCTTAAGCATTCCAACAAACGTGGCGGCCTGCTCAATTTTGAGTGAATCAGGACTTGTGTTGAAGTAAACTTTCGCAGCAGATTTTATTCCAACTGCTCCATTAATGAAGTCGACTGTATTGAGATACAGCGCCATTATTTCATCCTTGGTGTATCTGCGCTCCAGTCGTGTAGCAATTATCCATTCGGCTGGTTTTTGAACCAAAGCACCGCCTTTCAAGTTTCCCCTCGTTTCAAAAAGGTTTTTCGCTAATTGCTGCGTAACGGTGCTCCCTCCACCTCGGCCACCCATGAAAAGAATGGCTCTCGCAAGACTATAAAGGTCGACACCACTGTGCGAATAATACCGCTCGTCCTCAGTAGAAACCAGTGCATTTACCACGTGTGGAGAAAGGTCTTCGAACTTGATGTTTGAGCGATTCTGGACGAAATATGTTCCGAGCACTTTCTGGTCTGAGGAGTAAACCTCAGAAGCTTGATTGCTTTTTGGGTTTTCCAACTCGTCAAATGTTGGTAGCGCTCCCCAAAGCCCAATGGAAATGGTGAAAAGGTGCAACGCAATCAGAGACGGGCCGAGTAGAACCAGCAGCCAGAAATACAGAATGTACTTCCTTTTTATCGGTGTCATTTTCTTTTTTGCCACTACTTTTTTGTATGTTTTTCTATTGAAATTCCAACGTCAAGAATTGCGGGCAGTCCCTCATTTCTCATACCTTGTTCAAACGCAAACGAATACGTTCCCTTATTCGGAAAGCGGATGTTTTCCTTGAACAGGATGTGATTGTCGATTACGTCTCCCAAACCGTTTCCAAGCCAACGACCCGTTCGGTCGGCCAAAATGCATTCAACCGTGTCTTTCGCGCTTTTACCTGAAGGAAATGTTGTATTCACAAACATGTAAATATTGGCATACGGATAGTTTGCCTCATTGCGCAAATCAATATAGAAATCGTAGCCCGTCATGGTGTCTTTAACCTCTACATCAAAGGTAATGTTATTACCAATTTCCCAATTTTTGTTAGGAACGGTTTGGCTGTCTTGAAACAGCACTTGACCACAACCAACCAAGCTTACAGCAAGCAATACTCCAAAAAAAAGAGCCTGCTTATTTTGCATCATTTGGTGTATTCGGCTTATTTGCAGTACTCCCCGGTTTTCTGTTACTGTTACGATTCCGATTGTTTCTTCGCTTATTATTCGAGTGGTTTTTCTGTCCTCCTTGCCCTTTTGGGCGGTCAAATCGAGTCAAGTCGTCTTGCCCAACCACGTTTTCGTAATCGTGTTTAACCACAGTAGCAGCAACATATTCCTTCTCAACCAACATGGCAGGTTTCTCCCCGTCCTTGTTCATTTGCTGGATTTCCTTCACGCGCTCAATCGGAACTTCAATGAAATTACTTGGGTCATCGCGAAACGTAAACCACATTATCCCTCTGAAAATATCCACTTTCATGGCGAAAGCTGTTCCTTTCTGGGTCTCTAGTTTGGTCTTCTGACTTGGAAATCCTTTCAAGGCATCCAAGTAACTATCAAGTTCGAAATTGAGACAGCACTTAAGCTTACCGCATTGTCCAGCCAGTTTTTGCGGATTGAGTGAAAGCTGCTGATAACGCGCTGCACTGGTGCTCACAGTTCGGAAATCCGTCAACCATGTTGAACAGCATAGTTCGCGGCCGCAGGTTCCAATTCCGCCAATCCGAGCAGCTTCCTGCCTAGCCCCAATCTGTTTCATTTCCACCCGAACCTTGAACTCATCAGCATACTTGCGAATCAATTCGCGGAAATCAACGCGTTCTTCTGCTGTGTAGTAAAACACGGCTTTGCTCTTATCTCCTTGAAACTCCACATCGCTGATCTTCATGTTCAGTCCCAATTCACGAGCAATTATTCTTGCACGGGTTTTGGTGGCTTTTTCCAGCTCAACGGCTTCCTGCCATTTTTCGATATCGGGCTGCGTTGCCTTGCGATAAATCTTTTTGAAATCGGCTGTTGCCGAGTCGACTTTTCGCTTGCGCATTTGCAACATAACTAAGTCGCCAGAAAGCGAAACCGTTCCGATATCGTGACCTGAAGAGGCTTCAACAGTTACCACGTCTCCTTCTATCAATCGCATGTTCTCTTGCTTAAAAAACTGCTTGCGCGTGTTTTTAAATCGAACCTCCACGAATTCAGACACGGTATATCCTACCGTGTCTTCCATATTTGACAAATAATTGAATACGCTCAGTTTGTCGCAACTTCCCGTTTGGCAAGCTCCGTTATTTTTACATCCTCTGGGTAAGCCGCTTTCCGTCTTCCCATTGCTACATCCACTACACCCCATCTTTCTTTTGCTTTTTTGAATAAGAAACCAATTCAGAACCTTAGGGTTTGATGGTTTCTAATGAGGCAAATTTAATTGTTTCGATGGCTGTGCCATCAATTACTTCATCGCCTCACTAAGAACTTGGTCCGAGAGCTTAAAAGAAAGGTCGGTGAAAGTGATTTTTGCGTTGGCGTTTCGCTCAATGTGGTAGTTCGCATCATTTAGTGCTTCCAACATCTTAGCTGAATTTTCTACCGCAATAAATTGGGAGAATTTGTGGACGAAATCAAGCTCTTCCTTCAATAATTTTCCTTCCATATCTGGCAAGGTTCGGTACATCAGCACTTTGCGCAGAATGGCACTCGACTGCGTGAGCAAGGCTTTTTGTTGTTCTCTTCCGAGGACGTTAAATTCCTCGCACAGGCCCTGAATTGTATCCATTTGAAGACCGTAACACGCACGCATCCAACGAATAAAAAAGTTGATGGAGTTGGTGATTGACGTTTGATCTTCAATCAAATGCTTGGCGAGATTCAAGTCTCCATCTGCCAAATGGGCGAACTTTTCTATTTGGTCTATTTCCTCGCTTTCTGCGGATAAGGCGGTAACTATTTCAGTTTCGCTTAATCTACCAAGTCGGTGCATTTGTACACGCGAAAGAATGGTTTGCAACATGTTCTCTGTACTCTCAGCAACCAACAAGAAAACCGTTCTTTCGGGCGGTTCTTCCAAAATTTTCAGGAGCTTGTTTGCCGCGGACGTGTTCATGTGTTCGGCTAACCAAATAAGAACAACTCTGTAATCGGCTTCGTATGCTTTGTAACTCAAGTTTTGCAGCACTTCGCGGCTGTCATCCACATTAATTGCGCCTTGCTTGTTATCAATTCCAAGCTCTTTCAACCAATCGTTCAGATTGAGATACGGATTACTCAAAACCGCCTTTCGCCAATCAGGTAGAAAGTCTTTGCTAGAGAAGTTTTTGTGGTCGACTTTTGCCGTTTTGTTCTTAGGGAAAATTAGCTGCAAGTCTGGATGCTCCAACTTGGCATAACGAACACAAGAGTCGCAGTTTCCACACGAATCTGTTTCGCCACGCTCTTTACAAGCCAAATATTGCGCAAATGCCAGTGCCAACGGAAGCGAGCCCGATCCCACAGAACCAACCAACATCTGTGCGTGAGCCACACGTCCATTCGTTACCGAATCGCGCAGCTTTTTCTTTAATTCTGACTGACCAACAACCTGAGAAAACAGCATTTACCAAAAGTACGTTATAGCATCATTCTGTATTAAGCCGTTTTGAAACAGTTAACACGGACGTAATGTGAGCAAAATCTCCTATTTAGGGTTAATTTGGCA
>Ga0222650_1000853_pt1 | contig 19583 bp, 16 predicted proteins | sample AntAcemetagen367_FD_179820 | JGI IMG/M metagenome (GOLD analysis project Ga0222650, IMG submission 179820) | Saline water microbial communities from Ace Lake, Antarctica - #367 | ecosystem: Environmental > Aquatic > Non-marine Saline and Alkaline > Saline | place: Antarctica: Ace Lake... | reverse complement strand
AGCGTTCCTCCCGTGCTCCTTGGTCACCGCTCCTCGCGTCGCTTTCGTCGTTCCTCTCCTCATGCCCACCGCCCGCTCGTCTCTCGGTGCGCTCGTGATCGGTGGTGGGGGAGGCGCCTCATCTAGCTGCTATCGCAGAGTTTGGTAGACCCACCCCCGATCACGAGCTTTCAGCTCCTTTTTTTAGGGTTCACGGGTTCTGCCTGTTGCGCGCCACTTTGATATCGGGTGGCGTTTCCAAATTGACGTCGGGTGATTTTCCGAGGATTTCCACGCTGTCATCGAGTTTTATGACCAGTGGGGTCGTCCTTTGTGGACAGCCCGTTATGACGGCGTTGGCAATTTGGGGTGAGGCCCGTTCTCTGGTTGGGTTTTCTGGAGGGATGGACAGAGGCTCTTTTGTTTTGGAGCGACTTCATCAATCACCTCTGTTTTTGGCTCTTCCTGGCAGTGTGGGCTCCAGGAGGGACTGCTCCCGCTTCACCAAAAGTGGTTTTTAGGATCATTTGGTTGCGGTATTGGCCACGCCCTGGTACCGAAAAGCGATCATCGATTCTCATCTCGTGTTGCGGCCCGAAACAGATTGAGGGCGGTCTGGATGACTCGATGACAGCGTGGAAATCGGGTCGAGTTCACTTGGCCGAAGACTCTTTGGAAAGTGCTCTGGAAGGCGGCGACGAGACACGATGTTTTCGGCAAAACATCGTGTAGGTGTTTCAGGGTGACGTCTTCGGTCGAAGAGGTATACTCTCCTTTGATAGGTAGTTTCTTGAGATAAAGGGTAGAGCGAATTTCAGTGAGGTGTTTGGAGAAGCGTTTTCTCCAACGATAGGCTGTGCTGGGAGAGCAGGCCCACTGTTTGGTCTTGGCGAGTTGTGAGAGCGACAGGTTTTCAGAATGGGTCATGAGCGTTTCGATGATCTGGCTGACTTGGGTCGATTCCAAAGAGGAGCTTGGCACGACGTGATCCCAGTGGATAGAAAAAGTCCTGCCGCATCCTGAATCACCGTAGCGAGCTGAGCACATGAAACGCACTGCCCGTATGGAGGAGGCGGGTTGATGATCCGCCTTCCGGGAAGCTTGCACGTAACCATGAGCTTTTATGAAGTTTGTCCGGTGACAATGCGGGCAGGGCTGGGATCAAATCCTGAAGCGGAAGTTCAAAAACTCGTAACTCTTCAGATCAATCTGAGGAATGAATTGGCACATGAGCGGGGAGTCTAACATGGGCGGATTCCAAGTGGAGAACAAAGAGGGAGGTGGCCGAATTAACGGTGTGTTTTGGAAAGAAAACCCGATCTTAGTTTGGTGAAATTAATCCCCAAAACACGACCAGAGAGTGGAAATTCACAGTTAGAGCACCTGTCCCTTTTTCTTGGTTGGATGAAATTTACTTTTCACGTTGGAGGTCCGTAAGAGAAAAGTTCCCCTTTATTGGATCAAAAAGTCGGGTCTCCGAAGTTCTTTCAGGAAAGCGTGAGCTAACATTGAAAATGGTTCGAGCTCTCCACTCCGGTCTTGATATTCCTCTCAATGCCCTGATCCAGGAAGAAAAAGCTGAACTACCAGAGCGCATTAAAGTCAGCGATTACCCTGCAAGTGAGATGTGTAAGCTCGGTTACTTCACATCCGCCCTCGATGAAACGTGGATGAAAGGCGGTGACCGAGGAGAGGCGCTCCTTCATGAGTTCTTTCGAGGACGCCAGAATAACCCCATGGCGGCTTTCAATAAACAAACAACGTCCAAAAAATCCAAAGTTAGCCACCTTTCCGGACACGCCTGGCGTTGTCACGTCCTGGACCAGTCCGAAAAGCAGAAACTAGGGAAATACTCTCGAGACAGTTTAAATGAGGCACTCTTTATTCAGCGCAAAGGATTCAGCACCCTACCCAAGGGACCAAACCTCGTCTGCGAACGGCTCAATGCGGCTGGAATTGCAGTCGTCATCGCCAAACAACTTACCGGAATCCATTTGGACGGTGCTGCTCTCTGGCACCCCAAGGAATACCCCGTCATTGGAATGACCTTCTGCCACGATCGCCTCGATAACTTCTGGTTCGTCTTGTTCCACGAGTTGGGGCACATCAAACTTCATTTGGAGTCTCATAAGGAAGGCTTCATGGATGCCGATATCGATTCAACATCTGAACTCGTGATTGAGCGAGAAGCCGATAAATTCGCCTTGGATACTGTTATTTCACCAAAAGAGTGGAAGCATTTTGAGCAGGTCAAAACTGCCGATGAAATTCGCAAAGCAGCAAGTAAACGGGCAATTCATGAGTCAATCATTGCTGGTCGCCTGAGACGCGCCGCCAAAGACTATCGCAAGCACCGGACTCTCATTGGGCAGGGAAAGGTGAAACCTCCCTTCGGCTTCGAATAGACTTTACGCTTAAAAAAAAAGGGTGATGACTTAAACAACAAACTCCACATTCGTGCTCCTTTGATTCTGATTTTTGCTTGTCCTCAGACTTCGCCTCTGGAGCAGGGCTATTGACCTACATCTCTTCGGGATTGAAAGCCTCCGAAGAGGCACTTAAGGAAGTGCGATTCGGGTCAGAGTTCTCCCTCGCGTGTTTCTCCCTGCACGTCGGTCTGCCAGTAGCGGGAGGTTTCCACGTGGAGGCAGGTAAGCCATCCGCCGCGGCCGACGTCGGTGTCGATATTGATGGCGTGGCCGAGGTTGAGGGGAAGGTGGGGGGCCTTTTGGGCGGTGTGTCCACACACCATGATCTTACCGGATTGGTGAGGGCGTGGGGTCCCGAATTTTTTGTGGATCAGGGTGAAGGAATGCTGTTTGGCGACGGGGATGTCGTGCTCGAGATTGGCGTGGACGTAGATGTGGGTTTCGGTTTCGTGGTAAGGCTGGGTGTGGCGGACGAAGTTCCAGTGGGAGTCGGGGACGGCGGCGAAGCCTTCGGGGCCGTATGACTCGAGAGTGGCGCCACCGCCCCAGGCTTCGAGCCAATGGGCGAGGTCGGTTTTGTCGATGTGGGAGAGGAGGAATTTTTCCTCGTGGTTTCCGTGGAGGAAGGTGGCGTTGAACTGCTCCTTGATGCCGAGGAGGAACTCGATGACGCCTTTGGAATCGGGGCCGCGATCGAGGTAATCGCCGACGAAGATGAGGTGGTCTTCCGCTTGGGGTGCAATGACTTCGATCATCTGCTTCAAGGGATCGAGGCAGCCGTGGATATCGCTAATGACAAGAGTTCTCATGGTTACGGATGAGGGGTAGCGGTTGGGGCGGCGGGAGTTAAGCAAAGAAGTTGTGAAAGTGACCGAATTTGAAGTCTGTGAACGTTTTCCTTTAATGCGCGGTGGGGGAGGGGTAGTTTTCGGGTACGTTCATGAAAGGCCTTTTTCTTCTTCCCGTTCTTTTACTTCTGGCGCATTGCTCAGCAGATCCAGTCATGAAGACCCGTTCGGCACCTCCATCCGGAGGCGCTGCCGTGATGCCAAGTCGCTCTGGTGCTCTTCAGCAGATTATCAATGTCTCGGCGTATGATCCGAAGGAGAGGGCGCGTTCCGGGCGGAGTTATTCCGTGCATGATGTCACCGAACTGCGATCCAACGGGGCCAAAGGTCTCATTGCGCGGGCCGGCAAGGGTGGAGATCTTGATGAAAAATGTGGCTCATTTATTGCGGCGGCGGATCGGGCTGGGCTTTTGGCGGGTCTTTATTATCGGGTCCAGAAGCATGTCAGCGCGACAAGGCAGGCGGATCAGTTTGTGAGCCGGGCTCGTTCTCTTTCCCGTAATCGTCCGGCGAAAGCCGCGCCTCTTCTGCTCTGTGGAGACTACGATGGTGATCTCTCGCTTTCCGCGATTCTTGTATTTCAAGATCGAGTTGAACAGCAAACCGGGGTGGTGCCGGTGGCCTATCTCGAGAACAGCCAGGAATTAAAGCTGAAGACGAGCACCGCTGATGCCCAGACCAAGGCGAGGCTTGCTCGAGCTCCCTATTGGCTTGCTTTGTATTCCCACGAAAGCGGGAAATCGACCTACTTCACTCCAGCGGGGACACCGGAGCATTTGGTCAAACAATACAATCTATGGCCGGATTGGACGATGTGGCAATACGGTGGGGTGAGTTGGGAAAACAGGAGATCAAACGCCAAGGTTTACAATCATGGCCGCTACCGTTTCCCCAAATACTTTGGAAACATGGACCGTGCGATGGAGCGGAATGTTTTCCGTGGCTCTTACGGAAGCCTCATCGCGTTCTGGAATCGGCACGGGGTTTGAGGCGGATTAGGATTTGTGGGCAAGCTCGAGTTATCAGCAACCGTGACCCCAGATTGGAATTCTGAATTTTCGGTCAAAACGGGATCGTTTGGCTTTCTGGTTCCCATGCGCCAATGGTGCGAGCGATCGAAGTTCAGGGAAGAACGAAGTGCTGGGTGTTCCACACAAGCTGACATCCTCCTCAGCCCGTGGTTGAGAACCGATGCACCTTCGGCGCTGCTCGTCTTAGAGACACCACCCAAGGTATGATTTTCCTGCCGGAGATCCCTTGGAAGTCCGAATCTTCCATTGTCCTGTCATGACTGATTTGTTAAAAAAAAATCTGTGACACGAAGTTGCGGACGTGTTCGCTCGGTTTGAGATGTTTGGGGACGGCGACGATGAGTTGGCGTTCCAGAGAGACCGGAAGTGCCACTTTTTTGAGAAGTTTTTTTCTGCTAAAGCTGCTGAGGGCTCGGCGGGGGACGATGGCGCAGCCGGTCCCGAGGGCGACTAGGTGGACCACAAGGTCGAAGTTTTCGATTTCCATAGAGGGCTTGAGACCAGGAAAAGCGGTATCGATAAGGGTTCGATCGTGGCTGTCTGGCGGAGGGAGGATCCATGAGCCCCATTTAAAGCAGTCCTCAAAAGTTGCAGGCAAATGAGAGGCCGGGGTGATGAGGGCGAAGCGGTCATTCATTCGGTGGGTGATCGAGATAGTTTCGGGTAGGGTTGGTGGTTCTGCAAAGATCGCCAAGTCGTAGCGGGCGTCCCCAAGGCGAGAAATGAGAACGGTCGGTTTCTCTTGTGAGGCGACGATACGGGCGGTGTTTTCTTTTAGGTTGAAGATTCCGGGCATGTGGGCCAGCGAAAGCTCGCTGGAAAGCCAGAGGTGGATTTTGGGAAGAACTTGGAGGCATTCTTCTCGCAGCCGGTTCAATGCTCCTTCGAGGAGATTGGGAATGGCGGCAGTTTCACGGAGGAGAATGGCTCCTGCTTCGCTGATTTTGACCTGCCGAGTGGTGCGTTCGAAGAGTTTGAGTTCCAACCGGAGCTCGGCATTGGCGATTTGACGGCTAAGCGCGCTTTGCGATATTCCCGCTTCCTTGGCAGCCGCGGAAAAATTGCGATGCTCAGCGACAAGTCGAATCAATTGGAGGGAATATAGATCGACGGGCTAATTCATGCGTTTTAGTCATGAAGAATGAGCTATTATGAATTTATTGCGATTAGAAAATGGTGAGATTATCGGGGAGCTGAAAAAGAAACCGGCTAAAAATGATGGCAAATCAAAATGAAAAGCACCCCCTGAATGTGAAAGGTTATTTCTACAATGACTTGAGTTGTGTCGATTGTGGAATGTGTCCTGAGGTCGCGCCGATGTTATTCCGGCGGGATGATGACGGAGGATCTTCCTACGTTTATAGGCAGCCTGAGACGAGCGAGGAGGCGAAGTTGACGAGAGAGGCCATGGTGTCTTGTCCCACCGAGAGCATCGGAGAGGATGGGTGATTGATTGCCGATGAAAAAGGCGGGCATTCCGATAAGGAAGCCCGCCTTTGAGATTTTTTACCCTTACCTCTTCCCTACGCCTGGTTGGGGAGGACGGGGATAGGGTTCTCTTTTTTGCCAAGAGCCCGGCGCATCTTATCGAGAGCAATGTTCTGCAATTGGCGGATCCGCTCACGGGTGACCCCGAAGTCGCGGCTGATTTCCTCGAGAGTGAGGGGCTTCTTACCATTGAGGCCGAAGCGCGCTCCGATGATCTTGGATTCCCGTTTGTCGAGAAGACCAAGGAGTGGGACGAGTTCGTCATGCATTTCCTTGGAAGCAAGCGCTTCGCCGGGATCGATTGCTTTCGCATCACCGAGGGTCTCAGCGTAGGTCGCGGAACCCTCTTCGCCGACGGGGGCGTCGAGTGAAGTGGGGCGCTGAGCGGCTTGCTTGAGAAGGGCGAGCTTTTTGCGAGGAATGCCGAGAATTTCGGTCAATTCCTCGTCGGAGGGCTCGCGGCCGAGTTCTTCGGTAAGAGACATCGAGATTTTTCGCAGGCGGGCAATCTTGTCCACCATGTGAACAGGGAGACGGACAGTTTTGCTTTGGTTGGAGAGAGCACGCTTGATGGATTGTTTGATCCACCATGCTGCGTAGGTGGAGAGCTTCCCGCCCTTTTCGGGGTCGTATTTCTCAACCGCCTTCATGAGGCCGATGTTTCCTTCGGAGATGAGATCAGCGAGGGGGAGGCCGTAATTCGAATAGTCTTTGGCAATCTTGACAACAAGGCGGAGATTGGCACGGATCATGTGATCGCGGGCATCGCTGTCTCCGTCTTTAATACGGTCGGCAAGTTCAAGTTCCTCCTCAATCGTGAGGAGAGCAGTTTTGGCAATCTCGTTCATGTAAACACGCAAGATGCTATCGGATTCCTTATTCATTTCCAATCATAGTGCCACACGTTTGAGGGAAATCTAGATTATTTTAGGTCTTTTCGTTGCTATTTCGTATCTCCGAACAAACGAAAACCGCCGAGAAAAGGACTCGACGGTGTTTTAAGGCAGAAGAGTGCGGTCTGCCCGACCGGATCATGCAAGTCGCACGAGGATCGGTGATCCCTAGGACTTGTAGCGGAGGCGCTTCTTGTGGCGATTGGCCTTCATGCGCTTGCGGCGCTTGTGCTTGCTGATCTTGGTCTTCCGACGCTTCTTTAGGTTGCCCATAATAAGTTTTTTGGTTGGGTTTGAGTTCTGCGGATTTCTGAAACCGCAATTCCGTTAAAATTCTTGATCTTCTAAGGGACGATCTTGTTGAGAGGATACTCGATGATTCCTTCTGCGCCCAGTTCTTTCAAATCCGGGATGAGGTTTCTGGCGACTTTCTCGCAGATAATGGTTTCCAATGCAAGCCAGCCTTCTTCGGTGAGTTTTGAGATGGTGGGTCGTCGGAGTGAGGGGAGACATGCCAGGACGGCATCGAGCGAGGCCTCGGGGAGGTTGAGTTTGAGACCGACCTTGTCGCGGGCCTCGAGTGCTCCCTTGAGCATCATGACCATGCGTTCCATTTTGTCGCGCTTCCAGTCGTTGGCAAAGGCAGCCTTACTGGCGTAAAAGTGAGGAAAGGAGGAGAGGAGTTCGTCGACGATCCGGAGCTTGTTGGCGCGGAGGGAGGATCCGGTTTCGGTGACATCAACGATGGCATCGACGAGGTCGGGGACTTTGACTTCAGTGGCGCCCCAAGAAAATTCGACGTGGGCGTTCACTCCTTTTTCAGCGAGGTATCGCTTCGTGATTTCCATCCCCTCGGTGGCGATGTGTTTCCCCTCGAGGTCCTGCACGGTCTTGATGGGAGAGTCTTCGGGAACCACCAGAACCCAGCGGGTGGGGCGGGTGGAGGCGCGCGAGTAGGGTAGTTCGGCAAGATCGACGAGGTCGACATCGTGTCCGTAGGCCCAGTCGAGCCCGGTGATGCCGCAGTCAATGAAACCTTGGTCAATGTAGCGGGCAATCTCCTGGGCGCGGATCATGTAGATGTCCAAGCCCTCGTCATCGGAGGACGGACGGAGTCCGCGATCCGAAGTGTAGATATTATAACCCGCCTTTTCAAGAAGACGGAGAGTCGGTTCTTGAAGGCTACCTTTCGGGAGGGCTATTTTAAGGGAGTCTGACACGCGGGGCGGCGGTTTTAGCCACGAATGGCAGGGAAGCAAGTAATTTGCGGAATTCTTCGTTCGTCGGGATATGATTGGAAAGTGATGAGAGTTATCATCAATGAAAGGTCGAAGACGCTGCGGGAACATTCTTCGCAAATCTCTTGGTTTCAGTTCCTGTCACGACATTCCATCGCTTGGGACACTGAAACGACAGCCTTGGAGCATTTTCCTGAGGATTCACTCGATGAGGATGGTTCTTCCCAACCGAGGAATCAAACTGACATTCGAAATATTCAGAGAATCTAGAGCGTGGCTTCGCCGTAGTAAGGCTGGAGGGCCTCGGGGATGGCGATGTTGCCTTCGGCGTCCTGGCACTGCTCAAGGAGGGCGACCAAGAGGCGCGGAAGGGCGGTGCCGGATCCGTTAAGGGTGTGGCAGAAGGTGTTTTTGCCCTCGGAATCCTTGAAGCGGAGCTTCATGCGGCGGGCTTGGTAGTCGCCGAAGCTGGAGCAACTGGAGACTTCAAGGTATTTGCCTTGGCCGGGTGCCCACACTTCGATGTCGAAGGTTTTTTGTGATCCAAAGCCAACGTCGCCGGAGCAAAGCTCAATGACTTGGTAATGCAGGCCGAGCTTTTGCAAGGCGGCTTCGGCATGGCCGGTGAGTTCTTCAAGAACAGCCATTGAGGTGTCTGGGTGGACGATCTGGACGAGTTCAACCTTGTCGAACTGATGCATGCGAATGATGCCACGATTGTCGCGACCAGCACTCCCGGCTTCCCGGCGGAAGCAAGGGGTTTGGCCCGTCATTTTGATGGGAAGGTCTTCTTCCGCGAGGAGGGTGTCACGGTAAAGGTTGGTGAGGGGCACTTCACCGGTCGGGACGAGGAACAATTCGTTGTTCTCAATGCCGTACATGTCGTCCTCAAATTTGGGGAGTTGAGCCGTTCCGACCATACATTCCCGTTTGACGACATGGGGAACATTCACTTCCTCGTAACCGTTTTCGCGGCTTTGGAGATCGAGAAGGAACTGGATGAGCGCGCGTTGAAGGCGGGCCCCTTTTCCGCGATAGACGGCGAAGCCGGAGCCAGAAAGGCGGGCTCCGTCGTCAAAGCTGATCAGGCCCTTGGCTTCGGCGAGATCGAGGTGGTCGCGGGCCTCGGTGAGAGCAGGCTTTTCACCCCAGCTCCGGATGACGGGATTGGATTGCTCATCAGCGCCGATGGGGCAGCCCTCGTAGGGGAGATTGGGGATGTTCAGGAGGAGCGTAAGCTGACGTTTGGCGGCTTTGTTTCCTTCGTCATCGAGGGCTTTGATCTGCTCGCCGATCTTTTTGACTTCGTTTTCGATGCCGGAGGAATCCTCGCCGTTGGCACGGAGTTTACCAATTTCCTTGGAGGTTGATTTACGCTCGGACTGAAGAGCCTGCTTGGCGGTTTCGTTTTTGCGGCGGATTTCGTCGCAGGCGAGAACTTCGTCGATGAGATCGGCCGAACTGTCGTGACGGTTGGCGAGGCGTTCTTTAACGAGTGCGGGATTTTCGCGGATGACTTTGATGTCGAGCATGATGACAAGTGATGGAGGTTTTCGAAACTCCGCCCCGCGCTTACCCGATTTTTACCGGTCTGGCAAAGGCAGAATACGAGCTTCGGGCGTGCGGGCTTACCTTACTTCTTTTTTTTGCCGTGCTCGATGAGGGGCCAGAATTCGTCCCAGACGAAGGGGCGGGAGAATTCGCCGTGGTGGCACTTCATGCAGTCGCCCGCGCCGAGAGGGCGGAATTTAAAGGATGGGGTGAGGCCGTTGTTCCAAGCGGTGACGTGCTCGCTGCCGGGGCCGTGGCAGGATTCGCAGCCGACATCGGTGAAGCGTTCCTTTTTAAAAGCTCGGCGATATCCCGAGGGGGTGCCGAAGCCGACGGTGTGGCAGGCGATGCAGGTGGGATCGGCGTCGGATTTCTTTTTGACGAGGGAATCGAAGGCATGGGAGTGCGCGGAGGCGTGCCAAGTTTTGGCTTCTTCGGCGTGGCAGGTGAGGCATTTTTCGCTGCCGACGTAGTTGGCAAGGGGCTTGACGCCGGGAATGGCATCTTCGCCGAGGCGCTCGGGGTGGTCGACGAGGAGGTCGGTGGTGCGGATGGTCTCACGGTAGTTCGCGGAGAGGGCGAGGAGGCGGTTGTTCTGCGGAATGTTGGGCTTCATCAGGTGGATGTCGAAGTCTGAGGCTTCGAGGCCTGATTCCTCTCGTTGCAAGGTGACTTGGCCGATGGTGCGGGCCTGGTTGGAGGTGAAGACGAGGTAGGATTGGTTTTCCTTCTGGAGATATTGGGCGGCTTGGCGGACGTCTCCGCCCACGATAAGGGAGACTTCGTAGAACTCGTTGGCGAGGCGTTTCATTTCGTCGACGGTGGTGAAGGCGAGAAGGATGACTTCGTCGCATTCTTCAACGAGGGCGGGGAGGTGGCGCGAGATGGCGTCGTCTAAGCTGAGGATGTGGAGGCTATCGCCGGGAGAGGAGACGGAGTTGGGATCGAGGACGGCGAGGATGCCGATTTTTTGGCCGCGGAGTTCGACGATGCGGGTGGGCGGGGCGATGAGCTCACGGGTGGACTGATCGGTGATGGAGGCGCTGAGGATGGGCGCATCGGTGGAGGAGATGATTTCCTTGAGCGTGGCGAGGGGGAGCTTAGCCTCGGCCCCACCGAGGTTCAGGGCATGGTAGCCCATGAGGTCGAAGGCCTCGAGAATGTGCTCGTATTTGATGACCCGGAAGTCCTCTTTTCCGGCAAGGGAATTTCCGACATCGAGGAGGAGTGAGTTCCCCGTTTGGTGGCGCTGAAGCCAGGTCTGGATACGGGTGAGGCCGCCGAGTTGGCCGGAGAAGCAACCGCAGGGTTCGAGGCGTCCGTGGGTGTCGCAGGTGAAGTAAATGGGGATTTCGTTACGATCCTCGGCGATGGGATCGGCGGGGTCAGAGTAGTAAACGACGAGCCCGCCGATCGCGACGATGACGAGGCAGGCGAGAGCGGCAAGGGCAGGCTTTTTCATCGTTTAGTGGACGAGGGCGTAAACGAGGGCGTTCACATTGATCTTGGCGCAGTCCTTGATCTGGCTCCCACCACAACAGCAGCATCCTTTGGCGTTACTGGAGTCGTTGAGACCCTCGGGGGAGTAGAGGATGGCGAGCCGGTCGTTCACCGTGATGCCGTAGAGTTGGACGGCTTCGCGATAGGCTTTGACCTCGGTGATTTTGTAAACCATCGAGAAGAGCTCATGGTCCATCTTGAGAGGGTCAATGGGATGGGCGGGAAAGACCGCGGCGAGCTCGCGGCGGAAGGCTTTGTTCCATTCGGTATCGGAGCAGCCAGGGCTCACGATGATGAAGCCTCCGTTCATGACGTAGCGCTTGAGGTTCTTGCGCTCGACTTCGGAAAGGGTGAAATTTCCCTCGCCAGTGAAGATGCAGAGAGGAGATTTGAAGACAGCTTCAGTGGCGAGTTTTAGGCGGGAAAAGCGGGGAGCAATCTTCAATCCGGTAGACTGCGCGGCGGTCGTGAGGAATTTATCGGCGAAGCAAATCGAGGTTTGGTTTTTGCCATAGACGAGGTTTCCGCAGACGATTTGGGGTTCTTCGGCGGAGGCGAATCCGGTGAGGAGGGCGAGGAAGAGAAGGAGTTTTTTCATGGGAGTTTATTCGGGCTTGGTGAGGGTTCGGAAGTAGGCGTCGGTGAGATTTTGATATTCGCGAAGGATGGCTTGGCTTTCAGGCGTTTCGGTTTGGCGCGTGCTCGTGAGGGGATCTTCGCCACCGCCATCCTGATCGACCTTGGCGACGGGGCCGCCTCCCTGGCCGGTACCGTTTCCGAGGCCTTGGCCACCGGCCATTTTTCCGGCGATGGCTCCGGGCATCATCGCTTCGCCGCCCATGAGAGCGGGGCTCTGGCCGGGGCGTCCGCCGGTGGCCATGCTGCCCGCCATGCCGGAGCCGCTCCCGCCTTGGCCGCCGAAGGGTGAGAACTTGAGCGACTGCATCATTTGGCTGAAGCTATTGCCGGGATTGCGACCGGGGATTTTGAGATACTGGTCAAAGCCTTCGCTTTCGCAGGCGGCACATCCGCCCTGGCATTCGCTGATAAGCTTGGCCATTTCGGCCTCGAGATTGGCGGCTCGTTCGTGAGATTTGTCTCCCTCGGCAGCAACCATGGCTTGGGAGCATTGGCGGCCCAGCCTGGGGAATGATCCGCGCTCGATACCGTGGGCGAGGTCGCGGGCGCTTTGGGCGGCTTTGGGAAATTTTTCCTCGGCGAGTTCGGCGTGGTGTTCGAGCTTTTCCTTTAAGTCCTCGAGCGCGCGAGCCACTTCGCGTTGCCTTGGTGCAAGTTGCTGGAGAGACATGCGATCTTGCGCGTTGAGTTCCTTTTTCTGTTCGAAGCGCTTGGTCTGTTCTTTCAATTGCTGCTGCTCTTCATGAAGGGCCTGAAATTCGTTGAAGTCCTTGATGAGTTCGTGAAGGGCGGCAAGATCTTCGAGAGGTTTTTCGACTTTGTCTCTCCCTTCTTTTTGTTCTTGGGCCAGTCGTTCGTGGTGATCTTTGGCGGCGTCTTTCTTGCCCGATTTTACGTCCTCTTTGTTTTGGGCGACCGAGTCGCGGACCTCTTGGGCCATTTGCTTGAGCTGCTCTTGGAGGTCGTTCTCGAAGTCATAGACGGGATTCTCACGACCAAACTCTGCCATCTCTTTTGCGATAGCCTCGAGTTCTTTGTTGATGGCTTCCTGCTCTTCCGGAGTGGCTCCTTCTTCGGCGAGTTTTTTCTGCTCATCGACGAGTTCCTCGTAGCGAGTCAGAAGGTCTTCGTACTTCCCGCTGATCTGGGCCACGTCGGTTTGCTTGCGGAGATATTCGTTGTATTGCTCGGTGCTGATGACTTCGAGTCGGCGCAGTCCGGTGCGGGTGAGATGTGGAGTGGGACAATTGTCGATGACCTCGCCGGACAGGGTGATAACGTCACCTGGTTTGGCTCCGAGTTGCGCGAGTGAGATCTCTTGCTCGAAGGTGTCGCGCCGAGGACCCACGCCTTCGAACTTCTTTTCGACCGGCTCGCCGAAGACGTTATTGATGGCGATGAAAGTGCGAACTTTGCGAAGGCCGTAGTCATCGCTGGTGCCGAGGCTAAATTTGAAAATATGGTCTTCGACGATGAAGGAATCGTCATCAGGAGAGAGGAAGGCGATGGCGGGTGATAGATCGCGGCTTATGGTGAGGGCTGAGGTTGGGGTGCTGTCGGGAGCGCGGTCCGCGATGTCACGAAATTGGAAGGCGAGGCGTCCGGAGTCTGTGGTGGAAAGGGTGGCGAGAACCTCGTTTGGTGGTCCCTCGGGGCTGGGGGAGAGTGGGACGGTGATTTCCTTTTGCGCTGTTCCGGAAAGAGTGGCGATGAGGGTGCCTGCGCCGAGCGGGCGGTTGGAGCGGAGCTTGAAGGTGAGGGTGGAACCTTCGAGTGCTTGCAGTCCGGCAAAGCGAAATTTTTGCGTCTTGGTCGGGAGGCCGGTATAGGTGGGCGGGGTGATTTCGAGATCGGCGCCCGTGAGCTGCGGGATGAGCTCGACCGCGATTTCGCGGCGGGGGCTGAGGCTGCGGTTGTTCTTGCTGCGGGCGTAAACAGTGAGGGGCTCGCGGATGTCATCAAGTGAGGCCACGAAGGTTTCCTTATCGATGGCGGCCATGGGGAGCTCGCGGGGCGGGCGGCTGCCATCGCTTGGGGCCACTTCCAGAATGATGTCCTTGATCTCGTGGCCGGTGACCTTGACCTCGACGGTGGCGGACTCGCCGTAGATGACCTCGATGCCGTCTTGGACAGGTTTGGTGACTTCGAGCCATGAGAAACTGAGAGGCGGGTGGTCGCCATAGGGGTCGAAGATACGAGCGAGCTGCCGATAGGCGGGCTTACCGATGAGGACGATCAGGAGGGTGAAGGCGGCGAGGCAAGAGAAGGCAATTTTAAATTCCCGACCGAGCCTTGCGAAGCGGGCGAGAGGCGGAAGGGTGCGGGGCTCGACTTGTTTGGCGGACTCGGCGACGGCGTGCTTGGCAAGGTCGCGGGTCAGTGGGGCCACTGCGGAATCGTTGGCCTGAGCGTGAAGTTGGAGAACGTTGGTGAGCTTGCTCCCCAAGGTGGGATCGCGTTTTTCGAGATCGCGGGCGGTGTCATCGAGCGAGGGTCGCCGCCAGATCATGGTGAAGATGGCGAGGGCGAGGAGGGCGAGGCCGGAGACGATGAAGGCGCTCAGCAGAAGAATGCGTGGGAGCGGGCTGAGATGGAAGAGGATATCGAGGAGGGCCATCGCGATGACGGTGGCGAGGAGGAATTTGACCGAGCGCAGGAGTCGAACGTAGGCGCGATGGGAGGCAAAGACTCGTCCGGCAGAGCGGAGGGCCTCGATGATGGTGGTTCGTTGGCGGGTGGGGTCGCTCATGATAGGGGGCGTTTAAGTCAGTCCCCAGCGTCGTCGCAGGAACCATTCGGAGGCAAGGAAGCAAGTGATGGTGAGGAGAATCCAAACTTGATCCCAGAGTGGATTGAGGCGGGTCCGTTCCTTCATCGGGCTCGCTTCGCGGAGGAGGTTGGTGAAGAGTTCCTTGAGATCGGTCGGCTTGACCAGTCGGCCACCGGAAGCGCTAGCGAGCTGCTTGAGGTAGGCGGCATCAGTCGCGGTTTCGGTGCGTTCGATTTCTTCGATGAAGGCCATGAAGCGGGCCTTCGCCTTTTTGCCATTTGGGAGGGTGGTCTCGGCGAGGTGGCGGCCATCGGCGCGCGGGGTGAAGGTCGCGGTGTAGGCGGAGCCGTCGTCATTTGGAGTGAGGGCGAGGATGGCGGCTTGCTCCTTCCGATGGGTGACGGTCACGGTGGGCGCGTTTTGGGGAGGATCGAGGCCGTTGAGCGCGAGGGTGAAGGTGATTTTTTCGCCGGTGGCAAGGTTGGCGGTATTGGTCTGAAAGGTGTAATCGTCGCCCGGAGTGACGCCGCCGTTTGAGAGCATCCAGAGGACGAGTTGGTCCCAGAAGAGATCGTAGAGATTGTTGTCGAACTCGGTGTCTTTATTAAAGACCCATTTCCAGAGATCGCCGACACCAAGCGAGAGAGTTTGGCCACGACCGAAGCGGCGGAAGACGACCCCTGAGTTTTGGGCGTTGGTAGTGACGTAGGACTCGGCGAGGGTTTTGGGCTCGCTGGCGGGTTGGTAAGAAGTGATTTCGGGCAGCTGGGTGGAGGCCGATTTTTGGTGGAGTAAGCGGAAGGGCGGGAGTGAGAGCGCGGCGGTGGAAACCTCAAGGCGGGCTGGAGCGGATTCGTCGCTCCAGGTGATGGGTTCCAGTCCGGAATCGGGAAGATTTTCCCAAGCCTGACCGCGTGCAAAAATGACGATGCCGGCGTGTTGATCGACCCATTCTTCCATGGCCTTGATGCCATCGAGGCCGAGGACTTCGTGGGTTTTCTTGCCGAGAATGACAACCTTGTAGGGGAGGAAGTCGGCCACGGTTTTTGGGGCGGTGAGTTCTTGATTGGAGCGCTTGGGATTGGACCTGACGGCGCGGACGCGGTCGCTCGTGAAGCGGGTGAGGGCATCGACATCAAGCTTGTCATTGCGGGCGAGGGAGCGGCGCAGGAAAGTGGTGTCCCAGTAGGGTAATCCTTCGACCATGAGAACACGGACTTTCTCATCGAGGACATTGATGTAGTTGATGGCGGTATTATTGGTGGTCTGGGCCTCGTTGCTGACCGGGTGGACCTTGAAGGAGTATTCGAATTGTCCGGGGTTGTCCTCGGTGACGAGAAATTCGATGTCGTGGAAGGAGGTGTCGCCCGTTTGAAGGCGTTTGCTCTCGACCAACTCACCCTCGCGGAAAAGGTCCACGACGAGGGTTTCGCGCGCGCAACCGATGGTGCGGATGTTTGCGGCGAGGCGTGTCATCTGCTTACGGAAAGTGTAGGGATGGTAGCCCGCGACGCGGATCGAAACATCACGCGCGGATCCGGCCGCGCCGATGGGGAGGCCATAGATGACGCAGTCGCGATCGTGGGCCAGACGGGCGGTCTGTCCCGGGGGGATGGCTTCGAGGTCATGGCCGTCCGAGATGACGAGGAGGGCGGCAGGTGGCGGCCCCTGATGATTGCGCAAAAGCTGGCGAAGCGAGGAATGAATGAGGGTTTGGTCGCCGTCTGGAATGGTCGATTGAAGGGCCGAGGCGCTGACTTGTTGGGGGGAGGAATCGAAGAGGTGAAGGCGGACGAGTGATTTCGTTTTGTCTGAAAGGAAGCCGGCTTCCGCGATGATTTGGCGGGCGTATTCGAAGCGGGTGACGCCTGCAATATCGTCCTCAGCCATGCTGGCGGATTTGTCGATGGCGATGAGGAAGGAGCGCTCGACTGATGGTGGGATGATGCTCTCTTCCTCGGAAACCCGGAGAAGGAGGGCGACGATGGCGAGGACGCCGAAGAGGCGTAGGGTGATGAGTAGGATGTTGCGGGAACGGGCCAGTTGTTTTCCGGAACGGAGATGGGCGATGAGGGTCAGGACCGTCAGGGAAACGGCGATGGTGATGATCCAGGAGACCGGGAGGATGGGGTCGATGATCATGACGTGGCCTCCTTCTTCTTCTTCACTTTCGGTGGTTTTTTGAGGAAGAGGTGGAGCAGGGATTCGAGGGCGAGCAGGGCGAGGGCGGCGAGGACGAACCCGTGGAAGGCGGGGAGGCCCTCGGCCCATTCATCGAGAGTGATTCCCCCGGTGAGGATGGTCGCTCGGCTGTTATCCGGAGAACGGGTGGGGAGAATGGCGGGGTCGAGGGAGCGGAGGTCTGACTCTTGGTTGGTGGCATTGACGGCGAAGGTTTGCAGGGGGCGACCGTCGCTGGCGGGGAGGATGTAGGGGCCGGGAACTGGGGGGGTGAAGTTGAAAAAGACACGCTCGCCACGGATATCGGCTTCGGTTTGAATTTCGGTTTTATCGGGGCCGAGGAGGCTGCGGCCCATTGATTCGGAGGTCCAGGCTTCCGCGAAAATTCGGTCTCCGACGAGGTATTGGTTTTCGCCCGTTTGGGCGGGCGAGAGCTTGCCGAGAATATCGTGAATCCAGCCGGGGAAGAGGCTTTGGCGGGCGATGTTTGAGGAGAGTTCGCCGACGGAAAAGTTGGCGATAAGGAGGGTGCCGAGTCCCGCTTGGGTCTCGGTGAGGGCCGGGGTGCCGTCGGCGTAGTGGAGGAGGACGCGGCCCGCGCCGGTGGCCGAGGCGTGGTAGAGATCGTAGAATTCTAGGAAGCCGAGGTTGCGGCGGCGTTCGTTTTTAAAGAGGCGGAGGAAGGGCGAGCGGAAGTCACCTTGGGCGATTTTCATGGCTCCTCCGGCGAGGTTTTCGGAGTTGAGTCTGGTGGTCGGTTGGAGGGGGAGTTGGGTGGCGAGGGCTTCTGAGAGATAGCTGAGATTGGTGATGGCGTGGGGGCCATCGAGGAAGAGCAAAGCGCCACCGCCGGAGCGGAGGAAAGTGGCGAGACCACCGGCTTGCACGCGGGTGAGGGCGGGCATCTTGGAGGCGATGATTTTGGAGGAACCGGAGAGAGAAGAAGGAGTGAATTTTTCGCCGGTGAGTTCACGGACACGGTAAATGCCGGACTTTTCTTCGCCGAAGGGATTGACGGCCGCTTTTAAGAATCGGGTCGAGTTTTGGGTGCCTTTACCATCGCTCAGAATGACGATTTGTTCGGTTTCGCGGATTTCGATGGGAAGCCAGAAGTCGTTATCGAGCGGGAGATCATCAGGTGAAAGGCGGATGTGGGCGGCGTGGGTGCCGGAGCGGAGGCCGGGGACTTCGAGCCGGATTTCACCCTCGCCCCAAGGTGGGAGCGAGACGACTTGGTCGGCGAGGAGAGTGTCGGCGACGAGGATTTCGATTTTTCCGCTGTAGTTATCTTGGGAGTAATTGCCGACCTTGGCGGTGATTTCGAAAGCTTGGCCGTGAGTGGGTGAGGGGCCGGTGAGGGTGGCTTCGAGGATGGCTTGATTGCGGCGGGCTTCGTGATCGGTGGCGGGGATGAAGAAGAGATTGGCTTTGTCGGGTAAGCCCTTGAACTGGACGGAGGCCCAGTTTTTTCGCTGGAAATCGGAGAGGTAGATAAAATCGACGGGGCCATCAGCCTTGGCCGCGAGTTGGCTCGCGATGAGGTTGGCTGCTTTGAAATCAGCGGGCATCGCTTGCGGTTGGGCGGAGTTAATGAAGCTCTCGGCGGCGGCGATGTTGTGGCTGAATTGGGTGAAACCGGCTTCGGGAGTGCGCCCGACGAGGATGGGGATCATACGGTCGAGGGGATCGAGCGCGCGGAGGATTTTTGAGGACTCGAGCTGGGCCCGCTTCCAGGTCGAAGTGTTGCCATCCCGGTGGGCCATGCTCAGCGATTGGTCGATGAGGAGGATGACGTGGCGGCGGCCAGTGGTGTCCTGTTCCTTGGGGCCGATGACGGGTTTGAAAAAGGCGAGGATGAGGGCGATGAGGGCGAGGGAGCGGAGAAGGAGGAAGAAGAAGTGGCGCCACTTGAAAAGCCGCGAGCGACCGGCGAGGGATTTTTTTAAATCATCAAGCGAGGAGAAGTAGAAACGCTTTGGGCTCCGGCGGCTGAGCCAATGGATCACGAAGGGCAGGGCCGCGAGTGCGAGCCATCCCCAGAGTGCGTTGGCAGCGGTGAAAATCATGAGTCGGTGTCAGTCCAGTTGCGGAAGCCGAGGTAGGCCTCGATGGCATCGAGATAGGGGGCATCGGTGCTGAGTCGTGCGAAGTCGACGCGCCGACGCATTGCGCCGGTCTTCAAAGAAGCGGTCCGTTCCCGCACGGTTTGCTCGAAGTCTTCGCGGATTTCCTCGGGTTCGATTTCGATCTCCTCCTTGGTCTCGAGATCGACAAAGCGGGCGAGGGGAGCGTGCGGAAGGGTGCGTTCCTGCGGGTCGGAGATTTGCAGGAGGAGGACTTCGAAGCGGCGATGTAGGAAGGGGCTCAGGGCGTCGAGGATTTCCTCTGGGTCCTCGCCGAGGAAGTCGGAGAGGACGACGAGACGACCACGGCGCTTGGTGAGGAGGGCGGTGTCGCGGAGGGAGTCGGCGATTTTAGTCTTGCCGCGCGGATGGTTCGACGGGGTGGCGAGGTGCATGAGCATCCGCTGGAGGTGGCGGGAAGTGCCGCCGCAGGGGAGGTGGTCGAGGACCTTGTCGGCGAATAGGGTCAGGCTGACCTTGTCACCTTGCCGAATCATGAGATGGGCGAGGGAGGCGGCGATGCGCGCGGAGCGGAGGGCCTTCATCTCGTTCCCCGCGGTGAAGAAACTCATGGAGCCGGAGACATCAGTGACAAGGTGGACGGCGAGGTCGGTGAGTTCGTCGTAGGTGCGGATGAAGAGCTTCTTGGTGCGGGCGTAGACGTGCCAATCGATGGCGCTCACGGGAAGGCCGGGGTGATATTGCTTGTGCTCCGCGAATTCGCCGCCGGTGCCGAAGTCGTGCGATTTATGGCGACCGGCGAAGCGGGCTTCGACCGTGTTTTTGGCGTAAGCGTCATAAAATTGGGCACCTACCGCGCGGCGGCTTGATCCGCTAAAACGCAGGTCATGTCCACGACATCATCAAACCCACCGCCCGTGCGCTGCTCGGAAGTCCGCTTCGCTGAAGTTGA
>Ga0222650_1000851_pt1 | contig 19602 bp, 48 predicted proteins | sample AntAcemetagen367_FD_179820 | JGI IMG/M metagenome (GOLD analysis project Ga0222650, IMG submission 179820) | Saline water microbial communities from Ace Lake, Antarctica - #367 | ecosystem: Environmental > Aquatic > Non-marine Saline and Alkaline > Saline | place: Antarctica: Ace Lake... | reverse complement strand
GACATTTTAAGAACAGCATGAGTACCTCTAGCTCTATTGTGTCTTATTGTGGACATCATTCGGTGGTCCTTATCAAAATCAACTATTACAACAGGGACTTTTCCATCTGTCATTTGTGATACTTCAGGGTCTTTAGATAGTGTCCATCTATGGAATCCATCTACAATTGTATTGTCTGATAGTATTACTATTGGTTGAGTCCATCCATCCTCTATAATAGAAGTTTTAAGCAACTGCAATTCAGGTGGTGCTACAAAATTTGGATTATAATCGTTTGCATTTAGAGTGTTTCTATCAACCCATTGGACTTTTCCTACTGGTTGATTATCAATACCTTGTTTCATCTTTTAACCTCATTTGATCTATTAGTTTTTTCTTTTCAGGGTCAGCATGACTAGACATGGTTCTTAATCTTCTGCCTTTCATATCACCTCTTAAAGCTATCATACAAAGACCTTTCCAGGATAATCCTGTAATATCATCAGGAGTTGTATCAGGCACTGGTCTTCTTGCAAGATTTATATGATTTCCAACTGCTGATCTAACATTGGAAAGAATAAATTTTTGTTGTTCAATATCGTATAAAGCGACATTATCATAGAACCAATCTTTCCATGTTTTATCTTTTGGAAGTTTTATTCCACCAAATCCATACAATTGTGTTCTTGAATATTTTTCTGATGTTGATGCACCAGAAACTCTACCTGTCATTTTTGCCCAAAGTTCTGGCCAACCGACTTTATACTGCCAAAGTCCTCTCATTGGTTCTTCCCCAAAAGGAACACATACTCTTTGTTCATTCTTACCTACACCCATTTTATCAAGAACATCATAAACTCTATTATAATCCCAATTATAAATTTTTGGTGCTAACCAAACATCTGAAGAAGTCCAATCATATATTGGTGATACTCCATATGAATATCCACTTCGTGCTCCTGTTATCCAGTTATCTTTTACCCGATGTGATACTGCTCTAAACCTAGTTAAACTTTCTTGTGCTCTTAAACCTCTAACATCAGCTATTCTTCCATGAGTATGATCATAAACTAAATGTGATACTTCAGGAATTGTATGTCCAGGTTTAAAACCTTTTATGTCAGTAATTGCAAAATCAGGAATATCTCTTACCCACTTGTCTTTACATTTAGGGTCAAAAGGATACCAAAATGGATCTCTACGACTTCCTCCATTTCTATGTTTAACTGGAATACATAACCATTTTAATCTTATGTCAGGGTCGTTTTTAACCCTCATCATATACTCTACAGTTTCAGGCATTATAACTTCCTCATCCCAGAAATAAACATCTAAAGGAAGTTTGTTTTTTTCTCTAGCAATCTTTAATGCTAAATTTAAACAGACTGTGGAGTCTTTGCCTCCTGAAAAAGATACAACTACTTTATCAAAGCTATCAAATAAATATCTAAATCTATCTAAAGCTGATTGATAAACATTAGTTTCAATTTCTCTTTTTTTTAATACTACCATAATTTGTAAAGTAATAGACAATTATTCCACTTGCTGACACAGTAAATATAGATGACCAAACTGCTAAATCAGTAAGACCATTAAATTTTGCATAAGCAAACATTGGAACACCAATAACTAAAGATGTCGTAATACCATAGAACATTCCTGGTTCTGATACTTTTTTATTAATTATTGTATAAATTGTCGGTATTAATGTTGATGCTCTTAATGTTCCATAGAAAATAAATAAATATAATATTTTCATATCAGGAATATTAGCAAGAGCAATTCCACCTATTGAAAGTAGAACCATTCCAGTTCTTGCATTAGTTAGTTTATTTTTTGAATTAGGAATAATATCTGTACTTGCAATTGAAGATATAGAACACAATCCTGAATCTAATGTAGACACAAGACCAGATAATAACATCCAAACAAAAGGTATTAGAATAAATGTCGGCAATAATTCACTAACAGTTATTACATTGATTAGTTGTGCATTACCTCCTGCATCTATACCTAGACCGGCACCCATAAATCCTATTACTGATGTAAATATTGGAACAACACCAAAGACTAATGCTGAAAGTAAAAATGATTTCTTGACTTCGTTTTGTTTTGTTGTAAATGCTCTTTGCCAAAAGGATTGATCACCAAATGGTCCTGCAAGTAATCCAATTGATACTACAATACCAAATGACCATGCAACTGATGAATCAAAGACATTAGAATACTCTCCAGAGATACCACCAATGCCTTTGACCATTACATCATAACCACCTCCTTGAATATAAACTAGAGGTACTACTACTAACACCACTATAAGTATTATTATCATCTGCCAAACATCTGTCATAATTGAAGCCCTTATCCCTGATACAAATGAATAAGATAAAGCTATTGCTGTAAGTATAACTGTTACGACTGTATAATCTATTCCTGTTAAGTAAGTAACGACTGCACCACCAGCAAGTAGCTGAACAGCAAACTGACAAATAGAAAGAGCAGATAGACTAATGATATATAAAATCTGCACTCGTCTTGAATATCTAACATTCATATATTGAGCAAGTGTAAATCCATTTTTAAATTTGTTTCTTAAATATTGTGCAAAGTATGCAAAGATACAAAGACATATTATGTTTGGTACTGTAAACCAAAAGACACCAGGCAATCCCTGTTGATATGCTTTTTGTGATGCTATGAATAGAGCTGGAGCCCATATCCAAGTAGCGGCAGTTGAAAATCCTGATTTCATAAAACCAACTTTTCTATCTGATACTAAAAAATTTGTATTTGTTTTAGATTCTTTTAAGTAGAAGTAAGATATTCCGAACATGAATAATCCATAACTAATTAAAAGAATATAACCTGTTGAGGTACTTAATAGTGTTTCCATTTTTTTATTTCCTTACCAAAAACATCACAGACTCTGCAAATGTTTTTAAATTGTTTGTTTCTTTTATGTTATTTAATACTTTGTATAATTCTTTCCTGTCTTCTTCTGTAAGTAGGATAGAAAATTCTACAAATCTTTGGTTCTCATCTGATGGATTAGAAAATGTGTTTGAAGTTCTAACAGTTTCATCACCACCTTCTTCTTGATTATTTTTTATATTTCTATCGGTTTCCATTTCTTGAAATCTTAATTTAATATAATCAAATTCACCCTCATCAAATCCAAGCAGTTGTTCGTCTATTTGATTTTTATCTATTAATTCTGAAATTTCTTTAACAGCTAAATCCCAATCCCAAGCAGTTTCTTCATGACTTCTGTTATCCATGAATCTATATGCTTTTACCTTTTCTTCAGAAAGTCCAACTGCTTTAAAAACTGGTACTTCTCTAAATCCAAGTTTTTCAGCCGCCTTATGTCTTGTGTGTCCAGCAATTATAATATTATTTTCATCAACTACGATTGGTTGTTGCCACCCAAATTCTTTTAGACTTAAAGCAACTTTATCAACTGCTTTATCTGAAATTTTTCGTGGATTATTTTCGTATGGTTTTATTTCTGTTATACTTATTGTTTCAATATTCATAAATAGGGACAATTTCCACTCTCGCTTTATTGCCCCAAACCTTTCTATCTGTTTTTGTATGGCTTGTAAAATACAAAGTTGTTATCTTTAATTGTTTTTAAAAAATTTTCCCATTTATCTTTATCTTTATCAAATCCATTTATTAAAAGTTCTCGGTCATATTTATCCATATTACCAATCATTTCCCATGCTCGTTTTTCCAACATAGCTCTTGGATTTAATTTTTTATTTTGATCTACTTTAGTCTTATAAAATATATTAGTCCTTTTTGTAATTTTATTCAATGTATTTTGTATGATATTTATATTAACATAGTTCTTACCCTCCTCTTTCTTACCCTCCTCTTTTTCCTTATTGTATTTATTATATGTATTTATTAGTGAGTAATTTTTGCTCGGTGTTTGACCCTCCTTTTTCCATTTCTGTGGTTTCTGTATATGTACTGTGTACAAGTTGGAGTTGTGCGTTCTCTTAACCCAAGAAATAAACTTCCATTTCTTGAATTTCTGTAAAATTTTGGATATAGTTCTGGAAGAAAGGTCTAGGTGTTTAGATATGTAATCAACAGAAAAAAATAATTCTTTATACATTTGGTTGTATTTTATAAAAAAACATAGAACCTTAATTTGATTACCAGTTAATTTGTAATCAAAAATATATTTTTCAGGTAATACTATAAATTTTTCCTGTTCCACCATTTACATTCTTATAATAGTTTTTATCATTTTACAACTTCGCTTTTTGGTTGTGTTTCAATAAACTTACCATGTTTTCTTACAATGGAATATATATCATCTTTAATATCTCCAAAGTCGCCTTTCAATATGTAGTGTGGTGTTCTTAACTTGACACTATTCTCATACCAAATTTTTTGAGTATCTGCTAATCTGCCTATTTTTGATTTTAATTCTATGTAGACTATTCTACCTGCTGGAAATTCTAATATTAAATCTGGACATCCAGGTTTCAATCCCATTTTAATTAATAACATTTTATTTTGTAACGATCTTTTGCCACCATTTGCTATATGAAAATATCTAAATTGATATTTATCCTGGAGGTAATATAAAAATTTACATACTTCAATTTGTGTCTTGTATTCTTTCATTAACAAATACTTCCAACTAACATTCCTGTATCATCTTTTAGATACCAACCCTGACTCATGGGTCCTTTGTTTTTATAATTCCAAGTATGATATGATATTTGTTCTCTTATTTCATCAGCTTTATCTGAACATTCTAAAACTAATTCTTCATTTGTTTTGCTATTATTTATAAATTCATATTTTCTATATTCTATTTCACCTGAAAAATTCAGGATAATAATAATAACTACATACTTCATGACCAGTCAAAATGACTTTTAAATTTATCAAATAAACCTTTTCTTATTTTTTTATCAGGACTTTCAGCACAAAGTGCTAATGCTTTTGCTACTGGATTTATTTTATATAAATGCCAAAACATTCTTTCATTCATTGAATGCTGTTCTTGATGATGTTCTATACAAAGGGGTACTACAAAACTATCACAGGGTTTCATTCCCATTCCAGCACCAGTATATCTTATATGTGCTGATTGAACATCAGTTCTGCCACAAATTGTGCAACCATGTTGTGAAACAAATTGTAGATGTGTTCTACTTCTTATCTTGTTTTTTAATGCCATAATAATCCATAACCTCTAAAGCTCTTAACTTATAAATTATTTCTGACTTTCCAGCATCATTTTTTTTTGTTTTTTCTGTATCCATAATAATGCCTAATAGCTTCATTTCTGTAGTTCTCGGTCTAATTGTAAGTATATTTTTTTTTAATCTTAATGATAATTCAGTACCTGTAAGTCCATCAGGAAATACTGATTCCAACTCTATAGCAATCATTTTTTTAATTCTGCTTATATATGGATTAATTTCTTCTGCTGATTGAATGCTGGTTCTCACACCTCTGTGTCCAGCTACATTTGGATATTTGTCAAAATCAAATTCATCTTGCATTATAATTTTTCCAATGTTTTTATTATTTCTTTTTTTATATAAGGTATTTGATCATCTTTATTTTCAGGTAACATTATAAATATATCTCTTTCTGCTAATTTACATAAATCATCTAACACTCTTTCTAATATCATTTGTTTAAATTCTTCGCTTTGTGTTGGGTCTTTCATAATAGGTTTATCTTCAAGCATTGTTTCTCATTTCATTAAAGCTGGGACTCTTGCCTCTGCAAGAAATTGTATATCCCTTTAAAATAACTGATTGACCAACTAACAAATTGTTTACCTTACGAAATTGCATAGTTGAAATATTTCCAATTATACTCATCAAACCTAATCTACCAGCATTAAAATCTGAACTGATAGTTAGGTTCTGAACATTTCCATTTTTGAGTATATTGTATTTAGCGAAACTCACTAAACTGCCTCCATCATTCCAAATGGTACTCTCCATTTTTGACCATCAACATTTACAACAGCTTTAGTTATATTTAGTTTTTCAACTGTTCCAGTTCTCTTTCTACCATTCGGTCTTCCAAACTGAACAGCTAATCCAACTTTAAATTGAGAACCAGCTTCACCATGTAATTGTTTTCTTCTCATATTAATTGTTGCTACAATAGATGATATTTCATCTTTGTTCATTTTTAGTATTTCATTGTGTATTTCTATTTTCATTGTTTTCTCCTTTTTAGTTATTCTGATACTGTACTCTATCGCACCAATACCTGTCAATAGTTATTATTATTTTATATTAAAGGGTATATAGAGGAACAAAACCAGTACAACCTGAGCTGGTAATAAATAATATTAATTATTAATAATATGTATTGACTTAACTATCCGATTTGGTATCGTCTTCGTATAACAAAAACAGGAGAAAAAAATGACACAAACAAATGAAATAACAAACTTGGAAATGGAAAACATGGACAAGAAAAGAGAGTTAATTAAAAGTATGGTTCAAGTTGCAATTAAAATGCAAAAAGAATTATCTTTTACTAATCCAAATACAGCGACTGATGAAGATGCTTTCGCTTTAATGCTTACTAACTATTTCGGTCATGATGGAAAATCTATCAAAGAAATAACTTGTAGTGCATTAGAAGATTCTAACTTTCATTCTTTTAATGATAAGTTTGAAAAACTTTGGAATAAAGAAATGGAGGATAATAATGAGTAGACATAATTCTCATAAAAAAATTATTTCTTCTAAACAAAAAGAAGAAGTATATCTAGAGTTGCATTATAAGTATCCAACTAAATATGGATTCTTTATTTGTTATCTTAATTATGGTGGTTCTAATTTAGATCATAAGCTGGCAAGCTATGATGATACTTATGGTCCATTTGGTACTCTTGCAACTGCACAAAAACATTTTAAAAAATATATTACCAATAGAAGTGTTGATGAAAAACATCTTTATTCAATAAGAGGTACTGAATATAAAACAGATCGTGGTTTCAATACAATTTGGTATGCAACAGGTGAGGAGGTTAGTTATGAAACTATTAACTAAAGAAATAGAAAAAAGACTTATCAAAAACTATGAGGTAAATAAAGATAAGGCAGAAACTGTTAATCATAAAGTTGTCTTAAAACTTTTTAATCCAACAGGAATTGGCACTTGGTATTTAACTGAATACAATCCTGAAACTAAAATAGCTTTTGGATTATCTTGTTTGCAAGATAAAGAACTTGGATATGTTAGTCTTGATGAAATACAGGATTTCAAAGGTAGATTTGGATTAGGTATTGAAAGAGATATAATGTTTGAATCAAATAAATTAACATTAGAGGAGTGCAGAAACTTATGAGTACAGATATGACACCATTATTATTTGATGGTTGGAAAATAGAAATAAAAATGACTGATGGTAATAAATTGAATCTTTACAAAGAACATTTGCCTGATGATTTATCCAGGAAAATAGAAAATGTATGCAGAGATCACTTTGATACACATTATGATGAAATGATAACTAAACATAGAGGAGGATAAATGACAATAAAAATTAATTTAAAAGATGCAGATATTAAAGAATTATATTGTTATGAGATTGCTTTAATGAATACAGTTGTTAATCTTCAAAATGAAATAACTGATATTAGAGAAAGAAGAAAACAATTAGAAAATAAACAAAAAAAGGAAAACTAAAATGGGATGGGATAATTATACTCAACACGAAAAATCATCTTCAGATACACCAACCTCTTGCACAAAAGAACAGGTTGGAATGAAAGAGTATGAGGTTGAAGTAGATGTTGTATTTACAGTTAAGTACAAGGTTCTAGCAAAAGATAAGTCAGATTTGATAGATAAGAAAATGTATTTAGCTGGTTGCGAGTTAGAAATAGAAAAAGATGATCAATACTCTGATTGTTATGACATAAGATGTAAAAATTGGGGTACTGAAAAAGAGAAAGAATCTGAAACTGGAAGAGAGGTTGTAGCAAATATTATAGAACCTGAAGAACCTAAAGCAGATGATAATTATGATTATGAATTAGAACACAAAACTTTTTAACTTGACAAAAGATACATTATGGAATTATACAGTTTATTGAGAGAGTCAAATTCCTCTCACTTATTTAAGGGTGGGAGTTGGGTATCAGTAATGACCCAGAAGTCTATAGATACAAAGCACAATCGTGCCTGTCTCCATACTTTGTTAGCTCCTATCCTTTTAATAAATAAAAATTATTATTTTATATTGACAATTATTAATATATTGAGTAACTTAACAGAAACAAAAATGGAGAGAATATGATTACAATGCGTATAAATGGAAAGTTAGTAAAAGCAAATAGTGTTTATCACTGCTTTGTAAAATCTAAAGGTAGTTTTTTTCATACAGATAAAACTACAACTATAAATCAAATAGAAAATCAAATGAAAGGAAATGACAATGTCAAAACCATACAAGATGTTACAGATACCTGTAACTAAAGATGAGTACGATAGAATAATGGAACTTGCTAGTAAGGAAAGTAGAAGTATTCCAGCACAAATAAAAATGATGTTAAAGAATTTATTTAAAAAATGATTGAATCATTATTAATAATTATTATTGGATTTAGTTTGTTGTTCTACTTTATTGAGAAAGCAAATAGAAAACTTGATTTTGTAAATGAATATCAGTTAAATTTATTTAAAAAAGAATATCAGGGATTACTTCGTAATAGTAGAGATTATAATGGTCAATTAAAAGAAATGAATGTTCGTTTAGATGACATGGAAAACAAAATAACATTATTAACAAAACAAAAAGAAGATAAAAAAAATATATTTTCTTTTAAAAAGTAAAATAGAAAGGGTGGTTATGGGTAAAAGAGCAAATAGTAATGCAGAAAGAATGTTTATGAAAAACATTGGTGCATTTGTAAAAGAAAAAAGACTAGTGATAAAAAAAACACAATCATTTGTAGCTGATTGGTTAAATGTAACATTTCAACAAATACAGAAATATGAGAAAAATTCTAACGATTTAGGATTATGGAACTTTGTTGTTTACTGTAAAAAATTTGATGTTGATCCTGGAATGGTTATTTCACAAGCATTAGATAATATGTATTTACCTGAACAATTAATAGAAGAGGGTAAGATACAGGTTACTACTGTAACATCGCAAGAAATAGCAAATGATCCTACGCATAGATTAGATGCTAAATATTGGATTGATAAAAAATCTGATATTACAAAAAGTAAACCAGTTAATATTTTTGAAATAGATAAAAATGAGAACGATTAAACTTATAGAAAAAATAGAGTGGTTAATTAAAGAAAATAGAAAAGCAGAACAAAATTCTATACCGAGTGGTAAGGTAGAAGAATATATCCAGGAATATAAAACAGAGTTTCCTGGAATTTATAACAAAAACAAAAATGGAGAACAACATGACAAAAAAAATAATATCGTTGATTTTATTCTTGATATTGACTAATTGCGCATACAAGCCAAAAATTAATCCTGAAGCAAGTAGAGATCCTTATACAGGTAAAAATATAGCTGGTAAATATTACTATCATCTAGCAACTTGTGAGGATATGTGGGAAAAAAATGCACCTTTTTCTTTAATAAAAAGACAGGGTTCTTTTACTAGAAAATGTATGCAAGATTTTGGATATAAACTTTTACATTATAAGGGATAATTATGAAACTTCGTTCAACTATGCAAGATGTAAGAAAAACATTTGAAGATCAAACAAAATACTTTTCTACAGATGAGGTTGCTAAATATCATAAAATGAGCATTAAGGTCCTTAAATTAATGAAAGAGTTAGAAAAAACTCAACCTGAATTAATTAAAGAACATAATGAGGTATTACAAGTATTGCTTAATAATTATGATCAGCAAATAGAAAACATAAAAAGTCAAATAAATATAATTGGTAAATTTTTAGATTGTGTTGAAGTGTTGGGTGTAAAACCTGATGACATAGACACTTTAAAAGTAATTACTGAATATAAAAAAAACTTGGGGTTAATATGATAGATAGATTAGCAGACATGAAAGCAATGGTCCTTAATTGTGCAACTAGAATCAAAGGTGATGAGTTTACTATTGGATTAATCCAACACCTTGAAACCTGTATGAATCTTATATGTAATGAAAATGAGATAAATAAAATAAATATACAAGGTGATGATTTAGTTGTTTTAGAGAAAAACCTTAATGCTTTAATAAAATCTTTAAGCAAAACTCAAAATGATATGTATAATTATTCTGAACTTGTTAGTTTATTACAGGTAAAATATCGTCCTGATAACGAAAGATCAAAAAAGAACATAGAAAACATTAATAAAGGTATAGATAGATTTGATAAAAACGAATTATTAAGTTATGATGCTTTAAATAACAAGAATGGAGAATAATAATGAACAAGTGGATTAAAGAGGGTTACTGTCATAGTTTTTCTGGTGGTCAAAAATTTATGATTAATCAATCAGCTTGGTTATATCAATATGGTTTTAAACAAAGACAGCCTACTAATGGTGCTATGCAAAGAGGATTGACTTCCGAATTTATTACTTACTATATAATGAAAAGAGAAAATCAATTTAAAGAACATAAGTCTATTGAATCTATTACAGATTGGCATTTTAAAAGAAATAAATTTGCTTATGATGTTGATGAAGTTTCAAACGCTATTGAAATAAGTAAACAATTTCAAAAAGCACTTCAAGAAAGACAATTAACAAAAATAAATCATTATCAAAAAAAAGTTGTAGTAGATGGCAAAAAATATGGATTGGAATATCCCATTGTAGCTTATACTGACTTTGGATTTGATGATCGTATTGTAGATACAAAAGCTACTTTAAGATGTCCAAGTAATCCATCTGCTGGTCATGTTAGACAACAATGCTTGTATTCTAAACTTTACGATACCCCAACTTCTATTTTGTATGGTACTCCCAAAAAATATAATTTTGTTGATATAATGCAAGGTGAAGTTGAGCAAGGATTTCAACAATGTATTAATGTATTTAAAAATATTGAAAACTATTTAAAAGTATGTGATACAGTTGAAAAAGCAGTAATGATCACACCATTAAATACTGATGATTACTATTTTAATAATAACATGAAACAGGAGGCACAAAAACAATGGACAAAAATAATAAAAAAGATGTAGGTCAGCTTATGTTTGATCTAGCAAAACAATTTCCTCATAACGAGGTGAGTTGGAGAACGCAAAGAGTATTTCAATCTAAAAAAGATAGTAAGTGGTATGCTTTAGCACTTGCTTATCTTTCTGTAAGACAGGTACAGGATAGATTAACAGAAGTTATGGGTCATAACTGGCAATGTAATCATACTGTTTATGGTTCTAAAACTATATGTTCACTTGGTCTAAAATTTGACAATGAATGGATTTGGAGAAGTGATGGTGCAGGTGATACAAACTTTGAAGCTGATAAGGGTGCTTTATCTGATTCCCTTAAAAGAGCTGGAGTGTCTTGGGGTATAGGAAGATATTTATATGATTTAAAAAATACTTATGTTCCTGTAGCTGTTACACCAGCAGGTAAATTCAAAGAATTTCTTACTGACCCTTGGAATATTGTAAGAAAAAACCAAAGTGATTTTAGTTAATAACAAAAAAGGAGAAATAATATGTACCATATAATGGAAAAATACGATTCTGACGAGGGATTAGAAATAAGAAATTTTAATGATCTTTTTAATGATACTGTTAATGAAACAGAAATGTTAGGCAAAACACCCTTTCAATATGAAAAACTAGAAGAAGCAAAATTAGTAGTTAAAGCACTAACATTAATTTTTAAAGGAAAATTGTCAATACAATCTTTTATAATATTAAAAGAAATAAAAGAATAGATAATGACAGATAAACCTAAAATAGTAGTTAATAATACTATAACCGATCAAAAGAAACTTGAAATTTTTAAAATTAGATGTGTACTTTATGGAGATAGGAATGCGTTAGTTAATCTTCAAACTGACATCTGGGAAAAAATTGAAATAGTTAATAGTAAAATACTTGCACTATAGCCTAAAAAGAAAAAAAGTAAGGGTTCTAATGTTTATTAAATGCCTATTAGCTATCTTGAGTTTAAACTAAATAAGGAGATTGCACATGAAGACACATTTCAAAATGATAAAAAAATTCGTAAACAATATGACGAATACATCAAACAAACAAAAACAATGGAGGAAAAAATGTTAAATAAACCAGTATACTTAAATGTTTATAAAAATGAGAGTGATAATCCAAAAGCACCTACATTTAAAGCATCTAATGTAGAAATAAAGGAAACTATTGTAATTCCAGCAGGAACTTATGATTTTACCTTTTGGGGAAACTCAATCAATAACAAGAGTGGTAAACCAAATCCACATTTAAAGATTGATAATCCTTGGAAACCTAAATCTGAAAATAGCAATCAAGGTATTGACAATCAGGGTGGAAATGAAGATACTCCCTTTTAGTGGTGGTCATATAGGGGTAGAGTCCTTTTTTAGTCGGATCATGTCTTATACACCTACCCCTACCTCAAAGGGTTGTCATTTTCATAAAAATTGCATATATAATATGAATGAACAAGTATTTGATAAGAATTTGGTTTGGAGATTCATTAATCAAAGACTTGCAATGGGAATCTGATGATGAAGAAGATTTACTTAAAACTGTTTCAGAGTCAATTCCAAAAGAAGTAAGGGTAACAGTAGAAAATGTTGAACGAGGAAATGCGAAAGCTCGTTGATACTCTTAACCGAACTAACAATGCTTATGTTCAAGAAATACACAAGCATGGAGGAGTTAGTTTGGAAGCGAGTAAGTTGGGTAGAACTTATAAAGATATTCAACGAGAAATAATTAAGGTTGATATAGTAGAAAAAAAGAATAAATATTAGTCTTAATTAAAAAAACATAGATGTTATTAAAAACTAATGTTATTAGTATAGGGTATCTGTGTCTTAACTAAAAAAGGAGTAACAAAAAATGGAAAAACAAAACACAACTTATGTTCTTGATACTGAAAGAACTTATGCTGAACTAGAATCTGCTAGTGAAAATAAAGTAATCAAAGCAAAACTATATAAAAAATTAAAATATCTTGAACCTATTATTGTTAATAGATTATTAAAAAGATTTAGAGATCAAGGTTTAAGTCATGCTGATGCTAAAACAAATGCACTTGCTAGTCCTGAATATGAGAAACATGTTCAAGGTTTATTGGTAGCTGAAATAGAATATGAACAAGCTAGAGATAAATATGAACATATGAAGATTTTAAAAGATTTACGAATTACAGAGGAATCTTCAGCTAGAAAAATCATTAATGATAGAACATAGTAAATAAGCCCTCTATTACTTACTAATAACAACTAATATAAACTATTGACACCTAGAGTGGATATGGTATCGTACTCCTATATTCATAAGAATATATTAACAAAAAAAGGAGAGAGCATAATGAAAAAACACTACATGATAAAAAAAGGAACTATAGCTACTATGGTTCATATTCCAGATGGAGAAACTAGAAAAGTTGAGTTAGACGACTGTAGTCCAATGCAAATACTTATTGGAACTAGAGATAATGAAATGATATTAATGGATAATAAATATGGTACTCTTACATGGACCGTTCCAAAGGATTCAGTTACTGAAGTTGAAGCTGACTTAACAACTGGGTCTGTTACTGGTGAGAATGGTGAAGATTTAAGTTATTTGATTGACGGTCTTGAAGTTGATACGAGTGCATATATGAGTGTTGTTGAAAAGGAGAGAGCATAATGAAAAAATATACAGTTAGATTAGAGGGTAGAGAGTTAGATTTATCAGTTGCAGATATAAAAAGAAAAATCTTAAATATAGATGATGTTTGGTCTACAAAAGATTTTATAGATGGCAATAATAATTTACCTATACCATTATTTACATGGTTAAAGGAACTTGTGGAAGAACAAGAGGGTTTTTATTATGCTAATAAACAAGCTAATCAAGATTATTGGGTTCAAGAAAATAGAATTTCTGATGACCCAGAAATAAGGTAGTATAATGGAACATTTATATTTAGCTTTAGTATTATCAATAGTAATAACTTTAATATGGGGAGAGAAATAATGAGAATACCAATCAACTCTACATTCACTAAAGAAATCTCTAAAAAGTTTAAAAGAATCTTTAATCCTCAAACAACTTTTGAGGAAATACAAAATTTACAGGAAGAATCCATAATGGGTTCTCATGTAGATAACTTCTTAAATGAAGTTCAAAACAAGGACACTAAAAATGCCCAAAGTTATGAAAAGGAGTACAAAATGAACACACCAAAACAAGTCTTTATACAGACTTACATTGATCAAGATTTTTTTTCAGGGAAAAATCTAAAATCAAAAGGTAGAATTATTCATGGAGCAAAAAATATGACTGAAGCTTCAAGAATAGTTGATACTAAATATCCTAACATTGATAAAAAATTTACTACATTATCTTTGTTAGAATATATTGATGGCAAATGCCAATAACTAAAAAGGGAGATAACAATATGACTAAAGAAAAAAAACACTACTGGGAAAAGTTTAATCCTCTTGAACTTTGGATGTGGCAAAACAAAAATCATTTTGGTGCATTAGTAAAAACTACAACATATGCTGGACCATATGGATGTAGAAGAAGCAAGTGGAGATATGATTTGGAAACAGGTGAATTTGTTTGGAATCAATTCAATCAAATTGAAAAACACAAATGGTCTAAAGAAGCTATCATAAAAAGAATGTCTGCAGAAAAATTGTTGAAAGGTCTTTTTAATGATCAAAGTCCAATTTGGAATGACTTTAAAAAAGCATTAGAAAAATACAAAAAAGAAAAGGAGGCATCATAATGATAACATGTAACTTTACATTAAGTGATCACAGAAAATGGACTTATACTAATGAATCAGTTGATTTTTGCTTTTGGGATTTTTTAGAAAATTGTTCAGAAGTTTTAGATAAAGTTGTTTTTGTAGAATACACAGATACTGAATGGGATACTGATGAAGTAACTGGAGAAGCATACTGGTCAGAATTTCATGCAAAACAATTCAGAAAAAAATATGAAAATGTAGAACAGGATTTTAAAAGAGGAATACCTCAACATAAATCTTGTTTGTATAGAGGTTCTTAAAATAAAAACCCCTTATACTCGTTAATGAATATAGGGGGTTCTTTTAAGGGAGCTAAAATTAATATTACTATTTTTTAGATGTATTGTAAACCGAGTTAATGATGTCAATAAGTTTGGGATTAGCAATAAATAGATCAGATAAACCTGTACCCAATATCTCACATACCTTTTCTTCATCTTTCAATTTCAACTCTGCATTGAAATGGTCTAATAAAACATGAACAATCTCATGTATTAGAGTGTTTAGTTTTCTTGTGGGTTCTAATGTTCTATCTATTCTTATTAAATCTTTATTAACATCAAAATCTCCATAAATCTGATCTTTGTTTGCTGTTCTTGCACCTATTTGTTGGACCTTAATTTTTCTATGTCCTAAATATATTGTTCCTGGTAATTTCATAATTATCCATACAATTTTTTAAGTTGCTTCATGGAAATATTGTTTACTTCCATTATATGATTATCCCAAATTTCTAATTCACATATTTGATAAGTCCACCCTGTAAGACTGTGCTTTGCATAACTTTCAATATGATTTTCAGGTAAGGCACAACCTAAATTTAAAACTCTTGTAAAATCATTTGGAATAGGACTTATTTTTGGTACTCTATTATCTTGCGCCCTATGACTATGACCAAAGACAATATCTATTTTTGATTTGTTTGCCACTTGTCTTTCACTTGCTTCACCACCATACTCTTTACCCATTGGATTTATTGGTGCATGTATAAAACCAACACCACCTAACATTAAATACTCGCCCCAAGGAATAACATCCCATTTATACTTTTTGCATATTCCATAAAATTCTTTTTGACACATTCCATAAAAAGTTGGATTTTTATCTTCATATCTCCACATTCTTTTTTCATGGTTTCCTAAAGTATAATATTTTTTTATTTTGCATTTACCTAGACCATAATTAAATTCTTCCATAGCTTCGTCAAATGATTGCATGTCTTTAATAAATGTTGGCTTTTCTATTCTTGCAGTAAATGTATCATCAGGAATAAAATAAGTGCAACTATCTAAAGTTAAAAAATCTCCTATCTGTACAACATAAGCTGGTTTTGTTTTTGCAATATGTTTTCCTATCCATCTAAATCTACTTTTATCTTTTATATGAGGGGAGTCATGGAGATCTCCAATTGCTATTACTTTCATATTATTCCTTTTGTTTGATAGCACATTATTTGTGTGCCAATTTGATGTTTGTTTACTTCTTCTTTTCCAATTTCATCTAAAATTTTAATTGAAGAAATATAACCAACTCCCATACAGGTGTTCCAATCATCATAAAGCATATTTCCTTTATCAATTGGTTGGCAACTTTGATGTATGAAAGAGCATAAACTAATGACAAGCATAAACTTCATTTATTTTTTTGTATGATTTTTAAATATTTGTGTTCCTTTAATTCCATAGATACTTGCTACAACAAGAATCCATAAATTTGTAAACCAACTTGGAAGCTGTTGGAACTGTTCAAAGAACTCTTTTATTTTTGCAGATGCACCAGGATCGTCACTAAAGACTCCATAGGCAATCACTAAAATTGGCAGAGTTAATACGACCAAAACGAACTCGTCTTTCCAGTCTGATTGTCTAGCTTCTAAAAGTTTACCAGAGTATTCTATTTCACCCTGACTCATTTTTCTGGCATGATTCATTTGAGCATCAGCCATTAATTTTTTTGTTTCTTGTTTCTTTGTATAGATATGACTTGCTGTTTTGAAACCTGCTGTCAATAAATTCAACCACATAGATATATCCTCCTAGTTGAAGATACTCTATCAATCTATAATAGAATTTGCAACTTTTACTCTTTGACTTCGCCTTTTTCCCATTTCATATCTGGAAGATTGTTAGAATATTGCTTTCCATCATATGTCAAAACTTGTTTTCTATTTGCTCCTGCTTCATTAAAAGAAACATGGACCCAACCTTTTGCACCATCATCTGGAGAATAAAATTCTAGTATGAGTTGATCAAAGTCACAATTATTTTGAATCCAATATGCTACTTTAATGTTAGGCACTCCTAATATTTCAAAATCAACTGCTTGACCTTTGGCATGCTGACTCGTCTTTTTTGAACCTATTGCTTCACACAATTCTTCTGAACGATAACCTGATGTAATAGTTACAGGTTTTTCAAACTTTGCTCTTACTGGTTCTAATATCTCATAAGCGACATTTTCTAAATTTTTTATATCTCCACTTCCTGGATCATTTTTAATTCCCTTACGAGTTGCAGTCATTGACTTTGTAAATTCTTCTAATGTAAAATGTTTTGATAATTGCATCGGAAACCTCCTATGTTAGCAATATTTTATATATGATTGTGGACATGCCTAATATAAGCATTCCTGTTGAAGACATAACTATCTTTTCAAGCCTATCTATTTTTTTATTTGTCATTTCTTGCATTATTCTGCACAATTTTTCATGATCATCAATCCTTTGATGTGCAGTATTAACTGTACCTTTAGCTTTTTTTCTAATAATTCTTTTCATTTTCCTTGTCCTCTATATCTCATTTGTTTTTTACTTCTACCTTTTCGCTTGTTTTTATTCATAGAGCTAACTTTTTTAGGATTTTTACCTATACTTGTACCTTTTGTACTTTTTTCATATAATGTAACTGAACCATAAACATTACCTTTTTTACTTGCCATAGTATCTTTTACCTATTCTGTACATAATGCTTAAAATAGACCCCTCTATGACGCTTTAAACACTATTTTTTCTTATATTTAGCCTTGACTTCATTATCTTCCAGTCTTTTTATTTCTAATTGGGTATAATGTATGATTTTATCCAAATCTTCAGTTCCTCCCTTTTCTAAATATCTGACAACATACTTTATAACATTCCCCTGATAGAACGAAAGATTATTTTTAGATATAAACTCATAAGGTTGAATGCAAAAGTTTTTATAATGTGCACCTCCAATTTGTTTTAATTGTGGCAATATATTTTCCCATAAACTTTCATCTGTCATTTTTCTTCCTTTATTTTTGCTATCGGTGGTCTTGTATATTCTTTTATTCCTATATGTTTTAATGTGCTTGTTAAGTCTGCCCATATTTCTCCTTTGCATTGTTTCCATAAAGCACAAAAATAATAGTCTTCACTTAAATATCTTTGTGTTTTTTCCTCATCTTTAAGAATACCCTGTCCTTGTATTCCACAATCAAAAAAAGCATATTCTTTTTTACCAGTTACTTGTCTTATATTATCAATGTTTGCTTTTATATCTGAAAAATATTCTATACTTGGGTATTTTTTTATTATCGTTTCAAATACAATTCTTTCAATACACATAAAACCTGTTCCTGCATAATTTACTTTTTTAAAACCTTTATCATTATCTGTTAAATCACACTTACCTAATGGAAAGTTTAAACACCAACCTTTACTAGCATCACCCTCTTCTATTTTTTCTTCATGTTTTATTGGATATGGAGCTGATGTTAATGGTTTATCAAACAACAAAACTCTGATTAAATCTTGTGGTTCAAAAACAATATCAGCATCTATAAAAAATAAATGTGTATATTCTTTTTGTTGTAAAAATGATGATACTAATTTATTTCTTGCTCTAGTAACTAGACTATCTCTTACCCACATCATTCCACAACCAATTTTAGCTTGATTAAGTGTATCTCTTACACAAATTATTGATGATATGGTTTTTAAATGTATTTTTTGATCAAAACTAGGAATGCAAATTAAAACATTTTTATTCATTTAAAATTTCCTTTTATAATTTTAAAAATTGTACCATAAGGTTTGGGTATTTTATTTTTTGATGTACAGGATGTCAAAATAATTAATATAAAAAAAAGACAGGTGAGTTTGGTGGTTTGGTGGTAAAACCCACCTGCCAAACTTCTATATATCATATAAAATTTTTTTTTAAAACTTAAATACAAATTAATATCAATTTTTTAGGTTTTTTTTGCACAACTTATTATACTATTTATTTATTAAAAATTCAAATTATCTTGCTGTAACTGGTATAGAACCATTAGTTGTTGATGTAGTGAAAGGCTCACTTGCAAATGCCATGTAGATGTAAGTTGAGCCAGAACCATTACCATCTGTACCACTACCTCTTAATTTAAAACCATTTGATAATAAATCTGCGTCATTTTCATCTTGTTCTGCAAGAGTTGAGTTTGGATATATTGTTCTATTTTCCACATTGTAACCTAATCTTTTATTATCTAATAATTGCCAATTTCCTGTGCCACTACTTCTTTTAAAAATAACAAAAGCTGGAGAAAAGCCTGTGTACACAAATGTACCATCAGCATTTCCGTTACCTGTGTATGAACCAAATTTTGAATAGCCTTGAACATCTGCGAAGCAGTAAGCTATGTAAGTACTACCACTGGTATTTGTTGCACCTGAATTTCCTAAACTAAATACAGATGTT
>Ga0222650_1000850_pt1 | contig 19630 bp, 26 predicted proteins | sample AntAcemetagen367_FD_179820 | JGI IMG/M metagenome (GOLD analysis project Ga0222650, IMG submission 179820) | Saline water microbial communities from Ace Lake, Antarctica - #367 | ecosystem: Environmental > Aquatic > Non-marine Saline and Alkaline > Saline | place: Antarctica: Ace Lake... | reverse complement strand
GCCCGAATAGTCGATAACCCTGTTCTCAGCCTGCCCGGCGTGGGCAGCTGAAACCGTGATCGCAGCCGAGACGGCACGCACGATTTACACCATCTGATGGGACGCTACCTACCTTAGCAAGGCCGGAAATCTGTTCAAACATACCGAGCCACCTCTGTCTTCGCCAGCTGGCCGAGCGCCTCACCAAAGCGCTTGGCCTGACGCGGGTTGACCTTGCAAAGTGGCGGGCCTGCCTCGCCCATAGCCCACTCGATCACACGCCAATAGGATCAGAATTTGCTTGCATCACGGGCGGCAACCACAGAAGACAAGCTTCATTTTAAATCACCTGTTTCATTCGGCGCTTTTCAATTCAAGTTCACCATATGCTTCCACTGATGGCAGCGCGAATCAGGTTCTTGGAATGTTTACCGCGGCCTCAATCCATCGTGCCGCGATCACGATTATTGATACCAAAAGCAGGTAGACCAAGGCTGTGAACACATAAGCCTCGAAGAATAGGAAGCTGCTCATGGCGATCTCCTGCATCTGCGCAAAAAACTCGGTGTACTGTATAAGGAAAACAATTGAGCTGTCCTTGATGTTGAGAATTGCCTGATTGGTGAGTGAGGGAACCGACATGCGAATTGCCTGCGGCGCTGTTATCAGATGAAACACCTGAAACTCCGAAAACCCCTGCGCCCGTGCAGCCTGGAGCTCTGTCTGGTTCAGTCCCTTGAAAGCGCTGCTAAGATATCGTGCATTGTAGGCTGAAACATTGAAAAAAAAGCCGATTGCTGCGATCGTGAATGGAGACAGCGTCACCCCGAGACCAGGCAGGCCATAGTATAAGAGGAAGAGAAAGACGATCAGCGGCGTGCCGATAAGAAGAGCAATGTAGCCTTGCGTGAGCCCCTGAACAATCCGGTTTCGGCTCAACGTCAGCCAGAAGACAAATACGCCGCCTAGTAATCCATTTACTGTAACCACAGATGACAGGATAATCGTCTTAACCAAACCACCGATAATCAGAGGCCAGTTATTGTAAAGCTCGGATAAGATCGGAAGGGCGGATAAATCCACGTGCCTCAATCCCGACAACCGAAGAAGTCGCGCACGTCTTCTAGATCATTTTGAAGAAGCCCCTCAAAACTATCTTCAGCGCGCACCCTACCGCCACTCAGGAAGACAATGCGGTCAGCGATGCCCCTAGCCAGAGAAATATCATGGGTTACGCACAGGATCGTGACCCCGCCCCGGTGGAGTTGATTTATCATTGTCACAACCTCCCGGGCCCTGATGGGATCAAGAGAGGAAGTAGGCTCATCAAACAGGACGAGCCGAGGATCCATTGCAAGCGCCCTGGCGATGGCCACTCGCTGGCTCTGACCGCCGGACAGGGCTGCTGGATAAGCATCATGCCGCTCAGCCATGCCAACACGCTCTAATTCATACCTCGCCCGGTCATTTGCTTCGCGGGCAGCCATGTTCTTCACTTTGCGCAGCGCCAGCGTAACATTCTGCAGAACAGTCAGGTGGCGATACAATCCAAAGTTCTGGAAAACAAAGCCGATCTGCTGCCGCAACAGCCTGACATCAAAGCCAGGTTGGGTAACATTAGATCCATCGAACACGATTGAGCCGGAACTGGGTTCTATCAATCTGTTAAGGCAACGCAGCAGGCTCGATTTTCCGCAGCCGGAAGGTCCCATGATGACCTTGGCCTGACATTCTTCGACGTCGAAGCTCACCCCGTCCAGAACAACCGCATCACCAAATGACTTGGACAGATTGCGCACTTCAAGCAGGCTCATGTTCTAGTTCTCCTGCTCTTCTGCAAAACCGGGGATTCTGAAATGGCGCTCAACCCTGCGGAGAACCATCAGCATAAGCAGATAAATTCCGAAATACAGCAGACCAATCGCGGCGTATATCTCGAGACCTCGCATGGTCGTTGATGCCAGCGCCATTGCCTGCTTGGTTATTTCCGGAATACCGACAGTGTAAGCGAATGGCGAATATTTCAACACGGTAGTGAGTTCATTGATCATGCCAGGCACAGCAAACCGGAACATCTGAGGCAGTTCTATCGCTCCAAGAATTTGCGCAGATCCCATGCCGGAAGCCTGGGCGGCAAGCAGCTCATTTGGCTCAACTGCCTGCAGCGCGCTCCTGAATACTTCAGAGAGATAGGCTCCGGAGATCAAGCCAAGGCTAAGCATCATCGCGGGGATCGCCTGCAAGTCCAGGCCGATCCCCGGCAACCCGAAAAAAACAATGAACAATAGCACCAGGACCGGGACACCTCGAAGGACATAAACTAGCGCATCGAGAGCAGCGACCATCCACGGCGCACTTATGCGCCTTAAGACAGCAAGCGACAGCCCCACACCAAATGCCGTGAAAGCACATAAAATCGTGATTGAAACCGTGTAACCGGCGCCCCTTAGCAGGACGCCGATAATGTCGAGGAACGTCACGAAGCTAGTGCATCCATTTGTCGATAATTTCCTGACGCTTTTCCGGACCCTGATCGATCAGGTATTTATCGAAATCAACGCGAAGAGATGACCCTTTTGGAAAGGCGAAACCGAAGCGGTCAAAGCCTGTGAAGACATAGCTGTCCTGAATTGGAAGGCTCTTTCGATAAACCGACGCGACAGTCCCATCAAGGAATGCCATATCGATCTGTCCATTCCGTAGGTCCATCATGACTTCGTTATAGCTCGGATAGAGTTTGACCTTGTCGATCGTGTACAGACCCTTTGGAGCGAGTTCGTTATTAATAAAGTCTGTGTACGCCATACCCCTCGGATAGCCAATTGTGTAGTTCATCAACGTATCCAGCTCGGAGAAAATTATGTCTCGCGATTCAAGGCTGACAAGGTTCCAAGTATTTTCCATATAGGGCGCAGAAAAGTCCATGACCTCCTGACGAGCTGCGGTAATTGAGATCCCCGAGAAAGCAACATCGGCCTTTCCGCTTACGACGGCGCCGAGCATCCCCTGCCAGTCATAGCTGGTGATTTCCAACGTACAGCCTCTCTGAGCACAAAAACCTTCGAACAATTCCAGATCTAGCCCTTTTGTCTGACCATTTTCCTCAAAGAGGTTGGGCGGAGAGGCTGGCGATACCGCAACCCTGACTACCTGCTCGGCGCTTTGCTTGTTCGCCTGTTCGGTACTTTGCTTTTCGCACCCGGAAACCGAGACGGCGACCGCGCTGATCATGAGCGCAACAATGTGACGACGAGTGAATTTCATTGAGATATTCCATAAGCTAGATTTGAGTTCGCAAGTCAGCTCCGGCATCCTGTTCAAAAAACAATTAAACTCCTGATGCTTCAGGCTTTTCCGCTAAAAGTGTGTTTTCCCAGCATACCCGATGCCCGCTGAAAAGTTCTAATGCAGATGCTTGTCAAAGACGAATTCCAGAGGAGTTGGCACAGGCTCAGCTTCGGATGCCTTTTTCAAGCCTCCCGAATGGGCGCGGAATGGATTCCTCAGTCGTTAAAGTCGAATGTATGAATCCAGGAACCATCTTCAAAATGCTCTGAGACCACCACGCCGCTGGCCCCGGCGTACTTGCCTGTTCCGCCAACAATTGCGCGGGTGAGCATCGAGGCCGGCTTGAATGTGTTCGAGACATCCGAATAAAAACCAACGCCCCGGATGATGATCTGGTCTGCATGGTTCTCATCGAAAGAAAAGATGCCTTCGGTTACGCGCGAATTTGCCCCTTTGACAGTGCTCTCTGCGGTAGTGGTCATGATCCAGTCGGTAACAACTTTTTTTCCGTCCAGCGTTTCACCGTCAAAATGGAAAATCCGCATATCACCCGGCGAGTCCAAGCCCTTTGGTTCAAAATCCAGATAGGTCGGGGCTTCGGTTTTTGAGTGCCGCACAGCTAGGTCGGTCGCCACCGCCGATCCTGAGATCGCGAAGCAGGCAACGGCTACGCAGGCTGCCTGCCTCAAGCGCGCGGCCTGCTTACGATGGCGTGCTGTTTCTTTGGTCGACATTGCATTTTTCCAATCTGGGTAAGAGCGCTTGGGTTTTAGAAGACATCAAAGCCAGGACGAAACTTTGTTAGGCCAGAAAACAGGCATACCCCGAAGGGGGTATCCCCATGCGTAACTGGTTGATGTAAATCCGTTAGTTTAGGTCATTTGGTATTGGTAGTCTCACAGAAGCCGAGATTATTGAACTCACCTTAGGTCCGGCCCCGGGGCTCGCGGAGAGAAACAATGCAACCCTCTGATTTCTTTAGGAGTATTCCAACCCGGATCGACGGGCTGCGCTCTGCCAACGACATGCTCGACGCCGCGGCCTTACTTTTGCGGGATCAGTCGGTAGAGGACCTCTCCACCCAGAAAATCGCCGACCGGTCAGGATACTCGATCGGCGCGATTTATCGCCGATTTGTCAGCAAGGAAGCTATTGTCGGCGCGCTGATCGCCAGGAGCTTCGAGCAGAAATTTCAAGCCGCAGAAAACGCGTTCATCAACCATCAGGCCTCGACTGTCGAAAATCATGCCGGCATTATTGTGGATGGCTATGCGCATACGCTGAATGGAAATGGCAGGTTCCTGAAAAATCTCCTGCAGGCAGCGCTTTCCGACCGCACGCTCGCAAACAAGGCCGTGAGGCTTCAGTTCGTGCTTTGCAGGGCCCTTATCGAGACAATCCAGAAAAGGTCCTCTGACGCTGCCGAACTCGACCCGGACGTTATCCTGCCGGTGTTCAATGGTATACTGTTCGGGTCCTTTCGGTCAGCCAACCTGATCATGCCAGCGGGCCTTGATGCCTCCCAGCGAAACATCATCAAGCAGTCTCTCACAGCTCTGCTGAAGCAAGCCTGACAAAATCCCAGGTCGTGTCCCAGCAAGTGGTGTAGCTCGTCATTAGCTTGACGGTTTTGATCAGGATGAGCTGATCAACCGACCTGAGCTGCAGGCAGGCTGACAGGGGCTTATTGCAGATTGGGGCGAGGGTTTCCAGCGTCATGTAAAGCGATCTCTGCACGGCCCATTCCTCGGTCTGTTCCATCAGGATCGCTTCCACCAGTCTGTGGATGGCGTTCTCATTGGGGAAGATGCCGACGACGCCAGTGCGTCGTTTAATCTCGCGAACTGCCATCGGATTTTTCACCGGACCCTTTGACCGAGGTGATCCAGAATGGCGCGAAGGCGCTTTTACGCACGGCAATCCAAGCTGAGGTGTCTTCGTTCATTGCAGAGCACGCACATCTTTTGGACGAGGAAGGTCGCCAGCGGCTTGTGCGCCACGGGTTCTTGCCCGAGCGCGAGGTTATGACCGGGATCGGGACGGTGCCCGTGCAGGTACCGCGCGTTCGCGACCGAGGTGCCAATGAGGATGGCAGCAAGATCAAGTACCGCTCGGCGTTGGTTCCGCCCTATCTTCGCAAAGCGAAGTCGGTCGAGGAACTGCTGCCCTGGCTTTACCTGAAGGGCATCTCCACAGGGGATTTCAGCGAAGCGCTGGCCGCCCTGTTGGGCCCTGATGCTGAGGGGCTGTCGTCATCGACCATCACACGCCTGAAGGCGGCATGGTGGGAAGAATACGAGGCCTGGCGCAAGCGTGATCTCACGGGCAAGCGCTACGTCTACATCTGGGCGGACGGGGTCTACTTCACGCCGCGTCTGGACGGTGATCGTCAATGTATGTTGGTTATTATCGGTTCGGATGAGTATGGCGAAAAGGATGTTCTGGCGATCATGGACGGGTTCCGGGAGAACGCGGACAGCTGGCGCGATCTGCTGAACGGGCTGAAAAAGCGCGGTCTGTCGGTGCCGCCGGAGCTCGCCATTGGCGACGGCGCGCTCGGATTCTGGACGGCGCTGCGAGACGTCTTCCCGACGACCCGTGAACAATGATGCTGGGTTCACAAGACCGCCAATGTCACCGGAGCAATGCCAAAAGCGCTGAATGAAAAAGCCAAGGGTGATCTCCAAGACATTTGGATGGCTGAGACCAAAAAAGAGGCCAACGCGGCCTTTGATCTCTTCGTAGAAACTTATGGCGTGAAGTGTGAGAACGCCGTCGCTAAGCTGGTCAAAGACCGCGCCGAACTGCTGGCCTTCTACGACTTCCCGGCCGAGCATTGGAAGCACATCAGGACCACGAACCCGATCGAGAGTGTCTTTGCCACGGTCCGCAACCGGACGCGGAAAACTAAGGTATGCCTGAACCGCAAGACTGCCCTGGCCATGGTCTTCCGGCTGATGATGTCAGCCAAGAAGAAGTGGCGGAAGATATCAGGGCCAAACCGTCTACCCGAGGTCATTCTGGGGGTTGAGTTCAAGGACGGGATCAAGCAACTTCAAAACGCCGCCTGATGAGGGCCGTCACCAACTTTTGGGCATATCTCGACGGATATTCCAGGCTCAGCGGCACGATCGAGCACGGGCTGGGGCGCGACCGACCTGAGAGAAATCTTGAGTAACTCAAGATGTTGGCCTTTTGGGCGGACATCGACTGGCATCGGTGCGTGAGCCAGGGCATGTCACTCGGTTGAGGCGCTTGAACGCGCGAAGGGTAGGCAATCGGTATAGACTACTCGAGAACCGTGTTGTCAGTACCTTCTGCGCCTGCGAAAATAACAAGCATTCGAACAATCTCGCTACCGCTGTTATGGCCCTGATGGCGAGACTTAAAGGCTTCGACAAAAGTGTCGCCTTTCGAAAACTGCCGCTTTCCATCTGGGCCGTAGTCGACTGTGATCTCACCTTCCAGGACGTGAGCAAAAAGCGGTGCATTGTGCAAATGCCATGGCGTACGCTCTCCCGGCTGCATTGTTACAATCGCAATCGTCACCTCAGCCGGGCCGTCTGGATAGGTAAAGGGCTGACCAATAGCTGTTGCGCCAGATTTGAGGAGCACATCGAGAGGCGGATAAGAATTCGCGGAAGGTTCTGAGCCGGAGTCTTGCGGTGCTGCAGTACGCTGTTCATCCGCCCAAGTCGGTTGGCTCGTCAAGAAGAGAGCGGCAAGTGCTAACGTTAAAGGAATAATTTTCATTTTTCTCAACTGATCCAAAACAGCGACGCTCGCTATGCCTTATTACCTGATAATTGTAAACTGCCATGCGCAGTCAACTCATTGCTGTAGGCTCGAGTTCGCGCGATGCGTGACCAAGCGCAGAGTCTGGCATCACCGTTACTGCCCACCCACCAAGTAGATTGCATACGCACCAGCTTCGCCGCATATGAGGAGCGCAGTGCACGAGCTTTTTCTCCAACATCAGAACTGCTCGTTACCGAGCCTATGTGGTGCCAGCGGATGAGCGGGAGGGTCACTATATCCGCCAGACCATCTACTATCGCGAATCGGTGGACTACTGGGAAGCAAAGCGCATCCTCAACGCGTTGTTCAGCAGTCGGTGGGAGAATTTGAGAGAGGCGTAGTTCGTGGGCGCTGGAACAGAGAAACTGTGTCGTAACACAGTGTCAGCGACAGAGTGATTATGGCCAAGGCGCCGCTTCACCGACGGGCCTTCTTCTGTGTAGATACGGAACGCCTTCTTGTGGTTTGCATAAAAGCCCTCCCGCTCCAGCAGGGTGCCCAGTCGGCGATAATCGAACCGGCGGCGTTTGCCAGCCAGAACTTTGAGTTCTTCTCGCAGCGCGTCATCATCGCCCGCCATTTTCTCATATTGGAACGTTGGGCGATCCAGCTTTGCCAGCATGCATGCCCGACGCTCGCGCAACGCGTGTACGTTTATCATGTGCTGCACGGCCTTGCGTTTGTCGTCGGGCGTCAGACGTTTTTTGAGGCAATATCCTTGAGCGCTGCAATGTCCAGCATCGCCTCGGCCAAAAGCCGCTTCAGCTTGCCGTTCTCGGACTCCAGCGTGCGAAGCCGCTGGGCGTCGGATACGGTCATTCCGCCAAACTTGGCTTAGTATTTGTAAAACGTCGCATCCGAGATGCCTAGCTTGCGGCACAGCTCCGATGTCTTCACGCCGGGCTCGTGCTCCCTAATCATCCCAATGATCTGTTCGTCTGAGCCGGAGGCAGGCCAAGCCAATATCTGCTCTTGCGCATGGGTCATCCTCTTTCTGCTCTGCCCCCAAGAAACGGGATCGTTTTGGGTTAGAGTTTCCGGGAATCTGGAACCTGGCTGGGCAGAGACGAGACGATGCGCGCATCGAAGTTCAGGGACGCGCAAAAGGCTTTCATTATCAAGCAGGGAGAGGCCGGGATTCCGGTGGTGGAGATCTGCCGCAAGGCGGGGATCAGCCAGGCAACTTACTTCAACCGGAAAAAACGCTATGGCGGTCTAATGCCGTCGGAGATGCGGCGCCTGAATGAGCTCGAAGACGAGAATGCGCGCCTGAAGCGGAATGTCGCCGACTTGTCCCTCGACAAGGAGATGCTGCAGGACGTCCTGAAATGAAAGACGTAAGGCCTGGTCGCAAGCGGGAGCTCGTCAAAGGTGAAGCGGATTAGAAATCGCATTGCGATTTCCCGCGAAACGTTCAGGAATGGGGCATGTCGATCCGGAGGGCCCGCAGCAACCTGCTGCTCGACACGTCCACATTCCACTACCGCTCTCTGCGACCCGATCAGGCCGCGTTGAAAGAGCGCATAAAGGATATCTGCGAGACACGCGTGCGCTACAGATACAGGCGCGTTCATGTCATGCTGAGACGGGAGGGATGGTTCGTGAACCAGAAGAAAGTGCGACGGCTTCACAACGAGTCAGGCCTGCAGCTGCGTAATAAGCACCCAAAACGGAAGATCCGAGCCAAGCTCATCCGAGATCGCAAGGAGGCCGTATCTCCATTGGAAGTCTGGGCAATGGACTTCGTGCATGATCAGTTGGCAACAGGGCGTAAATTCCGTATCGTGACAGTTGTCGACACATGGTCAGAATACGTTCCCGCCATCGACGCCCGCTACAGCTATCGCGGAGAAGATGTCGTCCAAACGATGGAGCGGATCTGCGCCCAGACAGGCTATCCGAAGATGATACGCGTCGACCATGGCTCGGAGTTCATCTCGCGCGACTTGGATCTGTGGGCGTACGCAAACGGTGTCACTCTCGACTTCTCACGACCGGGAAAGCCGACGGATAACGCCTTCATCGAGGCGTTCAATGGTCGACTACGCGCCGAATGCCTATCCGCAAAACGGTTCATGAGCCTGCCAGATGCTCGCGGCACAGCTGAGACACCGGCACACTACCCTCGGCCTGTCGCAGGATCGCAATGATTTGCGCTTCAGTGTATCTGCTTGTCTTCATTCGAATTCTCCTCGTTCGTCTTGCCGAGAAAATTCTACTTTTGCAGCCCCTTATTTTCAGAGGGGATTACCGGGTCACAAGTTCGAACCTTGTGCTGCCCACCATTCCAAACGCCTGCGTTCAGCACGCGCGAAGTAACCTGGAACTCAAACGGCTGCCTAATTGGGCATAACGTCTCCTTGTGGCCGACTTCCATTCGGTGCCGGGAGTTCAGGCCAATTGTTCCTCGAAGAATGCTAATGTACGCGACCAGGCAAGCTCTGCGGCAGCAGCGTCGTAACGGGGCGTGGTGTCATTGTGAAAGCCGTGGTTCGCGTCGTCGTAGGTAAAAGCCTGGTATTCGGCGTTATTCGCGATCAGCGCGGCTTCATAGTCGGGCCAGCCAGCGTTAACGCGTGTGTCCAGGCCCGCCAGATGGATCATCAGCCGTACCTTGATCCGGGCAGCGTCCTCTGCACTTGGCCAGCCGCCATAGAACGGAACGGAGGCAGACAACCATGGCTGGTTCACGGCCATCAGGTTTGTAATCGCCCCGCCAAAGCAAAAGCCGACGCAGCCCACCTTGCCGTTGCATTCGGGATGGTCGCGCAGCGTTTCGGCAGCAGCCATGAAATCGGCGAGCATTTCGTCGCGGTCGCGCGTCGCCTGTAGCGTGCGGCCGTGATCGTCGTTGCCGGGGTATCCGCCGAGCGGGTAGAGCGCATCCGGGGCCAGGGCGATATAGCCGGCAAGCGCCGTGCGGCGGGCAACGTCCTCGATATAGGGATTGAGGCCCCGGTTCTCGTGCACGACAATCACGCCTGGCCGTTTGGCCGGTCCCTTTTTCAGCCGGACCAGATCGCCAGCCATCTTGCCTGCGCCACTGGGAGAATCATAGAGCAGGGTTTCGATGTTGAGGTCCCGATCATCAGGACTTGTCTGCAGGGTGGTCGCGTAGTCGGGCATGACGCATGCTGCGATCATGGCGACGCTCATGCCTCCGACGGCATATTTGCTGAGGCTGGCGAAGAAATCCCGCCGCGACATCGCGCCATTGCAATAGGCATCATAAAGGTCGAGTACGCCTTGGGGCAGGGGGCTGGATTCGGGGAGTTGGGTCATCTTGCGATCCTGTCGTCGGTAAAGCTTTGCGATGATAGGCCGCAATTGGGATCAGGAAACCCCGCGCCGGAAATTGTGTTTCAGCTATCGTCATCCCACCAGGGGAAACCGTTCGGCATGTCACGGGATACTTTCCCTGGGAAAACAGGCGCGCGCTTTTCGAGGAAGGCGCCGACGCCTTCCTTGACATCATCGGAGGCCCCCAATGCGAGAGCGAAAGCGCCATCCTTTGCCAGCAGGTCGAACGGGGCACTTTCGGGGCCGTATCGCCAGAGCAGCTGACGGGTCAGGGCGACGGAAACGGGCGCAGTGTTGCGCGCAATTTCGTGGGCGATCTTCAGGGCTGTCGGCAGCAATTCATCGGACGCGACGACTTCACTGACGAGGCCGCCTTGCAGCGCTTCTGCCGCGTCGAACACGCGCCCCGTAAGGCACCATTTGAGCGCCTGCGGCAGGCTCACGATCTGGGGCAGGAACCAGGCGCTGCCCGCTTCAGGTGGCAGGCCGCGTTGTGTGAACACGAAGCCGAACTTTGCGGTCGAAGCTGCGATCTTGATGTCGGTTGGGAGGGCCAATGTTATCCCGACGCCGACAGCTGCGCCGTTGAAGGCGGCGATTGTCGGTTTCAGGGAATTATAGAGCGCGCCGACGAAGCCCGCCCCATCGCGTTTGCCGCCCTTGGTGCCGCCGAAATTCTTGGCGCCGGCGCCGCCCTCAGACGTATCGAAGCTGGCGGCACCAGCCGACATGTCGGCGCCGACACAGAAGTGCCGGCCTGCGCCGGTAAGAATGACGGCCCGGACACTGTCATCACCGTCGCAGCGCCCGATTGCAGCAGCCAGTTCCTGGCCCATCTGCGCGGTATAGGCATTGTAACTGTCCGGACGGTCCAGCGTGATGATCGCCGCCGGGCCGTCCCGCTCGAACCTTATCTGCTCATATTCCATAGTGAGTGTCGTCCCTCAGCGGGTCATGGCGGCCAGTCGGGAATCGATGATTTCGCTGGCTTCGGCGATTATCCGGTCGACCAGTTCCTTGACGGTGGGGATGTCGTCGATCAGGCCCTGCACCATGCCGGCCGACCAGATGCCGCCATCCGCATCGCCCTCGGCCATGGCTTTGCGCCCGCGCGCGCCCGCGACAAGGTGGACGACATCCTCGAACGCGGCGCCGCCCCTGCGTTCGATCTCGACGACCTCGTCACTCACGGCATTCTTCATCACCCGCGCAGTGTTGTGCAGCGTACGGAAGATAAGATTGGTCATGCGCTCGTCATTCGCGACCATCTGGCGCTTGAAGCTCTCATGGATCGGCGCTTCCTTGGTGACACAGAAGCGCGTGCCCATATTGACGCCGTCCGCACCAAGCGCCAGCGCGGCCGCCAGGCCGCGTCCGTCCGCGAATCCGCCCGAGGCCAGCATTGGGATCTTCACTTTGTTGGCGGCGGCTGGGATCAGGATCAGGCCCGGAATGTCGTCCTCACCCGGATGGCCGGCACACTCGAAGCCGTCGATGGAGATGGCATCGGCGCCCATCCGCTCGGCCGAGAGGGCGTGACGCACAGCCGTGCACTTGTGGATCACCTTGATGCCGTGCTGCTTGAAATGGTCGATATGCTCCTGCGGTTTGTACCCGGCCGTTTCGACAATCTTGATGCCGCCTTCGATGATGGCCTGACGGTATTCGGCATATGGCGGCGGCGTGATGGCCGGCAGGATGGTGAGGTTCACGCCGAACGGCTTGTCGGTCATGTCCCGTGTGCGCTGGATTTCCTTGGTCAGGTCTTCCGGCGTGGGCTGTGTCAGCGCCGTCAGGAAGCCAAGCGCGCCGGCCTCGGCGACCGGTGCGACCATCTCGGCATAGCCCACCCATTGCATGCCACCCTGGACGATCGGGTGCTCGATGCCGAACATTTCGGTGAAACGTGTCTTGATATGCATATCTCTTTCTCCCTTTCCGCCGTGGGCGGCTTGTTTTGAATGTCAGGTATCCCAGTGATCGGTAAAGCGTATGGTCTGCCTGGCGAGGCCGTCGGTCACGATGTCCATGCCGCCGGACTTGATCATCCATTCCAGCCTGTGGTCGCGGTACTGTCGTTTGAACAGGCCGGATTCGACCGCCGCGCTGACCTGTTCCATCCCGGTAATGGACGCGCGTGATTCCTGGTCGGTTTGTTTCACGCTGTCGCGTGCATTCACCCGTGCGATCCAGCCTGCGAGGCGCGAGTCAGCGGTTGGCTTGTAGCCGAAGGCGTCGGCCGCATTAAGATATGGAATCACGCCAAGGTCTGCGCGCCCAAATTCAAGGCCGTTGAAAAAATCGGAGTCACCCAATTCCGCGTCCAGCCACGCCATGAAACCGGCGATCTGCTGGCCTGCCTTCGCTTCGATCGCCTCGCGTAGCGGCTCATCGCCCCGTTTGAAGAAATGCAGCTCACCGAGCCCCCAGGTGATCGCCTCGAAATGCGTGTCCATCACGTCCTCGATCTGGCGAACGCGGGCGCGGGCTTCCGGCGCGTTGGGCATCAGAGAGGGTTCGGGCCATTTGTCGTCGATATATTCAAGGATGATGGTCGAATCGAAGATCGCTGTGTCACCGTCGATCAGGGCTGGCACTTCGCGGCGCGGGTTGGCGTCGGCGAACGCGCCCTTCGTATGCCCCGCGCCGATGCCTTCCGGCATGCGCACATCGAAGGCGATCCCCTTCTCGCGCAGGGCGATCTTCACCTTCTGGGCATAGGGCGAGAGCGGATGTTCATAGAGGACGAGCATGCAGGGATGGGCTCCGGTTTGTGATCAAAGACCCAGCTGGGCTTTCGCGAGGATGTTGCGCTGGATTTCGTTTGAGCCGGCATAGATCGAGCCCGCCCGGTCATTGAGATATTTGGCGGCCACGGTCACGGCGCTGTCTGGCCCGACCAGCGCGGCCGAATTCGACGGCGCGTTGACGACTTCGCCGCCGGGGCTCGTATGGTGCGGCTGGAAGGGTTCGACATAGGTCCCGGCGATCTCGATCGCGAGTTCGGTGAGCCGCTGGCTGAGCTCGGTGCCCTTGACCTTCATCATCGAGGCCTTGAGACCGGGCGTGCCGCCACCGGCCAGCTCTGACATCATCATCAGCTCTGCGGCTTCCAGCGCCGACGCGTCGGCCTCGGCCTGCGACAGCTTGATCGCCATGTCCGGTCCAAGATCCGCCTCGGCGGCATGCCTGCGCAGCGCACCAACGCGCGCCTTCAGGCGCGGGCCGTAGCTCGATCCGCCCCGCTCGAATTCCAGCAGGTATTTGGCGACCGTCCAGCCTTCATTGACCTTGCCGATCACGTTCGCCTGCGGCACACGCACATCATCGAAGAAGATCGCGTTCTGGATATGCTCGCCCGACAGCATGATGATAGGGTCGACGCGCACGCCGGGCGACGTCATGTCGATCAGCAGGAAGGTAATGCCCTGCTGCGGCTTGCCGCTTGCGTCGGTGCGCACCAGACAGAAGCACATGTTCGCTTCATGCGCGTGCGTCGTCCAGATCTTTGAACCGTTGCAGATGAACGCGTCGCCATCTTCCTTCGCCGACATGGAGAGCTGTGCAAGGTCAGATCCGGCATGCGGCTCGGAATAACCCTGGCACCAGAAATCCTCGCCCGACAGGATGCGCGGCAGGTAATGGTCCTTCTGCGCCTTCGTGCCGTGCCCGATCAGGGCCGGCCCGCACATCGCAATACCCATCGGCGACAGGGGCGGGGCGCCGGCCCGCGCCATTTCCACGTCGAAGATGTAGCGCTGCGCCACGCTCCAGTCGCAGCCGCCATACTCGACAGGCCAGCCGGGCGCCGCCCAGCCCTGTTTCACCAATATGGCCTGCCAGGCCAGCGCGGTGTCCTTGTCGCTGTAAACGCTGGTCATGCGCGCTGCATAGCGGCGCAGGTCAGGCGTCAGGTCGCGGTCAAGGAACGTGCGCACGTCCTCGCGGAAGCGCTCTTCGTCGGGTTGGAATGCGAGGTTCACTCTGCTGCTCCTGCGGGGATCAATGCGCCGGAGAAGCCGCCAGTCCCACTTGTGTTGTTTGAAGTATACTTGCCTGTTTCTCCGGGCTCTTCCACAGAAATGTCGCCGAAAGTCCCAGCCGGACGCAAGCTTGACCCGCGGGACCCGCCGCCGCCGGGATACGTTCCGCAAGGGTACCCAAGAAACGCACGACGCGTTCGCCACGGGGGCTCAGGTCGTATTCCGGGCCGAGTTCCAGTCGCGTGCGCACTTCAGGCGGCAGGATCGCGACGGCGGCGTGAACGATTGCGCTCTGCAGGCCCTTCGGCACGCCTTTGGCGGCCCGGCCGGACTTCATGATGTCGAGGAATTCTGTATTGATCGGGTGCGGCTCGAAGCGCGGCAGCAGCCTGTCCAGCATGGCATCAAAGTCTGCCTCGCAGGTCAGCGGGTGCTGGACGCCATAGAGACGCGCGACCGCATCGCCTTCTGCGTAGAAGCGCGTCTTGTCGGCCTCCGATACCGGTTTGACGAACCGGTCATAGGCAGTCAGGAAGCCATAACTGGCCGTAGCGCTGACCCAGTCGAGCAGCTCCCCGTCGAGCGCGCGATAGGGCTCGCCCGTGGGTGTCTCGCCGCTGACTTTCGCATGCATGTTGGTGACGCCCCGGATCACCCGGCGTGCGGCGCTTTGCGGGCCATAGACGCCAACCATGGCGGCGATGCCGGTTCTGCGGGAGCGCCCGACAGGGTCTGTCCTGAATGTCGAATGGTCCCAGACGCCGGACCGGATGCGCGCGTCGGCAAATTCCAGCAGGACGGCGGCGATACCGCCGACGCCGAGGGCTATCGGGTTCTTGAAAACTCTCCATGAGACCGAATCGGGGCCTGCAAACGCCGGCTCGCCTTCGGGATGCAGGAAATCGATTTTCCAGCCAAGATAGGATTTTATACCGAGCATCGTACGGGGTCCTTCCGCGGCCTGCACCTGTCCAAACTAACAGGGTGGGCGCAAGCAACCAAGCAGCGACGCTAGGGAAGGGCGGTCTCAAATCCGTTTGGTCGCCGATAGCTCCGCCGCTAAGCTGTCAATTGCGACGCGTCTGGGAGAACGGATCATGGCGGATAAGGAGAACGGAAACCGGGCCCACGGCGTCGGTTCCCTCGCTGAGCGGCTCGCGGCCCTGCGCGCCTATGACAATAGCCGGGTCATCGGCCTGACAGGATCGGTTGCTTCCGGAAAAACGACGCTCGCGCGCCAGGTGTCGGAGAGGCTCGCCCCCAGCCTTTCTGTCGAGACGGTATCGACCGACGGTTTCCTCTACCCGAATTCCATCCTCCAGGAGCAAGGCCTTTTGATGCGCAAGGGCTTTCCGGAAACCTATGACCGCGCGGGCTTTGTCGATGCGCTGGTCCGCGTCCGGCGGGGCGCGGCGGACTTTCCCGCCCACAGCCACGAGATCTATGACATAGACCCGGCGCTGACGCGCACCATCCGCCTGCCTGATATCCTGATCCTTGAAGGCCTTGGCTTCCAGCCGCCGACCCTGCCGGACCGGACCGACGGCGAGCCCGATGTCTTGGTCTATCTCGATGCCGCAGAAGACGATCTCGAGTTCTGGTATGTCGAGCGCTTTGTCGGCTTCTGGAACGCCGCGCGGACCGCCCCCAAATCTTTCTACGCGCAATGGTTGCACATGACGGAGCCGGAACTCAGGGCCTTCGCCAAGACGGTCTGGGACGGCGTCAACCTGCCCAACCTGCGCGACCACATCCGCCCGCTGAAAGACCATGCTGACATCGTCGTCCGCAAGGACCGCGCCCACGCAGTCGAGATTATCGCAGACCGCATTTCCTGATGCAGCTGGCGCAGGCCCCTACCAGTGCGGCGGCGGCGACTCGTTGCCCGGTTCGGAATTGATGGACTGCGCCATGTTTGCGAATTGAGCGGTCAGGACTGCCACCTGCCGCGTCAGCCGGTCGATCTCCTTCCACTGGGCGGTCACCGTCTTGTTCAGGTCGTCGATCACATCGTCCTGGTGGACGATGCGGGTTTCAAGCGTGTCGAGGCGGGCTGTATCGGTCATGACCGGTTCTTAGCCTGCCGATAGCCGGGCCTGCAAACACATTGATGGCGGCAAAGACGCTGGACGCAGGCCTGTCGTCCGCTCTAGACGGGGCACATGACCGCCTGCCGCTTTTCCGTGGTCCCGATGATGGATCGCACAAAAAATATTTATAAACAATGTGTTATGGTCATTCGTGTGCGCTGCGTGTGCAGTGCTAAAACGTCAGTAAACGTTCTAAATGCTGATATTTTTTCCCGCGGCGAGGTGGGGCGTAAGGTGAAAAAGACCTCGTCGCAGATCAACAGGAACTATCTTTATCGACCGTAGCGCATTTGATTCGGCCTGGAAGTCACCGCCAGAAGCGAGCCGTACCATTTAACGCCACACGCCCTCGTCGCCGCAGGTAGCTTTCGCGCAATCGAGCCTGATCCCGGACTTGCAAACCTTAGCGACAATGATCTCGTCGAGTGTGTGGGGGCAGAAAGGACACTGTCCCAGCTTAAATGCCCAAAGATCGAGCATGTCAGACGCATCTGATCGGTCTGTTGCTCCTGATTGTAACCAAATTGCCACAAAAATGAGAGATTTGACTTCGAAGTCATTTGTCTTTTTGGTCCGTGTTGCATTCGAAGTCATTTCGTGCTTCCAATGTTTTGGAGGCATTGAACATTCCGGGGAGGAGAACTCAAATGAGCCGCACACCATCATTCTCAACCATTCTGCGGGGAGGCGCCGCGACCTTTGCGCTATCAGTTGGCGCACTGGCCATGGTGGCCCCGGCTTTTGCGCAGGACGCCGATGCGGCGACTGATAAAGAAGCGCGCCAGGAAACGATTATCGTCACCGCAACGAAGCGGGCTGAAGATCTTCAGGATGTTCCGATCTCGATCACAGCGATCAGCGGTGCACAACTGGTCGAGCGCGGCATTACTGACGTCCTGTCGCTGGACAAGACGATTCCGGGACTTGTGATCAAGAACTCGGGTAACGATCCAGTGCCAATCCTGCGGGGCGCTGGCGCCGCGGGGACGACAGATACAGCTGTTCCGATCTATGTGGACAGCACCTATCGTCCACGTGCTGGACAGGCGCTGGCGAGCTATCTCGATCTCGAACGGGTAGAAGTGCTGCGCGGTCCTCAGGGCACGCTGTTCGGGCGCAACACGCTCGGTGGTTTGATTAATGTCATATCTCGCAAGCCCGAAACCAAGGCGTTCGATTGGGGCGGCGCGGCAACCTTTGGCGATTATGCGCTTCAGCGCTATGAGGGCTTCGTCAACGTGCCCTTGGGAGACAAGGTTGCGTTTCGTCTCACCGGCAGCGACACACAGCGCGATCCCTACGTCGAGAATACATTCAATCCGGACGCTGGCCTGAAGGACGCTGATGAATCCTATGCGCGCGCCCAACTGCTCTGGGAGGCAAGCGACGATCTCAGCGTGAAGCTCGGCTACACCTACTGGACCGACACGGCGAACGGAAACTCAGACTACGCCTATAAGGTTTTGGGCATTCCGGTGAACCCACTAACCCGCGAAACAAACGGTGTTTTTGGTTTTATCGACCCGCGTCAAGGAACGCGTGATGGCTGGCCGGGTGGTCGGTCGCAGGCAGGCAATGTATCGAATGGTGACCTTAGCGCGTTCGTGAGCCCCAATCCGTATCAGGTCGCATTCGACTACCAGCCGCAAAGGGATATCGAGGAAACATCGCTGCTCCTGAACGTGGAGTGGAACGTCCTCAACCATGACGTGACCTTCAATGCTGCGACATTTGACTATACGGAGTTGCGCCTGACGGACACGGATCTGTCTTCGAACTCGTCCCTGGTCGCTGGCCAGAGAACAGTGTCCAAGGCTGACCAGATGGATATCAATATCAACTCGGCCTATGATAGCAAACTTCAGTATACGCTCGGCGCATATTACTACGACGATTCCGATCCGGGTGACTCTAATGGCGCCTTCCTTTGGGGGTATACGAGTGCAACTTCGCCAAATGATCCGGCCTGGGCCTACTGGCTCTACCAGACGAATGGCGGAACCAAGTCGACAGCACTCTACGGGCAGGCCGAGTATTCGTTCACGGAGAAGTTGCGTGGCACGCTTGGCGCGCGCTATTCGAAAGACGAGCGTAATTCCTTCACGCTCGGCGTCGACCAGACGTCGCTCAATGATCCGTTGCCAAGCTACACGGGGTCACCCACTCCGATTCGCGGTGAAGACGAGCATACCGACTGGCGCGTAGGTCTCGACTATGACTTGACCGACGACGTGATGGTCTACGGTTACTGGGCAACGGGCTATATCGCCGGCGGCATCCAGCAGGGCAACACGGGTGTTCTTCTGGACCCCAATGAGGTTGAGACTTTCGAGGCGGGCGTGAAAAGCATGCTTCTTGACGGTCGGCTCCGGTTCAATGGTGCCTACTACAACAGCAAGTACAAGAATCTGACCACGACCGTATTCATCCAACAAGGTGGCACCATTCTCGCGCAAAGCGTTCCAGGTGGCTCAATCGTTTCGGAAGGTATGGAATTCGATATTTCCTACTCAGCGAATGACAAGCTACAGCTCGACGTTGGTATCGCGATGGATTGGTCGGAGTTCGACGAATTCAATGTCGGAAACCAATTCACAGAAGGTGGTGATACGGTGATTGGAGGTCAGTCCTTCTTCATCATGGATGGTAAAGATACGCGGTTTTCACCTGACCTGGCTGTCAGTTTGGCCGCCAGCTACATGGTCGACCTCGGCGAATACGGAGAATTGCTCCCAAGCGTCCTGATGAAATATTCCGACGAATATCAGGCCTCGAATGCACCGTACTTCTGGTCACAGCAGCCGAGCTATACAACGTTCGACCTCGCTGCCACCTGGAGTGCGCCGAATGCGCCGTACAAAGTGCGCGTCTTTGCAAACAATGTTACAGAACAGCTCTACCTGACGGAGGCAACGGTATTCAGCCGCTCGCGGGCAATCGTTGACTATAATGCGCCGCGGACCTGGGGTGTGAGAATCTCGCGCAACTTCTAGTCCGTTACGGCGAAAGGCAATAGTGAAGGGCCGCCGTCACAAATAGAGTGAGGGCGGCCCTTTTGTGTGTGGAGGCAAAATGAACCGCTTCGGGATGCTAACTGCTTATGTCCTCTCCATGTTCCTCCCATGGAGTTTGGCAGGCTGTGCCGGCGCTGGCTATGTATCCCCGCCAGCGCCGGCCGCTCTTGCGCTTGCG
>Ga0222650_1000848_pt1 | contig 19752 bp, 16 predicted proteins | sample AntAcemetagen367_FD_179820 | JGI IMG/M metagenome (GOLD analysis project Ga0222650, IMG submission 179820) | Saline water microbial communities from Ace Lake, Antarctica - #367 | ecosystem: Environmental > Aquatic > Non-marine Saline and Alkaline > Saline | place: Antarctica: Ace Lake... | reverse complement strand
CGACGATTTCGTCGGCAAGGGCTTCGTTCATAGGAACGCCCTTACGACTACGTGCGGAATTGACCATCCAGCGAAAAGCAAGGCTTTGCTGGCGCTCAAAAGAAAGTTCAACTGGCACTTGATAAGTAGCACCACCGACACGTCGACTCTTCACTTCGAGCTTTGGACGTGCGTTATCGAGGGCACCTTTAACAAGATCAACCGGATCGCCTTTTTCAAGCTTCTCGCTCACGCGCTGAAAAGCGGTGTAAACGATGCGTTGAGCCACAGTGCGCTTACCGCGCTCCATGATCATGTTCACAAGATTAGTGACGAGAGTGCTGTTGTAGCGTGGGTCCGGGATGAGTGGACGTTTTACGGCTTGGCGGCGACGTGACATAGTAAATGACTAATTAAAGATAACTGAAAACTGAAATGGGCTTATTCCTTGGGCTTATTCCTTGGGATTATTCCTTAGGCTTATTCCTTAGGCTTCTTGACACCATACTTGGAACGGCTGCGGCGGCGCTTTTCAACACCAACACAGTCAAGCGTGCCACGAACGATGTGGTAACGCACACCGGGAAGATCTTTAACACGACCACCACGAACGAGCACGATGCTGTGCTCCTGTAGATTGTGCCCCTCATCGGGGATGTAGGCAATCACTTCGATGCCATTGGTCAGTCGGACCTTGGCTACCTTGCGGATAGCAGAGTTAGGCTTCTTAGGTGTGCGGGTCATGACCTGCACACATACGCCACGGCGAAATGGGTTCTTATCCAGAGCACGGGACTTGGATTTTTCCTTTTGCACAACGCGTGGAGCGCGGACAAGTTGATTGATTGTAGGCATTAAATTGAGTCGTCGGAATTAGAGAAAGATGGCGAAAGTAGCGTTTAGCATTACCTGTGCAAGGATTTTGTTAGAATTTTTTGTGGGGTGAGAATTCAGCCCTAGTGAAACCAAGAGCGCAATTAATTATACACCTTATATAAAAGGCTTTTAACCGCTTGCGCTGTAGGGGACGAAAGCTATCGCTTTAGAAATGCTTATTAGTCTATTCGGCTACTTCTGTCTGATCGCCTTCGCTTGGGCCTGCTCCAGTTCTCGTAGAGACATTAACTGGAAGACGATCATTGGCGCAATTTCAATTCAAGTCGGATTCGGCCTTCTGGTGTTATATACACCTTGGGGGAAATTCGGATTGGAAGTGTTATCCGAGATGGTAGGCGATATTATCGCTTATGGCTTCGTGGGCATAAGCTTTCTTTTTGGCGAACTGGCTGGCGAAAAACACAACCTCGGCTTCCTCTTCGCCTTCACAGTGCTGCCCGTCATCGTATTTTTCTCATCTCTGATCTCGGTGCTCTACTTTTTGAAAGTCATGCCGATGATCGTCTCGGTCATTGGCGGAGCCATTCAGAAACTGCTTGGCGTCAGCCGGGCCGAGTCGCTCAGCGCGACTGCCAACATATTCGTTGGGCAGACGGAGGCCCCGCTCGTGGTAAAGCCCTACCTCAAGCAAATGACCAAGTCGGAGTTCTTTGCCGTCATGGTTGGCGGGCTCGCGTCCATCGCGGGCAGCGTAATGGCGGGCTACGCCAGCCTTGGCGTGAGTTTGGAGTTTCTGCTAGCGGCATGCTTTATGGCGGCGCCTTCGGGCTTACTCTTCGCGAAGCTACTTATGCCAGAGACTGAGACACCGAAGAATGATAGACTGGTGGACGATGTAGACGGTGAACCAGTCAACGTCTTCGACGCTGCGGCGCGTGGTGCTAGCGACGGCCTGAAGCTTGCGCTCAATGTTGGTGCGATGCTTATCGCATTCGTAGGCTTAATTGCACTCGCCAATGGAGTCCTTGGCAATGCGGGAACATTTTTCGGAGTCGAGAACTTAAGTATTCAGCTGATTTTAGGCTACGCTTTCTGCCCTCTCGCTTGGCTGCTGGGTATTCCCTCGGATCAAGCCGTAACTGGCGGCTCGATCATCGGTCAAAAAATTGTGCTCAACGAATTTGTCGCATTTCTAGAGTTCACAAAGATACAGGATTCGCTCAGCCTGCGCTCACAAGCCATTCTGACCTTTGCCCTCTGCGGCTTCGCTAACTTCTCATCTATCGCCATATTATTAGGCGGACTCGGCAGCCTGGTGCCCGGTCGGCGAAGTGAAATCGCCCGCTTCGGCATGCGTGCTCTTCTCGCAGCGTCACTGGCCAACTTCTCAAGCGCCGCCATCGCGGGTGTTTTGATTCAGTAATAATAGATCAGAACTATTTTCTGTGCACTCGGCTAGAAGGCACTTTCCTTGCGAGCCGTGCATTTTCATGCGGTAGCTCTGGAGATAAAAGTTCGTATGCCTCTAAGTCAAAGGCAGCTGCTAGCTGTTCAACGGTTTTTAACCAAATTTGCTTTTTTGAACGGGATTCCAGCTTTTGGATACTCTGTTCCGATATATCAGCAAGTTCAGCTAGCTCCTGCTGTGTTAGTCCAAAGCGTGCGCGCAATTCGCGTATTCTCACAGCAACAATGTCTATTAACTCCACATACATAATCATATGTTAATTGCTTTAATGTTATTACATACGATCATACACCTTAGGTGTTGATTAAGCGCTGCTTCAGAATTTGCCTTAAACGCCATTTCTAGTCGCCATTTTCTCTTACTGAATTATCGATGAGTATCGACACTCAGTGTATGAAAAAATCTACAACGATACGAAGCATCTTTCTCTAGATCTCTACAGCCCTGTTAACTTCTGCATTAGCCAAGGAGGCACCAACCCCACTCACGCCGGACGAGGCAGATGCCATTGTCGCGGAGCGCATAGCGAAAAAGGAGAAGGCCCTCTCTGAGCACGTCGCGAACACAGTGGCCTTTCAAGTTCTGGAGCGGCGTGAAACTAAGATTGGAGGCCGTAAAGTGATTTCCATTCGTGTGGCTGACCCGAAGTTGCCGAAAATAAAGCGTAAGCAAAGGCCTGCCCGAGTAACGACTAACAATTCAATTCCCCCTCAGCTCTTACTTGCCGCCGCTAAAGAGCACCACACGGTTGCACTCTCGGCCACCGTCCATGAGGGCGAAGAAACGGTGACCCATCTACGATGGAGCATTTATGGGAAATCGACGGCAACTAGGAAAAAGTTTGAGGCATGGAGCCGTGTGGACTGGAACTACATGCGCGGCATACCCACGTTATCGACCGATACAGATAAATATATGATTTTGATGTGCATCGGACCGCCTTCGTTCTCAGAAGAGATTCCCGCCTTGCCTACTGCCACCGAAGGCCAGGCAGAGTATTTTGTCTTTGCGGACTCACTGGAAGACATCGACGAAAAGGCATTTGAAGTGATCGACCTGCTCCATGCTCATTACGAAGCCAACGAGCCAGAGCTAAAGATCCACTGGCAGAGGCGGCAGGCGATCAACGACGCCACAAAAAGACATGCCGAGGCTAATCCGAAGAAGCCGCAAGACTCGAAGGTTTATTTTTGGAAGCCCGAGACCAAATAGAACTTTTTACACACAGACCATGCGCTCCAGACTCCTGCTTCTCTACATCCTAGTTATACTGTCTGCGCCTGTGATACACGCGCAAACTGCGGATCGTCCTGATTTGCGTATCAGTGCCGGGCCATCCAACCAGACCTTCACGCTCTCCTGGTGGGGCGAAGACGACTATAGTTATTTTCTACAGCAAACGGATGACCTGACCGGATCATGGGCATGGTCGCCAGTCATCGAAAAACCAACAAGCGACGGTGTCATCGACTGGGTTTTAACCTCGGCCGATCCGAAATCCTTCTTTCGCCTTCGGCCAGTGCCCAACCCTGAAGGAAGCATGCTTTGGCGAATCGATTTTGATAGGGACGGCATGAGCAATGAAATCGAGTATGAGAGTTCCATCCTCGATCCTTTCGTAGCCGACTCGATTCCCGCGATTTCGTTTTCAATCGCGCCAGGTAATTATCCAACTGGTGGCACAGTCTCAATTAATACCGAGACGGGACTTTATACCTATCTTTACTATACCACCGACGGCAGCGAGCCGACCATCTTCTCGGATACTTTCGATGCCGCTTCGCCTCATACTTTGGGGATGGATACTGTTACGCAAATAAGGGCCAAGATCATCCTGTCCAATGGCAGCGAAGGCACGGAAATTTCCGGCACTTATAAAACCGGCGTCACGACCAATGCCGCGCAGACGATTTATTACGGCTGGCTAACCGCCACCGATGATTACGGCTATGCTGACTCCACTGCCGACCTTGTGCCCTATGTCTCAAATACGTTTTTTCCTAAAAACCATATAACGATGGGCACAGGCTGGATCAGCGGGAGCGATTTTATCCCAGATACATCGACCGCCTCACAAAAGCTTTACTACGGTCTAACCGCTGCCGCAGTGAATAGCACTTGGCGAGTCATTGAAGGCTATAGCACTGATGAAAGTAGCTTTTATGATCCGCGCCCGGGCTCTAGTGGCTATAACTTCCGCGAGACAGGTGAGGGTTGGTTGACTGGCTACAACACTATGCAGGCTGATCATAACGCGGCCTCTCAGAATATTTATCTCCAGAATGTCTCATTCTCTGCTCTCGGCGTCTCCTCAAACGTCTGGCTTTATACCACCGATGGCGGTTCGGTTGCCTATGCGGGCAATGGACGTGCTTATGGCATAGGCAAGGGCTGGATCACCGGGCTGGAAGCGATGATACCCGACCAATCGGTAGCCTCTTCAGAGATCCGGCACTTCTTGGCATTAGCTTATGGGAACGGCTCGAATCGGATGGCGACAACCAATTATACATCAATGAGTGGTTACAGCACTTATGCGAGCATCAGTGTCCGATTAGGGCAGGGCTGGCCAACGGGCTCTGGCATGATCCCCGATAAGACCATAGTTCCTGATGACATTTACTACGGCGATAAAGGCTTTAGTGGTAGCGGCGCCAGGAGGGTTCATTCCACGGTAGAAACTGACATTTATCCAAACAACGGCACTGCATTCTGGACGAACCGTAATTTTGCCAACTTCGGACCAGTTTTTATGACTGGAGGCGACACGTATCTACAAGCGTGGCGGACGATGCCACAGAGTGTCTATCGCGGCACAGATATTATATATCCTAGCACAAACAGCCCTGAAACCGACTTTTTGACCTACGATACTGGCGATTTGAATACCTCTCCTGCACCGTATTTTGTAGGTGTTGGCTGGATCGAAAGTAACACTTTCGTTGAATATATCGACGACCAGGACGGCCTCGATCTCGCCGAGGAAATTACTATCGGCACCAACCCGAATAGCTCCGATACAGATGGCGATGGTCTCTGGGACGGCTTTGAACACGCGAGCGCTAACCTAGACCCATTGGTTCCCAATGCCCTGACCGCTCAGGATTTTGATGGCGACGGCCTCAGCTCACTCGAAGAAATGCTTTACCAGGGCAACCCAGATAGTGACGACAGCGACTCCGATGGACTGAAAGACTGGGAAGAAGTCGATCTTGGCACAGGCCTCCACCTCGCTGACACCGACGCAGATGGTGTGGATGATGGCGACGAACGGGCTCTCGGCACCGATGCACTCAACCGCGATACCGATGGCGACGGCCTGCTCGATGGCGACGAAGAAGCTTACGGCACCAACCCATTGGTGGCAGACGCCTATGACCGTGACGGTGATAGTAATGCCGATGGTCTCGATGATTCCGTTGGCCTTGTTCTCGGCTACGGACCCTACGAAGAGGATGCCGATGGCGACGGTGTGCTCAACGCTATCGAGATAGCTCAGGGCACGGATCTCTTTGCCGCCGATACCGATGGCGACGGCACGAACGACGATGTGGACGCCTTCCCGCTGGATCCAAACTTGAGTGCTTTAGCAGTCGTAGGCGGAGACACCACCGCGCCCACCATCATACTGAGCACACCCCAAAACGCCGTCGCCCTCTAGGGCCAATACTTTCCCACCTTCATACTTTCCCACCTTCAGCTCTCTCATGTTCAAACAAACACTTCTCAGTTTTTCCGCCCTCGCCCTATGCGTAACGTTCGTCTGGTCGAGCGACAGCAATTTGGCTGGTAGCGCAGATGCAGCGAAAGCGAAGCTCAAGGCCGAGTGGGCACCACCCGCACCCGAGCGGAGCGCGACCGCCACCCGTAAGCGGCGATCTCCCTCCAATATTCAGCATGGTGTTAGCAATCGTCCACTTAGCGGCACACCGCAGGACAAGGATATTACCGCCCTGTCCGCTTTTGCCGAACCGATTCGTCCAGTTCCTGGCAGTTCAACACCTGCCGAGACAGCCGCACTGGCCCGTGCCCTACGCACCTACCTGAATGCTGGCGTGAGTGAGGATGTCGCTCCGCTGGTCGAATTTACAGAGCGCTATCCCCAGTCCCGTTGGGCTCCCGGCCTCCTGCTCAATCTCGGCACCATAAGCTATGAAACTGGTTACTTCTCCAAGGCACTGGAGTATTGGTGGGGCGCATGGGTGGCGGCTAAAGACGGTAGCGATGCCGTTTCTATCGCTGTCGCAAATCAGGCTGTCGCAGAATACGCCAAGATGTGTGCCCGCGTCGGTCGAAAGGCTGTTCTGGCTCCGCTTTTCGAGGAAGTGCAGAGCCGCACATTTACAGGTGATGCGGCCGTCAAGCTCGGCAGTGCCCAGCAGGGCTTTGCGACGATGGAGAAGAAACCGGGTATTTCCTACCGTTGCGGTCCGTATGCACTCGCCAATATTGCCCCTATAATTGGCGGTGTTTCCGACGACCAGCTAAGAGCTTTTCTGGACAGTGTGCAGTCGCCCGACACCGGATTTTCACTCAAGGAAGTCGAGGCCATGTCGGACAATCTCGGCCTCAACCTGATTAAAGCCAAACGAGAGCCGGGCGCAGCCATCGTCCTGCCCGCAGTCGTGCACTGGAAAGTCGGCCACTACGGTGCCTTAACCCGCGAATTAAACGGCAAATATCTCCTGGAAGATCCCACCTTCGGTAATCACACTTGGCTGAGTGCCGACGCGCTCGATGCTGAAGCGAGCGGCTTCTTCCTCATCCCCACGCAGAAGCTCCCATCGGGCTGGAGTGCTGCGAGCGAGATGGAAGCATCCGAAGTCTACGGCAAGGGCCACTCCGGAGCTGGCGGTGAAAACGAAACCGCCAAGTGTGACCACAAGAGCGGCGGCGATGACTGTGGTTCACTCGCCATGGCCCGCTACTCCTTCCATACCTTGCTCGCCAGCTTGAGCATCAGCGATACGCCTGTGGGCTACACCCCAGCATATGGCCCGGAGGTTCGTGTCAACGTCACCTATAATCAACGCGAGGCAGGCCAACCCAGCCTCATGCTCTACAGCAACTTTTCGCCCAAGTGGGTGAGTAATTGGGTCTCATACCTGGAAGATAACACCAGCAGTCCCGGCGCAGACCTCACCCGGTATCAACGTGGCGGCGGCTCCGAAACCTTTACCGACTTTGATGCGCAGACGGATACTTACGGTCTCGACCCTCAGAGTTCATCCTACCTCGTCATGCTCACAGCCAATACCTACAAGAAGGTTTTTGCCGACGGCACCGAGCACTACTACGAGCACTATCTGGGCACCGTCGGCGCTAACCGCCGCGTCTTCCTCAGCCGCATCCGCGACCCGCAGGATAATGAAGTCACGATTCAATACGACAGCACCATCACCACCGGAGCGCGCATCAAATATATCCACGATGCCACTGGGCTCAGCACTGAGTTCTTCTACGCCCACCCCTGGAATGAGTTTCTAGTCACCTCGGTCGAAGACCCCTACGGACGGACGGCTACCTTTACTTATTCGAGCGTGAATGGCGTTGTCCGCCTGACCGACATCGAAGATGTTTACGGTATTGTGTCCAGTTTCGGCTATGACGCTGGCGACGGCATCACCCGCCTGACCACACCCTACGGAACCACCCACTTCGAACTCAGTGATTTTAAAATTGGAGACAGCTACGACCTCATTCGCTACATCGAAGCCACCGACCCTTACGGCGACAAGGAGCGCATCGAATACAACCTCGACGACGATCAGACCGGCCTCCTAAATACCATTAACGAGCCCCTACCGGACAGTAATATCGTAAATTACCGCACCAGCGACAACGACGACCGCAACTCCTTCTACTGGGACAAACAGCAGATAAAGTATGGGGCTGGCGACTACTCCAAAGCACATCTCTACCACTGGCTCCAACCCACCGATTCAGACAGTGCTACCAGTATTTTAGAGAGTGAAAAATCGCCGCTGGAAGGACGTATCTGGTATAACTACCCGGGGCAGGATCCTGCCAAGCCCTACGTGCAGGGCGATCTGGATAAGCCCTCCGTCGTCGCCCGTCTGGTCGAAGACGAAAACGGAAACTCCGTCACCCAAGCTTACCTATATGCATACAACGCGCTCGGAAACGTCACCAAGATTATCGATCCCGAAGGCCGCGAGACCGTCATCGAATACGACAGCAACAACATTGACGTGCGCTTCGTCAAGCAGTGGGTCGGCGGCACCACTTACGAGACCCTTGCCGAATTTACTTATAATGGCAGCGACCCCGATCACCGACCGCGCAGTGCCATCGATGCAGGCGGTAATACCACAACCTTCAGCTATACAAGCGAAGGACAGATCAAAACGATCACTAATGAGCTGAATGAAGTCATCACCTTCACGTATGAGACCAATGTGAATAACAACGGCTACGGTAAGGTTTTGACCATCACAGGGGACGTGCCCGGCGGCAACATGACCTACACGTATGATAGTTTCGACCGCATCCGCACCGCTACCGATTCCGAAGGGCACACCCTGACTTACGATTACGATGCGCTCGACCGCGTGACTCTAATCACTTATCCCGACAGCTCTTATGAGCAGTTCGACTACGAGAACCACAGCCTAGTCGCGTCCCGCGACCGCGAAGGCCGTTGGACGCGCTACTTCCACGACGCGCTAATGCGCCCCGTGCTCGAGCGTGATCCGCTAGGGCAGCTCACCCAATACGAATGGTGCCGCTGCGGCGACATCCGCAAGATCATCGACGGCGAAGGCAACATCACGCACTGGATTCGCGATATCCAAGGCCGCGTGACCTCTAAAAAATTCGCCGACGACACCACGATTGACTACAGCTATCACCCTTCCTCCGGCCAACTCCATACCGTGACTGACGCCCTTGATCAAGTCACCACCCACAGCTACTTCGTCGACGGCAACCTTGCTGAAATTGACTACAGCGCCGCGAATACGCCCGACGAGAGCTTCACATACGAGACTTATTACAACCGCACGGCGACTCTGCTCGACGGCATCGGCACTACGGCCTTTGCATACAATCCCAACGATGGCACGACTGACGGAGCGGGTCTCGTTGCACGGGTAAACGGGCCATTTACTAACGACACCCTTAAATTCACCTATGACGATCTGGCTCGCCTCAAGAAACGAGAAGTTGTGGACGATGCCTCCTTTACGATAGCGAGCTATAGTGAAGAATACGTCTTCGATGATCGCAGCCGCGTCGAGAAAGTGATCAACAACCTCGGCACGTTTGACGTCTTTTATGTAGGTCAGTCCAGTCGCCTCGATTATGTTGATTACCCGAACGGCATGAAGACGGACTACACCTACACGAATGTAAACGGCGATCATCTGATCCAACAAATCCAGCATTTGAACAGTGCCGGAACGCCAGCCGTCATCTCGCAGTTCGATTACACTTATCGCCAAGACCGCAATATTGATACTTGGACGGTCACTCAAAACGGAGCCGTCGCTAAAGAGTGGACTTTCGGGTATGATGATGCCTTGCGTCTCGCAACAGCCGTGCAGACCAACCTCAGCACACAGACTGTGTTGGAGCAATTTGCTTACGGATACGATAAAGCCGGAAACCGCACCAGCGTGACCAATGGCAGCACGAACACTAACTATCCCACCAATGAGTTGAATCAAACCACGAACGAGCAAGGCTTCGGCGAGACTCGGTTCTCGGGAACTCTCGACGAACCTGCCTTAGTGACGGTCAACGGGCAATCAGCCACCGTGATGTCTGACGGCGGTGCCGCACCCTACACTTTTGAAGCTTTTGTCGATCTGGCCGAAGGCTCCAACACAGTCACGATTGAAGCAACGGACGGCAACGACAACGTGGCCACTCAGAGTTACTCAGTGACAGTAGGCGGTGTGCAGAAAACCTTGGAGTTTGATCTCAACGGGAACTTAAGATATGAGAAAGACGGTTCGGGGGCTGTTTTAAGGGAGTTTCAGTGGGACGTGAAGAACCGCTTGCTCAAGATAATTGGCGACAATCACGAGAGTGAATTTGCCTACAACGGCAACGATCAACGCGCCCGTATGATTGAGCGCGAGAGCGGCGTCGAGCAGAGCAACAATGTTTATATCTGGGACGGCACACAGATTGTGCAACGGCGGGACTTCGCCGGAAGCACGGTTGAACGCAGCTACTTCAGCAATGGCTTTGAAGACAACGGCAGCGATTATTTTTACACACGCGACCATCTTGGTAGTATCCGTGAAGTCGTCGCTTCCGACGGACTCACGATCCAATCAGTGTATGACTATTCGCCTTGGGGTGAGATAACAAAGATCGGTGGTAGTGGAGTCGAGAGCGACTTTCTCTATACAGGGCACTTTTATCATGAAGCAAGTGATCTACATTTGACGCTTTATCGCGCCTACAATCCTGAATTAGGGATGTGGTTGAGCCGTGACCCGATTGCAGAGAACGGCGGTCTAAATCTGTATGCGTATGTTGGGAATAATCCGATCATGCGTTACGATCCTTTAGGGCTAAGATGGTACCACGATGCGGCCATTGGTGGATTAAATACTCTTGAAAGCGGTCTAAGTTTTGCGGCAGGCGTTGGAGATGCTGCAACGTTTGGACTGACCTCAAAGATTTCGAATGGATTAAACGATGCCATATACGGCGATGGCATAGGTGATACTGTTGATCAAAAATTGAAATGCTCAAAGTCGCATACAGCTGGTCAGTGGGCTAGTTTAGCTTTGGGAGGAGGACGCTTAGCCTACGCTGGAGCCGCAAAGGCTTCGTCTTTAGTTCAGACCGCCCGTGGGGCAACTATGGCTAATGCGCGAGCAGCCTCATCGTTTAGGAATGGCTTGAAAAAGGCATTTAGATTAAATCCATTTAGCAAATTTCGTATCTATCCCTTTGAGAAGATCGCAGCAAAGTATGGGAACCCAAAAGATATAATAAATGCAGCAGGTCGAACCGATGGGACTTTAAACGCGTTAGGTGCTGATCTTGCTGCGGGTGGAGCTTATTCTCTACTTAATGATGATGGCGAAGGGTGTAAATAATATGAAGCTAAGATATTTGAATGAAGAAGTAGATGGGACTAAGTGCGTAGAAATCTTGTGTAATGAAATATCTTTCCGTTCCCTACTTCGGTGCATACGAAGAATTGAAGGTGTCGAGATTTTGAAGGCTTCTCACGATCCTATGAATGATAATGCCCGAATCGATTTTACTTATTTAGGAACACCTATTTCCATTGATACACCTTTTTCAGATTATTTAATTAATTGTAGTAAACCAGACCAACGCTTCGATTATTTCATTGAAAAGCTAAGCTCACACAAAGTTAAATTTTGGCAACGGTTTATGTAGAAAGACTCCACACGCCAACAATAGCCTTACGTCGAATTTGAAAGAATGACTAGCACTCAATGACTCCAATGATATTATACCCCAGAAATTAAATGAAATTTACTATTCTCGTATTATTGTTTTCTAGCTTTTTTTCAGTTAGAGCTGCACAAGCCAGCAGTATAATGTTCTCGGGTGTGATCGACTTCGTTAGAGACAATTCAAATGTCTGGAATAGTGACATTTTTGTTGGTTCACCGTTAACGGGCAATATTTCCTATAATTCAGCCGCACATCCTAGAACTTTCAATAGCTCATCTAGAGACTACAGCGACGATATTAATATCGGTGTAACTCTCAGCGTCGGGACATCTACTTGGAGTTTTTCGAACTCCAATCTATTCGAAGAAATTGAAGTCAAAAATACCGTTCCCGAAGACCGCTTTCAATTAGACGCGGTTGGAACCGATCCTAATTTATTTCCATCTTTCCTTGGACAGTATAACTTCCAATTTGAGTTCCGAGAGTCTAGCATTCTTTTAGACCTATTTGATAGCCCAGAATTACCTCATGGGGATGGAGACATCAGTTTTGAGGACGCAGAATTTATTTCTGGCAATTTCCAGAATGAGGGTGGAGGTCAATTCGCTGCGTTTACTTTTCAAATTGACAATGATAGCATCGAACTTTCATCAGTTCCGGAGTCGGCAAGTATGACGTTCTTATTTGCACAGGTAGCTGCGGCGTTTACTTTATTTTCAAGAGCAAGTCGAAGTAGATTCCTAGAATCACGTCACTCTAACTCCTGAAAAAATGACTCCACACGCCAGCCATGTGAACCCACATGCCAACCATTAGCATGTGTGCCAGTGATGCCAATTTATGATAAAACGCCAGCAACAGCTCCTCGTGGATGAACGCTCTTTGATCGAATGCGATCCTCTAGATTTAAGGCTCTTCTGTAATGGCTTTGAAGAAAGCAGCAACGACTACTTTTACACTCGCGATCATCTCGGCTCGATCCGCGAGGTTGTCGCTTCCGACGGACTCACGATCCAATCGATTTATGATTATTCACCTTGGGGTGAAATAAGAAAGCTCGGCGGAACAGGTGTCGAAAGCGACTTCCTTTACACGGGGCATTTCTATCTCTCACCTAGCGACCTGCACCTGACGCTTTACCGCGCCTACAACCCTGAACTCGGCATGTGGCTCTCGCGTGATCCCATCGCTGAAAACGGCGGACTGAATCTGTATGCGTATGTTGGGAATAATCCGATCATGCGTTACGATCCACTCGGACTGTATCCGGGGCAGTTCATTGTCGATTACTGGAGTGATGCGATTGTAAACCCATCAAATGGAACTGTTGGCGGCAGTATCATTTCGGGTATTGAAGGCACCGGACAAGGCTTTATGGGGTTTGTCGATGGAGTCGTTCCGTTCGTCGATCCACTTGAAGCTGCAGGAGGCTATGACTCTTCGTGTGATAAGTCGCTTCAGGCTAGCCAATTCATTGGTGGAGCGACTCGAGATGTAGCTTCTTTTCTTGGAGGCGGCGCCCTTGGTTTGAGCACGAGCAGAAGGAATCTCTACAACTTTTGGGCAACGTGTTTTGTTCAGCGAGTTTGGGCCTGGTTATGTTGGCTTGGCCATGGGCAGGGGTATTACACCGCTATCAACAGGTTTAGACTATGCCGCTAAAACAGCTGGAAGAGTCAGCTCACTTATGGATTTAAACGACTTGCTTAACGACAATGATGAGGGAGGCGACTGTGAGTAGGTCGGAAAGCTACGTATGAAAAGTAAATTATTTGGTTCAGTGTATGTCGCTCTTTTATTGTGTCCTATTATCGTTATTTTCTTCTATCGAGATACAGAATTTGTTTCAAATAACATGATTTATTTGATTGGTATCTCATACTTTTTTGGCATACCTGTATTTTGTGCTTTGCTGATGGGATTCGCTAAAGAGCCTAAAGAGTTGCCGACTGAGAGAAACGAATCTGAAGAAGAATCTAAATCAGACAAATGAACCCACGCGCCAATCATTCATTCGCCTGCTTTAGTATCCATAATCAAACTAAGAAAATGCTGAAAGCGGGCAGCAGGCGTCCGAAAATCCCACTTGAAAACTGGCCGTCCCTGCGCAACCCCACCCATGAGCGCCCCCTGATTCTATAGGTTTAGCCGTTCTCCCCGCTCAAGGGTATATGCCTAATTCCCGTTATCCATCTCCGGCGTAAAAGAATTGCTCAGCTTGTCTACTTGAATGCTTCAAAGAGACTTTGGCTTACCTTTTGAGGGTCTGCTTCACATGCTTTGCAATATTCCCAGAATTCAATGACGTCCAACCTGCGTTCGCCTAGTTCAGTTCGAGCAATGAAATTTTGCTCGCGTCCAAGTCGCTGTGCTAGCTGCATTTGAGTCAAATTTGCCTCTTTCCGTAAAGACACCAAGTTTTGGATTAATTTGTTTTGGTTGAGAGAATAGATGGTCTTTTCCACACAACGCTTATACACAATGTTGACATTAACCCCAAAATGCGATTGAAGGTATGTTTATGTCTCATACCAATAGCTGCACAACCACGTCCGATTTTGCCCTAACTTCAGAACTCACTAAATAGTGGTTTATTGGGTTCTTCACGGATTTCGGTCAAAGCTCTTTGCGTGTAGATAGGTTCGGCAGATCGTAGATTTTCAAGTGCAGGAACTCTTCATCTCTATATCCATAAGCCTGTCTGGTGAGCCAGCCGATCTTGTTGTTGAAGCCTTCTTGGCTGGCACTGGTGAGGCGGTCATGTTTCCAAAAGGCCAAGAGACCTTCGATACGTTTGCGTATGGTCTTGGCCATTTGCTTGAGGCAGTGGATCGCTGAGGCTTCCGCTTTATCGCACCAGAGGGTAAAGGCATCTCTTGCCGTGTCTACGCCATCGGCCATCCTATAGATATTGCGAAGATACTCCTTCATCATCGACGCAGTGCCAAGGTCTGCATACTCGAAGCGGAGCTTCTTAAGTGATCTGGCAGCTTCGCCGCTGAGGTCTTCTTGGTTGCGTAGAAACAGATAGCGCTGCCCTTTGAGTTCCTTCTTCTGTTCTTCGCCGAGTTTGTTCATGGTGCTGCGCCTCAGAGCGTCCATACGCTCGTTCATCAGCTTGATGACATGGAAGTGATCATAGACGATCTCCGCGTTCGGGAGCACTTCGCCGATCCATGCAGCATAGGCGTTGGACATGTCCATGGCGACAGCCTCAATCTGTTTGGCTTTGCGGCGCAGACGGCTTTTGAGCGGTTCCAAAGCTTGGCCGCCTTTGCCCTTGCCGATGAACAAAACCCCGCCGCTATCCAAGTCGCGCACCACAGTGATGAACCCGAACTTACGGCCGAGATACACCTCGTCGATACCCAACCTGCGCACCGAGCCCAGACTGACTTTGGCGTATTTTTTAGCCAGATAACGCTTCTCAATCTCCTTGACGCTCTCCCAATGTAGGCCGGTGAACTTGGCTACGGCAGTGATCGACATCTCACGTCTCAAAGCCAGGACATACTTCACCAGCCACTTAGTGTAAGCCACGTTTGGAGCCGGGCAAAAGCCCAAACGTTCACGAGCGAAACCGTCACAACTCTCGCAGCGCACCCGTCTGACCTGAACTATAAAAACTGTTTTTTTAAGCCAATGGGCAGCCCTCGGATAGAGCGGTGCTCGGCAGTCTCAACGAACTTTGCCTGCTTGGACTTACAGCAGGGACAAACCGCCTCCGCCTCCGTGCTGATAATGTGATAAAACTCAGTCTGATCCTTGCGGGTCGTCTTTTTATAGTGGAATCCACGGATGCCCTGAGTATGGTAAACAATGCTGGTTGTCATAGTTTTGGTGTATTGATGTCGAAAACCAGACAGCAAAACGACAGCCAGCACCTGCTCAACCCTCTAAATCACAGCAATCACCGGACTCATCGACGCCTCTAATCTAAGACAGACAAGCAGCTAAGAAAGAAGACCCTGGCTGCCTATTGTCCGAAATCCGTGAAGTGGCCGAATTAAGGTCTTAAAAACTGGAAAACTTTTTGCGCGACCTCAACCGGATCCGCTTCTGCAAATGGCTCAACTACTGGAACAACAATAGGAAATGCTGTTGGTTCGGCTATATCGAACGCAGGAAGTTCAACAGGAAACTCAGATGATTGTAAATAGATCGAAATGACTCAGCTAACAAAAGTATCCATAAAATCATTTCTTTTGTGGTGTCTAGTGATGTCGCTGGTTGCGCTTCTATTCAATAGCTCAGGCTAATGTGAGAATTCAGAGTTGCCAAGCCTAGGCTCCTTGGAGATGTGTTCTAAGATGCAACTAATCGACGGTAACGCTATCGCTGAATCCATTATCCAAGAACTGGAAGTAGAGGTTGGTGCTCTATCCGGGAAAAAGCCAGTTGTCGCTTTTATCCGGGTTGGCGAAGACCCTGCTTCCGTCTCTTATGTGCGCAAAAAAGAGCGGACGGCTGAGCGCATCGGTATAGAGAGCCGCCTACATCTCTTCCCCGAAGACGTTTCCCCCGAAGAGCTTTACGCGAAGATCGATGAGCTGAATGCCGACCCGAATGTGAACGGCATACTCATTCAGGCTCCCCTGCCTAAACACATCAACGAAACAGAGACCTTCAACAGAGTGGCACCAGGAAAGGATGTCGACGGCTTCAACACGGTAAACATCGGGAAGCTCTGTCAAGAAGACTCCAGCGGCTTCGTCGCTTGCACCCCTGCCGGCATCGTTGAACTAATTAAGCGCAGCGGGATCGAGACGGAGGGCAAACATGTCGTCGTGCTCGGCCGCAGCCAGATTGTCGGCAAGCCTGCCGCGCTACTGATGATGCGCAAGGAAATCCCCGGTAACGCGACCGTCACCATTTGCCACTCGCGCACACAAGACCTACCAAGCATCACTCGGCAAGCCGACGTTTTAATCGCCGCCATCGGGCGGCCAAACTTCGTAACTGGAGACATGGTCAAAGACGGTGTGGCCGTGATCGATGTCGGTATCAACCGCGTCGAAGATGCGAGCAAGAAACGCGGCTACCGTCTCGTCGGTGATGTTGAGTTTGATGCTGTCGCACCGAAGGCTTCACACATTACTCCCGTTCCCGGCGGCGTCGGACCGATGACAGTGGCTATGCTGATGCATAACACCCTGCGTTCCTTTAAGGCCAGCCAATGAGTCAAGGTTCGGAAAGCCCAGAGTCCGGCACCCCACCACCGATTAAACCGGATAACGTTCTCGACTCAATATTCAGCGAGAGCGGCCCTATGCCAGCTGCGCGCCTCTCTCTGCGTGCCTTGGCCCTCCTGCTGGATTTTATCCTGATGACGGCAGTGGCTTCGGTCATTATCTGGAAAATTGCTCTGCCGCAATCCCATCCCGGCGCGTTTGGAGAGCTCATGGACTGGTCACAGGAAATCATGCATTGGGTTGAGCAACGTCAAGCCGACGAAGCCATACCAACACCCGGCAAGAGTCTAACCGAAGCCCTTAGCATCGCAAACGAGCTGCAACTACTTCTCTTCTGGCTCTATTTTGCCATCGGCGAGGCCTTTTTTGCCGGCAGTTCACTAGGGAAGCGTATCTGCCGGATTCGCAGCGTAAGCACGATCACCCTAGAAGCGCCGCCGATTCTCTCAGGGGTCGTTCGCGGTGGACTCAAAACGATTACGGTATTATGGCTATTCCCTATCGCCCTCGCGGCTACCTTCTTAGCCCTGCTTTTCAATAAGCGTCGACAACTCGGACATGATCTTTGCGCCCGCACTGCAGTAATCGACGAAAAGCACTTGGACGCTAAGGAGCTACAGTCGCTTAATTAGAATGAGAATAGGCTTTTTTCTATTTCACTTAGGATAGATTCCGCTCTACTTATTTAAATTCAACCTTTAGATCATACCGCATTGAGTAACAAAAGGAAACCAAAGATCCTCGTCGTCGACGATCAGCCGATCAACATTAAGTTGCTCCAGCGCAAGCTTGAGCGACAGGGGATGGATATATCCGTCGCTTACAGCGGTCGCGAGTGCCTTGATATAGTCCATAAAGTAAACCCCGACCTGATCTTACTGGATGTCATGATGCCCGACCTCGACGGAATAGAGACTTGCCAAAAATTAAAGTCTGACCCCGAAACCGAGGCAATTCCCATCATTTTTATCACCGCAAAGGCCTCAAAAGAAGGCAAATTGGAAGGGCTTGATGCAGGCGCTGTCGACTACATCACCAAACCTATTGATCTGGACGAAACTCTCGCGCGAGTACGCACTCAGCTCCGCCTGCAGGAAATGTTTCGGGAAAACATCCATTTACAGGAGCGTCTTGGCGATGCGCGCAGGACAGCAGCAGTCGGTGCAATCACACAGGGCATTACCCATAATTTAAATAATTTGCTTGGAGTCGTCGTCGGCTACCTTGACCTGCTTAAAAATGCCTACGACAACCCGGACATGATCAAACGCAGCGTGGGGCTGATCGACCAATCGACCAACCGCATGGTCGAAATCGTTCGACAGCTCGGAACGATTGCCAACAACGACCGCTATGAATTGGCCAGTTTATCGGTGACTGAACTCCTTGAAAGCTCAATAGAAAGGTTGCATTCAGAGCATAACATCCAAGCAAGAGTCGAGCTTAAGACCGACTTCACTGAAGATCCTACGATCCACGCAAATGCAGAGACCTTTGAAAGCGTTGTGGGCAAACTGCTCATCAATGCATGGGAAAGCTACGGCAAGGACGCAACAGATGATGAACGGAAGATTACCTTGTCCGCGCACATTCTGAGCGAAGAAGGTTCATCAATGCTGAATGTTCTGGTTATCGATAACGGAAAAGGAATAAAACCGGAAATCCATGATACGATTTTTGAACCCTTTATCACGACCAAGACTTCTGTTGGGCGAGGTATGGGGCTTACGATCGCCCGCCATACAATTCGCAATCTGGGAGGTGACGTTATAATAGACGATAATCCGGATGGTGGAGCCATTGCCACCATTACCCACCCGATTTAAGAGCCAATTAAACTGCCAACTCGCACTGGATCTACGGAACCGATGGATCACCTAAAAACTAAACTATTTTTGTATGCCTGTTAAAATTGCCTTTATTGGAGCCGGACGGATGGCCTCTGCTATCGTCAAGGGGCTTCTTGAAAAAGAACACTACCTGCCCGAAGAAATCGCCTGCACATGCGGTGACGATTCAACGGGTACGACACTCGCGGAAGCGACTGGCATACATTTTTTGCCTGATATCACAAGCGCCCTCTACGAGACAGAAGCGCTGGTGCTTGCCTGCAAGCCGCAGCAATTCAACGCTATTGACCATGCGCTGGCCGATGCAGCAAGCGGCAAACTTGTGCTCTCAATCCTTGCAGGCACACCGCTCTCGCGCCTAAGCGAAAAGTTCTGCCACGCGCGCAACATCGTCCGAACAATGCCGAACACGCCAGGCCAAATCGGCGCCGGCGTAACTGCGTACACCCCCCTGCGCGAACTCTCCGAAAAAGATAACAGCATCGTCGAAAATACACTCAGCTCACTGGGCAACTTCCATGAAGTGGAAGAATCAGATCTTGATGCTGTCACTGCCCTCAGCGGCAGCGGCCCCGCATACGTCTTTGAGTTCGCCGCGGCACTCCGCGATGCCGGCGTCAACGCCGGACTCTCTCTCGAACTGGCCGAGTCGCTAAGTATCGATACACTCCTTGGCGCAGCCATGCTACTCGCCGGGAGCAATGAATCCCCGGAGGACCTGCGCGATGCCGTAACCTCTCCCGGTGGCACGACTGCCGCCGCCCTGCTAGCCATGCAAGAATGCGACTTTCGCGGTCTGATAAATCAGGCTGTCTCAGCGGCCAAAGCACGCTCCATTGAGCTGGCACAGGAGTAATCAATCCTTGGTCTGCTGATAGAAAAATAGGCCGTTAAGCGCCAGTGCGTGAGCGATCTTCCCCTCGCGTGCCCAACTCATGACCGTCGCCTCAGGGAGCACACGCACTTCCATTTCCTCGTGCTCGTCCCAGGATGTGCCTTGACTCGAAAGCCTGCA
>Ga0222650_1000845_pt1 | contig 19791 bp, 17 predicted proteins | sample AntAcemetagen367_FD_179820 | JGI IMG/M metagenome (GOLD analysis project Ga0222650, IMG submission 179820) | Saline water microbial communities from Ace Lake, Antarctica - #367 | ecosystem: Environmental > Aquatic > Non-marine Saline and Alkaline > Saline | place: Antarctica: Ace Lake... | reverse complement strand
GGGCACCTACAACCCCGGAGGGGAGGAGGCGCCGCCGCAGAGACGGTTGATTCCGCTACGCTCCATCAACCGTCTCTGCGGCGGACTGGGGCTTCGTGGACTTACAGACAAAGATTTACACTACCACCTGGAATGACCTCTCTATGTTGCCAGTGGCCCGGGTATGGACGAACACCTTGTCGCGATCTCCGCCCTGAGAGAGGTAGCCGTATGGGCGCTGGTCCCGATGATAGGCGGCGTAGTAGTTGGTGCCTGGAAAATCGACGGCGATCACTTCATTGACCACATTGGGGTCCGAGGATAGGGGATAGAGATTGATGGTTGTGTCCGTGGTGATGGACAATTGCGCGTTGGGGAAGACATCCAGCCAGTCCTTTTCCAGGAGCTTGGCGGCATTGTAGGTCTCGGTTTTAGTGGCGTCATTTGAGGATCCCATCACACAAGTTCGGTCACCGTATTCCGAGCCACCTTTAGAGGAGTGGGCGAAGCCGAAGTTGTGGCCCAACTCGTGGAGGTATCCGTTCATGCGATTGTTGCCGTAGCTACGGCCATACATCGAGACCAAGCCGTTTGTGGTGTAGATCCACCAAGGGTAATAAGCGTAAGCAGTGAATCCACTGTCGGTGATACCGTCGGGGGCGAAAAGAAGGATGCGGTTCCAGTCCAGGCGATTGAGGCCCATGCCGCCGGAAGCGACGGAATCAAAGAGTTTGTCCAGCGCCAGATCCTCGATGGAGTCGGTGTCGTGGTCTCCTGAGTTGACGTTGAGTGTGAGATAGATGACGTGGTCCTGGGGCTCGCCAGTGCCGTTACCGAGTTTTAGGCCGTAGCGTCCCTTGGTGATCACCTGCATGCCCTCGTTGGCATTGGTCGTGTTGTCAAAGAGTCGGCCACGGGCGTTGGTCTCGCTGGTCATGCAGCCGTGGGTATTGGTGGAGATGAAGACCAGAAGAGTGCTGAGCATCTCCAAGCTGTTGGCTCCACTCTCGGCGGAGGGTCCTTGTTCTTCAGCTTGCTCAGGCTCTTCGACCAGCGGTAATAATTCCAACTCCTGAATTTCAAAGTCCGCTCCCGAGCCAACCGATCCTGCCTGAGTGGGTTTGCCTGCTTTGTTCGGCATATTTCCTTCTGCTCTATCAACTGCTTTGGCCCGACGTATACCCCTGATGCTAATTTTCTGTTTCGGGTGAAGGTCTTTGAGTTGCTTGTCGTAGCCCTTGATGAGCATCCGCTCGCCGCTTACTTCATCGTGAAGGTAATAATTCGGCGCGTGATCATGGTGTGCCGGATTCAGGCAGTCTACAGTCTTCGCTGCCACGTAGCCGCGAATTTGGGTGGGTTTCTCTGCCCTGGCATGAGTCAGAAGGCAGAGGGTAGCGAGCAGGCAGGCTACGATGTTTTTTAGAAATACAGGGCGCATTGGGATAATTTATTGCTGATGAGCGACGCAATTGGGTTTTTGATTGCAAATGCGTGCGGAAATAAGACCGCCACTATACCCAATATTTTACGAGAAAAAACTACATTTATACTTAATTCGGTTACCCTTCGCAACACAGCCTGTGCACGCAAATCCGGCAAGCCGGGGCTACCCCCTTTTCCCTTTCCAGATGCTGGGCGCTAGGGGTATTCTCCCCAAGGGCGAAAAAGCAAATTCCTAGCATTTTAGCGAGACGGTAAAAAACCGTCGAGCGTATCGGGCCTCTTCAGCGGGTGACCCCGGCGTGGCTTTTCATCCGGGGGAAGGAGGAACACTTCATGGTTGGCATCATTCCAGATCGAGATCAGTTCGTTCTTATACTCGATCTCGCGCACCAAAGGTTCTGCGGAATCTTGTGGTGGCGGTTTGATGGTAATTTTCCAGAGGTCAGCGTCATCTTTTCTTCCTAGATACAGGGCGTGGGCGGAAATTTCACCGCCCGGTGGATTGAGAATCGCCGCCGTCCCATCGTAGGGAGGTGGGGACAATGGAGACCATTCGAGAAGGGTGCCGGACCTCCAGCTCAAACCGTCGCCGCGTTGCACCTCGAGCCAGGCGTCGTATTGAGGAAGCTTCGAGCGATCGTCTGTTTTCTCTTTCGCCGTTTCTCGTTGGCAAGCGGTCGACCCGACGAAGACGAGCAGCAACAGGGGAAGGGTAAGGGCGTGGCGGATGGATGACATGCGAAGTCCTGCCGTAGGCTAACAATGACCGATTTTTAACCCTAAGGAAACGGGTTGGGAAACCTGCGGTCCAAAGTCGGGATAGAGTGTTCGGCGGTTACTCCGCATTCTTTGCAGCGAGGGCGTCTCCGATTTCCTTGCGGGACTCCTCGGAAAGTTTTTCGAGAGGATATTTCACGATCTTTCCGGCAAACATCACGAAGGTCACCTCGGTATCGGTTGCTTCTTTGACTGCGGCCTTGATCTCCTTTCCTTCCGAATTTGTCCAGGTTTTGGTCTCGAACAGATTGCTGGAAGCGGCGAAGGATGATGACTCTTCTCCGGCTTCCTCGACATCTTTGAGAGCCTTCTTGATGGATCTCTCAAAGTCATCTTCGTGCGGGTTACCATTGAAAACCAGGTTGCCTTCCACGTCGAAAACGAAAGCGCGGGGAATTCCGCTGAAATTGATCGGTCCGTTCGCGTTCTGAGTGATGGTATATTCGATCTTGTTCTTTTTGACCAAGGGTTCGATGTCGGCTTTCGAATGGTTCTGGCTTTCCGCGCCAATGATCAGAAGGCCGTCGTCGCGGTAGCGTTTGTCCATTTTTGCCAGGTGTGGAAGCAGCGCGATACACGGCGGGCAGCGAACTCCCCAGTGCTCGATCACGACGACCTTTCCTTTCATGTCGCTCTCGGAGACCTCTTCGCCGAAGAGAGTGGCCCCGATCTTCCATTCGGAAAGGGTGTGCTTCGAATCCTCGGCGGCGGTTGTGAACAGCGCCGTGCCGAAACTCAATGCGAGGAAGCGATTGATAATCTTTTTCATAAGATCGATCAAGCCACAGGGGCCGTAGAAGTCAATTTGATTCAGTTGTCACCTTTATGATGAAATCAGGTAAACAACGGCTTCATGTGGCGGTCGAGGAGGTTCTCGGTGACGCAGCGGGAGACGGTTTCGCGGTTGTCGTGGAGGGCTTTGATGTAGGTGTCGCCGAGTTGGGCGGCGATTTTGAAGCCGACGTGGAGGAGTTGGCGGACGTTGGGGTCGTAGGCGGGGTTCGACTGGTCGTGGCGGAGGGCACCGGTGAATTGCTCGCTGGTCCAGGTGTTGACGGTTTCGGCGGAGGGGAGTTTTGCGAAATCGATGTCGATGACCGTGGCGTATGGCTCGCAGAGAGCTTCTTTTTTGGCGAGGGCCTGGGCGTAGATTTGCTTGGCTAGTTCGAGGCCGGAGCCGCCGGACTCGGCGAGGCCGATGACTTCTTCAAGCCAGTTGGTGCCAGCGGTTTTGATGTGGAGTCCGGCTCCGGTGCGGGCGAGGGCGCGTTTGATCGGTGGGTAGATCGAAAACTTGTCGGAGCCGGAGTGGACGGAGAGTTTGAGGGCGGCGGGGAGGCCGTAGGCTTTGATGGCGTGGGCGATGACGGCGAGGTCGTCGTTGAATTCCTTTTCGAACTGGGAGACATCGCCGACGTAGTCGACGCCCTTGTTGAAGCGACCAGTGAATTTTGGGGCGATGGTTTGGATCGGTATGCCCTGGTCGGCGATTGCAGCGAGGATGACCAGGAGTTCCGGTGGAGTCTGGGGGCTGTCGGTTTCGTCCATGGAGACCTCGGTGACGAAATCCTCTCCTTTTGCGGCGACGATGTGGTTGTAGATCGCCTTGGCTTTCTGGGTGGCTTTGAGGAATTGGTTGGCGGTTTTTTCGACGTCCGCGGGGGAGATTTCGAATGGCTGGGCTATGCCTTCGATGGACACGGTGCCGATGAGTTCCGGGTGTTTTTCGATGAAGGCGGCGACGTCAGCGGGGTCGGCTGCTTCGCCGATGTCATCGGCGACGTCGAGGGTGAAGAAGTCGCAAGGTGCGATGAAGCGGTCGACGGTGGTGAGGTTGATGTGGTCGGCATCGAGGAGATATTCGCCGGTCCAGTTGAGGTCTGCGACGGCTTTGTCTGCGGCGTCACGTGTTGTCTGTGGCTGGGAGCCGATGATGTCGTGCTCGCGGTTGGATTTGTTCCAGACCGGGGTGATGTCGATGCCGAGTTCTTTTGCTGCGATGAAGGCTTTGAGTTGGGCGTGTGCGCCGTTGGCGAAGCGGTCGCCGACTCCGAAGGTGTATTTAGGACAGATTTTCATAGGAATAGTGAAGAGTGAGTGGTGAAGAGTGAAGTTATTTGGAACGGGATTTTTTGACGATGGTAGTAAGAATAGCGATGAGTTGGTTGGCTTCATCGAGGATGGGTTCGAGGCGGGAATGGGGGAGGATTTCTGTTCTTGCGAAAAGACGCAGCCAATAGTGGGTTTCGCGGGCTTCTTTGCAAGAAATGTACATTTTCGCTGTGAAGTCGGCTTTGCTCTGACTGCCGTTGGCTTCTTCGATATTTGCTCCGATTGAGGTTCCGGAGCGAAGAATTTGATTTGCCAGAGTTCGGGACACTCCAGGTGTTTTATCAAGTTCCAAGCATAGCCGAACAATTCTCACAGCGAATTCAAAACTGCGGTCTTTGATATCTTGAGGTGAGTCGGACATGATCATTTCACTCTTCATCATTCACTACTATCAATGCTTTGATGGCGCCTAGGTTGGGATCGGTGAATTGGTCGAATTTTTCCGGGACTTCGTCGAAGGTGATGCGGTGGGTGATCCAGATGTCGGTGTTGATTTTTCCTTCGCGGATGAGGTTGATGATGGCGGGGAAATCGGCGGGGAGGGCGTTGCGGGAGGCCAGTAGGGTGAGTTCGCGGCGGTGGAAGACGGGAGCGTGGGGGAACTGGAGGTCCGAGGTGGTGATGCCGACGTAGACGACGCGACCGGTGAAGGCGGCGTATTCGAAGCATGTGGACATGGAGCGCGGGCTGCCGGTGGCGTCGATGATGACGTCGGCGAGGTTGCCGTCGGTGATTTTTTCGAGATCGGCGAGGTGTGATCCGTCAGCTTTGGCGAGGACGCCGGATTTGATCCCGAGGTTTTTGGCGCAGAAATCGAGGCGACCTTGCACCATGTCCATGACGATGACTTTGACGCCCTCCATGAGTTTCAGGAATTCGAGGCAGGCGAGGCCGATGGGGCCGGCACCGATGACTAGGACGGTTTCGCCGGGCTTGGGATTGCCGCGTTGGACCGCGTGGTAGCCGATTGCCAAGGTTTCGACGAGAGCGAGCTGGTCGTAGGAGAGGTCGTTGCCGGGGTGGAGCTTGCGGGCGGGGACGATGAAGGTGCCTTTGCGGAGGCCACCGTTGTTGTGGACACCGATGACCTGGACGCCGGGACAGCAGTTGGATGAGCCTTTTTTGGACGTCGGAGTTTCGGGGTCGTTGACGTATGGCTCGAGCGAGCATTTGTCGCCGGGTTTGATGTTGGTGACGTCTTCACCGACGGCGACGACTTCGAGGCCGAGTTCGTGGCCGGGGGTGCGGGGGTAGGCGAAGAATGGGAATTTTCCGAGGTAGCAGGAAAGGTCGGTTCCGCAGATGCCCATGCGGTGGGTGCGGACTACGGCTTCTCCGGGGGCGGGGGTGGATTCATCGGGGCGGTCGATGACGGTGATTTTTTTTGGTTCGGTGAATTCGATGGCGTGCATTGAAGAGTGAATGGTGAAGAGTGAAGAGTGAAGAGTGAAAGCAGAGGGAGTGATGAAGAGTTTACGTTAATTGGAACGGGATTTTTTGACGATGGTGGTGAGTATTGCGATGAGTTGATTGGCTTCATCGAGAATGGGTTCAAGGCGGGACGGATCGATAATTTCTGTTTTTAAGAAAAGACGAAGCCAATAGTGAGTCTCACGAGCTTCTTTGCATGAAATATACATTTTAGCCGTGAAGTCAGCTTTGCTCTGGCTACCGTTTGCTTCTTCGATATTTGCTCCTATGGAGGTACCGGAACGCAGGATTTGGTATGCGAGGGTGCGGGATACTCCGGGCTTCTTCTCCAGCTCCTGGCAAAGGCGAATGATTCTCACCGCGAAGTCGAAGCTGCGATCTTTGATGTCTTGTGGAGATTCGGACATATTTTTCACTCTTCAGGATTCACTCTTCACTATTCTATATGGTGTGGAAGCCGAGTTCTTTGGTGGACTTGGTGTCGGCGGTGATGAGTTGTTTGATGGCGATGTTGACCTCGACGGCGCGCGGGGAGCGGAGGACGGAGGAGAGCATGGCGACGTCTTGTTCGGTGAAGGCGTAGGGGAGGGTGCGGCGACCTCCGTGGGAACTTGAAATCGCAATTTGCGATTTCAAGTTGGGGGCTTGGGAACTTGAGGTGCCAGATTGGCGCTTCAAGATTTCTGCTGGGTGTTCAGGGGGGGCACCGGTGTTTAAGGTCGCAAATTGCGACCTCAAGTTTTCCATCTCCTCCTCAGTGAGCTGGAACATGAAGTCGGCGGGGAAGCGCCCGATGTTTCTTTTTACAGCCTCATTTAGCCTGCCGACAGGAACCCCGTAAAGCTCGGCGATGTCGGAATCCAGGATAACGTTTTCCCTGCGTAGGCGGATGACTAGTGGGGCGAGTTGGTCGGGGATGAGGGAGGAAGACGCAGGTTTTGATGCCGCTTTTTTGGCGGTTGCTCGTTTTGTTGAGGTCTTCTTTTTTGGGGGCATGGGATGGATTTTTCACCGCGGAGACGCAGAGGTCGCAGAGGGGCGCGGAGGAAGAGTTGGGTTTGAGGTTTAGAGTTTGAAATTTGAAGTTTAGTTGTTTTCCGGGAGACCTTCGTTGTGGCCTAGGTCTTTGACGGGTTCGAAGATGGCCAGGACTTTTTCGAGGAGTTCGCGGTCGATGGGTTTGGCGAGCCATTCGGCCCATTTTCTGATGTTTTCCGGGTTGGCGGAGCCGGCTACAGTGGTGGCGAGGCCGGGGTGTTCGCAGGAGAACTGGAGGGCGAGTTGGGCGATATCGACGCCGTTGTCGGCGCAGAGTTTGGCGGCGTCGCGGGCGGCTTGTTTGACGGATTCGGGTTCCTTGAGCCAGGCGGGGAGTTCGGCGTTGGTGAGGAGTCGGGCGGAGAACGGGCCGGCGTTCATTGCGCCGATGCCTTTGGCTTCGAGGCGGGGGAGGAGTTCGGTGGCGAAGGAGGTGTTCTGGAGTGTGTAGCGGTTGTAGCTTAGGACGCAGTCGATGTCGTCTTCGGTGTGGTCGAGAACGGTATTGAAGGTTTTGAGAGGGTAGCAGGAGAAGCCGATGGCGCGGACTTTTCCCTGTTCTTTGGCTTTGACTAGGGCGGGGAGGGTTTCGTTCCAGATTTGTTCGAGAGGGACGAATTCGACGTCGTGCAGGAGCATGATGTCGAGGTAGTCGGTGTTTAGGCGCTGGAGGGAGATGTGGACGGATTCCTCGACACGTTTTGCGGAGAAATCGAAATGGATGTCGGAGTAGCGACCGAGTTTGCTACCGAGAAAATAGGAATCGCGCGGGACGTCTTTGAGGCCGATCCCGAGGAGGATTTCAGACATGCCACGGCCGTAGAAATGGGAGGTGTCGATGAAGTTGATTCCGAGATCGAGGGCGGTGCGGGTTGAGCGCATTGCTTCATCGAGCGTGATGGATCGGAATTCATTTCCGAGGGAGGATGCTCCGAAGGAGAGGATGGGGAGGTTGAGGTCGGTTTTGCCTAGTTTGCGGGTTTTCATGGGTGGGATGAAGATTTTTTACCACGGAGGTACGGAGTTCACAGGGCCTTGATTGCGGTAGATTACATTTTTAACCCTCTGTGAACTCTGAGTCTCTGTGGTTGAAATATCAGAGGACGGAGCGGATGGATTTGATGGTTTGTTGGGCGGCGGTCTTGTCGCTTGGGAGGGGGAAGATTTCGGCGGAGAGGTGGCCTTTGTATCCGGATTCCTTGAGGGCGGTGACTATGGGTTGCGGGTTGGTGTGGCCGAAGCCCATGGCGTGGCGGTTTGAATCCGCATAGTGGACGTGGCCGATGTGTTTTCCGGCGATGCGGATGGATGCGGCGAGATCGGGTTCCTCGATGTTCATGTGGAAGAGGTCGGCGAGGAGGACGACGTTTTCGAGGGAGTGCGCTTCGATGAATTCCGCGCCGTCGCCGAGGCGGTTGATAAGGTTGGTTTCGTAGCGGTTGAGGGGTTCGTAGATGAAGGGGACGTTGAATTTCGCGGCGGCTTTGCCTGCGATGATCAGGGCTTCGGAGAGCCATTCGATGGCTTGGTCGCGGGAGACTTCGCCGCCCCATTTTCCCTGCATGGAGCCAAGGATGGCGGGTGCGCCGAGCTGGCCGCCGAAGGCGATCATTTGCTCGATGAAATCGATGGCGGCGACGCGTTTATCGAGTGAGGGATCGGTGAGGGAGAGTCCGTGTTTCACCATGCCCGCTCCGGTGCCGACTGCGGCGATGCCGAGACCGTGGGTTTCGGAAAGGGATTTGATTTTATCGACTGAGACCGCGTCGGGGCTGGGGAGGAAGAGTTCGACATCGTCGAAGCCGGTTTCTTTGGCGAGGGCGAAGCCTTCGGGGAGGGGTTGGTGGAAAACGAAGGGGCCGGCGGCGGCTTCGGGGACTTGGCAGAGGGTGATGGCGGTGCGCATGAAACTTTAAATTTTAAACTCTAAATTCTAATGAAGACTGGGGTTGTGCAGCCGGCTGGAAGCACGGCTTTCCTATACTGATTCGAGGATGATGTTGCCGTAGGCGGTGGTGTCTCCGGTGCGGATGAGGCCGATGGCATCGGGGACGAGTTTTTTGAAATCGAGGTGGGCGGGGCGCTCGATGATTGCGTTGGGGATTTCCTGGAAGGATGTGTTGTAGGCTTTGATGGTTTCCTCGGGGTTGGTGGTGAGGAATTCCTCGGCTTGGAGGATGCGGCCGATTTTAAAATTTGGTTTCAGAAGTTCGAGCACCTGTAGAATGGTGGGAACGCCTTGGGTGAGGGAGATATCTACGGTTTCGATTTCAGGCCAGAAGGGGAAAGCCCAGTCTGAGATGACGAGGGTGTTGGTGTGCCGGACGCGGGCGATGAGGTGGAGAATGTCGGGGTTGAGGATTCCTTGTTGGAGCATGGCTGGGTTTGGTTGCTGGAAACTGTGTTACAGACAAACGATCACGTGTCATATCAAAAAACCTTTTCGCGAGAGGTTTTGCCTGTTTGTCGGCCTTGGTTCAGAGATAGAAGGGGCAGACTCTCGGGACGACAGTCCAACGCCAACGCCAGCTGCTGGAACGAAGGGGAGCTTCCGGCATTGATAACAAAAGCCCGCGCACCCTTGGGTTGAAGCCACGATTCCGGCGGGGTGCCGGAATCAGCACGCGGTGGCGCGTGCGCTCCCCGCAGAGTAAGATTTCCGTCCGCAAAAAAACACCGATAAAAATCACACTCCATGCTGTTTGTAGGATTCTGAACACCCCCGGAGCGCGCCCGAGAGGCAAGGGACTCCAACTCGCGAGAAATCGGACGGCCTTTTCGGGTTGAGTCACGCTCTTCCCTTGTAAAGAAACCCCGAATCCCCGTCTCTCATCACCAACCCAAACCGGCCATCGGGCTTTTTGCCTTCCCGAAGTGCCGGGGACGTTTAGAAACACTTAGCGCATGCCGAATCCGGATTTCTAAATCTTCCTCCGCGAGCCTTCCCACATTCATGTCCACCGAATCCCATTCACAAGTCGCCAATTTCATCTGGAGCATCTGCAATCTGCTCCGCGGTCCCTACAAGCGGAACGAATACCGCCGCGTGATCCTGCCGCTCACTGTTCTGCGTCGTTTTGACTGCATTCTCGCCCCCACCAAGGCCGCCGTGCTGGAGGAGCATGCGAAGATCAAGGCAAAGCCGGAGACGATTATTCGCCACAAGCTGGAAGCCATCACCGGGCGGCAGTTTTACAATCTCTCCAAGCTGGATTTCAAAAAGCTGCTGGATGATCCCAACCAGCTCGCGCCGAACCTGAATTCCTACATCAATTCCTTCTCGCCCAATGTCCGGGCGATCATGGAGCGGTTCAAGTTCGATCAGGAAATCGCCATCCTTGCGGACAAGAACCTGCTCTACGAGGTGGTGAAAGCTTTCACCGGGCCGAACATCGATCTCTCCTATGAAAACGTGGACAACACCCAGATGGGATACGTCTTCGAGGAGTTGATACGGATCGGCGCGGAGCAATCGAACGAAGAAGCGGGGGAGCACTTCACTCCGCGCGAGGTCATTCGCCTGATGGTGAATCTGTTGCTAGATCCCGAGAAAGATCTGGCGAAGAGCAATGTGGTGAAAACGATCTACAATCCCGCCTGTGGCACGGGCGGCATGCTTTCCGTCGCGGAAAAATACATCAAGGAGCTCAACTCCAAGGCCGATCCCCACCTCTACGGGCAGGACTGGAACGATGGCGCATGGGCTGTCTGCAAGGCGGATATGCTCATCAAGGGCGAGGATGCGGACAACATCCGCCTGGGCGATTCTTTCACCATGGATGAGTTCGACAGGGATTCCTCCGGGGAGAAATACACGTTCGACTACATGCTGGCGAATCCACCCTTCGGTGTCTCGTGGAAACAGCAGGTGAAGAAAATCACGGACGAGGCGGACAAGCTGGGCTACGAGGGGCGCTTCGGCGCGGGGCTACCGCGTGTAAATGACGGTTCGCTGCTTTTCCTTCAGCACATGATCGCGAAGATGCGCGCGCCCAAGGCGGGAGGCAGCCGCATCGGCATCGTTTTCAATGGCTCGCCGCTGTTCACAGGAGATGCGGGATCGGGCGAGTCCGAGATACGTCGCTGGATCATTGAGAACGATTGGCTGGAGGCCGTTGTCGCTCTGCCGGAGCAGCTTTTCTACAATACCGGTATCTCCACCTATATCTGGATTCTCTCCAATAGGAAAGCCAAGGAGCGGCAGGGCAAGATACAGCTCATCGATGGTCGGGGCTTCTGGGTGCCTATGAAAAAGAGCCTGGGCAACAAGCGTCGCAAGATCGGCGATCCCGGCACCGGCAGGCCGGATGATAAAAATGATCCCGACCACGTGGGCGATCTCACCCGCATCTTCGGAGAGTTCAAGGACGGGGAAACACGGGAAAGCCATGGCAAGGATCTCATCGTCTCCAAGATCTTCGACAACGAGGACTTCGGCTTCCACAAGATCACCGTGGAGCGACCGCTGCGGCTGAATTTCCTCGCCAGCCCGGCGCGCATCGCCCTGCTGGAGGAGCAGAGTGCTTTCAGGAGCCTTGCCAGTAGTAAAAAGAAGAACGAGGAGATACGGGATCTGCTCGCCGCCTATCACAAGACCACGGGCGGGAAGCTCTGCAAGGACAGGAAATCCTTCCTCTCCGCGCTGAAGAAGCTGGATAGGGCGGTGGATGTCCGCCTCTCCGCCGCCGAGCTAAAATCCGTGATTAATGCCATCGGCGAGCGCGATGAGACTGCCGAAATCTGCCGCGACAAAAAAGGCGAGCCGGAGCCGGATAGCGACCTGCGCGATACGGAAAGCGTGCCTCTCAAGGAAAGCATCCAAGAATACTTCGAGCGCGAAGTCCTCCCGCATGTGCCGGATGCATGGATCGATCACACCAAGACCAAAATCGGCTACGAGATCCCGCTCAACCGCCACTTCTACCTCTACGAGCCACCCCGCCCGCTGGAGACCATAGAGGGCGAGATCAAGGATCTGGAAAAGGAGATCATGGAAATGCTCAAGGAGGTCACCGCATGAGCACGGGCTTGATTCTTTACCAGACCGATGACGGCCTCGCCCGCGTGCAGCTCCGCAGTGCCGATGGCAGTGTCTGGCTCACCCAGTTGGAGATCGCCGAGCTGTTTGCCACCACCAAGCAAAACGTCAGCCTTCATGCGAAAAATATCTTTAGTGAAGGGGAGTTAGCTGCTGATCGAGCTGTCAAGGAATCCTTGACAACTGCCGCCGACGGCAAGAATTACAAAACCCTGCTCTACAGCCTGCCGCTCATCCTCGCCATCGGCTACCGGGTTCGCTCTCCGCGCGGCACCCAGTTCCGCCAATGGGCGACGGCGAATTTGGAAGAGTTCCTGACCAAGGGCTTTCTCATGGATGATGAGCGGCTCAAGAACCCGGGCGGATGGGATTATTTCGATGAGCTGCTGGAGCGTATTCGGGAAATCCGCACCTCGGAGAAACGTTTCTACCAGAAAGTCCGCGACCTCTTTGCCCTCAGCGCCGATTACCGGGCGGAAGACCAGACGGCACACCTCTTCTTTGCAGAGGTTCAGAACAAGCTGCTCTACGCCGTCACCCGAAGAACGGCGGCGGAAATCGTCGTCAATCGCGCCGACCCCTCGCAGCCGAACATGGCCTTGTTTACTTGGAAAGGCCGGCGCGTCCGCAAGGAGGATGTGATCAACGCCAAAAACTATCTGAATGCGGATGAAGTGGACTCGCTCAACCGCCTCGTCGTCATCTTCCTCGAACAAGCCGAGCTCCGCACCAAGGAGCGCAAGGATCTCACTCTGGACTACTGGCGCACCAATGTGGACAGGCTACTGGAGTTCAATGATAAACCGGTCTTGAAAAACGCTGGTGTCATCAGCGGCGCGGAAATGAAATCCATTGCCCATGATCGCTACGAAGCCTTCGATTCTCACCGCCGCAAGGCCGAGGCAATCGCCGCCGACGCCGAGGATATTCAGGCTTTGGAAGATATCGAAACCCAAGCCAAGGGAAAAGGAGGCGCGAAGTGAACGCCAAGCCGTATCCGAAATACAAACCCAGCGGAGTCGAGTGGCTGGGGGACGTGCCAGAGCATTGGGAGGTTGGAACATTAAAATCCATCGTTTCCACTCCCATTACTGATGGCCCCCATTCTACACCGGAGATTCTCATAGAAGGCATTCCCTTCGTATCAGCGGAAGCAATCAGAGATCAGAAGATCAATTTCAAAAGGATCCGAGGATTTATTTCAGAAGAGGATCATGCGATCTTTTCTCGAAAATATCGTCCACAATTAGGATATATATTCATGGTCAAATCCGGAGCGACAACTGGACGTGTTGCGATGGTTTTGGATAATCGTGACTTCAATATTTGGTCGCCTCTCGCCGCAATTCGGTGTGCGGAGTCAAAAGTTCAGCCTCGGTTCCTGTTTTTTTATCTTCAGTCAAAGGAATTTCAAACTGGAGTTGAACTAAGCTGGAGTTTCGGAACACAGCAGAACATTGGAATGGGAGTTATCGGGAATCTTAAAGCACCTTTGCCTTCGATACCCGAACAGCAAGCCATCGCCGATTTTCTCGACGAGCGGACGGGGAAGCTGGACGGGTTGCTTGGGAAGAAGCGGGAGCTGATACGGAAGCTCAAGGAGAAGCGCAGCGCCCTCATCTCCCGCACCGTCACCAAAGGTCTCCCCCCCGAAGCCGCCGCCAAGGCCGGCCTCACCCCCAACCCAAAACTCAAACCCTCCGGCATCCCCTGGCTCGGCGATGTCCCGGAGCATTGGGAAATTAAAAAGTTAAGTTATCTAACCCGAATGCAAAGCGGCGATACTATCACTTCACTGGAGTTTTCGGATGATGGTAATTATCCGGTTTTTGGTGGTAACGGGCACAGAGGATACTATTCGGAATTTACGCATGATGGCGATTTCGTCCTGATTGGGCGGCAAGGCGCGTTATGTGGAAACATTAACTACGCAAGTGGCAGGTTTTGGGCGTCTGAGCACGCCATCGTGGTGAGGCCAATATTTGCTCTCGCATCGTTTTGGTTTGGCGAGTTACTGCGCGTGATGAATCTAAATCAATATTCCGTGTCAGCGGCTCAACCAGGTGTCTCGGTCGAAGCGATAAAAGCCTTAAAGGTTCCTTTTCCAACCTACACAGAGCAGAATGCTATAGCGGATTTTCTCAAAAAAGAGACCGCGAAACTCGACCGCATGACCCAGAAAGTGGAAACCGCAATCGAGAAGCTCACGGAATACCGCACCGCCCTAATCACCGCTGCGGTGACCGGGAAGATTGATGTGAGGGTGAGTTAGATGAGGATTTCCTGCGGACTCGACAGGGGCTTGAACGGCGGTTAGTTTTCTTGAAATGACGCGAATCGCAGTGAAACCGGAGCTTCTGGATTGGGCGGTTGTCCGATCCGGGAAAGACCGTGCCAAGCTGCAGAAGCGCTTCAGCAAGTTGGATGAATGGCAGCGGGGAGAAGTGCTGCCGACCTTGAGGCAACTTGAGGATTTCGCCAAGGCGACATACACACCTCTGGGATACCTGTTTCTCGAAATTCCACCGGAGGACAAGCTGCCGATCCGTGATTTCCGAACGGTGATGGGGCGCGCGCCCCGCCGTCCCAGCCCGAATCTGCTGGATACGATTTACCAGATGCAGCGGCGGCAGGAGTGGATGCGGGAATTTCTGCAGGTTCACGATGCCGGGAAGCTGGAATTCATCGGCTCCGCGAAGCATGGAGATTCGATCATGGAGGTCGCGGCAGCGATTCGGGCGAAGTTGGGATTCGATGTGAACTGGGCATCCGCCCATGCGACATGGGAGGATGCTCTGCGGGCGTTGAAAAGCGCGATCGAAGAGATCCGGGTATTGGTTTTCACCAACGGGATCGTCGGGAACAATACTTCCCGTGCTCTCGATTCGGAGGAGTTCCGTGGATTTGTGCTTACGGATGATTACGCGCCATTGATCTTTGTGAATGGCAACGATGCGAAAGGCGCGCAGATGTTCACTCTTGCGCACGAGCTGGCTCACCTCTGGCTCGGGGAGACAGGGGTTTTCGCGCTGCCCAATCTCCAGCCTAGCGAGAACCGGGTGGAGGAATATTGCAATCAGGTCGCTGCGGAGTTCCTCGTGCCTGCGGTTTCGCTCCGTGAATTTTGGAATCGGCGCGATAATCTCTCCCGGGATTTTCAACCACTGGCTCGCCGTTTCAAGGTCAGCGCTTTGGTTGCCGCCCGCCGTGCTCTGGATGAGAGCCTGATTAGCAAGGATGAGTTTCTGGGCTTTTACCGGAACCAGACACGGCGTGTTGCGAAAAAGTCCGGTGGCGATTTTTTCAGAACACAGAACAACCGGGTGGGCGCGCGCTTTGCCAGTGCGGTGGATCGCGCCACTCGTGAAGGTAGTCTGCTCTATCGTGATGCCTACCACCTCACGGATCTCAGCAGCGAGACTTTCAAAAAATACCTCGGAAAGATCCAAACCGCATGACGAGTGCGTTGCCTGCGATGAGATACATCCTGGATGCGAATGTATTCATGCAGGCGAAGGATGCCCATTATCGGTTTAGTTTCTGCCCGGCGTTCTGGGAGTTTCTGGTATCCACAGGGTCTGAGGACAAGGTTCTCAGTATTGATAAAATTCTCGGCGAGATCAGCACAGGAGGAGGTGATCTCGCGGATTTTGCCGAGACCCTGTTGGGGGAGATGTTTTTTCGAGGTTCGGGAGAATCGGAGGTGGTGGCAGAGTTCGGTCGCCTCACGGCGTGGGTGATCGGACAGACACAGTTCTTCGAAGCGGCTAAGACTGAATTTGCGACTGGAGTGGACGGCTGGCTGATCGCCTACGCCATGGTTCACGGATGCACGGTGGTGACCCATGAGGTTTATGCGCCCGATGCGAAACGGAAAGTGCCTATTCCAAACGTCTGCCTGCAATTCGGCATTCCGTGTCGTACCACATTCGAAATGCTCGATGCCCTCAAGCCACAGTTCATTTTAGCGTAAATAGGTTCATGTCATCACAAACCAAGGAAATCGCCTTCGAATCGCATGTTGAGGAAACGCTTCTGACGATAGGCTGGAAGCAGGGGACGAACGCGGAATGGGACAAGGCGACCGCGCTTTTCCCGGCGAGGGTGGTTTCTTTCCTGAAAGAGACACAGCCGAAGCGCTGGATGGAGATGGAGAAGGCGCATGGGGCGGGGCTGGAGGCTCTGCTGATGAAGACGCTGGTGAAGGAGCTAGAGGCGAAGGGGACTCTTCATATTCTGCGGCAAGGGTTTAAATTCTATGGGAAGACATTGAAGCTGGCGTATTTCCGAGCAGCGCATCGGCTGAATTACGAGCTGGATGATCTTTTCGGAAAGAATCAACTGACCCTGACGAGGCAGGTGGCCTGTCATCCCTCGTCCAATGCGACGGTGGACATCCTGCTGGCGGTGAACGGGCTACCGGTGGCGACGATTGAGCTGAAAAACCAGACGACGGGGCAGAACTGGCGGAATGCGGTGAAGCAATACACGGAGCGGGATTTCCGTGCGCCGCTTTTCCAATTCAAGAACCGTGCGCTGGTTCACTTCGCGGCGGATACGGATGAGATCCACATGACCACACGGCTGGCGGGGGAGAGGACGTATTTCCTGCCGTTCAACCGTGGCAGCCATCCGGGGCAGATCCAGTGCGGGAAGGGGAATCCGGTGCATGGCTCGGGCTACCGGACGGGTTATTTCTGGGAAGAGGTGCTGCGGAAGGAGAGTTTTATGGAGGTCCTGGGGAGCTTCATGTTCCTGGAGAAGAAGGAGGAGAAGGTGGATGACGGAAAGGGCGGGACGAAGCTGGTGACGAAAGAAACGCTGATTTTCCCGCGCTACCATCAGTTGGACTCGACGCGGAAGCTGATCATACAGGCGGGGAAAGAGAAGGCGGGGCACAATTACCTGATCCAGCACTCTGCGGGGAGCAGGAAGACGAACAGCATTTCCTGGCTCTCCCACAGGCTGGCGAGTCTGCATGACTCGGAGGATGGGAAGGTGTTCGATTGTGTGATCGTGATCACGGATCGCAAGGTGCTGGACAAGCAGTTGCAGGACGCGATCTACCAGATCGAGCATCAGCAGGGGGTGGTGAAGGCTATCGACAATGACTCGAAGCAACTGGCGGAGGCACTGATCGACGGGACGAAGATCGTGATCACGACCTTGCAGAAGTTTCCCTTCGTGCTGCGCGGGCTGCTTCATGCGGCGGGTGCGGGGAATCAGGAGGAGGCGGACGAGGAGACGAAGACGAAAGCCAAGGAATGGGAGGCGGCCATCGCAAACCGGAAGTATGCGGTGATCGTGGATGAGGCGCACTCCAGCCAGACGGGGGAAGCGGCGAGGGAGATGAAGGCGATACTGGGGGACAGTGGTTCGAACGAAGAGGAAGAGGACTGGGAGGACAGGCTGAACCGGGTGATGGAGTCGCGCGGGCAGCAATCGAACATCAGTTTTTTCGCTTTCACGGCGACTCCGAAGGGCAAGACGCTTGAGACTTTCGGGCGGAAGAATGCGGAGGGGAAGGGCGAGGCTTTCCACACCTACAGCATGCGGCAGGCGATAGAGGAGGGTTTTATCCTGGATGTGCTGAAACGATACACCTCGTATGACACGTGGTTCAAGCTGGTGAGCCAGGCGGAGAACGATCCGGAGCTATCGAAGAAGAAGGCGGGCAAGGCCTTGGCGAAATTCGTGACGCTGCACCCTCACAATATCGCGCAGAAGACGGAGGTGATCATCGAGCATTTCCGGACAAAGGTGATGGCACAGCTTGGCAACCGGGCGAAGGCGATGGTGGTGACCTCGTCGCGCCTACATGCGGTGCGTTACAAGCTGGCGTTCGAGGAATATCTTAAAGACAGCGGCTATACGGATGTGCGGCCGCTGGTGGCATTCAGCGGAACGGTAAAAGATCCCGATACGGATGCGGAATACACGGAGCCATCCATGAACAAGGACAAGGTGACGGGAAAAACGATAAGCGAGAGCCAGCTCCCGGAGCAATTCTCCTCGCCGGACTACCAAGTGCTGCTGGTGGCGAACAAGTATCAGACGGGATTTGACCAGCCGCTGCTGTGCGCGATGTATGTGGACAAGCGGCTGGACGGGGTGCAGGCGGTGCAGACGCTTTCCCGGCTGAACCGGAAGATACTCGGGAAGGAGGATCCCTTTGTGCTGGATTTCGTAAATGACAGGGAGACGATCTATACAGCATTCAAGCCATACTATGACTCGACGAGTCTTCAGGAGGCATCCGATCCCTCTCAGTTGGATGGGCTGAAGCATGAGCTGGACGGGTATCAGATCTATCACTGGAGCGAGGTGGAGGCTTTTGCGAAAATATTCTACAAGCCGCTGGCAAAGCAGACCCCGGCGGATCACAAGCACATGAACAGCCATCTCCAGCCAGCGGTTGACCGTTTCAAGGCGGTGGAGGCGGAGGAAGAACGGGAGAAATTCCGCAAGAAGCTGCAAGGGTATGTGAATGTGTATGCTTTCCTGAGCCAGATCCTGCCATACGCGGACAGGGAACTGGAAATGCTGTATAGCTTCGCGAAACTGCTGCTCCCGCAACTGCCGCTGGACAGGGAAGACGCGGTGAATCTGGGCAATGAGATCGCTCTGAAATACTATCGCCTCCAGCGGGTGGACTCCGGCGCGATAAGCCTGAACGATGGAGACCCGCAGGGAGTGAAGAGTCCCACGGATGTTGGGAGTGCGAAGGGGAAGGATGAGAAATCGCCGCTATCGGAGATCATCGAGGCGCTGAATGAGCGGTTCGGGACGGAGTTTTCTGAGAAAGAACGGCTTTTCTTTGAGCAGATACAGGTAACTGCGGCGGGTAATTCGAAGATGATAGGAACTGCCCTTTCCAATCCCTACGATAAATTCGAGCTGGGAAGTGACAAGACGATGGATGACCTGATCATGGCGCTGTTGAGTGAGAACGATGATCTGGCCACCCGGTATATGGAAGGAGGGGATTTCAAAGCATTGGTCCGTCCGATGCTGATGAAAGGGATTTATAAGACCATCCACGCGAACGCAGGGAAGGAGAACGTGGAGGCTATCGTGGCAGCAGGGGAGGGAAATACTGTCGAATTCAAATCAACGCTGCGGGTGAATCTTCACACTGAAAAGAACGATGCGAAGATGGAGCATTCCGTTCTGAAAACCATCGCGGCGTTTCTGAACTCCAAAGAGGGCGGGACGCTGGTGATCGGTGTGGACGATGAGGGAGTGGCACTTGGTATCGGGATCGACAAGTTTGCCAATGAAGACAAGATGGATCTGCACCTGGGGAATCTGATCAAGAGCAAGCTGGGCTCGTCCTCAATGCTGAACATCAAGCCGCACTTCGAGACGTTTCAGGAGAAGCGGGTGCTGGTGGTGGATTGCGCGGCAAGCGGGTCTCCTGTTTATCTGAGGAATGGGAACAGCGAGGAGTTCTTCATCCGGGCAGGAGCATCGACGGCAGCGCTCCAGCCGAGCGAGATGGCAGATTATATCAAGCAGAGGTTTAATTGAAGACCTGATGACTGGCGAGAGCTTGGACGGAGTGAGGGTGCTAGTGTTTTGACTGCGGATTTGATTTCAGCGGCCAGATTTACTCCAATTTTTCCGGGCTTGCAAAAGCGCGATTTGGAAGCCGGCTGAAAGCTCGGCTCTCGTGCGCTGCGAGGCAGCGTCCTCTTGCTGGGTGGGAGACCCAGCCCATCGGTAGCCCTTGTGCCGCCGAGAAGTCAGAGCCGCCATAGTAGTGTGGAAGCGGGGTAATGCCCGTGGAGCGAAGGGCGGTAGGGAAGCAAATGGAACAAACCTGCAACTCATGAAACCAACCGATCAAAGTTCCCCGCAAGGGGATAGCCCGATTGGAGAAGACCTGTGGCAACGCTAAGGGGCGGAACATGGGGTATGGACAGAAGCCATGCTCAGCACCCTCCATCATGGGAGGGTCAGAGGACTGC